>Ga0209162_1002816_pt1 | contig 14753 bp, 16 predicted proteins | sample YNPNPMetaG_FD_187121 | JGI IMG/M metagenome (GOLD analysis project Ga0209162, IMG submission 187121) | Anoxygenic and chlorotrophic microbial mat microbial communities from Yellowstone National Park, USA - YNP NP MetaG (SPAdes) (version 2) ... | reverse complement strand
GCTGCCGCATTTGCGGCAGCGGTAGGTGATGGTCACTTGGATCATGGTTCACCCCCAGCATTTGGATTCTTGTCGAATTCCAATTATACACCATCACTTACCATGTTACCACTACCCCAATCTTTGTAGGCGGTCTCGTAAGTGGCGCCGGCCGCAGCGATGGCCGCCTCCAGGTCGGGGCGGATGGCGATGCGCGGGGCGTGTTGCACCTGCGCCGTGCGCCCATCCGGCAGGGTGACCGTCTCAACCGTTGGCCCGCCCAGAGCCTGGGCCTGCGGGTCCACTTCCATCTCCAGGATGACCCGCACCGTGCCGGCGGCCAGGTCAATATGGCGTTGCCCGGCGAAGGCGGCCAGGGCCTCCTGGTCGGCAGCCTGATAGGCCTGGTACAGTTGGGCCAGGCGGGATTCCAGGCCGGGGTAGGCCGTCTTGTCCACGGTGGGCTGGACTTTGACCACCAGCGCCTCTGGCGGCAGTGGCACGGCAGTGGCCTCTGCCCCTGCGCCGGGCGGCGGCGCCGGCTGTGACAGGGCAGCCACAGGTGTCAGAAAGGGCAGAGCTGCCCCCAGAAGCAACATGGCTGCCAGAATGCTGAGGTAATTCACATATTTGGGACTCATTTCTTCCTCCTTTCCGTCCCTTTATGTAAATTCATACATGGCAACAATCTAGCAGCATGGCGGCTCAGATAACAGGAGTGACGCCGCTGCACTCTCGGCGTGCTCTGAATTCACGCTCTTCGGCGGTCTGTGACCGCCGAGAGAGACAGAGACGGTTCCAACCATGGCCCAACAGCCATCATCGGCCCCAACCTGCGGGTGAGCGGGCGGGTGGTGGCTGCCGGGGTCACCCGCATCGGGTCGGCCGTTGACCTCATAGAGGCTGGAGGCGTTGCGGAATTTTTCAACCTCTGCCCTATCCCCTGCCCGGCACTTCATGGCAATGGCGGCAGCGGGCCTCATACGACTCGCTCCCGCCGACCAGGATGACCGGATCGTCGTAGGCAGCCGGGCGACCATCAATCAGCCGTTGGGTGCGGCTGGCCGGCGCGCCGCACACCACGCAGATGGCCTGGAGCTTGGTCACCTCCTCCGCTTCGGCCATGAGCAACGGCATGGGGCCAAAAGGCTCCCCCCGGAAGTCCAGGTCCAACCCGGCCAGGATGACCCGCAATCCACGCCGGGCCAGTTCGGTGCACACCTGCGACAGTTCCCAGTCAAAAAATTGGGCCTCGTCCACCGCCACCACAGTCGTATCCGGCTCCAGCCGCTCCAGGATCTCCCGGGCGTTGCCCACCGGCACCGCCTCCCAGTGGAGTCCGTTGTGCGACGAGACCTTTTCGACATGGTAGCGGTTGTCCAGGATCGGCTTAAAGACCTGGACCTTCTGCCTGGCGATGCGGGCACGGCGGACACGGCGGATCAACTCCTCGGTTTTGCCGCTGAACATACTGCCGCAGATCACCTCGATCCATCCGCTGTTGTAGTTGGGACGCATTCCTCCTCTCCCACGAACTTGCAAAAGCGGACCTCACCCCATCCCCCCGCCCCCTTCCCCTTCCGAATTCGGAATTCCGAATTCGGAATTCGGAGGAGGGGAAGGGGGCCAGGGGGTAGGGGTGAGGTCGAATCGAACATGGTCGAGCAAATCAAAAAGGGGCAAAGTTTGGACTCTGCCCCTTGTCCCCGCCCGGCGGCCTCAGGCCTTCTCCTTGCCGATCATCTCTGCCCGTTTTTCCAGGCGGCGCATGAACCGATCCACCTGGCCGGCCGTATCCACGATCCGCTGTTCACCGGTAAAGAAGGGATGGCAGGCGGAACAGACATCGGTGTGGATCACCTTTTCGGTGGCGCCGGTGGTCCAGGTGTTGCCACAGGCGCAGATGACCTTCGCGTCTGGATAGTAGGTGGGATGGATACCGCGTTTCATGGTCTACCCCTCTATGCCGAAACCCGCTCTGAATAGACGCTCACCTGTTTGCGCCCGCCCCGGATGGCCTCAAACCTGACATAGCCATCCATCGTGGCGAACAGGGTGTAATCCCGACCCAGGCCCACATTTTCGCCCGGCTTGAAGCGGGTGCCCCGCTGCCGGACCAGGATGCTGCCGGCGGTCACCTTTTCGCCATCGAACCGTTTGACGCCCAATCGCTTGCCCTGGCTATCGCGCCCGTTTCGGGTGCTGCCTCCTCCCTTTTTGTGTGCCATCTCTCCCAACCTTTCCTTCAGGCGATGATCTCGTCAATGCGCAACCGGGTCAGGTGCTGCCGGTGCCCCTTTTTGCGGCGGTAGCGGTTTTTGTTGTGGTACTTGAACACAACCACCTTGCGGCCTTTTGCCTGGCGGGTCACCGTGGCCCTGACGCGGGCCGCCGGCACCAGCGGCCGGCCGATCTGGATGCCGGAACTTCCGGCCACCAGCAACACCTCATCCAGTTCGATCTGCTGACCTGTTTCATGAGGCAACTTTTCGACCTCGATCGAATCGCCGGGGCTGACCCGGTACTGTTTGCCTCCCGTCTTGATGACTGCGTACATGAGGGCATTCCTCCCACTTCTGACCTCAACAAGCGGGGGGCCTGCTCCAGGCCCCGCCGCCATGCTTGCAAAGGCAAATTATACCACTGCCTGGCTATTTGTCAAACTCAAAGCGGCGGTTGGTCCAGATTCCTCCGCTCGCCGGGGGTCTGTGACCCCATGCGCATCAAGAAGCGACTCAAGTCGCACCTCAGGGGCCTGCGGCCGGGCATCCACCGGCGTGGATGCCCCCGTCTGCGCAGGCGGACGGCCAGGGTCAGAGCGGCGCTCTGCCCCTATCGGTGCGATTTCCAACCGTCCCCCCCTTCACCGGATGCCAATGGGCACAAACCCCCGCCGGGCGATGAAGAAGCCGAAAAGCGCAAGTAGGGCAACTGCGAGCAGTTGCCCTACAAAAGGCCTGCGGCCGGGCATCCACGCAGGCGGCGAGGTCGCAGGCCCCGCCGGAGCAACACGACCACTGCCCGGCTATCGGTCAAACTCAAAATGGAGGCAGGTCCGGGCGATGGTGTGGGGGGCCAGCGACAGGCCCAGGGCATCGAGCAGTTCGTCGGGGCGGCCGGCCCCTTGCGGGCTGGCCTGCAGGCGCATCTCCACCACCTGCTCCCCCTCTCCTGCCGCTTTTACGGTGACCTCCAGGATGAGAGGCCGGAGATCGTAGCTCTGCCACCGGCCCTTGTGCTGGCGGCGGCGAGGCAGGGTGGGGGCCGCCAACAACCGCTGCACGCGGGCCTGGATGGCTTCAACCGGCTCCAGGCTGCGGACCACCGCCCGATAGTCGGCGGCGCGCAACTGCGACTGGAGGGAGGGTGCTCGCAGGGCGACCTCCTCGGCGGCCAGCAGGTCCAGGCCAGGGGGCAGCACAGGCCGCAGCCGGGATATCAGCCCGGCCGGAGACAGCGGCCTGTTCAGCCACACATCCAGCAGCTCCGCCTGACCGGTCACGCCCACCGGCAGCCCGGCGGCGATCTGAAAGCGCGGCCGGGGGTTGAATCCCTGGCTGTAGGCCAGGGGCAGTCCCGCCCGGCGGAAGGCCCGCTCCCACGTCCGGGACAGGTCCAGATGAGAGAGATATTTCAACGGCTCGCCTTTGGCGAATTTGATCCTCATTCGATACAGGTCATCGGTCATTCGTCCCGGTTTCTCCTGCCTTCAGCGGCGGACAACCCCACGCCTCGTCGGCCACCCTGAGCCGCTCCTGGCGGAAAGCGGTCAGGATGCCGCAGGCCGCGCACTGTTGGCGGCAGTCAGGCCGGGTCTCACCCCGCAAGGCAGCCTGGTAATCGCGGACCAGGTACTCCTTTGTCACCCCGACATCCAGATGGTCCCACGGGAACCGTTCCTCCAGGGGGCGGGGGCGCCGGGCGTAAAAGTCGGGGGAGAGCCCTGTTTCGCGGAAGGCCTGCCGCCAGGCTTCAGCCTGAAACTGGTCACTCCAGCCGTCAAAGCGGGCTCCCAGTTGCCAGGCGCGATAGAGGGTTGCCCCCAGCCGCCGGTCGCCCCGCGACAGCGCCGCTTCCAGCAGCGTCTCTGCATAGCGGTTCCAGCTCAGCTTCAGCCCCGGGCCACGGAGGTGGTCCTGCAAATATTCCTGCTGCGCCCGGACCTCAGCCTCGTCGGCCAGGGGCAGCCACTGGAAGGGGGTGTGAGGCTTGGGCACCAGCGTCGAAACGGTGATGTTCACCTGAGCCTTGCGGCCGAGGGTCCGCTGCCCCACCGCCCGCACCCGCCGCGCCAGGTCGGCGATGGCCGCCACATCCTCCAGCGTCTGGGTGGGATGGCCGATCATGAAGTAGAGCTTGATCGTCTTCCAGCCCCGGCTGTAAGCCTCCTCGGCCACGGCCAGGAGCTCCTGGTCGGCGATCGGCTTGTTGATCACCCGCCGCAACCGTTCGCTGGCCGCCTCCGGCGCAAAGGTCAGGCTGGAGCGCCGCCCGGCTGCCTGCAACTGCTCCATCAGCGCCACCGAGACCGACTCCAGGCGCAGGCTGGGCAGCGAGATGGACAGCGGTTGTTCTCCGTACCGGGTGACCAGCTCCCGCACCAGCCTCTCGATCGGGCCGTAATCGCTGGCGCTGAGCGACAGCAGCGCGATCTCTTCAAAGCCGGTGTTGGCCAGGATCTCTTCCACGGCAGCCAGGACCTCGTCCGGCGGCCGCTGGCGCACCGGGCGGTAGACCATCCCGGCGTGGCAGAAGCGGCAACCGCGCCCACAGCCGCGCTGGATCTCAATCGCCGCCCGGTTGTGGACGATGTCCAGATAGGGGACCAGGGGTCGGACCGGCGGGGGCGGCAGGGTGGCGACGATCCGCTTGCGCACCGGCATCGGGGCCTGGGGCAGGGTGGGCCGCACCCCGGCCACCGTGCCGTCGGCGTGGTAGGTCACCTGGTAAAAACGGGGCACATACACCCCCTGGATCTCGGCCAGGCGGCGGAGCAGGGCCAGGCGGCTTTTCCCCCCGGCCCGTTTCGCCTGGCGGACGACCCCGCTGATGTCGTGGACTATTTCTTCCCCATCGCCCAGGACAAAGGCATCCACAAAGTCGGCCAGCGGCTCCGGGTTGCAGGCCGCGCTGCCACCGGCGATGACCAGGGGATGGCGTTCGTCGCGTTCGGCGGCCAGCAGCGGCAGGCCGGCCAGGTCGAGCATGTTCAGCACGTTCGTGTAGAGCTGCTCGTAAGGCAGGCTGAAGCCGATCAGGTCGAACTCGGCCAGAGGGTGGCGGCTCTCCAGGCTGAAGAGCGGCAGCCCGGCGGCCCGCATCGCCCGCTCCATATCCACCCAGGGAGCGTAGACCCGTTCGGCCAGCACCCATTCGCCACCCTGACGGTTGAGTTGATCATACAGGATGGCCAGCCCCAGGTTGGACATGCCGATCTCATAGATGTCGGGGAAGGCCAATACCCAGCGTACCTCTGCCGCCGCCCAATCTTTGACCACGCTGTTCCATTCGCCCCCCGTGTAGCGGGCCGGCTTGCTGACCGTGGGCAGGATGCGCTCCAGAATCTCGTCCATAGCCATCAGCTCAACCGGCATAGCAGTAGAGGCAGCGGTGGCAACGGGCCCACTGACCGTAAAGCCCCACGTCGAAATAGGCAGCGCAGCCGCATCCGGGCCGGCTGCCAGCCGTCGGGGCGCGGCCCGGATCGCGCCCGGAGAGGGCGACAAACCAGGCGTGGTCGCCACACGCAGCCGGCCGCAGCCCCGGCACCCGCCCCACCAGCCCGGCCGACTCGGCACAGGTCGCCACGCTCAGGCCAGACTCTGCCCCGATTTCGACCAGCTCGGCGGCGATTTCCGCCCGCCAGGCATCATCGTAGCCGGGCATCCCCTCCGCCCAGCCGGGCAAGACCCCGGCCAGGCGGTCATCCACCCGCCGATAGCGGCCCGGCGGGGCGATAAAGTTGATCACACAGCGGCTGAGGCCCAGCGCCGCTGCCTGCCCGGCCAGGTGGCGGAAACGGTCAGGGTGATGCACGGTGGGGATGACCGGGTCGTAGCGCCACTTGATATGATCCGGACCGCCGGCCAGGGCGATGAGCGCCTCCACGCCGGCGAAGGGCCTGGCCGGGGTATTGGGTTCCCAGACGGTGCCGCTCAGGCCGGTGACGGTCACCTGAGCGACCAGGGTGGTGCCCCCGTCTACCAGACGCCGCAGCACAGCGCCTCCCCGTGCCAGGGCCGTGGCTGCGTCTTTGGTCCAAAGCTGGACGATCCAGGGCGCGCCGTAGCTCTCGACCAGGGCGCTCAGGTTGTCCCACACCTGGCCGATGCGGGCCGGGTCGGTGCGGCGGGTCACATCTATATAGCTGGCTCCCCCCACCCGTTCCAGGTAGCGGGGATAATCCTCCAGGCGAAAGACAAAGCCCGTCAAAGGCCGATCCTCTTTTCCCGTCCAGTGCTGCCGATTGTAACACAAGTTATGCCCCGGCACAAAGTTGCACCTGGCGTACAGGCTCGCGCGCTTGCCGGCTGTTGACATCCGACCCGGAATGTGGTAAGCTGACATTCCATTCTGTGCATCCAGGGGGAAGTATGGCCCGTATCGTCTTCATGGGGACGCCCCAGTTTGCTGTGCCGGCCCTGCGGGCGCTGATCGCCTGCCACCAGGTGGTAGGGGTGATCACTCAACCGGACCGGCCGGCGGGGCGGGGGCAAAAGCTGCTGCCTTCACCGGTCAAAGAGGTGGCCCTGACCTGGGGCCTGCCGCTCTTCCAGCCGCAGACGCTCCGCACAGCGGAGGCGGTGGCCCATCTGGCGGAATGGCAACCGGAGGTCATTGTGGTCGTCGCCTTCGGCCAGATTCTACAGCCGGCGGTGTTGGAACTGCCGCCCTATGGCTGCCTGAACCTCCACGCCTCGCTGTTACCCCGCTGGCGGGGCGCAGCCCCCATCCCGGCCGCCATCCTGGCCGGCGATCCGACCACCGGGGTGACCCTCATGCGCCTGGATGAGGGGCTGGACACCGGCCCGATCCTGGCCCAGGCCGAATGGCCCATCGCCCCCGACGATACGACGGCGACGCTGACGGCCAGGCTGGCCGACCTGGGGGCACGGTTGCTGGTGGAGACGCTGCCGGGCTGGCTGGCCGGGGAGATTCAGCCCCGGCCTCAGGACCGTTCTCTGGCCAGCTACTGCCGTCCGCTGCGCAAAGAGGATGGCCGGCTGGACTGGTCCCGGCCGGCTGCCGACCTGGACCGCCAGGTGCGGGCCTGTGACCCGTGGCCGGGGGCCTACACCACCTGGCAGGGGCAGCAGCTCAAGGTGTTGCGGGCCTGTCCCCATCCAACCTGGTCGGGGGCAGAGCCACCCGGCACAGTCATCGCCCTGCCGGGCGGGATAGGGGTGATCACCGGTCAGGGCCTGCTGGAGCTGCTGGAGGTCCAACTGGCCGGCAAAAAACCGCTGGCCGCCGGTCCGTTTGTCCGGGGCCAGCGCGGCCTCATCGGCGGGCGGCTGGGGTAACAGGCCCGCCGGTCAGGGCCTGAACCAGTCGGCGGGCGGCGTCCAGGGTTCCAGCCTGTATTCATACCAGGTTGTCCGGCATGGCCGTCCCCTGCCGATCCAGGCCCGCCGCTCATTCAGGTTGAGGATCAGGCTGAAAACCGTCACCGCCTCCTGGCCATGCTTGCAGATCGAGCCGGGATAGTTGGCGTGGTCGGCCAGCAGCTTCTTGAACAGCTCCGGCGAGTGTCGCCCATCATTCTCGCGCAACAGCCGCAGGGCGCGGTGGTGGCGGATGATCGAACCGGCGATGGCGTGGCGCTCGGCCTCGAAGCGGCGCATCGGCGGGCTGACATAGTGGTTGGCGTGGGCCAGCAGATCGCCCTCGATGTAGATCGGTTCGCAGTCGGTGGCCGAACCTTCCATGCTATAGGCTTCGCCATCGGCATCGGCGATGATGTTGTTATAGTTGGACGCCCGTGAAGGCAGCAGGCAGGCGTTCATCGCCTCCTCCAGCCGCCGCGCCGCCAGGATGGCCCGCACGATCAGCAGGCGTGGCACGCCGGGGCGGATGTCGTTGCACGAGACCTGGTTGCCGGTCATGCTGATGCCGGCGGCGTTGAACCCGGCGCTGTAACCCAGGCCGGCCACCGAGACCCCCAGGAATTCAGGCTCGTCGCCGGCCTGCACCTTGAGGATGACCAGGTCCTCCTCGGCCTCCGGGCTGAGGTCGTTGGTGTGGGCCACCAGCGTGGAACCGTCCACCGTGGCCCGGCCCCGCGCCAGCATATCGGTGCAACCCCGCCATGCCGCCCGTTCCCATAGCTCCTCGCACATCTCCAGGAACAGATCTTCAAAAGGCACCTCTGCCCCCTGGGCCATCCCCTCCAGCTCTTCGACATACTGCGGATAGGCGTCGCGGCTATAGGCCAGATAGAGCCGGGCCTGGCGTACCATCTCTTCCCATTTCATGCCGTCGGGCAACTCCTGATGGGCGCGCGCCAGCAGGCGTTGTAAGCGGGGCTTCAGCGCCTGGCCGATCTGCTGGCCCACCTGCCGGTGCGTGCCCCTGACTTCGAGCAGCGGAATCGGATCGACTGCCATCGTTTTCCCTCATCATGGGACACGGATAGCACCGATTTTCCCTTCGATCCCAGGAGGTACGCCGTTGACCCGGCAGGCTGACCACAAAGGCACCAGGACACGAAGAAGGACCATGAAATCTCCGTGTCTTGGGGGTGAACATGTCATACGCCCTGTTCGATCATCTGGGTTCATCCGTGAAATCCGTGTCCTGGAAATCCCTGGCCATGATAGCACAAAAGCAGGCCAGAGTCAAATTCTGACTTTGAAAAGCAAAGTAAAAATCTTGCCACGGTTCGAATTTTGTGGTATAATGGCCTTTGGACGTTGATATACAAACATGCTTCAGAGGTGCTATGGACGAATTGGACCGGCTCATCCTGCACACCTTGCAGGCCGACGGGCGGACGCCGTTCACTCAGATCGCCAAACAGGCCAACGTCTCGGAAACGACGGTGCGCATCCGCTATCAGAGCCTGGTGGACAGAGGAATTGTGCGGACGGTGGGGATCGTGGACCCCTACACCCTCGGCTTGAATGCCCCGGCCATTATCGCCGTGTCGGTCGAACCGGCCGCAGCCGACCAGGTGGCGCGGGCCATTGCCGCCTTGCCGGAGGTGAGTTACCTGGTCATGACCCTGGGGTCCTTTGACCTGATTGTCGAGGTTTTCTGTCGAGACCTGCCCCATCTGGTCAACCTGATCACGCAACAGATCCACCTGATTCCAGGGGTTCGCTCCACCGAGACGTTGATGATCGCCCGCAGCTACAAGCTGTCCTACCGCTGGTCGCCGGCTTTCGAATAGCCCGGCTGAAGCAACTCTGAGAGCCGGTCTGAAAAGCTGACCACCCAGGACACAAAGAACACGAAGGAAACGAATCCCCCTGGTGTCCTTTGTGTCTTGGTGGTTTTCAGACAAGCTCTGAGGAGGAAAGTGGGTGATGCAAGATCCAAGATACAAGATGCAGGTACCCTATCTGGTCACGCCGCCGCCCGGCCCCAGGGCACGGGCCGTCCTGGCCCGCAGCGACCGGGCCGTCACCCCGTCGCTCCCTCGCGCCTATCCTCTGGCCGTCAGGCGGGCGCAGGGGACGATGGTCGAGGATGTGGACGGGAACCGTTTTCTGGATTGTGCCGCCGGCATCGCCGTCTGTTCCACCGGGCACTGCCATCCCCGCGTGGTGCAGGCGGTCCAGGAGCAGGCCGCCCGGCTGCTGCACATCTGCGGGGCCGATTTCTACGATCCGCTGTATGTGGCCCTGGCCGAACGGCTGGGCAGGCTGGCACCGGGAAACAACTCGAAGAAGGTGTTCCTGGGCAATTCGGGCGCCGAAGCGGTGGAAGCGGCCTTTAAGCTGGCCCGCTACCACACCGGCCGCTCGCAGGTGATCGCCTTCCTGGGCGCGTTCCACGGCCGCACCATGGGCGCCGTGTCGCTGACGGCCAGCAGCGCCCGGTACAAGCAGGATTTCCGCCCCCTGGTATCGGGTGTCACCCACGTGCCCTACGCCTACTGCTACCGCTGCAACTACAACCTGACCTATCCGGGTTGCAACCTGGCCTGCGTGGACTATATCGAGAATGAGCTGTTCACCCGCTCCCTCGCCCCGGAGGAGGTGGCGGCCATCTTTGTCGAACCGGTGCAGGGGGAGGGCGGCTATATCGTGCCGCCGCCGAGCTGGCTCTCTCGCCTGCGCGCCCTGTGCGACCGCTACGGCATCCTGCTGGTGGCCGACGAGGTCCAGACCGGCATCGGGCGCACCGGCAAGATGTGGGCCGTCGAACACTGGGGGGTGGAGCCCGACATCCTCTGCTCGGCCAAGGCGCTGGCTTCCGGCCTGCCGGTGTCGGCCATGATCGCCCGCGACGAGGTGATGAGCTGGCCATCGGGCACACACGGCAGCACCTTCGGCGGGAATCCGGTGTGCTGCGCCGCCGCCCAGGCCACCCTGGATGTCATCGAGGAGGAACGGCTGGTGGACAATGCTGCCCGCGTTGGAGCCCGGCTGATGAACAACCTGCGCGAGCTGGCCGCCGAGAGCCGCCTGATCGGCGACGTGCGGGGTCTGGGGCTGATGATCGGCGTGGAGCTGGTCAAAGACAAGGAGACCAGGGCCAGAGCCAGGAAGGAAGCCAACCAGGTGGTGCAGGAATGCTTCAAGCGCGGGTTGCTGCTGCTGCCCTGCGGGTCCAACAGCGTGCGCTTTTCGCCGCCGCTCATCCTGACCGAGGCCGAGGCCGACACCGCCTTTGCCATCTTTGCCGAGGCGCTGGCCGGGGTCGAGGATGATCCAGGCTGCGAAGGAGAATTGCCATGAAGGTTATGTCCATGAAAGAGGCGATCGCCGCCTACGTCCACGACGGCGACCTGGTGGCCATCGAGGGCTTTACGGCCTGCATCTGCTTTGCCGCCGCCCACGAGATCATCCGCCAGGGCCGCCGTGACCTGACCCTGTGCCGCATGACGCCCGACCTGATCTATGACCAGATGGTCGCCGCCGGCGTGGCCCGCAAGCTGGTCTTTTCCTATCTGGGCAACCCCGGCGTCGGCTCGCTGCACGCCATCCGCCGGGCCGTGGAGCAGGGCATTCCCGCGCCGTTGGAACTGGAGGAGTACTCCCATTTCGGGATGGTGGGCCGCTATCTGGCCGGGGCCTACCGCCTGCCCTTCTTCCCGCTGCGCTCCTATCTCGGCAGCGACCTGCCCGGAGTCAACCCTCACATCCGCTTCCTGGAAAGCCCCTACGGCGATGGGCCGGTCGCTACCGTGCCCCCCCTCCGCCCCGATGTGGCCATCCTCCATGCCCAACGGGCCGATTGCCAGGGGAACACCCACCTGTGGGGGCTGTTGGGTGTGCAGAAGGAGGTGGCTTTTGCCGCCCGGCATGTGATCGTCGTCGTCGAAGAGATCGTCGAGGAAGCGGTCATCCGCAGCGATCCCAATCGCACCCTGATCCCCGGCCTGGTGGTAGATGCCGTGGTGTGCGAACCCTATGGCGCACACCCCTCCTACGTCCAGGGCTACTATGACCGGGACAACGACTTTTATCTGCGCTGGGACGAGATCAGCCGCGACCAGGCAGGCACACGAGCCTGGCTGGAGGAATGGGTCTATGGGGTGCAGGACCGCGCCGAATATGTCGCCAGGATGGGGCTGTCCACCTGGGAGCGCCTGGCCCCCGGCCAGGCACCGGCCGCCCCGGTGAACTATGGATGCTATGGCGGATCACAAGGGAGGAGCAGATGACCGAGTATACCCAGGCGGAGATGATGATCGTCGCGGCGGCGCGGGCGTTGGCCGGTGTGCGCACCGTGTTCGTCGGTGTGGGGCTGCCCAATGTCGCCTGTAATCTGGCCCGACGGACGGTAGCCCCCGATCTGGAGTTGATCTATGAAAGCGGCGTCTATGGAGCACGGCCGGCGCGGTTGCCCCTGTCTATCGGCGATCCGACGCTGGTCAGCGGAGCCCTGTCGGTCTGCTCGATGGCCGACCTGTTCGGGTTATACCTGCAACGGGGGCTGGTCGAGGTGGCCTTTCTGGGCGGGGCACAGATTGACCGCTTTGGCAACCTGAACACCACCGTCATCGGTGACTATGACCGGCCCAGGGTCCGCCTGCCGGGCAGCGGCGGGGCGTGCGAGATTGCCATCCATGCGCAGCAGGTGTTTATTGTCATGCGCCTCAGCCGGCGGGCCTTTGTCCGACAGCCCGATTTCATTACCAGCCCCGGCCATCTGGGGGGAGTGGGGCAGCGGACGGCGTTGGGCCTGCCGGGCCGGGGGCCCCAGGTGGTCGTCACCGACCGTTGCACCTTCACCTTTGACCGAACGAGCGGGGAGATGCAGCTTGACAGCCTGCATCCAGGGGTCACGCCGGCCGAGGTCCAGGCCGAGGTGGGTTGGGAGCTGCAACTCGCCCCCGACCTGCGGGAGACACAGCCGCCCACTGCCGAAGAGTTGCGCCTGCTGCGCGAAGAACTGGACCCGCAGGGTGTGTACCGCTGAAAAGGTCCCACATTGCACCGCAGAGACGCAGCGGCCGCCGGGTTTTTATGATTCCTCCGCGTTCTCTGCGCCTCTGCAGTGAGAGCTTGTCTGAAAACCACCAAGACACAAAGGACACCAAGATGGAACAACGAACATTGCCCTTGATCCAGGTCAGCGGTTCCCCGCGAGAGCGGGGGAGGCAGCAAGGCGAGGCAGCGCGGCGCGAAATCCTCAGCGCGCTGGACCGCTACCGCGAGCTGCTGCCCCATGTGATCAACATTACCTGGGAGGTGGGGCAGCGCGAAGCACGCAAGTTTCTGCCCTATGCCGAGGAGGCCTTTCCCCGGTTCGTCGAAGAGATCCGGGGCATTGCCGAGGGGGCGGGCGTCTCATTCCACGAGGTGTGGACCCTCAACTGTTACGAGGGCCTGCCCGACAGCCGGCAGCAGATCTGGGGCTGCACCAGCCTGGCCGTGCGCGATGACCAGACGGCCAACGGCCACGTGCTCATCGCCCACAACGAGGACTGGAACAGCGTGGACCGGGACAATGTCTACCTGGTTCAGGTCCAACCGGATGATGGGCCGGCCTTTATCGGCATGACCTATGGGCCGTTGCTGGTGAACATCGGCCTCAATGCCGAAGGGATTGGGGTGGCCATTGACTCGGTCTATCCGACCGACGGACGGGTGGGGGTGCCCCGTATCCTCTGCGCACGGGCAGTGCTGAACGCCCGCACCATCGGCCAGGCGATCCGGGCCTGTGTGCCCCAACTGCGGGCCGGAGGCTACAGTTACCTGCTGGCCGACTCGAACGGCGAGCTGTATTGCGTCGAAACCTCGGCCACGACCCACGACATCACCTATGGCGAAGAGGGCTGGCTGGCCCACACCAATCACTACCTGTCGCCCAAGATGCGAGCCCTGGAACAACCGGGCACCTACGCCGCTTCCCATGTCTCGCTCAACCGCGCCCGGCGTCTGCTGCGGCAGCAGTTGGGACAGGTTACGGTTGAGAGCCTGCAGGCCATCCTCCGCGATCACGTCAACTTTCCCAACTCGATCTGCCTGCACCCCGATCCGGACGAACCGCCGCCGGAGCGCGATCAGACCCTCGTCTCGCTGGTGATGGACATCACGGCCCGGCAGATCTGGGCCGCGCCGGGGCCGCCGTGTGAAGGGGAGTACACCCTCTACCGGCTGTCCGGTGAACAGGAACCGCCAGGAGGGGGAGCCAATGATCAAGATTCTCTATGACGAACTGACCTGGCCGGAGATGCGGGAAGCCATTGCCCGCCAGCCTGTGGTGTTGCTGCCCTTTGGCACGGTGGAGGACCACGGGCCACACCTGCCGCTCAACACCGACAACGTCATCGTCGAGGCCATCTGCCTGGAGGCCGCCCGCCGGGCACCGGGAGAGATGTTGGTCATGCCGCTGGTCAGCTATGGCCTGGACGAGCACCACATGGACTTTCCCGGCACCGTTTCGGTGGAGATGCGGACCCTGCTGGCCTACGTCTCGGATGTGGCCCTCAGCCCGGCGCGGCATGGCTTCACCCATGTCCTGATCGTCAACGGCCACGGCTCCAATGCGTCCATCGCCGACCTGGCTGCCCGCCGGGTGGTGCTGGAGACCGGGATCATCTGCGGGGCCATGAGTCCCAACGCCGCGATTGACCCCACCCTGGCCGAACCGACCCTGTCGCGCATGCGCCGCTCCGGGCCCGGAGGAATCGCCCACGCCGGCGAGTATGAAACGGCGATGATGCTCCACCTGCGGCCTGACCTGGTGCAGATGGACAAAGCGGTGCGGGAGATCGGCCAGCTCAAACTGGAGTATTTCAATTGGGATCACCCGGAACCGAGCGTCCTGTCGTGGCAGGACTGGTGGTCACGCATGAGCCACAGCGGCGTGTGTGGTGACCCGACTGTGGCCAGCGCCGACCTGGGGCGGGCACTCTTTGAGACAACGGTGGAGAATTTCATCCGCTTTGTGCGCGAGTTCCGCACCCTGCCCCTGCGGCCACGTCACGATCGGCACTGAGGGCCGGGCCAGGCCCCTTGGGTGTTCGAAGCAGAACATGGGCGTGGCGCACCCCCTCGCCCGGCGGCGGTTTGTGACGCTCGGCGGGGGTCTGTGACGCTCGGCGGGGGTCTGTGACGCTCGGCGGGGGTCTGTGACGCCCGGCGGGGGTCTGTGAC
>Ga0209162_1002815_pt1 | contig 14755 bp, 16 predicted proteins | sample YNPNPMetaG_FD_187121 | JGI IMG/M metagenome (GOLD analysis project Ga0209162, IMG submission 187121) | Anoxygenic and chlorotrophic microbial mat microbial communities from Yellowstone National Park, USA - YNP NP MetaG (SPAdes) (version 2) ... | reverse complement strand
CCCGCCGCCAACGCCGGGTGGCACACCGGGCACAGGCCCTTGCTCCCGGCGGGTTTGTGACCCGCCGCCAACGCCGGGTGGCACACCGGGCACAGGCCCATTGCTCACGGCTGGTCTGTGACCCGCCGCCGGCGCGGGGTGGCACACCCCGCGCGAGCACAGGCCCATTGCTCACGGCGGCGACCGCAGGTGGTCGTAGGGCGCGTTCATACGCGCTGCCCGCCGGCGCGGGGTGGCACACCCCGCGCGAGCATGGTCGCGTCGCATATTTTATTCTGAGGCCGACAGGTGTGCAGCCAGCGGCAAGCGCACCCAGACCACCGTGCCCTGGCCCGGTGCGGCGTTGATCCGCAATTCACCCCCCAGCTCTGCGGCGCGTTCCCGCATGTTCCGCAGCCCCAGGCCAGCGGTGCGATCGGCCGCGGGGTCAAAGCCCCGGCCGTTATCCCGCACTGCCAGGTAGACACTGTCCTCGCCGGCGGAGAGGGTCACGCGCACGCTGGTAGCCTGGGCATGTTTGAGGGCGTTGTTCAGGGCCTCCTGGGCAATGCGGTACAGCCCCTCTTCTACGACGGGCGGCAGGTGGATGCTCTCCGGCGCTTCCAGGTGGACCTGCACGGCCGCGCGGGTCTCCACGGCTTCCAGTCGGCTGCGCAGCGCGGCGACCAGGCCCTCCTCGGCCAGGGCGGAGGGACGCAACTCGAAGACGAGCAGGCGCATCTCCCGCAAGGTATCCTGGGCCAGCCGTTCCAGCCGCGCCACATAGTCCCGGGCCTCGGCCGGCGTATCGGCCGGCAGGAGCCGGGCCAAAGCTCCGCTGTACAATACCAGGCTATACAGGCTCTGGGTCACCGAGTCGTGCAACTCACGGGCCAGGCGCGCCCGCTCCTCGGCTACGGCCTGGTCGCGCAGCAATTGGGCTTCCTTCTGGCGAGCCAGATCCAACGCCAGACTGGTGTCGCCCAGTTGTTGACGCGCGCGCATCAGGTCGGCCACGCAAGCCTCCAGCGCTCGTTTGGCCCGGGCCAGTTCTTCCTGGAGTTGCGCCCGGTCCTGCTCCAGGGCCTTGACGCGCTCCTGCCAGAGATAGACCATCGTGTCTGAGCTTGATTCTGACATGACCGCTCTCCCGACCGGCTGTGGCTGCTGGTTGAAGATCGTGGCCCAGCCTTCAGGCTGTGGCAGGCTGAAGCCTACCCCACGTTTCCATCAGTATGTGATAATGACTGGTGCGCCGATCTGCGCCCAGTCGTAGACCCGCCGGGCGTCAGCCGTATCCAGGATGATGCAGCCAAAGCTCACCGGTCGGCCCAGGAAGCCGGCCCACAGCGTCTGGCCGTTGCTCAGGGTAGGCAGGCCGTGGATGCCGTTCTCGATGCTGCCACTCCAGTAGATGCCCAGCCACCAGGGCATCTTCAGGTCCCATACCGACGAATAGGCCATGGGGATCTTGTCCAGCACCTTGAACGTTCCGGTGCGGGTGGGGCGGGCCGGCTCGCCGGTGGAGCACAGCAGGTCAAAGACCAGAGCGTCGTCCTGGTAGGCGCGAAACCGTTGCTGGGCGATGCTGATCTCGATGCGCTGCCGGGCGTGAAGCGCGGGCGTGGGACGAGGGGTGGGTGTGGGTGTGGGGCGCAGGGCCTGGGCGTGCGCCAGGCCCCTGGTGGCGTCCGCGCCGGCCGGGACGACTTGCAAGGCCAGCTCGTATTGCTCGATGGCCGCCTCGTATTTGCCCTGGGCCAGCAGTTCGCTGGCGAACCGACAGCGGGCCAGGTACAACAACGTGGCGACGTTCCGATACGTCGGGTCCAGAAAATAGACTTCGGCGAAGCGGGCGGCGGCGGTGCCGTAATCGCCGGCTTCCAGGCCGTGGCGACCGGCCAGGTATAGGCTGGCCAGCCGCCGTTGTAGACTGGCCGCCGGATCGGCAGGGCGGATCGCCAGCGCCGTATCGAACTGGACGATGGCGGCCTCAAGCTGATCGTTTGTCACCAGGGCCAGGCCGTGATTCAGGTGGGCCTGGTAGAGCCGGTCGGCCAGGCCCTCCCGCTGCGGGTCCAGGGTCTGGACCTGGCCCAGGAGCTGGATGGCCGTGGCCCAATCACCCTGAGCCAGGGCGGCCTCGCTTTGGTCCCACAGCCGGGCCAGATGTTCCTGGAGGGTGGGCGTGGGCGTGGCAGCCTGGAACAAACCCCCGGCGTTAGCCAGCCCAACGGTGGCCACGCCCACCACCAGGAGCATGGTCACCAGGATCAGCGACATCAGGAACCAGGACCGACAGCCTCGACGCCGGGAAGGCTCCGCCGGCCGCTCGAACGGGTAAGCAGGCGAGGCCAGGCGCTGGAGTTGTTGCCGCCGCCGCGAGGGTATATGTTGTACCAGGGGGCGTGTCAGGTCTGCCGGCGCAATCTCCCGGCGTACCCCTGGCAAGGGGATGGAAGAGACGAACGGCCGGGGTGCTTCTACCACGGGCACAGACGGGGCCGGGGCGGCGGCCACCTCTGCGCCGGGCCAGGCCGGGGCCGCCTGCAGCTCCAACTGTTGCAGGCTGGTCAGGGCCTCGGTGTTGTAGGGATCGATCTCCAGCACTCGTTTCAGGCAGGTCCGGACATCATCCGGGGTCTTGCCGATAGCGGCCATCTGCAACCAGGCCGCCACATTTTGCGGGTCCAGGTCCACGGCCCGGCTCAGGTAGGCATGGGCATCGTCGAACTTTTCCTCCTGGATGGCCGCGACGGCCCAGGCCACTAATTCTTCTGCTTCCCGGGGCGGCGATGGCGGTGGTCTCAACTCGATGGGGGGTGGTTTGGGGGGCCGCGCCTCGCCCAGGATGAACACCGGCACCTGATCGGGGTGCTGGTCCATCCAGCGCAGGCCGTCCAGCGCCTCCGAATTGTCCGGGTCCAGTAGCCGGGCCTGTTCCAGGCAGGCCCGGGCCACCACCGGCTTGTCGGCCAGCGCGCCCATCAGGACCCAGGCCCGTACTGTTGAGGGGTCTTTTTCCAGCGCCCGGCTGAGCACCTGTAGTGCATCCTCGTTGCGGCCGGCACGAGCCAGGCCCGTGGCCAACTCGATGGGGTCGCCGCCTTCGGCCAACAGGGCCTCGACCTCGGCGGACGGGGGTGGGGGAGCCAGTTCCCGGTCCGGCTCTTCTCGCTCCAGGTCCCGCGCGATGCGCGCTCGCAAGTCGTCCACTGCCGCTGCGGCCAGTTCCGCCTCCCATTTGCGGGCGATGACCTCGGCCGCCTCGACCAGCTCCCGGCCCGGTGGTATCCGGGACGGCCGGGCCTCGCCCAGGATGAAGGCGGGTACTTCATCGGGATGACGGTCCATCCACCGTAGCCCGTCCAGGGCCTCCCGGTTATTAGGGTCCAGTTGCAAAGCCTGTTCCAGACAGGATCGGGCTATCAGGGCGTTATTGGTCAATGCCCCCATGAGCACCCACCCTTGCGCGGAGGAAGGATCGTCCTCCAGCGCTTTGCTGAGCACCTGCAAGGCATCTTCGTTGCGGCCGGCGCGGGCCAGACCCATGGCCAGCTCTATGGGATCGCCACCCCTGGCCAGCAGAGCCGCGACCTCGGCGGAAGGGGGTGGGGGAGCCAGTTCTCGATCCGGCTCCTCGCTTTTCAGGTCCCGTGCGATCCTGGCCCGGAGATCATCCTCCACCGCAGCGGCGACCATCTCGGCGGCCGGGGGCGCCTCCACTTCGACCGCGACCATCTCGGCGGCCGGGGGTATTTCCGCCTCTGCGATTGGCGCCATCTCCACCTCGCCGGCTGGCGGAGTGATCAGGGCAGTGATCAGGTGCGTCGGGACCTCAGCCGGGTGCTCGTCCATCCATGCCAGGCCGGCTTGAGCCAGGTCAGAGGCCGGGTCCACCGTCAACGCCTGCTCCAGGCAGGCCCGGGCTTCCAGCGCATTGTCCACCACGGCGCTCAAGAGCACCCAGGCCGGCGTCAGGTGGGGGTTTTCCTCCAGGGTCTCGACGAGAACCTGCACGGCCTCGTCGTTCTGGCCGGCGCGAGCCAGCGCCAGAGCCGTAGCTAAGGGGTCTTTCTCGGCCCCGGCCTCCTCCTCGACTGATGGCGGGGCGATGACCGCTTCTTCTACCAGGGCCTCGGCGACGGGCAACATCTCCGTCGGGGCTTCAACGCTGGGGAGTTCGGGGACTGGGGGGACCAGGCTCTGGAGCAGGTGGACCGGGACCTGAGTGGGGTGTTCGGTCATCCAGGCCAGGCCGGCCTGGGCCGGCGCGTAAGCCGGGTCCATCATCAGGGCCTGCTCCAGGCAGGCCTGGGCGATGAGGGGGTTGTCGGCCAGGGCAGCCATGAGCAACCAGCCCGGGGCCTGAGTCGGGTCTTTCTCTAACACCTGGCTCAGGATCTGCAAGGCATCCTCGCGTTGCCCGGCGTGAGCCAGGATCACAGCCTGTTCAATGGTGTTGCCGCCCGCAGCCAGCAGGGCCTCCACCTCGGCGGAACGCGCTGGCGGGGCCAGCTCCGTGTTGGGCGCGTCAGCCCCGGCATCCAGGTCCCGGGCGATTCGGGCACGCAGGTCGTCGTCCTTCGTTTGACTCATGGTTTCTCCCTCAAGAAGGCCTACGAATCCTAGTATACCACATATGACAAGTTATTGCAACGGTTTCTGGCGGTCACCCTAACCGGTGTCTCCCCGGCGGAAACAGCGAGGTGGGCGATGTTCATGCTCGCGGCGGGTGTTTCACCCGCCGCCGGGCGCGGGGTCGCAGACCCCGCGCGAGCACATATTATACGAGGAGGCATCGGCACTCAGCAGCAGCGCCAGCACAACGAGGTCGGCCAGGTGGCCCCGGTTGACAAACCCGCCCTTCTGGCTTATCATAGCCCAAGAGAGTGAACAGATGACCACCGGCAAACGTTACCGCAAACTCCGCACCGCCGATGACCTCAAACGGGTCATGACGACCTATTATGCGAAGCTCCGCTACCTGCGCCTGGGCCGGCCGGTGGCCTGGCTCACCAGCGGCGCACCGGTGGAGATCCTGCGGGCCATGGGCATCGTGGTGGCCTACCCGGAGAACTATGGTGCGATCTGCGGCGTGGCCGGGGCCGCCCCCCTCTGTCAGGAGGCGGAGAACCGGGGCTATAGCCGCGACCTCTGCTCCTACGCCCGCAGCCACCTGGGCAGCCTTTACAACCCCGCCATCGCGCCGATGGGTGGCCTGCCCAAACCGACCCTGCTGGTGGCCTGTAACAACATCTGTGGCACCGTGCTCAAGTGGTATCAGGCCATCCAGGAGGAATACGACGTGCCCCTGTTCCTGCTGGACACGCCCTTCGTCCACGATGAGCTGACCGACCACGCCGTGACTTACGTGCGGGCGCAACTGGAAGACCTGATCAAATGGGTGACAGAGCACACCGGGCGCAAGCTGGAACCAGACAGGCTGGCGCGCACCGTGGCCCTGAGCAACGAGTGCGTCCGCCTGTGGACGGCCATCCGCGAATCGTGCCGGGCCAAACCATCGCCGCTGAATGCGCCGGACCTGTTCACCACCATGGCCCCCATCGTGGTGCTGCGCGGCACGCGCGAGGCCGTGGGCTTTTACCGCAAGCTCCTGGCCGAGGTGCAGGCGCGGGTGGCCCAGGGCGAGGGCGCGGTGCTTAACGAACGACATCGCCTGATCTGGGACAACATCGCCATCTGGCCGAAATTATACCGCTTCTTCAGGCCCTTCATTGACGCCGGGGCCTGCTTCGTCAGCGATACCTACACCGGGGCCTGGGCCACGCCGGTCAGCGATGAGGGTGACATCCTCGACGGCCTGGCCCGCACCTATGCCAGCGTGCTCCTCAACCGCAGCCTGCAATACCGTGCCCAGGACCTCATCGGCCTGGTGCAGCGGTTCGAGGCCGACGGTTTCGTGATGCACTCCAATCGCTCGTGCAAGCCCTACAGCCTGGGGCAGTACGACATCCGGCGGCTGGTCACGGCGGCCACCGGCGTCCCCGGCCTCATCGTAGAAGCGGATATGGCCGACAGTCGCGCCTACGCCGACGGCCCCATCGAGACCCGCGTGGCGGCGTTCCTGGAGACCCTGGAAGCGCGCGCGTAGGGCAAGTTGGCAACTCGTTCCGCGCCTATGGATGGAATCCCCATGACAACAACGTCTCAACCGCCGGCCCTGCGCTGGCAATCCCTGCTCCCGGACGATCAGGCGGTCGCCCTGATCGAAGACGCGCTGGAGAGCGGCAGTCACGTGCTGCTCACGCCCACCTGGATCGCCCAGGCCCAGAAGGCCCAGACCCAGTTGGATCCATCTCTGCGTCGCCGACTCAACGCCTTTGCCGCCAACCTCACCAGCCTGCTAGAACTCGCCATCCTGTCGGCCAGGCAGCCGATGAAGGTGGTTTTGCGGTGCATGATTTCCGAGCCGGCCGCGCCATCCAGGGTTTACGTGGAGGCCGCGCCCCGGCCCTTCTTCGAGGGCCTGGGCCGGGCCGCCCAGACCGTGACGGCTCTGTGCCGGCAGATCGCCCAGCAGTACGGCGCGCGGCCGGCAGCAGGCGCCCCGCCGGACCCGGCCGCCATCTACCCGCTCCTCGCCGATCTGGCGGAGCGCGGGCAGTTCATCCTCAAGGGTTCGCAGGAATGGCAGACGATAGCCCCGCTGGTGGAACGGCTGGCGCGCAACCCCAACGTCACCGCCGAACGCCTATCGCCATTGGGACCAGGACCCGCAGGAACGCTACTTCTTGCAGTGGTGTACGGCGTTGGCCTCTTTTGTGACCCGGTGGAGCGACGGCACACCGGTCCAGGGCGGCGACCTGCTGTTCGTGGAAGGCTGGAACGACGCCATCGTGCCGGGGCGCAAAGAGGCATTGACCAACTCCGCCTGGCGAGACGTGCTGGGACGTATGAAGCTGAAGGACCTGGCCGGCTGGACTATCGCGCCGCTTTGAGTTGATTTTGCTTCCCAGGGATGCTATAATGAGTCTACTGCAAAAAGGTCGTTTCACCGCTGAGGCGCAGACGCTTCGCGCGCAGAGAATACGATGTAGAACTCTGCTCTCGGCGTCTCTGCGGTGAGTTTTTGCAGTGAACTCTAATGAACCCGCCAGGCAATAATCTGGAGTCAAGCCTTCAAGCGGGCCATCCAACCGGCTGAAGCCTCTACTCCTGGTAGTGTGCCAACCGTTGTCCAAAGCGGGGAGGGCAGAGATGCTGGACATGGAGACCATTCGCGCGATGCTCACCGGGCAGGCAGAGGCCATAGATGCGGCGTTGGGCGCGCAGGCCCCGGCCTTCTGGCAAGAAGTGGCAGCCATCACCCGGCATCTTGACCCGACGAGCGACCCCCAGGCCCAGGCGGAAGCGGTCGGCCGGCTGGAGGAACTCGGCCGACGTTACCCGGCGGTCTGGGAGTTGATCTCCCCCCTGTCCTCTCAGCCCGGCCCAGGACAGTCCAAAAAAGGAGGAGAACCGACCATGACGACCACACCAGTCCCACCGGCGAAACCTGAAAAACCCTCATTGGAGACCTGGCTCACCGCCCTGCGCGAGGGCGTGACCGGTTGCCTGGGGGTGCTTATCGTCCTGACCACGCTGGCATTGGTGCTCGCCACTTTTCTCCTGATGCTCCTGCGGCCCACAGCGAACCTTGAACCGTTCCAGGCTATCCTGGTCATGCTCAACGGCATGACCGGGGCGGTGCTGGGCTACTACTTTGGCCGGATGCCGGCCGAGGCCCAGGCCAGCAAGGCGGACAAGGCCCGCGCGGCCGCAGAACAAAAGGTGGCCGAGGTGCGCGCCGGCCTGCAAGAACTGGATCGCGAGCTATCGCAGGCTGTGGTCGTCACCCGCAAGACCCCTGCCGAGGCCCGGGTTGACCAGGTCCAGGCCTGCATCCGACGCCTGCTGGACGAGACGGTGAAATAGACTGCCGGTGGACAAGCGCTGGACTCGCCGACAATTCCTGCTCCTCATGGGCGGTGCGCTGGCCGGCCTCTGGCTGCCGCGCCCGGCGCGCGCGTCTGCGTCGGAGCCCGGCCGCGCCACCATCGGCGGGCTGGAGATGTGGGACTGGCGAGACCGGCTGCCGGTGCGCCGCACCAGCCCCGCCCCGGAAGACCTGCACCTCCTCACCTGGGACCCGGAACGGCGTTACTGGCGTTATCGGTTGCGCAATCAGCCCATCACCACGGCTGTGATCCACAACTCCGGCACCCCGGCCGATTACAGCCTGCGTGAGTTCGTCGCCATTGACGTCAGCCAGACCGAGCGCACCCCCTACCCGGAGTGCCCCTACCATTTCGTCATCGAGCGGGATGGGACCATCAACTACTGCGTGGATATGAGCCGCTGCACCTGGCACAGCAGCCGCCAGACCAACGACTATGCCGTAGGAGTCTGTCTGATGGGCACTTTCATGGGCAACGTCTTGCCCACCGACGCGCAACTGGTGAGCGGGCGCCGGCTGCTGCTGGCCCTGCGCCGTGAGATGCCTTTCCTGCGGTTCAAGCCGCACTGCGACATGCCCGGGGCCGATACCTGGTGTCCGGGCGATACCTGGCCCCGGTGGCGCGACCGCATCCTGCCGCCACCGGAGACGAACCAGCCCCAGCCGCGCAACCGCGAGTTCTATTCGCCCACCGGCCGCGTAGCCCGGGGGTAGCAAATTGGAAGTTGGAATTAGAAAAAAGGAGGACCAAGACCGTGTCTGAAGAATGGGATCAAGAGGGCCAGGCCCCGCCATGGGAACAACACAAAGAGGAGAAAGACGAGAAGGAGGAGAAACACGAGGACCAGCACGACCCGCTGGGGGCCGTGGTGGGCGGCCTGATCCTCATCATGCTCGGGATCGGGTTGTTCGCCTGGACGCAAGGCTGGATCGCTGGCTGGGCCATGGCCCTGGGCCTGTTCTTCCTGGGGTTGGCGGCCATCTTTGTCCTCGAGATACTGATCCGCCTGGTGCTGCCAGCCTATCGGCGGGGTATTGGTGGGCGGATCATCTCCACGTTGGTCGTGACCCTTATCGGCCTGGGACTCCTGGGCTTTGAATTATGGGGCTATGACATCTGGACGTTTTGGCCCCTGATCCTGATCGCCATCGGGATCATCATCCTGGCGGGAGCGATCCTGGGGCCGCTGTTTCGCAAATGAGCAACAGGACGGAGGACATATGACCGAGGATGCAGAGCGCAAGACCACCTGGCGCACCCTGCAAGTACTGCCCCTGGGCGGCAAGTGGGCCTTCGTGGTGGGCGTCATTGACGATGGCACAGGCCTCAAGGTGCGCGTCGCCAAGGGCCGGCTGCGCGAAGCCACCGGGCCGGGCGAGTGTCCCATCACCCAGGTGAACAAGTTCAACCTCAAGGCCAAAGACTGGGAAGCGCTGCGCCCGGCCATCGAAAAGGCCCTGACCGAGCTGGCCGCGCTGGAGGAATTGAAGGGAGCCGAACAACCCGCAACCTAGCCAGTTTCATCCTTCATTCTGGGAGGAGCTACCCACGCGCGGGGCGCACCTCGTGGCACGAAAATACGCCGGTGTGCTCGCGCGGGGTCTGCGACCCCGCGCCGGCGGCGGGTTACAAACCCGCCGCGAGCCAGGCCGGGGGGCTATTTTCGAGGGAGGTATACATGTCCGCGATTATCGAACGACTGAAAGCTCATCCCCGGCTCGTCTCCTGGGCTGCGCTGGCCGTGGGCATGGTCATCATCCTGCTGCTGGCCGTCCAGGGGGTGGCCCTGGAACCACTGCAACTGCTGACCCTGGTCATCGCCACGATCATCCTGGCCGGCCTGTGCGTCTGGATCATCGGCTGGGAGTAAACGAATCTGCAAATGTGCAATGAACAACTGAGCAAATGAAATCCCGTCCCTTGTCCATTTGCCCATTTGCATATTCTTCAGGAGGGTGCATAATGGCGAATATTGAGTTGCCCATCCCGCCCCATTTTGACCCCGATCAGGTGGGCCAGGTCTGGCGCGTGCCGTATCAGGAGCGGGCGCGGGACGCTGAGGAGTGGGCCAGGCGATATAACATCCCACCGGCCGCCCAGGATACGTTCCGCATCTGCCTCATCCCGGTGGACGTGCAAAACACGTTCTGCATCCCCGGCTTTGAGCTGTACGTGGCCGGCCGGTCCGGCACCGGCGCGGTAGACGATAGTCGCCGCCTATGTGAGTTCATCTATCGCAACCTGGCCGCGATCACCACCATCAGCCCCACACTGGACACTCACCAGACCGTCCAGATCTTCCATAGCATCTTTCTGGTCAACGAGGCCGGCGAGCATCCCCCAGCCTACACCCTCATCTCCGCCGGGGACATCGAGCGCGGCGTCTGGCGGTTCAACCCGGCCCTGGCCCGTAGCCTGGGCGTCACCGAAGACTATGCCCAACAGTACCTGCTCCATTACACCCGCCAGTTGCAGGCCACCGGCAAGTACGCGCTGACCATCTGGCCGTATCACGCCATGCTCGGCGGGATCGGCCATGCCCTGGTCTCGGCCGTGGAGGAGGCGATCTTTTTCCACAGCGTGGCCCGATCCAGCCGGCCCAACTTCCAGGTCAAGGGCGATAATCCCTTCACCGAGAACTATTCCGTGCTCCGGGCCGAGGTATTGGAGGACCAGGCGGGCCAGGCCATCGCCCAGCGGAACGCCGCGTTCACCATGGACCTGTTGGACTATGATGCCGTGATCATCGCCGGACAGGCCAAGAGCCACTGCGTGGCCTGGACGATTGACGACCTGCTGAACGAGATGCGACGGGTGGACGAAGCCCTGGTCGAGAGGGTCTACCTCCTGGAAGACTGCACCTCGCCGGTGGTCATCCCCGGCGTGGTGGACTATACCGGGGAGGCAGACGCGGCGTTCCAGCGGTTCGCGGACGCCGGGATGCACATCGTCCGTTCCACCGATCCCCTCGCGCAGTGGCCTGGGATACGGCTCTAGTAGGGAATCTGCCACCTGCTCACCATGCCGCAGGTTTACAAACAACCGGCGGGAGAGAAGGTTGATTGCTTGCAAGCCCCAATGGGCAACCGCCCGGTTGATCGGAGGCTCACGAGTGGAGATCGAAGCGTGTGGAGACCAGGTGCGCACCATGGAGCGAAGCGAGACCACGCCGGTGACAGTGCGCCGACATCGGTGGCGGCTCCTGGCCCTGCCGGCTGTGGTCTTGATCATCGTGCTCCTGGCCTTGCTGCCCATTGATTACGGCGCGTTGCAGGGCCTGGGCTACGCCGGTATCGCCCTGGTTAACTTTATCGCCAGCGCCGGGTTCGTGCTGCCGGTGCCCAACCAGGTGGCGAACTACGCGGCCGGGGCCACGCTCAATCCCCTGCTGGTGGGCCTGGTGGCCGGCGTCGCCTCGGCCTTTGGCGACCTGACCGGCTATTACGCCGGCTTGAGCGTGAGCGACGTGCTGGAGGGCCGGCGCACCTACGATGTCATCCACGCCTGGATGCGGCGCCACGGCTGCACGGCCATCTTCCTGCTCTCGCTCATCCCCAACCCGTTCTTCGACCTGGGCGGGGCCGCCGCCGGAGCCGTGCGCCTCCCGGTCTGGCAGTTCCTGGCCGCCTGCGCGGCGGGCCGCAGCATCCGTGACGTGCTCACCGCCCTGGCCGGGTACTACTCGTTCACCTGGGCCTGGGGCACGCTCACCGGCTGGTGGGTCACGGCGAACGTGGACCCGACGGCAATCGGGGCCATCGTCGCCGGCGTCGCGCTGGCCGGGGCCGGCGTCTGGCTCGTCTGGCGGCGGAGCCGGTGAGGAGATCGTGATGTGCTGGATGGTTCAAGACCGCGACGGTCGCCCAGTTGTCAACGAGCGCGGCGAGACCCTCCGCGAGCTGGCCTCGCCCAGGCTGACTGGCCTGCGCCATCACAGCCTGGCCGAGTCCATCATCCCACCGGGCGGCAGCACCATCCCGCACCACCACCAGGCCGGCGAGGAGGTCTACTACGTGCTGCGAGGCCGGGGCCGCCTCACCCTGGATGAGGCGACGCACGACGTGGGGCCGGGCGACGCCATCACCATCAGGCCTGGCACGTTCCACCACCTGGTCAACACCGGCGACAAGGAGTTGGTGATCTTGTGCTCGTGCGCGCCGGCCTATGCGCCGGAGGATTTCCTTCCCGGTCGGTAACTGCCTGCTATGCCGACTGAAGGGGTGGGATGCCGCCTCGCCCGTATAAAGCCCTGGGAGGTAACTGCCTACCCTGAACCCTCCCGCAGGTTAGAACGGGGCTGGCAACCGATGCAGTCGGTCATTGAGGTGTGTTCTGGTCTGATCATTGCGCCCATACCTGCGGGAGGGTAGGCAGTTACCCTGGGAGGTACTTATGCGAGTGGATCTGCACATCCATACCCGGGCGTCGGACGGCACGTGGACACCGGCGCAACTCGTCGAGCACGTGCGGGCGACCGGCATCGGCCTGTTTGCGGTGGCGGACCACGATAGCATTGGTAGCCTGGCCGAATGCGAGGCTCTGGTGCGCGGGTCGGGACTGCGCTTCCTGCGCGCCGTGGAGGTCTCCACCACGTGGAACGGGGCGCTGTATCACATGCTGGCCTATGGGATCAACCCGGCGAGCGCCGGGAGTGCCACATTGCACCGGCTGCTGGACAGCAACCGCCGGCTGCTGGAAGAGGCGAACCGGGAGAGCCTGGAGTTGTTGTGTAAGGAGGGTTTCCCCGTAGACCTGGAGGCGTATGATGCCTATGTGAACGATCCGGGGCGCGGGGGTTGGAAGGGGTTGAACTTTCTCGTGGACCAGGGGCTATGCGCCGATGTGGGCGACTATTTCGACCGGCTCTTCAATGCCGACCGGCCGATACCGTTCCCTGTTTTCCCGTCGCCGGCCGAGGTCATCGCGGCGATCATGGCGGCCGGAGGTGTGCCCATCCTGGCCCATCCCGGGTCCCCCTGGTTACCCATTGGTGAAGAGGTTCTGGAGGCGTTCCGACAGGCTGGCCTCCGGGGGCTGGAGTGCTACACATCCTACCATGACGCAGCCACCAGCCAGCGTTTTGTGGCCTGGTGCCAGCGCCATGACCTGCTCATCACCGGCGGCTCTGATTGCCACGGCGATTTCGCTCCTGGCCGCAAGTTGGGCTTCCCGCCGCTAGAGGATACGGATCTGCGGCTGGGGGAATTGGCGGAGCGCGTCATCACGTAAAAAGTAAAACGTAAAACGAAAACGACATCCGTCATATTTGAAGCCCGACGTATTACGGACGCGCTCAGGCAAACAAAGCCTCCACGAACGCTGCCGCATCAAAAGGTGCCAGGTCATCCAGGGTCTCGCCGGTGCCCACGAACTGGATGGGCAGCCCCAGCTCGCGGGCGATAGCAAAGGCCATGCCACCTTTGGCCGTGCCGTCTAGTTTCGCCAGCACCACGCCGGTCACGTCTACGGCTTTGGTGAAATGCTCCGCCTGGGCCAAAGCATTCTGGCCGGTGGTGGCGTCAATGACTAACAACGTGGCGTGGGGGCCAGCCGGGATTTGTTTCTGCACCACCCGGCGGATCTTTTTCAGCTCTTCCATGAGGTTGAATTTGGTATGGAGTCGGCCGGCTGTATCCACGATGAGCAGGTCCTGCCCCCGGGACCGGCACGCGGCGATGGCATCAAAGACCACGGCCCCGGGGTCACTGCCGGGCTGGCCGGCGATGACCGGTGCGCCTATCCGCTGACCCCAGACCTGCAACTGTTCGATAGCGGCGGCGCGAAAGGTATCGCCAGCGGCCAGGGCCACCCGGCGGCCTTGCTGCTGGTAGAACCGGCCCAATTTGGCGATGGAGGTGGTCTTGCCCACCCCGTTCACGCCCACCACCAGCATCAGCGCCAGATCCGGCGCGGCTGGCAAGACCGGCAGTTCAGTGGGTGGAAAAGCCCGTACCATCTCCTCCTTGAGGATCGCCAGCACCCCGGCCGCCTCACGCACCCGCTCGCGGCGGACCCGCTCCCGAACCTGTTGAACCAGTTCCAGGGTGGTGTTCACGCCCACATCGGCCCGGATCAACAGCTCCTCCAGTTCATCCCAGAGAGCGTCTGTCACCTCGCCAGTCCCAAACAGGCTCCCGATCCGGCCAAAAAAGGATTGTCGGGTGCGAGTGAGGCTATCTTCCAGCTTCTTCAGGCTCTCGCCAAACAAGCGCATGTTTCTTCTCCACGGTTCAGGATGCAGGATTCAGGATGCAGGATGCAGGATGCAGGATGCAGGATACAGGATGCAGGATACAGGATGCAAGATGCAGGATACATCGAGGAGGTGACTGATGAACGCCCCATTACAGGAAGTGGCAGCTTTTTTCAATGAGGTGATTGATAACCTGCGCCTTGTATTGCGCCTGCTGGCCGACCAGCGGGTGCCGACCTGGCTCAAGGTGGTAATTCCGGCTCTGGTTGCGATCTACCTGTTCTCCCCCATTGACATCATGCCGGACATCGCGCCGGGCCTGGGACAATTGGACGATCTGGCGGTGATCTTGTTAGGCATCAAGCTGTTCATTGACCTGAGTCCGGCGGATGTGGTACGCCAGCACCTGGACGAGCTGCGCTCGCTCCACTCCCGGTCGTACCGCGTGATCACGGAGGAACCGCCAGAGGAAAAGCCCCGTCAGCCCAGTGGCTATATCGAGACCTCTTATAAGGTGAAAGACGAGTGACGAATTGCAAATTGTAGCAGATTGCAGATTGCGGATTGCAAATTGCAGATTGCAGATTGCAGATTGCAGTCTGTTAGAAGAGGGGGAGCTGAA
>Ga0209162_1002814_pt1 | contig 14758 bp, 11 predicted proteins | sample YNPNPMetaG_FD_187121 | JGI IMG/M metagenome (GOLD analysis project Ga0209162, IMG submission 187121) | Anoxygenic and chlorotrophic microbial mat microbial communities from Yellowstone National Park, USA - YNP NP MetaG (SPAdes) (version 2) ... | reverse complement strand
GATGGGGAAGGGTAGAGGAGTTCAAATTTCCTGAAGGAAAGATACACTACCGGCAATCACGGTACCCCGCTCAAACACAATGCCTGTGGTAAAATTCCCTTTGAATCCGGCACGGTTCCACCACTGTTAGAGAGCTTTACTTGCAAGAATCCTGAGATCACCGGTACCCCTCTCACAAAAAGCCAGAGCCACAGGGCCGGATCCGTAGTGAGCGAACCGCATTTTCCAAAAGGAGGCTCTGATGGATGATTTTCTCTCACGTGTCATGGCAGAACAAGATGCTTTCAAAAAACTGGCCGCCTACGTGCCCGGTTTCAGCGGTTACGTAGAGCGTCAGAACCGGCGGGCTGCCGATAAACTGTTACGAGAAGCCGTCGCCCGCCGTTTTGAAGACCTGTGGAAACGCCTCTCTTCCCTGCAGGTGGAGCTGGTCCAGGGGGGACAGATCGAGCTGCTGGATGAAATCGAGCGAGCGGCGCTCCAGTTACGCACCTTCACAGACCGCATCAAAACCGCCGCCTATGGATACAGTGGTGTTTTTGATGCCGTGAAAATAGACGCAGCAGACCTTGATCGCCTGTATCGCTTTGATCTGGCATTCTTTGAACTGGCCAACGAGATCGAGCAGACAATCCAAAACCTGTCCAGCGCGCTCCTCGAACCAGCCACAACCTCCCAGCAGATTCGCCGCCTGATCGAGTTGAGCGCTCAGGCCAATCAGATATTCGATCACCGCCAGGAGGTACTCAGCGGCGCCTCGTCATAGTCCTTCAAGCCCTACCTTCTACGCTGAATCTTAAATTCCAATGGATGAAAAATGTGGAAAGAGTATATTTCTCCCAAATCTTTAGAAGAAGCGTTGAACATTCTGGCGCAATATCGTGACCGGGCCAGGATCATCGCCGGCGGCACGGACCTCGTCCTCGAACTGGAACGCGGCCTGCGCAAAGGGGTTGACGTGCTGGTGGACATCAGCCGCATCCCCGATCTGGATCAAATTACCCTGGATGAGGATGAACGCTTACACCTCGGGCCGCTGGTCACCCATAACCACTGCGTCGCTTCCAGATTGCTGCGTGAGCGCGCCTTTCCCCTGGTACGGGCGGCCTGGGAGGTGGGCGCACCGCAGATTCGGAACCGCGGTACCGTCGCGGGCAACCTGATCACGGCCTCGCCGGCAAACGACACGATCACCCCGCTGATGGCTCTGGAAGCCGAGGTCGTTCTGGCATCCCAACGCGGCGAGCGACGGGTGCCGCTGCGAGCGTTCTATCGCGGCGTTCGCCAGACGGTAATGGCGCCTGATGAAATACTCGTGGACATCGTTTTCCCCGCCATGCGACGCACCCAACGTGGGAGCTTTGTGAAGCTGGCTCTGCGACGCGCCCAGGCTATCTCACTGGTCAATGTAGCCGCGGTGCTGGATTTTGACGAGACAGGCGTTATCCGTCAGGCATCCATCACCCTGGGCGCCGTTGCCCCCACCATCATTCACGCCGAAGAAGCAGAGCACTACCTGGTCGGGCAAAGGCTGGAAGAGAATACCATCGAACAGGCAGCGGAACTGGCCATGCGGGCAGCGCGCCCGATTGACGATGTGCGCGCCTCTGCAGAATATCGCCGTCACCTGGTGGGCGTGGGTGTTCGACGTCTCCTGCGCACATTGCTCCAGGGTCAGGAAACGGCTGAAGTCCCGTCGAATGCGGTGCTGCTCTGGGGGCAGCAACGAACAGGAGCTGCAGCAACGTTCGAGGGCGCGCGTCACGCGGCGGGGGAGGTCATCCGCACTCGCATTAACGGCAAAGAATATACCTTCACCAGCGGCTTTGAGAAAACGCTCCTGCGCCTGCTGCGCGAAGAGGCCGGGTTGATCGGCACGAAAGAGGGCTGCGCAGAAGGCGAATGTGGCGCCTGCACAGTCTTCCTGGATGGGAAAGCGGTGATGGCCTGCCTGGTGCCAGCACCTCGCGCCCACGGCGCGGAAATCGTGACCGTGGAAGGGTTGGCGCAGGATGGACAATTGCATCCCGTGCAGCAGACTTTCATCGAAGACGGAGCCGTTCAATGCGGCTATTGTACGCCGGGGTTCGTCATGTCGGCGGCCAAACTTCTGGAAGAACACCCTCAGCCCACGCGCGAGCAGATCGAGCAGGCATTGACCGGCAACCTCTGCCGCTGCACCGGATACTACAAGATCATCCAGGCCGTTGAAGATGCGGCCATGAGGAGACCATGAGCAAATATCAGATGTATCAGCGTCAAAAGCGCGTCCCCCTGCGGCGCGGCGTCCATCCTGTCTGGCAGGGCATTGGTTGTGTGATGCTGATCTTGATGCCCCTGCTGGCCTGGGGAATCGAAGAAATTTTGTTCCAGATAGCGCTTCAACAGCGCTGGCCCATCCCCTACGAGTGGAGCCTGCCGCCGCGCTGGCCACAATGGATGTGGCAGCTTCCTTTCCTGACCCCCTTCCTGGCCTCCACCCAAAGCTGGACCCACTTCACGGCTCGCCTGCTGGCATGGGTGGCCGTTCTTGTGATCCTCTGGCTTGTGCTTCTCTTCGTGTACGCTGCTATCTACAAAGCAAGCGCTCCCAAAGACCCGGTTCAGGAAATGCTCCCTCCGCCTCCAAAGGTCAAACGATACCGCCGATAGGAGTCAGCGATGGTAGAAGTGATCGGTGTTTCAGTCCCCCGCGTGGATGCGCCGGCCAAAGTAGCCGGTCAGGCGCTGTATTCTGGCGATCTTTCCATGCCCGGCATGGCATATATGAAAATCCTTTTTGCGGAGCGTCCTCATGCGATTGTGCGCCGCATTGACACCTCGAAAGCCGAGGCGCTGCCGGGTGTGGTGGCAGTTTTCACAGCCAAAGATGTGCCGGTGAACGAATACGGGTTGCAGATCAACGATCAACCGGTATTGTGTGGGCCTGGCTCTTCGATCCCCGGCGCCGATCGCGTCCGCTTTGTGGGCGATCAGGTGGCGATAGTGGTCGCGGAGAGCGAGGCCATCGCCGAGGAAGCCCTGCGCCACATCGAAGTGGAATACGAGGACCTGCCTGTCGTGACCGATCCGCGCCAGGCCATGCAGCCCGATGCTCCTCTGATCCACCCGGAACGCGGGGATAGCAATCTATGCGTGCATTACCGCATTCGCAAAGGGGACATCGAGGCCGGCTTCGCGCAGGCGGATGTGATCATCGAAGGCGAATATGCTATGCCCCCTCAGGAACATGCTTATCTGCAACCGGAGGCCGGGCTGGCCTACATAGACGAGGAAGGTCGGGTGACAGTGGCATGTGCCGGGCAATGGACACACACGGATCGCAAACAGATCGCCCATGCCCTGGGCCTGCCCATCGAGCAGGTACGGGTTATCTACCCGGCGATTGGCGGCGCGTTCGGCGGTCGCGAGGACCTTTCGGTGCAAATCGTGCTGGCACTGGCGGCCTGGAAACTGAAGCGTCCGGTCAAGATCGTCTGGAGCCGACGGGAATCCATTATCGGCCATGCCAAGCGGCATCCGGTGTATGCGCGGGCGCGCTGGGGAGCCACCCGAGAGGGCAGGCTGGTGGCCGCCGAGGTAGAAGTGATCGGAGATGGCGGCGCCTACATGTACACCACCAACAAAGTCCTCGGAAACACCACGCTGACGGTTTGCGGCCCGTATTTCATCCCAAACATCAAGGTAGATGTCTACGGAGTTTATACGAACAACTTGCCGAGCGCAGCCTTCCGCGGCTTCGGCGCCCCCCAGGGCGCTTTCATCGCCGAGATGCAGATGAACAAACTGGCCGAAGCGTTGGGAATGGACCCGGTGAGCATTCGCCTGATGAACGCAGTGCGCCAGGATCAGACCATGGCGACGGGAACGCCACCCCCCAATCCAGTGACCGTGCCCCAGGTGGCGCGAGCGGCTGCCGAGCGCTTCGGCTGGCAGGAAGGCGCAAATGGCTGGAAACCGCCTGCCAGGTCCCAACCTGCTGCCCCCCATCTGCGACGCGGCTTCGGCTTCGCCGTGGGTTTTAAAAACATCGGTTTCTCCTTCGGCTATCAGGAGAACTGTTGGGCGCGAGTGGAACTTCACGGGAACGCCGAAATTGAGCATGTTGTGCTTTATCACGCAGGCGCAGAAGTCGGCCAGGGAACCCATACCGTCATGGCGCAGATGGTCGCTCAGGCGGTGGGCGTCCCGATGGAGAAGGTCAGCCTGGTGCTATCCGATACCGCCGTGACCGGAGATTCCGGCAGCGCTTCGGCCTCGCGCATGACGTTCATGGCCGGCAACGCGATTCGCGGCGCGGCGGAACGGGCGCTGCAGGCATGGCGCGAAGAGCAGAGGCCAGCGATTGGTGAATATACCTATCTGGCGCCAAAGACCACCCCCCTTGACAAAGAGACCGGTTATGCTACGCCGAATTTCATCTACGCCTATTCCGCCCAGGCCGTGGAAGTGGAGGTGGATATAGAAACCGGTCAGGTGCGACTGGTGCGCGTTGTCTCGGCGCATGATGTCGGTCGGGCCATCAACCCGAACCTGGTAGAGGGACAAATCGAGGGTGGGGTCGTTCAGGCGCAGGGATATGCGATCCTGGAAGAATTCAAGACGCGTGACGGTTATGTGTTGACCGATCAACTGAGCACGTATCTGATCCCTACCGTGCTGGATATTCCGGAGCGGGTGGAATCCGTGATCCTGGAGACACCGGAGCCGATCGGGCCGTGGGGGGCGCGCGGCGTCGGGGAATTGCCTTACCTGCCCCTGGCGCCTGCCATCGGCGCAGCCATTCACGACGCTATCGGCGTCTGGATTGACGAATTCCCATACACGGGTGAGAGGGTGCTGCGAAAACTCGGCGTGTTGAAGCGCTGAGCGCCCGCAGCAATCTGAAGGGTTCGGCATCTGTCAGGCCGCCCACGGCACTGACCAATCAGGTATAATTCTGAACGTGACCACCCCTTTTCACCCTTCGCGGCCGGTTGTGACGGCCTATCCTAAAATCCCGGAAGCCTTCCAGGAAGCGCAGGCCGTCGCGGCCTATCTGCGCGAACGCGGGATGGAAGCGCCGGTCGGTTCGCTATATGACGAGGTGCTGCGTCAGCGAGTGCGGGCTGGCGAATTCGACCTCATGATCACGCTTGGGGGCGATGGCACGATGCTCCGGGCGGGTCATCTCTGCGCTCCGTATGGTGTTCCCATCCTGGGAATCAATATGGGGCGATTGGGCTTCCTGATCCAGGTTGAACGCACCGAATGGCCCACCATGCTGGATCGCCTGTTTCAGGGTGAGGCCTGGCTGGAACATCGAATGATGTTGCGCGCTGAGCTTTATCGCGGTGGAGAAGAGCAGGGACACTGGTACGCTTTGAACGAGGTGGTGGTCGCGCGTGGACAGGCCATCCGCCCTGTACGTCTTTCCGCCTCCGCCGATGGCTACCTGCTCACCACCTATATCGCCGACGGCCTGATCGCCGCCACCCCGACCGGCTCTACCGCCTATGCGCTGGCAGCCGGAGGCCCCATTTTGCCGCCAGAACTGCGCAACATTCTGCTCGTTCCAATTGCTCCCCACCTTTCTGTGGATCGGGCGGTTGTGCTGGCCGAGGGATCGGCAGTGAACATCCTGGTCAAAAGCGAGAATGCGGTGCTGAGTGTAGATGGCCAGGTGCCGGTGGGGCTTTCGGAAGAAGATACCGTACGCGTGCGGGCTGCGGAATTCACCGCCCAATTCGTGCGCTTTGGCGATCCAGGCTACTTTTACCGCAACCTGATGGCGCACATGAATCAAAATCCTGCGATAGGATTGCCTCGATGAGCGAAACACTCTTTTGCTATCGTCATCCGCAACGGGAAACCATGCTCCGTTGCAGCCGCTGCGGGAATCCAATTTGCGCTTCCTGCGCCATCCACACTCCCACCGGCTATCGCTGCCCCGATTGCCAGCAAAAGCTGGAGAAGAAATTTATCACAGCGACCTGGCACGATTATCCTCTGGCCTTTCTCATCACAGCCCTTGCTTCGGTGCCCGTAAGCCTGTTGCTGGTCTTCGTGGGGACGCTCACCGGCTTCCTGGGATGGTTCATTGCGATTCTCGTCATCCCATCTGCAGCCGCCGGGATCGCAGAGGCAGCCCGCTGGGTGACGCGCAAGCGCCGCGCGCCCTGGCTGTTCCGCCTGGCCGCCGCCGGTACGGTGGTTGGAACCTTACCGGCATGGCTTGTTGCCCTGTGGATCAACCCTTTTGGGATGATCTACCTGCTCCTGTACCTGCTGTTCGCTACTCCCATCGTTTATGGCCGTCTGGTCGGCATTCGACTGAACTGAATCATGCTCACCGAGCTCCGTATCCGCAACCTGGCAATCATCGAATCCCTGGAGCTGCACTTCGGCCCCGGTTTGATCGTGCTCACGGGCGAGACCGGAGCCGGGAAGTCCATCATCCTGGATGCGCTGGAAATGCTCCTCGGTGCGCGAGCGGATGCTACCATCATCCGTCAGGGCGCAGATTTCACCCTTGTTGAGGGCGTTTTCCGGATAGACGAGCGCGTGCGGCCGGCCATTCATGCCATCCTGGAGCGCGAAGGGCTGTTGGAAGATGAAAATTATTTGACGCTGGGGCGCGAGGTGCGCCGGGAAGGGCGCAATATTGCCCGAGTCAACGGGCGAAGCGTCAACCTGGGATTGCTCAAGGAACTCGGAAGCTACCTGATAGATATTCACGGCCAATCCGAGCACCTCTCTCTACTCAATCCACGCGCTCACATCCAACTGCTCGACCGTTACGCCGATCTGGAGAAACCTCTACAGGCGTATCGCCAGGCATATCGGAATCTGCAAGCCCTGCGACAGGAGCTGGAAGAATTACGCCGCGTGCAGGCAGATGCAGAGCGACGGACGGAAATGCTGCGATTCCAGTTAGAGGAAATCGAGGCGGCGCGCCTCAAACCTGGCGAGGACGAGGAACTGCGCCGTGAACGCAACCGGCTGGCAAACGCCGAGGCCCTGGCCGAATCTGCCCAGCAGGCCTTGAGCCTGCTCGATGAGGGGCTTCCGGATGCGCCTTCCGCGCTTGACCTGCTCGGTCAGGCGGGGCGATTGCTCGAACGTCTGGCGCACCTCGACCCCTCTCAGGCAACCCTGAGCCAGAACCTGCTCACCATCGAAGAAACGCTCAGTGATGTCACGCGAGCGCTGCGCACCTATCTTGAAAACATCGAATTCAATCCCCGACGCCTGGAACAGGTGGAAGAACGTCTGGACCTCATCCAGCGTCTGACGCGCAAATACGGGGGGAGTATCGAAGCGGTCTTGAAGCGGGCCGGGCAGATACGAGAGGAATTAGAGCACATCGAGACCGTGAGCGAACGCCTGGAGGCTTTGCAAAAGCAGGAAGCATCCCTGCTGGAGGAACTGGCTCGTCAAGCGCTTGCGCTTTCACAGGCGCGAGAGAGGGCAGCACAGGCCCTTAGCCAGAATATTGAAGCCGAACTGAATGATCTGCGCATGTCACAGGCGCGCTTCTCAGTTGCCTTTCAAACGCGCCCCCATCCCCAGGGATTACCTGTGCGGGGAGAACATCTGAGCTTCGACAGCAACGGGATCGATCAGGTGGAATTCCTGATCGCCCCGAACCCTGGCGAGGGATTCAAGCCGCTGGTCAAGATCGCCTCTGGCGGTGAGACAGCGCGGCTGATGCTGGCACTTAAGAACGTGCTTGCCCGTGCCGACGAAATCCCGATCCTGGTCTTTGATGAAATTGATCAGGGAATTGGCGGGCGTGTAGGGTTGACAGTCGGGCAAAAACTCTGGTCGCTGGCGCGCCACCACCAGGTTTTTTGCGTGACGCACCTGCCTCAACTGGCCGCCTTTGGCGATCAGCACTTTCGGGTGCAAAAAATCATCCAGGGGGAGCGCACCTACACCCAGGTCGAAGAGCTGGAAGGGGAACAACGCTTGCTGGAACTTTCGCAGATGCTTGGAGAAATCGGCGAGGGAACGTTGCGCTCAGCCCATGAGCTGTTGCAACTGGCTCACTCGCTGCGAACGCCGGAACAGGCATCACGGCCCTCGTCCTCGTAATTGCTCAGGAGAGATCGCTCGAACCTTTAGTGGCTTAAGCGCGGGTCAAGGAGATCGCGCAAACCATCCCCCAGGAAATTAAAGCCCATCACTGCGGTAAAGATCGCCATGCCGGGGGCTGCTGCGATCCACCATTCAAAAAATTTCTGTCGCCCCATCGAAACCATTGCTCCCCACTCCGGGCTGGGAGGTGCAGCTCCCAATCCCACAAAGGAGAGTGCTGAGGCCAGCAAAATTGCATTTCCGGCATCCAGGCTTGCTTTGACCAGCATGAGAGGGATAGAATTTGGGAGAATATGACGTCCCAAGATGCGTAGCCTGGAAGCGCCGAGGGCACGAGCCGCCGTCACATATTCCATTTCTCGCACCCGCAACACCTCACCGCGCATCAAACGTGCATATTCCGGCCATAGCACCAGTGTAATTGCCAGAGCCGCGTTGAATAATCCCGGCCCAAGTGCTGTGGTAATGGCCATAGCCAGGATCAGCGCGGGAAAGGCCAACGTTGCATCGGCCACCCGCATAATCACCTCATCCGTCCAACCACCCAGAAAACCTGCAACTGCCCCCAATAACGTGCCAAATGCACCGCTAAGCGTGACAACCATCAGGGCCACGGGGAGGGAAATGCGCGCTCCATAGAGCACGCGACTGAATATATCCCTCCCCACCTCGTCGGTTCCAAAAAGATGAACGCGATCAGGAGGCTGAAGTCGCTCTCTCAAATTCTGCTGCAAGGGAGAAAAAGGAGCCAGAAGTGGAGCCAACAAAGCAAGGAACAGCCAAAACAACAGGAGTGCGGCGCCGAAAACCGCAGAGCGATGACGCAAGAATCTCCGAAGAAAGCGCCTTGAAGGGGACGTATATAAAAGATTGGGGCTTTCAGCATTCATGTTTATCCCAAACGAATACGGGGATCTAAAACAGCATACAACAAATCCACTACCAGATTAATGGCCACATAGATCAGGGCAACAATAATGGTGACTCCCATGAGGGGAGCAAAATCCACCTTGGCTGCTGACTCGACTGCATAGCGTCCAATACCAGGCCAGGCAAAAACGGTCTCCGTCATTACAGCTCCGGCCATCAGGTTCCCAAACGCCAGGCCGATAGCAGTCAGTACAGGGAGAGCCGCGTTCCGAAAGGCATGGCGCATTACGACTCCCCACAATCCCAGACCTTTGGCGTGAGCGGTACGTATGTAATCCTGGCGCAGCACCTCGAGCATACTGGATCGCATGATACGGGTGATCATCCCCATACTATACGCACCCAGCACCAGGGAAGGCAGGACAAGATGATGGAAAGCATCCGCCAATGCATCCCAGCGCCGGCTGAGAATGCAATCCAGTAGTAGAAAACCGGTCTGGACGGGAGGCGGTTCAATGCGGGGATTGAGTCGTCCAGGCCCCGGCAGAAGATGCAAGCGATAATAGAGAAATGAAAGCGCAAGCAATCCTAACCAGAAAACAGGTACTGAGACACCAAGAAGGGAGAGCAGACGTGAAACATGATCGATCCAACGCTCATGGTAGACGGCTGCCAGAATACCCAGCGGGATACCTATCCCAACTGCTATCACAGTGGCCGCCACTGCCAGTTCTACCGTTGCAGGAAAAAAACGGGCGATGTCTTCACGTACAGGCTGCTGGGTGGCGATAGATTCGCCCAAATCGCCGCGCACCAGACGTGATACATAGGTTAAGTATCGCTCCAGGGGTGGCGCGTCCAACCCCCACCGTTCTCGATAAGCCTGGACAATCGCCGGATTGGCCGCAGCCCGTTCTGAAAGTACCATGGCCAGAGGGTCGGTGGGGATCAGAAAAGTGAGAGCAAAACCGAAAACTGTGATCAGCCACAATACCGGGATGGTAACCAGAACTCGTCGGAGGATATAAAAAGTGAAGTTCATCGGGCAAAAGTAGAAGACGAGAAATTAAGGCATTTTATAGAAAACCAGCCAGCGATGAGGGATGGAGAAGAGAGAAGAATCTCTTCATCCCTCCCTCATCTTTATCTGACCATACTACTTGGTAACGTAGTAAAGGTCAATGAAATAAACCGGGTTGTACACCACACCCTCAACTGTCGGCCCGGTAGCTATTTGTACTTTAGGCTGGAACAAACCCACGAAGGGCGCATCTTCCAGGATCACGCGTTGGAACTGGAGATACAATTCAGCGCGTCTGGCCGGGTCGGTAATCCTGGCAGCCTCTAAAGCCAGACGACCGGCTTCAGGGTTCTTATAATGGACGCGCTTGGCTGCGGCAGCGCCTTCCACCCCAAAGGCAGGCGCCCAACCATGGGGATCGAGGAAGTCAGGCGTCCAGTCAGCGACTGTGATAGCCAGCTCACCGCCGCGATAAGCACTGCGCCACTGGGTCGTTTCACGCGGTTCCAATTCCAACGTGATGCCGATCTCCGCCAGATCAGCCTGTAGCTTGACAGCAAGGGTTTCCGCAAGGAGGGTATTGACCAGCTTGTAATCAGCCGGATACACCATCTTCACTTTAAAGCCGTTTTCATAGCCTGCTTCTTTCATCAGACTCCTTGCCTTTTCAAGATCGCGTTTGGGAGCCAGTGCAGGGTCAGTGCCGAGCAACCCCAAGGGGATAATCGTAGGCATCTGGACAGCATTGCCTCGCAGCAGGTCGTTAATGATGCCATCGTAGTCAATCGCCGCCTGAATCGCCTGACGAACACGCTTATCAGCCAGCTCCCTCGAAACATCAGGGCTGGTTGTCATCGCCAGGTAGACCATGTCAAGCGTTTTGCCTTCGATTACCTTGCCGGCTCCAGCGGCCTTGAAACGTTCTATCATATCTACGTCCAACCCGCGCGCAATATCAATATCACCTGCCTGGAGAGCCTGCAGGCGAGCAGCATCATCCGGGAATTCCTGAATGACAATGCGCTCAAAAGGAGCCGGATCGCGCCAGTAGGCATCGTTGCGAACAAGGGTCACGGATTCTCCCCGCTTCCATTCTTTCAAAATATAGGGGCCTGTACCGGCGGAATTCTGATCGAGCCAGTCCGTAGCCTTATCGGTCTGGGCAGCATCTGCTGCGTCCGTACCGCCATGTTCCTTGACCACCTTCGAGTCTACAACGGCAAAGTTAGGCGAAACCAGGATCGCCAGAAAGGCAGCGTTTGGCTCTACCAGTTCAAATTGCACAGTGTAGTCATCCAGGGCCTTCACTGAAGCCACATGGTCGCTGAAAAGCCAGGCAGGATTATCTTTCAGGTTACCTAATCGCTGGTAAGAGAAGACCACATCTGCTGCGGTCATCTCGTTTCCGCTATGGAATTTCACCCCTTTCCTCAGGTGGAAAGTATAAATCTTCCCATCTTCTGAAATTTCCCAAGATTCAGCCAGCAACGGTTCCACTTTGGTAATGTCGGCCCCTTTGTCCCCCAGCGTTACAAGCGTCTCATAGACTGCTCGCATGATCATGGGCGGGGCAATTTCATATTGCCGATGAGGATCCAGCGTGCGAATGTCCGCTTTGGGTACCCCAATTACCAGCGTTTTCCCCTGAGTTGGGGCAGGTGTAGATGGAACTTCTGTAGGGGATGGCAACGTAGAAACGGTTGTCGGTGCAGTGGTTGGTGCGGTCGTCGGAGCAACGGTTGGGGTCGGTTTTGGGCCACAGGCACTCAACAAGAAGAGCACCACCAGCAACAGACTCAGAGAGATGCGTTTCATTTTTTCCTCCTTTCATCGAAACAAATTGAAAAGCAAACTTTACAGCACAAACGGGTAGAAATCTTTACGCGAAACGGGCAATCACCTCCTTGTAGCAAAAATTTAATCCCCTGTAGTTTTGGTATTATACTATAATCGTGTCAGCAATTAACTGCCCAACCGTTACGGGATTACCACATCACAAGTCATCACAGGAAATGGAAGCAATCCCCTCACCGCTCAGGGGACTGCCCCACCCCATTTCCAGTCATGCTTTGCCATTTCCAAAGCGGGTCCGTCATCGGCCAGGAAACAGGAAAACCGTCCATACGTTAACAGTTCGCTCTCACACGCGGTCACGCCAGGTCATTTCATCGTAAAAACCAAAATCTGGAGGCATAATGTCTGGAGAGAACAAAGAAATTGCCTATCCTTACATTCCCAATGCTCTCCCACACATTCGAGATCGAATGCTCCAAAGAATCGGGGTCAAAAGCATTGAGGAGGTATATGAAATGATCCCGGAGCGATTACGCTTTAAGGGAAAAATGGATTTGCCAGGGCCATTGCATTCAGAATACGAGCTGAGACGTCATGTAGAAGCAATTTTACAAAAGAATACCTCTGCTGCGGAAGTAATCTCCTTCCTGGGTGGAGGATGCTACCAACACTTTGTACCAGCAGTCTGTGATGAAATCAATCAAAGGTACGAATTTCTTACCGCTTATTCGGGTCGTGCTTACGAGGATCATGGCCGCTACCAGGCACTGTTTGAGTTCGCCAGCATGATGGGAGAATTATTGAACCTGGAAGTAGTCAGCGTACCTACCTATGATGGATACCAGGCTGCAGCCACCGCATTACGGATGGCAGGACGAATTACAGGACGCAAGCATATTATCGTAAGCCGGGCAATTTCTCCCGATAAGCTATCCAGAATTGCAAATTACTCGTCTCCTTTTCTAAAGATTAAAGTGGCAGATTTCGATCCAAACAGCGGCCAAACCGACATAAAGGCAGTGGAACGCTTACTGGATACAGAAACAGCAGCTATCTACTTCGACACCCCCAATTTTTTCGGATGCCTCGAAACAGGCATCAATCACCTTACAACACTGGCTCACCAGGCTGGAGCCTTGTGCGTCGTTGGCGTGGAACCGCTCACCTTAGGCGTCTTGAGACCTCCAGCAGATTATGGAGCGGACATCGTCTGTGGCGAAATTCAATCCCTCGGTATCCACATGCAGTTTGGCGGGGGACAGGCAGGCTTCATTGCGACTCGCGACGAAGAACGCTTTGTGATGGAATATCCTACACGCCTGATCGGCCTGTTACCCACACGCGTTCCTGGTGAACATGGCTTTGGTGAGGTGGCCATGGAGCGCACCTCCTTCTTGAAACGTGAAGGAGGCAAAGAGTGGTTGGGAACCATGGCCAACCTGTGGGGAATTACTGCAGCCGTTTACCTGGCCCTGATGGGGCCCCAGGGAATGAAAGAAATTGGAGAAGGGATTTTTGCGCGCACGAGCTACGCTATTCGTAAACTTGCCCAGGTCAAAGGGATTCGTATCTTACATCTTTCTTCACCCCATTTCCGAGAATTCGTGGTTAACTTTGATGAGAGCGGGAAAACCGTTGAGGAAATAAACGCTTTGCTGGCGCAAAGAGGCATCTTTGGCGGCCATTCGCTGCGCAGGCATTTTCCAGAAATGGGAGAAAGTGCTCTCTACTGTGTGACGGAAATTCATACTCAGGCACAGATCGATCTTCTTGCAGACACCTTAAAGGAGATATTGCGGTCATGAACACGCAACCCGTTTCTCCTTATCAATCAACGCTGGAAAATTACCATCAGGCCCGCTGGTGTGAGCCTCTTCTTTTCGAGATCAGTGAGGCGGGACAACGCGGCATCATTCCGCCTCCTTTGGAAGCAGGCATTACGGAAAGCATAGGAGATCCATTACAAGATGTGCCTTCCTGGATGCGCCGCACTTCGCCGCCGGCTTTGCCAGAAGTCTCGCAAGTTCATGTATTGCGCCACTTTCTGAGGCTTTCTCAAGAAACGCTTGGCGCCGGACTGATCGCAGATATGGGGATGGCCACATCCACCGTGAAGTACAACCCACCTGTCAACGAGCAGCTTGTGCATTCCCCTAAGCTCAACGAGCTACATCCGCTACAAGACGAGGAAACCGTTCAGGGAATTTTAGAAATTTTGTATCGCTTTGAGCAAATTCTTAAGGCAATCTCCGGAATGAGCCGTTTCACTTTTCAACCACGCGGTGGTTCCGCTGCTATCTATACAAATGCTTCCATTGTCCAGGCCTGGCACCGCTGGCGTGGTGAACCCTGGCGAAATGAAATTATCACCACGATCTTTTCGCATCCATCCAATGCAGCCTGCCCGGCATCCGCCGGGTTCAAAATCATTACCCTCTATCCCGACTCAGATGGCTACCCCTCTGTCGAGGCGCTGCGTGCAGTACTCTCAGAACGAACGGCCGGGCTGTTCATCACCAATCCCGACGACACCGGCATTTTTAACCCAAAGATTGACGAATTCGTGCACCTGGTTCACGAAGCAGGTGGATTGTGTGTTTACGATCAGGCCAACGCCAATGGTTTGCTGGGAATTGTGCGAGCGGCAGACCTCGGCTTTGACCTTTGCCACTTTAACTTACATAAAACCTTCGGCACTCCTCACGCCTCTGGCGGTCCCGGCGCCGGCGCCAGTGGGGTGACAGAGGCCCTGGCGCCGTTTTTGCCCATCCCGACTGTAGAATTTGATGGCACGCGCTACTTTCTGGACTACGACCGTCCGCTCTCCATCGGCAAAGTCGCTTCCTTCTACGGCGCGGTAGCAAATGTTGTACGTGCCTATGCCTGGGTGATGTCCTTGGGCGCAGAAGGCTTGCGAGCGGTGGCAGAAACTGCTGTTCTGAATAACAACTACTTGCTGGCTCGTATGCTGGAAATTCCCTCCATCACCGCTCC
>Ga0209162_1002809_pt1 | contig 14777 bp, 10 predicted proteins | sample YNPNPMetaG_FD_187121 | JGI IMG/M metagenome (GOLD analysis project Ga0209162, IMG submission 187121) | Anoxygenic and chlorotrophic microbial mat microbial communities from Yellowstone National Park, USA - YNP NP MetaG (SPAdes) (version 2) ... | reverse complement strand
ACGCGCAAGGGTCGCACGATAACGTGATTGCGATGCAAGAAATCGAAGATTTGTCGCGCCGTTTGTGTGCGCAAGTGAACGTTGCCAAAGCGCAAAATATCCAGTGCGACGATGGCAAAATCAAAGTCGCCTACGACGATGATTCGTCCTGGCCCTTTGTGTGGTACTTGCGCAACTATCGCAACGCGTTCTTCTACGGCGCCAGTCCCAACGCGATGTTCGATGCTGTGGTCGTCATCGTGGGTCCCAAAAACGAAGAGGCGGTCAAACCATTCTTGGGCAACAAGTACGTCAAACGTCAGTACAAACTCATCTGGTGGCCCCTCGAAGGCTACAAAGACCTGAGCGCGGAACGCATCATCGGCTATCTCACTGATGCGCAGCAGCGCGCCGATTTGTTCAATGCGTGGTTTTATCATCGTTACAAAGAGAGCACCAGCCAGTGGCCCTACGTCCACAATTTTTCGTTCTACCTGCGCAAGGACGTTGCCGCGCTCTTGTGGAATTACGCGGGCCAGGTTCCACCGCAGCCAACAGTTGAAGACGAGTATGACAAGAAAACCATCACGCTCGGCGCGATGCGTGCCATCGGCAGTCAGGGCAAGGGGAACGCACAGTTTGAATTTCCGCGCAATCTCGCGTTCGATGCGCAAGGCAATTTCTACGTCGTAGATTCAGACAATCATCGCATCCAGAAATTTTCGGCAAATGGCGAATTTTTGCTGGCGTTGGGCGCGCGCAGTCCCGATAACGTCGCACCGCCACCGGGAATGTTCAACCAGCCCTGGGGTATCGCCGTGGATCGCGCGGGCAATGTCTATGTTGCCGATACGTGGAATCATCGCATCCAGAAATTCGATGCGAACGGCAAGTTTTTGACGATGTGGGGTACGAATGGCGACACGCGCGGCGTCGCGCAAGCCGACCCGTTGTTGTTCTATGGTCCGCGCGCGATTGCGATTGACGCGCAGGGCAATTTGCTCGTCACCGATACAGGTAACAAGCGCGTGCTCAAATTTTCGCCCGATGGCGCGCCGCTCGCGCAGTACGGTGGCGTCGGCGCGGAGAGCGGCAAGTTTCTCGAACCCGTCGGCATCGCGATAGACGCGCAGGGCAACATTTTCGTCGCCGATACGTGGAATATGCGCATCCAGAAATTCGATGCGAACTTTAATTTCCTCGCCCAATGGTCGGTGCCGGTGTGGGAGAGTCAATCGGTGGTGAACAAGCCGTACCTCGCGATAGATGCGCAGGGCAATGTCTTTGCCACCGATCCCGAAGGATCGCGCGTGCTGAAATTTTCCAACGATGGCGCGCTGCTCGCGGTCTTTGGCGTACGCGGTACCGATCTGGCATCGTTCAATCTGCCCACCGGTCTCGCGTTCGATGCGCAGGGCAATTTGTACGTCGCCGATTCGGGTAATCATCGAATTTTGGTGTTTAGTCAACCCTGAACAATTTAAGATTGCCGATTGCCGATTTCCTCAATCGGCAATCGGCAATCGGCAATCTAAAATCTGGTGAACCGCCGCTTTCTCACCCTCGCACTCAGTTTCCTCCTCACCGCGATTTTTCTCGCGCTCGCGCTCTATCGCGTCGAATGGGAAAAACTCGCGCACGCGCTTGTTTCCGCCGATTATCGCCTGGTGGCGTTTGCCGCGCTGTGCTGGCTGAGTGGTTACGGTTTGCGTACGGCACGCTGGCAAACATTCCTTGCTCCCACACAGACGATCGCGATCGTGCGGCTTTTTCCTATCCTCATCATCGGTTTTGCCTTCAACAACGTCCTCCCCGGTCGCCCAGGCGAGTTGGCGCGCGCCTATTTGCTGGGTGTGCGCGAGAATTTGCCCAAAACGACCGCGCTGGCAACTGTCGTCGCCGAACGCGTTGCCGATGGCGTGATGGTCATCGTCTTTTTGTTCCTTGCGGTCGGCGCGTTCACGCAATTGCATCTGGAACTGCCGGCGGGCGCGCAAACGATGCTCGCTCTCGCGACGGTGCTGTTTGGCGGCGCGCTCGCGGCGGTGCTACTGTTGCTCGCGCGCGCGGATGTCGCGCAAAAGGTGTTGCGCGGCATCACGCGATTTTTGCCGCGCGCGCTCGCCGCGCGTCTTGGCGATTTGCTCGACGCGTTCATCGTGGGGTTGCGCGCGTTCCAATCGGCGCGCCAGGTCGCGACGATTGTGCTGCTGTCGCTCGGCGTGTGGGCACTCGATTCGCTTGCGTATTTCGCGGTGCTGAGCGCGTTCGGCGCGCTGCCCGATGCGACGCGGCGCGTTGCCGCGGCACCGCTTCTGACCGGCATCATCAATCTGGGGATTATGATACCCGCCGCGCCGGGTGGTTTGGGTCCGTACGAGGCGGCAGGCGTGTTCGCGCTCTCGACGCTGAACGTGAGTCCCACGCTAGCGGCGAGCGTCGCGCTGACCGCGCACGCAGTTCAATACGTGATGATTACGGGGCTGGGTTTGTTTCTGGCGTGGCGCGCCGGCGTTTCGCTCGCGTTGCCGCGCGAGTGATGCCAAGTCACGTGGCAATCCTTTGATGTCATTTCGAGCGAAGCGAGAAATCTCCAACTTTGATTACGAGATTTCTCGGCGCAAAACTTGTCCCGAGCGTAGCCGAGGGAAGCGCGTCTCGAAATGACAGGACGCGACTTGGCCCTGGTGAATGACGCGGGGTGCATTTCAGTTTTGGGGCAAATCGGACACAGGCAAATGAATTTGCGGCTACCACGACCCCAAGTCGCCCTACGGCGACTAGTGGGAAACCGACGTAGGTCGGTTTCGCGTTGTTGTTGCAGTGAATTTATTCGCCCGGCGAAACTTGCCCCCAAAGTGAAATGCACCCATGACGCGCCGCGCCTTGAATTTTTGCAAGTACGCGACTATAATGCAATCAGAATTTATGATGGGCGATTTATGATTTGTCGCCTGCCAGCCAAATCCTAAATCATAAATTCTAAATCCCAAATCGAAATGGGGGAAAAATGAAATTACACGAGTATCAATCCAAAGCCATTTTCGCGCAGTACGGCGTGCCGATTCCGCACGGCAAAGTCGCTTCCACCGCTGACGAGGCGCGCCAGATCGCCGCGCAGATCGGCAAGCGCGTGGTCATCAAATCCCAGGTGCTTGTGGGCGGGCGCGGCAAAGCTGGCGGAATCAAAGTGGCAAACGATCCCGACGAAGCCGAACGCTTTGCCGATCAGATTCTCACGATGAAAATCAAGGGTTTGCCGGTGCGCAAGGTGTTGGTGGACGAAGCGATCAACATCGCGCAAGAAATCTATCTGGGCGTTGTCGTGGATCGCGCGGCAAAACGCGCTACGATGATGGGCTCCGCCGCCGGCGGAATGGACATCGAGGAGGTCGCACGGACGACGCCGGAAAAAATCGTCCGCGTGCCGATTGACCCGGCGTACGGCTTGCTGGAGTATCAGGCGCGCGCACTCGCGTTCGCCATCGGCATCCCCAAGCCGCTCGTGCGCGATTTTACCACCATCGCGACAGGGTTGTATCGCGCGTTCGTTGCGACCGATGCGTCGCTCGCGGAGATCAATCCGCTGGTTATCACCGCAGAAAACAAGTTGATTGCGGCTGATGGCAAAATCGTGCTGGACGATAACGCGCTGTATCGTCATCCCGATCTGGAGCAACTGCGCGACATTGACGAAGAATCGCCTGAGGAGCAGCGCGCGCGCAACGCCGGCTTGTCGTATGTCAAACTCGATGGCGACATCGGTTGTATGGTGAATGGTGCGGGGCTGGCGATGGCGACGATGGATGTGATCAAGTTTTACGGCGGCGAGCCGGCGAACTTTCTCGACATCGGTGGCGGCGCAAGAGCGGACAAGGTCAAGACCGCGCTGGAAATCATCCTGTCCGATCCGAACGTCAAGTGCGTGTTGTTCAATATTTTCGGCGGCATCACGCGCGGCGACGAAGTGGCGCGCGGCATCGTGGAAGGATTGCAGGGCGTCACCACGCGCGTGCCGATGGTCGCGCGCATCGTTGGCACGAATGCGGAAGAAGGGCGCAAGATTCTGGCGGATGCAAAGATGATTACGGCGGAGACGCTGGAGGAAGGCGCGCAAAAAGCGGTTGCCGCGGCTCGACAGGTCAAGTGATGTCACGCCAACTCTTTCTTCTCGGTGGGAGCGCGGCGTTCGATGTGACGGCAGACAAGTTCGTGGCTGCCGCCGGCGGACGCCACGCGCGCATCGCGCTCTTGTTGCAAGGTGGGCGCGATGGCAAGCGCGTGCCGGACGATGTGCGCGCGTGGCAAGCGCGCGGCGCGTCGCGTTACGACGTGATTGTGCCGGATGATGCTGGACGATTGAATGTGGACGATGTAGCGGCGAAACTGCGCAGCGCGACCGGCATTTTTATCGGTGATGGTGACACCGCGACGTATCGGCGGTTGTATGCAACGGAGCCGGTGCGCGCGCTGTTGCGCGAGTGTTACGCGCGCGGAATTCCACTCGCGGGTTGCTCGGCAGGCGCGCACATTGTGCCGCAAGTGTGCACATTCGCGCCGGGCGAATCTACGGCGGGCGCGCGCGACGCCGAGGGATTGGGCTTGGTGAGCGATCTGCTGGTCAGCGCGCCTTTCACGCCAGAACACACCTTGCCGCATCTACTCGATGCGATGGCGCAAGCACGCGTGCGTCGCGCGTGGGGCATCGAAGAGGGCGCGTGTGTGGTCCTGGAGAACGAAACGTTTGCGCGCGTTTTGGGGCGCGCGGCGTACGAAATTGTAATGACAGATTTTGGCAATCGGTTGTATCACTTGCTGGAACATCCGATTCCTTAGGATTGACAATGACTCTCAACTGGAACGCTATTCGCGACGAAACAACCCGCTATCTACAAGACCTCATTCGCATTGACACCACCAATCCGCCGGGCAACGAAACGCGCGCGGCAGAATATCTCGCCAGCGTTTTCAGGCGCGAAGGAATCGAACCCATTGTTTTGGAATCCGCACCCGGGCGTGGCAACATCGTCGCGCGCTTGAAGGGCGATGGGCGCGCCGCGCCGCTTCTCCTGATGGCGCATCTGGACGTGGTGCCAGTCGAAGCGGACAAGTGGCAGCATCCGCCGTTCGACGGCAAAATCGTGGACGGCTACCTGTGGGGGCGCGGCGCGCTGGACACCAAGCAACTTGCCGCGATGGAATTGATGGTGATGCTCCTGCTCAAGCGCGAAGGCAAAACGCTTGCGCGCGATGTGATTTTTATGGGCAACGCGGACGAGGAAGCCGGCGGCAAACTGGGTGCGGGCTGGATGGTGGAACATCATCGCGATCTGATCAACGCCGAGTATGCCATCAACGAAGGAGGTGGCTTCGGCGTTGAATTTATGGGGCACACGTTTTTCACGTGCCAGACCGGCGAAAAAGGCACGGCGCGTTTTACGATGCGCACGCGCGGCAAGCCGGGGCACGCCTCGCAACCGCACGCGGATAACGCCATTCTCAAACTTGCCGACGCGATTCAAAAAATCGGCGCGGCAAAATTTCCGCTGCATGTCACACCAACGGTACGCGTATTTTTTGAAGGGATCGCCGCAAAACTGGGACAACCGTACGCCACGCTGTTGCCCGCGCTACTCGATTCCAAACGGTACGACGCGGTGATGTCGCGTTTGCCGCTCAACGAGGGTATGCGCGCGATGCTCTACGCGATGCTGCACAACACCGTCACGCCGACGATGCTGAACGCCGGCACCAAGATCAATGTGATTCCGTCGGTGGCAGAAGCCAAATGCGATGCGCGTTTGCTCCCCGGCTTTACCGCCGACGATTTGCTGCGCGAGTTGCGCGCGTTTCTCGATCGTGATGTCGAAATCGAATTTCAAGACAACACGCCAGGCCGCGAGGCGGATCATCGCACGCCACTCTTTGAAACGATCGCGCGTGTGATGGCGCGCTATGTGCCCGACGCGCCGGTGTTGCCGTACCTCGTCGTCGGTGCCACCGATGCGCGGCACGTGACGAAACTCGGTACGCGCGTCTATGGCTTTTGCCCGCTGCGCGCGCCGATGGAAGAACTGGACTCGGTGCATGGTCACAACGAACGCATCGCGCTGGAGAATCTGGAATTTGGTACGCGCGTGTTGTACGATGTGGTGAGTGAGTTTTGTGCAAGACCGTGATGAAAGACGAAGGACGAAGGACGAAAGACGGAGGACGAAGGACGGAGAATGAAAGCATCCATCATTGGTGGTTCGGGTTACGCCGGCGGCGAAGTCGCGCGCCTGTTGCTGTCTCATCCCCAGGTTGAACTCGCGCAGGTCACGAGCGAGTCGCACGTCGGCGAGTATCTCTACAACGTGCATCCCAATTTACGCGGGCGTACCAGGTTGCAATTTACCACGCTCGATCAACTCGCGCCGTGCGATGTGTTGTTTCTCGCGTTGCCGCATGGCGAAGCGCAGAAACGCATCGAGCAATTCGCCGCGCTCGCGCCGCGCCTCGTGGACTTGAGCGCGGATTTTCGTTTGCGTGATGCGGCGATGTACGCGCGCTGGTACGGCGAAGAACATCGCGCGCCCGCGTGGCTCGGCAGATTTGTTTACGGACTACCTGAACTCCACCGCGACGCACTACGCAATACGCAATATGTCAGCGGCGTCGGTTGCAACGCGACCGCCACCAATCTCGCGCTCTTGCCCCTCGTCCGCGCCAATTTGATTGACACCGCGCGCCCCATTATCGTGGACATCAAGGTTGGGTCATCCGAAGGTGGCAACTCGCCCTCGCTCGCGTCGCATCATCCCGAACGGAGCGGCGCGGTGCGCACGTTCGCGGCGGTGGGGCATCGCCACACGGCAGAGGTCGAACAGGAGCTCGGGTTGACCAACGTGCATCTTTCGATTACCTCCATCGAGATGGTGCGCGGTGTGCTGGCGACGGCGCATTGCTTTCTGAAAGCCGGGGTGACGGAAAAAGATGTGTGGCGCGCGTATCGTAGCACGTACAAAGACGAACCATTTGTGCGCATCGTCAAGGACAAGCAGGGTATCTATCGTTATCCCGAACCGAAAATTTTGTCCGGCTCGAATTACGCCGATGTGGGATTCGAGTATGATGAGACGACGGGGCGCGCGGTCGCGCTCTGCGCGATTGACAATTTGATGAAGGGCGCGGCAGGCAGCGCGGTGCAAGCGATGAATGTGATGTGCGGTTTCGATGAGCGCGCGGGGTTAGAGTTTGCGGGGTTGCATCCGATTTGATTGCCGATTGGAGTTAGAGCGAGGAGGTAATTCGTTATGCTCGTGAGATCGTTGAGTTCGTCCGTACTCAAGTAGCCCAACGCTCAGGTGGTTGACTATGTGGTGTGCGTCTGGGCACAGCATCTTGCGCGCGAGCATCCGGCGATTCGGCGCATCGGTTACTTGGGCTTGTACGCGCGCGGTGATTGGGGCGTCGGTAGCGATCTCGATGTAATCGCCATCGTGGACGATGCCACCCAACCCTTTGAGTAGTGCGCGCGCAGGTGGGACACAGCGGGATTGCCCGTGCCCGCCGATGTGTTGGTGTACACGTGGAACGAATGGCAGGCACTCCAGGATGAGGGACGCTGGCATCGAACCTTGGAACGCGAAGTGATCTGGGTGGTTTAAGGACAGTGAAATATGGGGACCAAACAACAAGTCATTGAAGACCTGTTTCAGCATTGCAAATCCAGGAACACCTGGGAATTTGACAATGCACTTGTGAAACACTATGCGCAGAAGAATGGATTTGGTAACCCGTTTGATGTTACCAAAATTGACAATTCCTCTTTGCTTCCGCAGATACTACGCGACGAAGACTATTTCATCATTCACCTGGGTCAGGGGAGACATCGCTTTGTTAAAGGTGTACTCCTGGGTTATCATCGCTTTGAAGAAGTTGAACCATCAGAGATGATTGACTGGAAGTATCGTCCTAGCATCCTGAATGAATTTGATACCAGTGAATCCAACATTCTGTCTGTAGCAAGCAATCAACGCATTCTGCACGATTTTCTCTATGGGGATATTGTAGCCAGTCCCAAGGTGTACAATGCACGTCGGACAAAAGCAAACCTAACGTACACTGTTGGAGGCGAAACGATCTCGGCGGTCAACGTACAGATCGAAATTGATCTTACTCTGGAGCATCATGGCATAGTGACTGTCGTGGAGGGGAAGAATGGTTTTCCTGAAGATTTTGCTGTGTACCAAATCTTTCATCCCTTCAAGTATTACGACATGCTTAGACAGGCAAATCGTCTGAGCATCCAGCAAATCACGACGTGCTATGTTCTGCGGAAGCGAGAAGCGAACCGTTCTATTCTTCGTTTGTACAATTACACATTTGAAGATGCAAATGAATTGGGATCTGTCACGCTTCTCAAAAAAGCGCAATACAACCTCGTCAGGAGGTGAGTATGCCATCAGCGGGTCTAGACGAGTTCCTCAATAAGGTTTACCTGGGCGATGTAATGGATTTACTGAAAAAGTTGCCCGACAAGTCTGTTGACATGGTGTATGGAGACCCTGACTATAACGTGGGGGTCAAATACGGCGATCGTTCCTACACGCGGAGCTTTGATGAGTACATCGAGTGGTATATCGAATTAGCGCGAGAATCATTACGCGTGCTCAAAGATGACGGCAATATGTTCCTCGTAAACTACCCAAAGCAGAACGCTTATCTACGCGTTAAATTTCTGGATTCGGCTTGTTACGAGGTGCTGGACTATGTCTGGGTCTTTAATTCCAACATTGGACATAGTCCCAAGCGATTTACGACGGCTCATCGCAGTATTCTGCACTGTCGCAAGACCAAGCATAACCGATTCTACAAAGATCAAGTCGCTATGCCCTATCAGAACCCTACCGATCGGCGCATTCGCCAGAATATTGCCAGGGGTTCCAAGGGAAGAATGCCGTATGATTGGCTGTATTTCGATCTGGTAAAAAACGTCAGTCGAGAAAAGACTTTTCATGCCTGTCAGATTCCTCAGCAACTGGCTGAACTGTTGATTAAATGCTGTACGCTCCCCGGCGACATTGTTCTGGTACAATTCGGTGGTAGTGGATCGGAGTTGGAGGTATGTAAACGCCTGGGACGCCAATTTATCTCTGCCGAGATTGATGAAAAGTACTATCAAATGATTCAAGACCGTCTGGCAAAAGGGCGCATTGATGAAAAATACAAACTGGAATTTCAAAAGAGAAAACCCAGCCCCGCTTTACAACGACAGTTAGTTATGCTGGAAAATAGTGGAACATACACCGCTTAGATTGCAGATTAGAGACCGGAGGGAGATGGAAGTGATTGTTGCAAGTGGTATGCAATCGGAAAACCGTGTTTCTGCGCTGATGAAAGAAGGCAATGAACTGATTTCTATCTTCGTTGCTTCCCTCAACACTGCCCAAAAACGCTTGCCCCAGCGATCCAGAAATCTCAAATCTGCAACCTGAAATCTGCAATCTGCAATCTTCAATCTGCAATCTTGAAACGGAGACTATGCTTGTCATCAAAATCGGCGGTTCTGCCGGCATTAATCTCGATTACGTTTGCGCGGACATTGCCGCGCTGGTTCAGCAAGGCAAACAACTTGTGGTGATGCACGGCGCGGGCAAAGAAGCAGACACGCTTGGCGAGAAACTGGGGCACCCTGCCAAACACGTTACCTCGCCGCAGGGTTACACCTCGCGCTATACCGATCGCACCACGCTGGAGATTTTCGCGATGGCGGCGCGCGGCAAAATCAACACCTTCCTCGTCGAACGCTTGCAGAAACTGGGCGTCAACGCGCTGGGCTTGAGCGGTGTGGATGGGCGCTTGCTGCAGGGGACGCGCAAGGACGCGATCCGCATCGTCGAAAACGGTCGCCAGAGAATCCTGCGCGATGATTACACCGGGCGCGTGGAAAAAGTGAATGCCGATCTGCTGCGCGCGCTCCTCGAACGCGGCTATGTGCCGGTCATCGCGCCGCTCGCCATCAGTTATCAGGGCGATGCAATCAACATTGACGGCGATCGCGCCGCGGCGATGATCGCCGGCGCGCTCGGCGCGGAACAACTCATCATCCTGACGAACGTGCCGGGCTTGCTGCGCCATTTTCCCGACGAGTCATCGCTCATCGCGCACATTGACAAACATCGTGTTGAACAGACGATTGATTTTGCCGAAGGGCGAATGAAGAAAAAAGTGCTGGGCGCAAGCGAAGCGCTGGCACTGGGCGTGCGACAGGTTATCTTTGCCGATGGTCGCGTCGAGCAGCCAATTCAGCGTGCGCTGCAAGGCAAAGGAACTGTGATTGAGTGATTGGGTGATTGGGTGATTGGGTGAATGGCGATTCTGGCTCTGGAAGACGGCACAATTTTTCACGGTGAATCGGTGGGGGCGGATGGCACGGTTTGCGCCGAAGTCGTTTTCAACACCGCGCTCACCGGCTATCAAGAAATCATCACCGACCCATCGTATCGCGGGCAGATGATTGCCTTCACCTGCACGCATATTGGCAACGTCGGCGTGAACGACGCGGACAACGAATCCGCGCGACCGCAGTGCGCCGCGATTCTCGCGCGCGACATTGTGCGCGTGCCCTCGAACTGGCGCGCGCAGCAACCTCTGCCCGACTGGTTGCGCCAGCACCACATCATCGCGCTCAGCGGTGTGGATACACGCGCGCTCACGCGCCACCTGCGCGAACGCGGCGTGATGAAAGGCGTCGTTGCGACGCGGGACGCTGACGCCGCGCGACTCGTCGAAAAGGCGCGCGCATGGCAGGGACTCGACGGGCGCGATCTGGTGCGCGAGGTAACGTGCGCCGAGCCGTATGCGTGGGAGGAGGCGCCGCTTGCGGAATTTGATGTGGGAGAGCAGATGAAGGACGAAAGACCACTGACGAATGACCAACGACCAATGACGAATGACGAAAGCGTTCGTCCTTCGTCGTTCGTCGTTCGTCCTTTGTCAGTCCCTTGCCCGCACGTCGTCGTCTACGATTTCGGTGTCAAGTGGAACATCTTGCGACGACTGGTGGCGCACGGATGCCGCGTTACCGTCGTCCCGGCAACAACATACGCGCGCGACGCGCTGGCGCTCCAGCCCGATGGCATTGTCCTCTCGAATGGACCCGGCGATCCCGCCGCGCTGCCGTACGCGGTTGCCACGATTCGCGAGTTGCTCGCGCACAAGATTCCGCTGTTCGGCATTTGCCTGGGACATCAGTTGCTGGGACTTGCGCTGGGCGGGCGAACGTACAAACTCAAGTTCGGTCATCACGGCGGCAATCATCCCGTCCTTCATCACGCGACCGGTCGCATCGCGATCACCGCGCAGAATCACAACTATGCTGTCGCCGAAGATTCGCTCGATTTAACGCGCGTCGAAATCACGCAGCGCAGTTTGAACGATGGTTGCATCGAAGGGATGCGTCTGCGCGATGCGCCTGTGTTCAGCGTCCAGTACCATCCCGAAGCATCGCCCGGTCCACACGACTCTGATGACTTGTTCAGCCAATTCGTGCAATCGCTACCCGTCCGCAATCTGCAATCTAAAATCTGCAATCTAAAATCCAGGGATGCCCAAACGCACTGATCTGCACACAATTCTCATCATCGGTTCAGGTCCCATCGTCATCGGACAAGCGTGCGAGTTCGATTATTCGGGAACGCAAGCGTGCCGCGTATTGCGCCGCGAAGGGTATCGCGTTGTACTCGTCAACTCGAATCCCGCGACGATTATGACCGATCCCGAAATGGCGGACGCGACGTACATCGAGCCGCTCACGCCCGACGTGCTTGCCGCGATCATCGCCCAAGAACGACCCGACGCGCTGCTGCCGACAGTCGGTGGGCAGACCGGCTTGAACCTTGCGGTGCAACTCGCCGAGGCGGGCGTGCTGGCGCAGTACGGCGTCGAACTCATCGGCGCGCGCGTCGAGACGATTCGCGCGGCAGAGGATCGCCAAAAATTTCAAGCGACGATGCACGCCGCCGGCTTGCCCACACCGCGCAGCGGCATCGTCAAAACGATGGACGAAGCGCGCGCGCTCGTGGCGACGCTCGGCTTTCCGGTTTTGATTCGTCCATCGTTCACGCTGGGCGGCAGCGGCAGCGGCATTGCGTACGATGCCGAGCAACTGGCGGATGCAGTCGCGCGCGGCATCCGCGAATCGCCGATTGGCAGCGTGCTGGTCGAAGAGTCGGTGCTGGGCTGGAAAGAGTTTGAACTCGAAGTGATGCGCGATCGCGCGGACAATTTCGTTGTCGTCTGTTCGATCGAAAACGTGGACCCGATGGGCATTCACACCGGCGATTCGATCACGGTCGCGCCCGCGCAAACGCTCACCGATAAAGAGTACCAACGTCTGCGCGATATGGCGCGGCGCGTGATGACGGCGGTCGGCGTAGAGACCGGCGGAAGCAATGTGCAGTTCGCGGTGAATCCGCGCGATGGACGCGTCGTCGTCATCGAAATGAACCCGCGCGTCTCGCGCTCGTCCGCGCTCGCGAGCAAAGCGACCGGTTTTCCGATTGCCAAGATCGCCGCGTTGCTCGCGGTCGGTTACACGCTCGATGAAATCACCAACGACATCACGCGCCAGACGCGCGCCGCGTTCGAGCCGTCCCTCGATTACGTCGTCGTCAAGCTTCCGCGCTGGGCCTTTGAGAAATTCCCGGGTGCCGATCCGATTCTGGGTCCGCAGATGAAAAGTGTTGGCGAGGTGATGGCGCTGGGGCGCACGTTCCCCGCGGCATTGCAAAAGGCGATGCGGTCGCTGGAGCGGAAGCTGGAAGTTGGAGATTGGAAGTTAGAATCGCTCACGACGCCGACACACGATCGGTTGTTCAAGATTTTTGCCGCGCTGCGCGGCGGCGCATCGGTGGCAGAGATTGCGCGCGTAACGCACATTGATCCCTGGTTCATCGCGCAGATGAAAACCATCACCGATTTCGAATCCAACTTTCAACTTCCACCCTCCAACCTCCAACTCTTACACGCCAAGCGACTCGGTTTCTCCGATGCGCGCATCGCTGAACTAATCGGGGTGGACGAAGCGACGGTGCGCGCGCAGCGCATCGCCGCCGGCATCGTGCCGGCGTTTCTGCGCGTGGATACGTGCGCGGCAGAATTCGAGGCGTACACGCCGTACCTCTACTCGTCGTACGAAACCGAGGACGAAGCGCGCCCGACCGACAAACCCAAAGTGATGATTCTGGGGAGTGGTCCCAATCGCATCGGCCAGGGTATCGAGTTCGATTACTGTTGCGTGCAAGCCGTGTACGCGCTGCGCGAGATGGGCTATGAGACGGTGATGGTAAATTGCAATCCCGAAACCGTCTCGACCGATTACGACACGGCGGATCGGTTGTACTTTGAGCCGTTGACGTTCGAGCACGTGATGGATATTTACGAACGTGAACGACCGCTCGGCGTGATTGTGCAATTGGGTGGACAAACACCACTCAATTTGACCTTGCCTCTCGCGCGCGCGGGCGTGCGCATTCTAGGCACGGCGCCCGATGCGATTGATCTTGCCGAAGATCGCGAACGATTCAGCGCGTTGCTCGAAACGCTCGACATTCCGCAACCCGCGCACGGGCTGGCGCGCACGCTGGACGAGGCGCGCGCGATCGCCACGCGTATCGGCTATCCCTTGCTCGTGCGACCGTCGTACGTGCTGGGTGGGCGCGCGATGGCGATCGTGTACGATGACGCGCAATTGGAGCATTTCGTCGCGCGCGCGTTCGATGCCGCGCCGCAGCATCCCGTGCTGATTGATCGCTATCTCGAAGATTCGTTCGAGGTGGATGTGGACGCGGTGGGGGATGGTGAGCGCATCGTCATCGGCGGCATTTTGCAACACATCGAAGAAGCCGGCGTCCATTCGGGCGATTCGGCGTGCGTCTTGCCGCCGTACAAAATCAGTCAGTATCACCTGAGCATCATCGAAGATTACACCCGGCAGATTGGACTCGCGCTCGGTGTGCGTGGTTTGATGAACATCCAATATGCCATCAAGGACGACATTGTGTATGTGCTGGAGGTGAACCCGCGCGCGTCGCGCACCGTGCCCTTTGTGAGCAAAGCGACCGGCGTTCCGCTGGCGCGCTTGGCGGCGCAAGTGATGATGGGCAAATCGCTCGCGGAATTGCAGTTCACCGAATCGCCGCGCGTGGACGGTTTCTTTGTCAAAGAAGCGGTGTTGCCGTTCAAAAAATTTTTGGGCGTGGATACGGTGCTGGGTCCGGAAATGCGCAGCACCGGCGAAGTGATGGGGCACGCCTCGCATTTTGGACACGCGTTTGCCAAGGCGGAGATGGCGGCGGGCGATGCGTTGCCGCTCGCTGGCACTGTGCTTCTCAGCGTCAACGATTTCGACAAGGGGGCGATTGTCAAGATTGCGCGCGATCTGCAGCGGTTGGGTTTTCGGCTGCTGGCGACGCGCGGCACGGCGGAATGGTTGACGAAAATCGGCTTGACGGTCGAGCGGGTGAACAAGGTGAGCGAAGGTTCGCCGCACATTGTGGATTTGATTCGCGCTGGCGAGATTCAACTCATCATCAACACACCGCTGGGACCGCATGCGATTTCGGATGGCGCAGCGATTCGCGTGGCAGCGGTGGCGCACGGCGTACCGCTTCTCACGACCTTGTCGGCGGCGTCGGCGGCGGTGAGCGGCATTCGCGCGATGCGCGAGCGCGCTTTGCGCTTCAAGAGTTTGCAGGCGCATCACCAGCGAGCGATTTCAGATTTCAGATTTTAGATTGCCGATTTTCGATTGA
>Ga0209162_1002806_pt1 | contig 14786 bp, 12 predicted proteins | sample YNPNPMetaG_FD_187121 | JGI IMG/M metagenome (GOLD analysis project Ga0209162, IMG submission 187121) | Anoxygenic and chlorotrophic microbial mat microbial communities from Yellowstone National Park, USA - YNP NP MetaG (SPAdes) (version 2) ... | reverse complement strand
TCAAAGGTACCTTCTAATCGGCCTTCCATGCGGCCTTCCATCTTCCACTGTTTAGTCCATTTAGTTACTGTTTCTGCAAGCATAGGGTTTAACTCCTCTCTTGGCTGAAGATCTCCTGAATGCTCTTGGCGTCCAGAATCCGCTCTGCCCACAAGTCCAGTTGCTCGATGGAGGCGCTACGTATCCTCTCCAAATACATGGGCGCTATTGCGCCAAAACGCTTGCGCAACAGGCGCTCCAGCACAGCGGCGCGGCCTTCCATGCGGCCTTCCATCTTCCACTGTTTAGTCCATTTAGTTACTGTTTCTGCAAGCATAGGGTTTAACTCCTTTAAGTCATGAAATTCTGAAATGGGCTGTTCGTGTGGAACCCGGTGAAAGACTATGTGGTTTATAAATTCAGTAAACCTTCGCCTTAAATGTTCGTAATCAGGGGACTGAAGGATTTGAATAAGCTCCTGAAGAATCAGGCGCAACTCATCCACATCCCTTACCTTCTCAAGCCTCACCAGAAAGGATGCCAGATCCTGCTGGTCTTTTGCATTTACCTGGCTGATGTCAAATAAAAAATAACGCATGTTTGGCACATATGCAGCCAAACTCACAAAGGGTGTATAAATGAGGCCTGAGACCTCTTGCGCTGCGTTCCATGGCCTAATGCCGTTATAGACCACCAGTGGAAAAACAGGCGGCAGTGATTGACGAGATTTTACCAGCTTGTGTTTGATGAGCTCCTGATAAAAAAGCCCCACATACACCAGCATGCGAATGGCCATGTAATGATCTATGCGGCTTTGAAACTCAAAGAGCAGGTAGATGTAGGCGGTGATGTCGCTGTCCTTGCATTTTACACTTAAAATCAGGTCATTTTCCCGCTTTTTAAGGCTATCTGACACGAAGTTGCTGGAAAAGGGCTTCAGGGTGGAGAAGTCCAGGTGGTTTACCCACTCCTCCTGAACATAGTTCTTCAGCAGGTCTTCCACCATTTGAGGCTGTGAGAAAAATTCCTTGTAAAAGGCATCATACTTGCTGCGGCTCATAAGGCCAATTTAGGCTGAAAGATAGGGAAAAGCAAGGAAAAAGGTGTATATAATCCTTGCCACTTTATATGAATATGCTATAAAAAACGACAAATGGAATAAATTTGGAGGTAATGATAATGAAATGTAACAGCAGTATCAACAACAAGCTTGTTGCCCTTATTTTGTTGATAGCGATTCTCTCCATCGCCGTTGGTGTGGGTTACAGTCTGTTCGCCCGCACTAAACTCAAGCACGATACAATGGAGGCTCGAAGGAATCTGCTGGCTACTATTGTGCAGGAAGATATGGAGCAAAAGATAAATATCTTGTTCTCCAACACCATAGGTCTGGCCAATAACGGCACCCTTTCCAAGGCCATTATCGAGGAAAAAAGGGAGCTTGCATTGAATCGTCTTACAGACTTCCTGGCGGATTACATGAACATCCCTGCCTTGAAGACCGCCAAGGTACAGATGCACACTGCTGATATCAAGTCCTTTTTGCGCACATGGGTGCCCAACAAGTTCGGCGATGACCTGACCTGGCGCGAGACCCTGCAACGGGTGAAGTCCAAGAAGGAGGCCATAGGAGCTGTGGAAGTGGGCAGAGACGGCATGGCCCTGCGCGGTATAGCCCCCATTGTGCGGGACGGCGACTATATCGGCTCCATTGAACTCATCGACGGCACCGGCTCCATAGCCCAACAAATGAAAAAGGATGGAAGGCAATTTATTACACTTATGAAAAAGGGCCTGCTTTCCATAGTAACCCTGCAGAAGCCCACGGAAATGGGTGCTGACTTTGTGGTGGCTCAGGATAAATGGTTCGAACCCGAGACCATCAACTTCTTCAAAGGGATGAATGTGGATGAGATTGTGAAGAACGGTTACGGTGTCAGCGGGAATCATTTTGTGGTGGCCCAGGAGGTCAAGGACTTCAAGGGCGATGTGGTGGGCTATAATCTCATTGCTGAGGACATCAAATTCATAAATGATGAGCTGGCCAAGGTGGACAAGGTGGTCTATACCTTTATTGCCCTCATGATAGCCATGACTCTACTCCTTTCCCTTACGGCCTATCTTTTCACATGCAGGGCGGTATCCAATCCACTGAAAGAGATCGTGGAATTTGCTTCACGCCTTGCAGAAGGCGACCTTACCCATTCCTTAAATATTCAAAAGAACGATGAGATAGGTGAGCTTGCCCAGGCACTGAACAATACCGTTCAGTCTCTGGCCAATCTGATCACCGAGATTCAGCGTTCCGCCGGTCAGGTGAGCGTGGAGGGTGATTCCCTGCTTTCCTCCACGGATGTCCTGCAACAGGCCTCACAGGAGGCTGAAAGCAAGGCTGTAGCTATTCGCAGCAATGCGGACTTGGCCTCCAGCAGTGTCAGTGGATTGGCTGCTGCCATGGAAGAGATGACCGCCACCATCACAGAGATCGCCAAAAACTCTGGAGATGCCAGAAATGTGGCTGTCCAGGCCACTGAAGAGGCTCAAAATGCCCAGCTCATCATTCAGCAGCTTGCCGAGGCATCGGTAAAGATTGGAGAGGCCAGTAAGCTCATTGGAAGTATTGCTGAGCAGACCAACCTCCTGGCCCTGAATGCCACCATCGAGGCGGCCCGCGCCGGCGAGGCAGGTAAGGGCTTTGCAGTGGTGGCCAATGAGGTCAAGGAATTGGCAAAACAGACCGGCAATTCCGTGATGGAGATCGACAACATAGTCGGCAGTATTCAGTCCGGTGCCCATCAGAGTGTGGAGGCGGTTCAGAAGGTGGCAGCCACCATACAGCGCATGGCGGAATTTTCTGAAAGCGTGGCCGCGGCAGTGGAGGAGCAGACCGCCACAGTCAATGAGATCAGCCAGCGTTCTCAGGAGGCTAACAGCAATGTGCAGGGAATAGTGAACATGATAGGCGATATCTCCAATGTGAACCAGAAGACAGCCCAGAGCGCCAATGTTGTGACGCAGGCAGCTCACACCCTTGGGAACCTGGCGGCACATCTGCAGAAGGCCATACAGGTGTTTAGAGTGTGAAAATTTTGATCTATCCCGATGAGATCCTGGCCACCAAGGCGCAGCCTGTCACCGAGTTGAACGACAGGCTGCTGAAGCTGGTGGAGGATATGTTTGAGACCATGTATAAGGCCAAGGGTATAGGTCTGGCCGCCAACCAGGTGGGTGTGCTTCAACAGGTTGTGATCATGGATTTAGGCCGAAGGGGTGAGGATGCCAAACCAGACCCCATCGTGCTCATAAACCCTGTCATAACCGCCTCAGAGGGCGAGATATGCGATGTGGAAGGCTGTCTGAGCGTGCCTAATTACTCCGAGAAGGTGAAGCGTGCCCAGCGGATTCAGGTCATGGCCTATGATCAAAGGGGCAAGGAGATTCGCATGGAGGCAGAAGGCCTGCTGGCCCGCTGTATTCAGCACGAGCTTGACCACTTAAACGGTATTTGTTTTGTGGAGCGCCTGAGTCCTCTTAAAAGGGCATTTTTTCGCAAAAAATGGTCTAAAATGTCAGATAAGGGTTAGGAGGTGCCATTATGCCTCAGACACTTGCTTTCGATGAGACTTGGCACCTGATGAGCCGACGCTGTTATCTCCAAATGCCATGACCCCTGCTCAAACATTCAGAATCGTCTTTATGGGCACGCCTGATTTTGCTGTGCCCAGTCTTCATGCCTTGATAGAAAACGGTTTTGAGGTAGTGGCAGTGGTCACACAGCCGGATAAGCCTCGAGGCCGGGGAAAGGCCCTCAAGCCAAGCCCTGTAAAGCTCGCCGCTTTTGCGCACCATCTGCCGGTGTTACAGCCCGTAAGGGTAAGGGAACCAGGTTTTTTACAGGAGATAGCAAGCCTTCAGCCTGACCTCATCATAACCGCAGCCTTTGGCCAGATACTGCCTCAGGCCCTGCTGGATATCCCCAAAATCATGCCCATCAATGTGCACGGCTCCCTTTTGCCCAGGTATCGAGGGGCGGCCCCCATTCAGTGGGCATTGATAAACGGCGAGACATCTACCGGCATCACCATTATGCGCATGGATGCAGGCATGGATACAGGGCCCATATTGTTGCAGCGCAGCCTTGAAATAGGCCCGGATGAGACCTTTAGCGAGCTGTATATGAGAATGGCCGATTTAGGGGCTTCTGTCCTGATAGAGGCCCTAAAACTCTTGTCTGACGGGCTGTTGCAACCTCAGAAACAGCCATCCGATGGTGTAAGCCTTGCCCCTCCTATTACACCACAGATGACATGGATTCATTGGAACAACCCTCCTGAGGCCATCTGCCGTCTCATTCGTGCCCTGGATGCCAAGCCTGGGGCCTGTTCCACTTTAGAGGGCACGACCTTTCGTCTTTTTAGGCCCATGCCTTTGTCAGGGCCTTTGGCCACACCTGTTGCGCCTGGAACACTCCTCGCCGCTGATGAGCGTGGTCTTCTGGTGGCCTGTGGTCCAAAGGGCATGAATGCCGTGTGGGTCCAGGAGATCCTGGCCCCTGGCAAGCGCCGCATGAAGGTAGCTGATTATCTACGGGGAAATGCCATGGCAGTGGGTTCAGTCTTTTTCACGCCAGGTCAAAAAATGCTTGAAGACAATGTGTGAGCCCACCTCAGCCAGGTCCCTTGCCTTATCCATATTGATGGATTGGCAAAAACCTGTTTGCGGCATGCGTCAGCCCATTGGTCAAGTGATTGAGGCCCATACCCGCCGTTTCTCCCTTCCTTCTGTGGAAATCGCCCTGCTGCATGAGCTGGTCTATGGTGTCTTAAGGCACAAGACATGGCTGGATTGGCGCATAAACGCCTTTTTGCACCGAAAAGACATACCCCTTGAGGTGCGCACTGTTCTGGAGATCTGCGCATTTCAGATAGACCTTCTGGACCGCATACCCGTCTCGGCTGCGGTGAATGAGGCGGTAAAGGCCATCAAGGCCAGCAGACATGCCTGGGCCTCCGGTCTGGTAAATGCAGTGGCCAGAAGGCTCGCCGAGTCGGCTTCCAGCCCTTTTTCGCCTTCTAACGCCCTGCAAGACCGGCTGAACGCCCTTCCTGAACTGGAGCGTCTTTCCATTCTGTTTTCACATCCTCTCTGGCTTTTGAAGCGGTGGGAAAGGCGCCTGGGCCTAAAAGGGGTTTCTGAGCTGTGCCAGTGGAACAATCAAAAGGCAGGGCTGTGCCTGCGCATAAACAGCCTCAAGATTACGCGAAATGAGGCCATTAACCTCCTAAACCAGGCGGGTTTTGCTGCAAGACCGGGCGATTACAGCCCTCAGGCGGTGTGGTTGGATGATTTTTTTGGAAATCCTTTGAGGCTTCCTGGTTTTGCAGAGGGGTTGTTTCAGGTGCAGGACGAGGCGGCCCAGCTCGTTGCCTATTGTCTTGCCCCTCAACCAAATGATTCCATTTTAGACCTTTGCGCTGGTTTGGGCGGCAAGACCACACACTTAGCCGAGCTGGCACAGGATCGGGCCAGAATAGCAGCATATGATATCAGTGAGGTCAGACTCAAGGGTTTGATGCAAAATACCGCACGATTAGGCCTTAACAGTATCTATGTCCTCAAGATTCTGAATCAGATGCATCAAACAGGTATGGGGGCCATGGGGTTCAACAAGGTTTTACTGGATGCCCCCTGCAGCGGTCTCGGCACCCTACGGCGGCACCCTGACATCAAGTGGAATCGCACGGAACGCTTCATCGGCGAGTCCGCCGCCAGACAGTTGGAACTCCTGAATCAGGCGGCCTTCCTGCTGTCGCCAGGCGGCCTTCTCTGTTATGCCACCTGCACCGTCGAACCTGAGGAGACAACCGAGGTATTAGATGTCTTTTTGAATAGTCAACCAGGAGTTGAAAGGGTAAATCCTAAGACGTTACTTCCGCCGCCAGCTGCCAAGTTTATAACCAGGGATGGTTATGTGCATATCTTACTGGAGCAAAACGGCCCAGATATCTTTTTTATGGCATTGCTTAGGAAGAGAAGTATATAAAATTATGCGTCAAAATAACATTATTGATACAAGAACTAAGTAACTTTTTTTGGGAAAATAACTATTTGTAATGAGATTGGCTATAGATTTTAAATATAATTGTTCAATAGATTGATTAGATAAAAAGCAGTATATAATAAAGTCATATTAGCCAATAATCAATCAATACAGCTATAGGATCATATGAAAAGATATTTTTGAGAGGCATTCTTTTCTCCCTTGCAGATTTTATTAAAATTTATAAAAATATCCTATAGCTATCCCATAAAACAGTATTTTTATTTTATTTTATATTCAAAGGTGAATGAAATGGAAATCTTCTTACAATTAGTACCTGACTTACAGCGTAAACCCCTTCCTAATGAAAACAGCCTGGGCTTTGGCATTCATTTTACGGACCACATGTTTGTCATGGATTATGCGGCGGACAAGGGCTGGCATGACCCACAGATTGTGCCCTATGCCCCATTTCAAATGGACCCTGCTGCGGCCTGTTTTCACTATGCCCAGGCCATCTTCGAGGGTCTAAAGGCCTATCGGGACACACAAGGCCGTATTCGCATGTTTCGTGCCATAGCCAATGCCAGGCGATTCAATGCCTCTGCTAAGCGCATGTGTATGCCTCAAATCGAGGAGGAGTTCATCTGCCAGGCCATTGAGACCCTGGTGCGAGTGGAGGAGAGATGGGTGCCAAGAAAGCGGGGGACATCCCTTTATGTGCGGCCCTTTATGATTGCAACCGAGCCGTTTCTGGGCGTCAGACCTGCCACACAGTATCGCTTTTCCATCATCCTTTCGCCGGTGGGGGCCTACTATGCCGAGGGCTTCAATCCCGTGCGCATCTTTGTGACGGATAAATATGTAAGGGCTGTAAAGGGTGGAGTAGGCGAGGCCAAGACCGCTGGTAACTACGCAGCAAGTCTTATGGCATCAGAGGAGGCCAAAAAGGCGGGCTTTACTCAGGTGTTATGGCTGGACGGCGTGACCAGGCGCAATGTGGAGGAGGTGGGCACCATGAACATCTTTTTCGTGCTGAACGATACATTAGTCACTCCAGCCTTGTCAGGCAGCATTTTGCCAGGGATTACGCGCGACTCTGTCATCACCTTGGCCAAGTCATGGGGTATGCCAGTGGAGGAGCGGGTGATCTCCATAGATGAGGTCATTGAAGGCACTAAAACCGGCAGGCTCAAGGAGTGCTTCGGCACAGGCACTGCGGCTGTGATCTCGCCTGTCAAGTCCCTGTATTATAAGGAAAAGGAGTATGCCATTGGAAGCGGTGAGGCAGGCCCTGTGGCCCTGCGGCTTTTTGACGAGCTCACCGGCATTCAATACGGCGAAAGACCTGATCCATTTGGCTGGGTGAAGGTGCTGTGAGGCTATGCCATGGCCAAGGCCATATATCCAGGCACATTTGACCCCATTACCAACGGCCATATCGATATCATAGAGCGGGGTCTGAGGCTCTTTGATTCCATAGTGGTTGCCATCGGTGAAAACCCTGCCAAAAGACCGCTTTTCACCATAGAGGAGCGCATGGAGATGGTGCGTGAGTGTGTGAGGCATGAACCTCGCGTAGAGGTCAGGGCCTTTAACGGGCTTTTGGTGGACTTTGCCAAGGAGTGCGGGGCCACCGTGATTTTAAGGGGTCTGAGGGCGGTTTCAGACTTCGACTATGAACTCCAGCGCGCCCTCATGAATCGAAAGTTGTCCAGGGAGATCGAGACGGTCTTTTTGATGACAGGTTTCCGTTGGATATACATCAGTTCCACCATCGTAAAGGAGGCGGCCAGGTTTGGAGGCGACCTGTGCGACCTGGTGCCGCCTCTTGTGGAAGAACGGCTGAAGAAATGCTTTGGTTTTTGAGGAGGATTATGGATGCCATAAAGTGTATTGAGACCCGTAGCAGTGTGCGCAGATTCAAACCCGATTCTGTGCCTCAGAGGCTGTTGGAGCAGGTATTGGAGGCCGCCCGCTGGGCGCCTTCCTACAAAAATACTCAGCCCTGGGAGGTAGTGGTGGTGTCAGGTGAGAAAAAGGATGGCTTGAGCCGGCTTTTAACAGGGCTTCTGGAGGAAGATGCCCCTTCACAGCCGGACATACCCCACCCCACCTCCTGGCCTGAGGCCATCGAGAGGCGAATGAATGAGCATCTGCTCAAAAGACTCTCGGCCATGGGAGTGGATTTAAATGACCCTGCCATGCGAAAACGCTCCAAGTTGGCCAATTTCAGGTTTTATGGGGCACCCCACGCCATCTTTTTGTACCAGGATGCAGGGCTCACTCCTTGGTCTATCTTTGACCTGGGGCTATTTGCCCAGAGCCTTATGCTGGCAGCCCATGCCCTGGGCCTGGGGACAGTGCCGCAGGCCTTTTTGACGGACTATGCCCCTCAGGTCAAGGAATACTTAGGGATTCCTGCCAACAAGAGATTGGTCTTGGGTATCTCCATAGGCTATCCTGATATTCGCGAGAACGATTTCAGAAGCACCCGCATGCCTGTGAGCGAGTTTACCACCTGGCTGGAATAGAAACATGAGGAGGTCTTATGGCTGAGACACAGGCTGCTTCAGGAGATACAAACATCAAGGTCGTTTTGCCTGTCACGGGTATGACCTGTGCCAACTGTGTTGCAGCCATTGAGCGTACTCTAAAAAAACTTGGTGCAGTGAGCCGGGTAGCCGTAAACCTGGCCACAGGCCGAGTGTTGGTGGAGTATGACGCCTCTGTGCTCACCATTCATTCCCTCATTGCCCGTATCAAGCGGGCAGGTTATGGAGTGGTGACCTCGGAGACCGAGTTTGCTGTGCCTGGAATCAGTGACGCAGTGGACATGGAGCGCCTGGCAAATGAGCTGAATAACATAAACGGCGTGCTATTCGTCAAGCCATTCATGGTCTCCAAGACGGTTCGAGTGGAATATGTGCCCACGGTGGTCACACAGGCCTTTTTGAGGGACCTGCTCTTGTCCAAGGGCTTTCAAGTGCTGGAGTCCGGGCAGGAGGAGGATGTGGAGACCAAGGCACGGGCCCTGGAGCTCAAGGAGCATGCGGAGTATCTCATTGTCTCGGCATGCCTGACCATTCCCCTGTTTTTCATGTCCATGGCCCATGACCTGGGTTTTTTCCATGTCTCTGCCTCATATATGTCCGTTTTCCAGTGGATTATGTGCGCCCTGGCCACCCCTGTGCAGTTCTATGTGGGCATGCCTCACTATTTGAATGCCTACCATGCCCTGCGAAACGGCACTGCCAATATGGATGTCCTGGTGGTTTTGGGTTCATCGGCAGCATATCTCTATTCCATTCCGGTGCTCTTGGGCCTGGTGAACGGTCATGTGTATTTTGAGACCTCCGCCCTGATTATCACCCTTATTCGGTTGGGTAAATTTCTGGAGACCCGTGCCAGGGGGAAGACCTCAGAGGCCATTCGAAAATTGGCCGCCCTTAGGCCCAAAAAGGCCCTGGTGATTCGAGGGGAGGAGGAGCTTTCCCTTGCGGTGGATGAGGTGCTGGTGGGCGATGTGGTGGTGGTGCGGCCTGGAGATCGTGTGCCCTTGGACGGCGTGGTGTTGGAGGGCCGTTCCAATATAAACGAGGCCATGCTCACAGGTGAGCCCATGCCTGTGTCCAAGACCAAGGGCGACCGAGTCTTTGCCGGCACCTTGAATATGGACGGTCTGCTAAAAATTGAGGTGACTGCCGCCAGCCGGGAGACGGCCCTGGCTCGCATCATTCGCTTGGTGGAGGATGCCCAGGTGAACAAGGCCTCCATTCAGCGCATCGCAGACGAGATATCCGCGGTGTTTGTGCCGGTGGTCCTGTTTATTGCAGCGGTCACCTTCATCGCCTGGCTGTATCTGCCTGAACAGGCGCTGAGCGAAGGGCTGTTCAGTCGTGCCCTCATGAATACGGTGGCCGTGCTGTTAGTGGCCTGTCCCTGTGCCATGGGGCTTGCCACTCCCACTGCAATAGTGGTGGGCACTGGTCTGGCTGCTGAAAGAGGTGTCTTGTTTCGAACTGCTGAGGCATTGGAGCGTATGGCACGAGTGTCCTGGGTGGTCATGGATAAGACAGGCACAGTGACCAAGGGCCAGCCCAGTGTGGTGAATGTGGTGGTGGCCCTGCAGGTCAGCGCCCCCAACAGCCCTGTAGCCGAGATACAGCGAGAGCAGATGCGGGTCCTGGGCCTGGCTGCCTCCCTGGAAAAGGGCAGCACTCACCCCATAGCAGTAGCGGTATTGGAGGAGGCCGAGAGACTCAAATTGGCCTTGGTCGAGGCTCAGGAGATACAGGTAGAGGCAGGTTTAGGAGTGAAGGGCCGTGTAAGTGGCAGACAGGTGCTTTTGGGCAATGAGCGCATGATGGTGACATACCAAGTGGCATTTGATAGTCTGAGAGGGGAGGCGGAGCGCCTGCAGAGCGAGGGCAAGACCGTGATATTCGTGGCGGAAGATGATAAGGCGGTGGGGCTTTTGGCCCTGTCGGACAGCCTCAAGGAGGATGCCAAGGAGGCCGTAGCCAATCTGAGGGAGTTGGGACTGAAGGTCTTTCTTCTTACAGGCGACAATGCCAGGAGCGCCCAGCAGGTGGCCGAGGCCCTTGGTATTTCAGATGTGAAGGCCGAGGCCATGCCTGAGACCAAGATCTCAGAGATACAACGGCTTCAGGCTCAGGGAGACAAGGTGGCCATGGTGGGGGATGGCATAAACGATGCACCTGCGCTGGCCCAGGCGGATGTGGGAATAGCCATCGGAGCAGGTGCGGATGTGGCTTCAGCCGCCGCATCGGTCACGCTCATCTCCAATGAGCTTATGAATGTATATCGTGCCTTTGTGATAGCCCGCCGCACCATGAAGACCATTCGTCAGAACCTGTTTTGGGCCTTGTTTTATAATGTGCTCTTGATACCCGCTGCAGCCCTTGGTTTTTTGAACCCTGTGATAGCGGCCGGCGCCATGGCCTTCAGCAGCCTTTTTGTAGTGACTAACAGCTTAAGATTAAAGAAGATTCGTATGGGCGACCAGCCGGTTGCCCCTACTGTAGTTTGAAAGGAGACCATCATGTCATTTCAGGCCGATGCATTGCCCCTTCTCATAGGAAGTCTGCCCATGCAGAATCACGCACTTGCCACACGGCTCATGCTCAAATATACGCCGGAGATACCCCTTTGGATTCAGCTTCCAGGCTATGCAGAGGAGCGTCTGCTGGCCCAGTTTTCCGCCTGTCTGCCTGGTATTCGAGGTGAGGGTGACCATCTGTATCTGGACACAGCCACAGAGGCCTTTTCTCAGGAGCTGTTGGCATTTTTTGAGGAGTATATGGCGGTTTTTGAGGGAGAACGGCCTGTTTTTCAGTCGAGATTTGCCTTGAAGGGCAGGGCTGCTCAGGGGTTTGAGGCATTCTTTGAGGTCCTGTCTCGCTTAAGGCACAGCCCCGTTGCTGTAAAGGGGCAGATTACAGGGCCATTTACCCTGCTCACCGGCCTCAAGGACCAGGAAGGCCGCATCGCCTACTACAATCAGGAACTGCGAGAGGCCATAGTGAAGGCAGTGGCCATGCAGGCCCGTTATCAGATGCAGCGGCTGAAGGGGCTTTCAGACCAGGTGATTTTGTTTTTGGATGAGCCTGCCTTAGCTGGATTTGGTTCCTCGGCCCTGGTCAGTATTCAAAAGGAGGAGGTCATCACCCAATTGAACGAGGTCATTGAGGAGGTGCACAGGGAAGGGGGCCTGGCTGGCATTCATGTGTGCGCCAATACGGACTGGGGCATGGTCTTTTCCACAGGTATTGATATTCTAAGCTTTGATGCCTTTGGCTTCTTTGACCGCATGCTGCTCTTTAAGGACCAGGTGCATGAATTCATAGAGAGGGGTGGTGTAGTGGCATGGGGTCTTGTGCCCACATTGAATCAGGAGGACCTGGTGCAGGCGGATGTGGAGGGCCTTTTGGCCAGGTGGCAATCCTGTGTGCAGGCCTTGGGTTTGAATTTGGCTACCGCTCAAAGACAGTCCCTCTTGACTCCAAGCTGTGGCACTGGTTGTCTTTCACTGGAGTTGGCCATCAAGGCCATGGACCTTACGCGAGAGCTTTCTTTGGCCATCAGGTCCCTTTGAGTGTCTAATGTCGGTGTTTGAGAAAAATGTCCTTATTACCCTGCCGCATGTATTTTGAAAATGAGTGAGCCAATGGAAGACAAAGGTTTTTTGGTGGGCGACATAGGCGGCACTCACATCCGTCTGGCCTTGTGGCTGAAACAAGGGCTTTTCATGGAAAGGCGCATTTTGTCTGCCTCTGTGCCCTCATTTTTGGGTTTCTTGCGCCTTCTTCAGGGCTTTTGGCAGGAGATATGTGAAAAGACAGGCAACAGGCCTGCTGCCATCTCGTTAGGAGTGGCTGGAGTGGTAAATGCAAATGTGGCCAGGGGCATAAACCTGCCGTGGAATGTGGATGGAAATGTCATTTCAGAGGAAATGGGCTGTCCTGTTCACATTCTAAATGACTTTGAGGCGGCCTCCTGGGGTGTCTTGGCAGTGGAGGCTCAAAACGGCCTGGTTAACGGCCAGCAGGTCCTGCATGTGCTAAATGCCGGCATTCCCCAGGCAAATCGGCCACGAGTGGTCTTGGGGGCTGGCACAGGGCTGGGCGAATCGGCCATAATCCCCATAAACAGCGGCTATAAGGTCTTGGTTACAGAGGGCGGGCATTGTGACTTTGCCCCACGCACGGCCTTGGAAATGGAGCTTTTGCAGGCCTTGTTCTTGCGTTATGGCCGTGTGAGCGTGGAAAGGGTGCTGTCAGGTCGTGGGCTTTCCGAGATACACGCATTTTTGACGGCCAAGCAGACGGGGCAGGCATTTGAGGAGGTGACACCCTGGGAGCCGTCGAAAATCACCTCGCTGGCCCTGTCTGGTGAGAATAGCCTGTGCGTTCAGACCCTGAATATGTTTTGTAGCATCTATGGCGCAGAGGCAGGCAACCTGTGTTTGAAGTATTTGGCCTTGAGTGGAGTGTATGTGGCAGGAGGCATAGTCAACCACATCCTTTCATTTCTGCCCACAAGCCCATTTATGGCCGCCTTCTGCCAGAAAGGCAGACTTCGATTCATTATGGAAAATACTCCGGTCAAGGTGGTCTGTTATGATGGGCTTGGAATGCTCGGGGCAGGTAAAAACTCCCATAGCAGCCTTTCCATTCTCTGAAGGATGTCCTTTATCTCATCTGATGTGGTGGAAAGGGGCAAAAAGAGGTAGAGCACATCGCCCAGTGGCCGGAGAATCAGGCCGTATTTCAGGCCTTCCAAATAGATGCGAAGGCCCATGCGCGACTCAGGCGCAAAAGGGGTCTTGGTGGCCTTGTCTTGCACCAGCTCAAAGGCCGCTACCATGCCCATTCCGCGCACATCGCCGATAAAGGAATGGCGCAAGAACTCCTTTGCCCCATTTTGCAAGAGCTCCATCTTTGGGCCAAGGTTCTCAAGCACCCGGTCCTTTTCAAATATGTTCAGGGAGGCCAGGGCCGCTGAGGCCGCCAAGGGGTTTCCGGTAAAGGTGTGGCCGTGAAAGAAGGTCTTGCCCTTTGAGTAGTCGTCATAAAAGGCGCAAAAGACCTCTTCTGTGGTCAAAGTGGCGGCCATGGGCAGCCAGCCTGCGGTCAACCCCTTGGAAAGACATAGAAAATCGGGTTTGGCATTTACATGTTCCAGGGCGAACATGCGGCCTGTCCTGCCAAATCCAGTGGCCACCTCATCGAATATGAGGTGTATGCCCGCCTGTTTTATGAGCCTTTCCAACCTTCTGAGATAGCCGCTTGAATAGGCTATCATGCCGCCTGCCGCTTGCAAAAGGGGTTCCAGAATGATGCAGGCCATTTCTTGGGCCTTGTCATTGAGAAGGTCCTCCAATGGTTTCAGGCAGGCAAAGTCGCAGCTAATCGGCTCTTTGTGATACTCACAGCGATAGCAGTAGGGCGAGGGCAGCTTGTAGGTGGAAAAGAGCAGGGGGGCAAAGGCCGAATGGAACTGGGGTGTGCCGCCCAGGGACATGGTTCCAAGTGTGTCGCCGTGATAGCCCCGCTTCAAGGAGATAATGCCCTGTCTTTGAGGCTGGCCCACCTGTTTCCAGTACTGAAAGGACATCTTGACCGCTATCTCGCAGGCGGTTGACCCGTTATCCGAGAAAAAGACTCGTGTCAGGTGTTCAGGTGTCAACTCCACCAATCTTTGGGCCAGTCTTATGCCTGGCGCGTGAGTGGTGCCTGCAAAGTGCACCTGCTCCAGCAGGTCCATCTGTTGGGCAATGGCCTGCTTGATCTCAGGCCGATTGTGGCCGTGAACTATGCACCACCAGGAAGAGATGGTGTCATAGTATGCCTTGCCGTTTTCATCATAGAGAAACACTCCGTCTGCATGGTCTATGCAGAGCATGGAGCCCTCCTCGAAGTCCTTGTGTTGTGTGTAGGGGTGCCAGAGGTGCCTTTTGTCCAGCTCTTTGAGCCTTGCCCAGTCAGAAGTCATTTTTTGCCTCTTGTTTAACTTTGATTTTTTGATGAACGAGTTATTCATCTACCCTCTGTGCCAATATAAGTGAAACATTTTCCCCTTGTCAAATTGAAGTAGGGCGGGGAGGAGATTTTGGGATATTTTCAGCCTGGAACAAAAGGACAGACGCGAGTCCAGTGAGTCACTATCTCAGCAAGCATGGGGGTTACCTTTTCTCTTAAGGCTCAAACACATCCTCGATGCATTTGGCATCCAGAATCCGCTC
>Ga0209162_1002805_pt1 | contig 14790 bp, 11 predicted proteins | sample YNPNPMetaG_FD_187121 | JGI IMG/M metagenome (GOLD analysis project Ga0209162, IMG submission 187121) | Anoxygenic and chlorotrophic microbial mat microbial communities from Yellowstone National Park, USA - YNP NP MetaG (SPAdes) (version 2) ... | reverse complement strand
CAACCCCTGCCAGGGCTGGAAGAGCGCCTCCAGCAGGCGCACGAGGGCCACAAAAACCGAACCGCTGGCTTGTTGTCCGCGCTCCAGCCCCACCATGGTCCCGCATAGGACCGGGCTATGCCGCCAGATAGCTTCCGTCCCTTTACGCGACGATTGCAGTTCCGCCAGGGGAATCAGGCCGTGCCGGGCCAGACGCGCGCGCCATTCCTCCGCACTGGCCTCGTCCGGGCTCAACAGGAGGCTGTGCGTGCAGACGTCGAGCAGGGTCTCCTGCTCCGGCGTGGGCAGGCCGCCAAAGTCAACAAGGAGCGGCAACTGCCGCTGCTGCAGATCGCGCCGTAACAGGGCAATCCAGCGGGTTGAGACGCTGCCTTTGACCCGCCAGGGGCGCACTGTCTCCTGCGCGGGAGCAAAGGTCCAATCGCCTTCGCCATCAGGCGGGTAGGCGCGCAACAGATAATGGCCCACGCCGCGTTCGCGCAAGGCCTGAGAGAGGCTATAGGCCAACACCGACTTGCCGCTATGCGGCGGTCCCCCTATCACTACGGCAGGCAGCGGATTGAAAAGCATTTGCTTTTTCCCCATGGTCCCCTATAATTTGTCTGGTTAAGAAAAGGTCTTTAAAACCAGAGAGCACACAGAGATCGCAGCACAACCTTGATCCGGCCTGCTAAGGGCAAAACGTGTGGCGTTTTTTCCCATTCAGCCGTCACCATGGTCGTGGCTCCAGGGTGAATTCCGGCCAACGATGCGATGCATCATCTCGTAAAGAAACGGTCCTGATAAACGGATGGTCACAGATCAAACCAAGGCGCTCATCACCATGGGCGGGCAAGCACAGGTCGTTACCCTGGCGCTCGACTGGTTGCTCGCCCATCAAGGTCCCATTCATCAGGTGATTGTCCTGCATCCCGATCCGGCCAATCCGCGCGTGCAGCGCGCGTTGAGTCAATTGATCGCGGAATTCGCCGGCGGCCTGTACCGACAGAGCGTCCCCATCAGTTTCCACCACCTCACCCTGGAGGCCCATGGCCAGCCGCTGGAGGCCGTCACCAGCGAAGATGAAGCTGAGGCGATGTGGCAACTGGCCAGCGACCTTTTGCGGGAGCTGAAACAGGAACAGCAGCGGCTGCACCTGTGCATCGCCGGCGGCCCGCGGCTGGTGGCGCTGATGTTGACCAGCGCCGCATTGCTGCATTGCGACCATCGGGACCGGCTATGGCATCTCTACACGCCGCCGGAGTTCCTGGCCCAGGCCCGCGAAGGCGCCATCCTCCATGCCCCGCCCGAGGTGGACGTGCGCCTCATCCCCGTGCCCATCGTGCCCTGGGGGACCTATTTCCCCCAATTGCGCCAGCTTGCCCAGCCCCCCACCCCCACTTCCTCTGCCCCCGAAGTGGTGGATACCGCCACGCAACGCAATTGCGCTGCCGTCTGGCAAAGCCTCAGCGACCGCGAGCGCGAGGTACTGCGCCTGCTGGCCAGAGGCGCCACGCCGCAGGAAGTGGCCAGCACGTTAAGCATCACGTTAAAGACCGTAGACACCTACAAAACTAAAATCCTCTCCCAATGTCGCCTGATCTGGGAGCTGAGTGAGGACGAACACCTCACTTATCACTTCCTGCACGATACTTTCGGCCCCTGGCTCAAACGCATGGGCTGACTATAACCCTGGTACCGGTACTATAGCTCAGGCACCTACTGTCTGGCGACTGAAGTTTTATTCCGTAGCCAGCGCATCCCTATGCGCTGGCAGGGCGACGTAGGGATGCTGCCCCACCTACAGGCGCTCAGGGGTAGGAAGCGGCGCAATTTCAACCGCCAGCCTGAGCAGTTACGGTATCGGTACTATAGCACAAAACACCGGCGAAGTCATCAGAAAAACCTCTGAAAAAATTTCAGAAGGTTCTCTGATGCGCGGCCCACTTAAATCGTATATACTGGGTAAGGTGAAACTACCCCGAGGAGGTGCGGATGGAGGAGCAAGAACACATCTATCGGATTGCGTTGGCCGGGCTTTTGCACGATATAGGCAAGTTCGCGCAGCGGGCCGAGTGGCAAAAGGGCGACCATGCAGAAGTCGGCGGCGAGGTGGCGCGCCGGTACGTCCCGGCCCCATGGCGCGCCAGTCTCTACCCGGTGATGGGCCATCACGATAAGCCCTTGTCGGGGTACGACACCAAAGTGGTCGCGCTGGCCGATCGCCTTTCCGCCGGTGAGCGGGCGGATGAGGCTCAGGAGCAGCCCAAACAACTGCTTTCAATCTTCTGCCGGCTGGAGACGCTGGATAAGGACGGGAAGCCGCAGCACGCCCCTGAGCTGCGCTACTGGCCGCTCAAGCCCCTGGCGCTGGACCGGAAAGTCCTTTTCCCCGCCCCGCAATGCGCTGAGCAGGAAGTGAAGCAGGGGTATCAGGCGTTATGGAAAGGCTTCCAGACCGAGATGGAAGCGCTGCAACAGGCCCATCAGGAGAACGGCGATCTGGCCGTTTACCTGGAAAGCCTCCTGCTGGCGCTGCAACGCTTTACCTGGTGCGTGCCCTCGGCCTATTACCGGTCGCTGCCCGATGTGAGCCTCTACGACCATAGCCGCATGACGGCTGCACTGGCGGCCTGCCTGATCGGTAAGCCGGAGGCGGTGCTGGACGAGGTCCTGCGCGCGCCGGAGCAGAGCCGGGAGCCGATGGCCCTGCTGGTCGGCGGGGATATTTCCGGGGTGCAGGACTTTATCTACACCATCACCTCGCAGGGCGCGACGCCCGGATTGCGCGGTCGCTCCTTCTACCTGCAACTGCTCACCGAGGTTGTGGCGCGTTACGTGCTGCGGCGCCTGAGGTTGCCCATCACCAACCTGATCTATCAGGGCGGCGGGGCCTTTTATCTGCTGGCCCGCCCCACCGACGGTGACGAGCTGGTCAGGATTCAGCAGGAGATCAGCCGCGTGCTGCTGGCGCATCACCGCGGTGACCTGTACCTGGCGCTGGCGCATGTGCCGCTGGCGGCTGCCGATTTCTACGACGGCCGCATCTCCGAGCGGTGGGAGGAACTCAGCCGTGCGCTGCGCGTGGTCAAGCAACGCCGTTTCGCCGAATTGGGGGATGAGCTGGCCATGCTGTTTGCGGCGCAGGATCACGGCGGCAATCAGGATAAGCTATGTCAGGTCTGCGGACGGGAGCACCCTGGCACACGGAGCTTCAAACAACGGCCTGAGGATGAGGAAGGGGTGCGCAAATGTCCTCAGTGCCTGGCTTATGAGCAGTTGGGGGATGATCTACGCCGGGCGCAGTATCTCTGGCTGGCGGAACAGGAGCCGGCCCTACCGGATGAGCCGTTGAAAACCGTGCCCGGCGGCTGGGAGCAGGTGCTGGCCGCCCTGGGCTACCGCTGCGGGATGGCCAGGGACTGGCGCACCATCCCCCGGAGCGAGCGGCGCGTGATCCTGGCGCTCAAGGACGCGGCGCTGAACGGCCTGCAGCCCGATGCGCAAACCGCGGTGGGCCGGCGCTTCCTGGTTAACGTGACGCCCGTCTACGAGCAGGCAGATGCCGACTGGCTGGCAGCCCAGCCCACCGAGACGCGCGGCCGCCTGGCGGAAGATGTGCCGGAGCGCCCCGGCAGCGCCGTCAAGCCCTTCTCCCTGCTGGAAGCGCAATCCATCGGCATCAAGCGGCTGGGCGTGCTGCGCATGGACCTGGATGACGGGGGGCGGCTCTTCAGCGATGGCTTCGTGGAACGCGACAAGGCCGGCGCCATCACGCGCCGTTTTGCCACGCTCTCCCGTGTGGCCGCGCTCAGCTTCGCCATCAGCCTCTACTTTGAGGGCGGGGTGGAGCAGATGGCCGAGACAATGAACGCCGAAACGCGCGCCGAACGCGGGGATACGCTCTATTCCATCTATTCGGGCGGCGATGACCTGTTCTTCGTGGGCGCCTGGGACCAGGTGGTGGAGCTTGCCCGTCGCATCCGCGCTGACCTGACGCCTTTCGCCGCGCAGCATCCCGGCATCCACACCAGCGCCGGGCTGGTGCTGGTGGGCGGCAAGTATCCGCTCGATCAGGCCGCTCAGGATGCCGGCGCGGCAGAGGGACAGGCGAAGGCCCGTCCGGGCAAGGACGCTCTGAGCTTCCTGGGACAGGTGGTGTCCTGGCAGCAGTTCGGCCTGGATGAGCAGGCGATCGGGCTGATGGAAAGCGTCTCTGCCCTGAAACGGCGGCTGGTGCGCATGGTGACGCCGACACAGAAAGGCGGTGAGGGCGCCCCTCACGCCCTGCTCCGCCATCTGATCCGCCTGCAGGATCTGTACGAGGCCGCTGCTGCCCAACGGCGCCTGCAGGGACAGGGCACAAGCTGCAGCGGGGAAGAGCAGGTCTATTGGGGGCCGTGGATGTGGCGCGGCTATTACTTCTTGAAGCGCATGACCCACAAAAAGACAGGCGAGCCGTGGGATAGCATCAATCGCCTGGCCGAAAGCCTGCAAGGCGAGCATTTCAAGGCCATCACCTGGATCGGCCTAGCGGCGCGCTGGGCCGAGTTGTTGACGCGCAAGCAAGAGCAAGGGATTCAACCCTTATTTCAGGAGGTGACGGATGAATCAGTACCAGGATAGGAAAGAGTCTCCGACGATGGCCCGGCCCTCGGAGGCCGAGTTGCGGACCATCATCACCGACCCCAACGGGGCGGAGACGTTGGTCAGATGGGCCGATAGCCTCGGCAAGGCGCTCAAAGACGCCGGGCTGACCACCAGTCAGATCCGCGCGCTGTTTGGCGAGGTGCGGCAGATTCAGGCCGAGTGGAGCATCCCAAGCCGGCGCGAGCACGCCCGACGCCGCCTGATCCTGCTCAAGCCCAAGATGGCCTATCGCGCCCGTAAGGAACGCGGTAAGGCGGTGGAAAAGCTGGTGGCGGTGCTGCGCCCGGCGCTCGACCTGGTGACGCAGGGCAGTGCCGATAAGCAAGATGAGTACTTCCAACATTTTGTCGAATTCTTCGAGGCCATCCTGGCCTATCACAAAGCCTACGGCGGTAACTAAGGAGGTGCGCAATGGCGAAACAGATTCAACTCAAGGGACGGGTGTTTATCCGGTTTGACATCGAGGCGGTGACCGGCCTGCACATCGGCGGCTCCGACGTCGGCATCGAGATCGGCGGCGTGGATAAAACAGTCATCCGCGATCCGCTGACCAACTACCCCTACATCCCCGGCTCGTCGCTCAAGGGCAAGATGCGCAGCCTGCTGGAAAAGTATCGCGGCCTGGAGCAGAATCAGAAAATCGGGCAGGGTTACATTCACTCCTGCCAGGATGCTCAGCAATACCCCGGTTGCGCCGTCTGTCAGGTCTTCGGCGTGCCCGGCGAGCGCGACTTCGCCACCCCGACCCGGCTGGTGGTGCGTGATACGCACCTGAGCGCCCAAAGTGTGGAAGCGCTGGAAAAATCGGGGCGCACCGACCTGCCTTACACCGAAATCAAAACCGAAGTTTCGATAGACCGCGTGACCTCCGCCGCCAACCCGCGCCAGATGGAGCGCGTGCCCGCCGGCAGCGTCTTCAGCGACGCGGAGCTGGTTTACAGCATCTACGACGGTGATGGCTGCAAGGCGGCCCAAGACGTAGCGCGCCTGCAGACGGTGCTGGAGGGTCTGCAACTGCTGGAGGACGACTACCTCGGCGGCCTCGGCTCGCGCGGCTCCGGCAAGGTGCGCTTCAAGGCCATTAAAATCTTCGTGCGCAAGCAAGCCACCTATCTGGATGACGCGCAGGCGGGCGTCAGCCCCCTGTACGAGTTTGCCACGCTCGGCGACCTGCTCGCGAAGCGTGCAGAGGTGCTGGAAAAGATCAAAAAGGCCCTTGGCGTATAATCAGGCCGAAAGGAGGCCGTTATGCCTGCGTTAACTGTGTACCGGCTCACCTTTCCGGGCGGGCTGCACGTCGGCACACGCGGGGTGACTCTGGAGGAGAGCGGCGTCGGCATCCCCGCCGATACGCTCTTCGCTGCCCTGATTGACGCCTGCCGGCGCAGCGGCGACCCCGCCGCTTTTGTCGAACCGTTCCTGCGCGACGCGCCCTTCCTGCTCAGCTCGGCCTTTCCGTTTGCCGGCGCGGTGCGCTTCTTCCCCATGCCTGTGCCGTTGCAGCGCTTCTTTACCGAACGGACGCTCAAAGAACGGCGCAAGGACATCCAGAAAATCCGCTATGTGTCAGAAGCGCTCTGGCGCCGGATGCTGGCGGGCGAAACGTTGGACGCCTGGCTGTTCCCGGCGGATCGCAAAGGCGAGCCGAAGGCTGGGGTCGCCCTGCAGGGTGGGACCTTCTGGCTGACAGCGGAGGAGAGCAAGGGGCTGCCGGGCCACTTCCGGCTCAACGGGCGGACCGGTCGGCCGATCGCGCTCTGCGCCCTGCGCGAGCACAGCGTCTACGCCAATGCGCGCGTGCCGCGCGTCACGGTGGACCGCATCAGTTCGGCCTCGACCATTTACCACGCTGGCCGGGTGACCTTTGCGCCGGGCTGCGGGCTGTGGTTCGGCGTTGAATGGCGCGCCCCGCAGGCGCTGAGCGCTGGGGTCCCCTTTGCGCAGCGCTTGCGTGACCTGCTGACGGTGCTGAGCGAGGACGGGCTGGGCGGAGAACGCACCGCCGGTTACGGCGCCTTCCGCTATCAGGAGGAAAAGGACCCTTTGCCCCTGCCGGACGTCACGCCCGGCGGTCTGGCTTTGCTCCTGAGCCGCTATCACCCCCGCGCCGCCGAGCTGCCTACAGCGCTGAGCGGTGCCGGCACGGCTTACACCCTGGAGTCCGTCGCCGGCTGGCTGCGCTCGTGGGACGGCGCGGCGCAGCGCCGCAAGCGCCTGTGGCTGGTGAGCGAGGGCAGCGTCATCCGCACGGTGGGCGCTCCTCCCTGGGGCGATGTGACCGATGTGCGTCCCGACTATGACGCAGCGTCCGGCGCGTTGCCGCATCCCGTCTGGCGCTATGGGCTGGCCCTGGCTGCAGGGCTGAAGGAGGTGTGACATGGCCGATTATCGCCTGTATCAGGCCAGAATCACGGTTCTGACCCCGCTCCACATCGGCAGCGGGCGTGACCTGCTCAACGAGTACGATTACGCCATCTATAACGGCTATACCTGGCGGCTGAACGAGGCGGCCCTGCTGGAAGCGCAGGACCTGGACGACCCGAAGCTGGCCGACCGGCTGGCGGCGATTCCTCCCGCCCAACTGCTGCGGGAGAGGGACTTCCGCCCCGGCAGTCCCTTCTTCCGCTACGTGGTCAAGGGCACGCCGCGTTCCAATGCGCCTGGCGTGCAGGTACGCGAACAACTCAAGGATGTCTACGACCGGCCCTATCTGCCCGGCAGCAGCCTGAAGGGCGCGCTGCGCACCGCGCTGGCCTGGAAGCGCTGGCAGGCGCTTAAGCTGAAGCCGGATGTGCGGAACCTGAACCGCCGGCGCGAGTTTGCCGCGCAGTGGTATGAGCAGGAGTTGTTCAGTGAGCACAGCGGCAAGGCGCCCAACCGCGATACCTTCCGCGCGCTGCAGGTGGCCGACAGCGCGCCGGTCGCCGCTGACCGGCTGATGCTGGTCAATGTCCGCGTGCTCAATCGGGGCGGAGCGCTCGGCTCGCCCATTGAGCTGGAAGCGGTACGCCCGGATACCGTTTTTGAGACGGAAATCAAGCTCGATACGATCCTTTTTTCCGCGTGGGCGAAAAGCAATGGGCTGGAGCTTAAGGGCAGCGATCTGCTGCTGAACTTCTCTGCCGCAGTGCGCGAGTATGTCGCGCGGCGTCTGGAGCGTCAGGCGGCGTGGTTTGGGCAAATCTCCGGCGCGGAGAAAATCGCCCAATACTACCGCGAGCTGGCCGAAACTAAGCTCCCTGCCGGCGCGTTCTTCCTGCAGATCGGCTGGGGCGGCGGGTGGGAGAGCAAGACCTTTAGCGATCACTTGCAGGCAGACCAACAGTTCATGGAGAGCATCCTGCGTCCAGCGAAAGAGGGCGACTATGGGTTGGCGCGGGGCAGACGCAAGCCCGGCGACCCGTTCCCCAAGAGCCGGCGGGTGCTGGTGCAGGTGCAGCGCGCGCCAAACGGACAGACCAGCGAGAGGCCGCTGTACCCGCCGGGCTGGGTGCGGGTGGAGCTAAAAGAGATTCGGTAGGGCGCGCGCGGTGGCATGAGAGGCGTCACAAATGGGATGCAACTATGTAGGGCAGGCATCCCATGCTCGCTCAATGGGCGGCGGCATGAATGCCACAAAAGGATGGGGTGCGCAGACATCTCATGCCCGCCCGGCGGCAGCATGAATGCCGCCGCCACAAAAGGATGGGGTGCGCAGACATCTCATGCCCGCCCGGCGGCAGCATGAATGCCGCTGCCACAAAAGCATGGGACGCGGCTGCCACAAAAACACAGGTAATCCTTATCTCACAAGGAGAATCGTATGAAAGCAATCTCTTTCTTAGGACCAAGAAACTATACCCCCACAACGTACTGTTACGAAGGTAAAGAGATAGAAACACCTTATTTTGTCGAGGCGCTGGCCCATTTTTTCCCCGAGCTGGAACGTATCTTTATTTTTCTGACACCAACGGTAGCAGACCCACCAGAAGGGAAGCCAAGGAACTGGGACGAAGTCCAAAAACGTTTGGGAGACCGGGTCGAACGGATTGTCATCCCTGAAGGCCACTCCAGCGATGACTTGTGGACAATTTTCAATGAACTCACCAATGCAGTGCAAGACAATGATACCGTGATTTTTGACATTACACATTCATTCCGCTCTTTGCCCTTTCTAACTTTTCTGGCGGCGGCTTATCTGCGCACGGCACGTCAAATTAAGCTCCACAAAATCCTCTATGGGGCTTTTGAGGCTCAGGATGAACAACGCAACCGTACCCCCGTTTTTGACCTGACGCCATTCGTTGGCCTGCTGGACTGGATCACCGCTACCAATCAGTTCATCTACACTGGCGACGCGCGGTATCTGGCCCGTTTGCTCAGTAAGGAGGGAGAGGCTCGCCATTCCAATACGCTCAAGAAGGCGGGCGAGCAGTTGCGAGATTTTTCCCTGGCTATGATGCTCTGTCGTCCCCTGGAGGTGATGGAAGAGGCTGGAAAGCTGGAAAATACGTTGAAAAAAGCGGAATCCGACCTGACGCAATGGGCGCAGCCCTTCGGCCTGCTGGCTAACCGCATACAGGCTGAATATGCGGCCCGTGCCCTGCCTCAGCCAACTGCACAGGAGCACGTAATGGACAGTTTGCGTCAGCAACTGGACCTTATCCACTGGTATCTGGAAAACAATCAGATTATTCAGGCCATGACCCTGGCGCGGGAATGGGTCATTACCGCTGTCGGCTGGAAACTCAAGAAGAGCTTTGCGTTGGAGCTGAAGGAACGCGAAGCGGTAGAACGGGGGTTGAGTGGCATCCTGCGCCTCAGACGCGCAGGAAAAGAAAAAGTAGAGGAGCCCGCTGGCCTGGATGACCTTAACGCGGAAGGCAGGGAGCTTATCACCTGGCCTGAAAGCGATCAGCTGAGTGCTTTCTGGGGGAATTTAACCGCCGTGCGGAATGAACTGGATCATGCCGGCATGAATCCCAGCCCCACTAAAGCGGTGAAGCTGGCCCATAAGGCTCAACAGGAAATCTGGCCTGGCCTGGAAACACTGGCCCAAATATGGGGAATACAAACTTCTGAAGAATCATCGGGGGTCGCATGATTTTGCTCAACTTTTCTCACCCGCTTACGCTTCAACAACAAGCGCAGATACAGGCGCTGACCGGGGAGGGGGAGCTGCAGGTGATCACTATCCCCACGCAGTTCGACCCGCAGCAGCCCTTTGAGCCGCAGCTCCTGGAGCTGCTGCATCAGGTTCCGCTGACCGCGGAGCAATGGCAGACGGAGCCGATTCTTATCGTTCCGCCGGCGCTGAACGTCATCACCGCCATGCTCCTGGCCGAGCTGCACGGGCGGATGGGGTACTTCCCGCCGATCGTGCGGCTGCGACCGGTGCCCGAGGCGCTGCCGTCCCGCTATGAGGTGGCGGAGGTGATTAATCTGCAAGCGCTGCGCGATGCCGCCCGGAGGCGCCGCCTATGATGACGCCATCCCCTGAACTGGTCGCTCTGGTGTTTACGCTACAGCCGCTGGAGCTGCCCGCCGATCGGGAGCAGTATCCGCAGTGGTGGGGACGGGCAGCGCAGGCGGCACTGCTGCGCGCAATTCAGGGCTTTGATCCGGCCCTGGCGGAACGGCTCCACGCTGAGGAGGGCCCGCGGCCCTATACGGTCTCCACGCTGATGGGGAGCTTCGCAAAGGGCCATCGCCCCCTGCCGGAGGGGCGCTACCGCCTGCGCTGGACGGGGCTGACGGCTGAGGTGACGGCGGCGCTGCTCGCCTGCGCCGCACACGCTGGCGAAACGTTGCTGGAGCTGGATGGGGTGCGCTTCCGCGTGCTGGAGGTGGCGGATGAGGCGGCATCTCCCTGGGGCGGTCGACTGCGCTACAGTGACCTGACGAGCGCTTTCTGGTCCGCCAGCCCCCCGCCGCGCCGGATGGGATTCCAGATCACCAGTCCGCTCGTTTTCCACAGTCAGGGGCTTTCTCAGCCGCTCCCTTTGCCGGGATGGGTGTTCAGCAGTCTGTTGGAGCGCTGGAATGCTTTCGCTCCGATGGCTCTGCCGGAAGAGTTACGGCGCTTTGCGGAAACCAGCCTGGCCTTGAGCCGCTTTGAGCTGCGCAGTCGCCCCGTCCCATTCAAGCAGGGCGGGCTGCGCATCGGCTGTGTGGGACAGGTGATGTATACCGCGACCCATTACGATCGCTTCTGGCTGGCGCCGCTGCACGCGCTGGCGGCCTTCGCCCGCTTCGCCGGCATCGGGGCCGGGACGGCGCAGGGCCTGGGGCAGGTGCGCGCTTTCTGGCCAGAGCAGGAAACGGAGCAGCCGGAAGACACAACGGCTTGAGGGGATGTCCCCGCCGGGCACGGCGTGAGGCCGGGCTGAGGCCGGGCGGCGCCACCCTCCTTTGGGCACTTTAACAGGAGAATATGACTTACGGAGGAGCCTATGCCCGCTTTGTACCTAGTCGAACAAAATACTAAAGTGCGGATCCGCAACCGCCGGCTTCAGGTGGAACGCGATGGCGCTGAGGGGGCTGGCGAGGTGCTGTTGAGTGTGCCCCTGGCTCAGGTGGAGCAGGTGGTGATTTTCGGCCAGGTGGGCCTGACGATACCTGCTCTGGAGGCTTTGCTGCTGCAAAATGCGGAGGTGGTTTTCCTTTCGCAGCGGGGTGAGTACCGCGGGCGACTGGTGGGTGAGGTGACGCCGCATGTGGCGTTGCGCCGCGCTCAATATCAGCACACGGCGGAGATGGCGTTTGCTCTGTGCACGGCTCAAGATATAGTCCAGGCTAAGCTCCGTCATCAGCGGGTGATGCTGCAGCGCATCCAACGCGAAAGGCCCCATCCGACGGTGGAAGCGGCGATTGAGCGGCTGGGGGAGGCGCTTGAGGAGGTGCCGCGCAAAACGGCGCTTTCTTCTCTGATGGGGGTGGAAGGGGCGGCAACGGCGGCTTATTTCGGCGCGCTGCGCACGCAGTTCGCTCCGGCCTGGCATTTTGAGGACCGCAACCGCCGCCCGCCGCGCGATCCGGTCAATGTGCTGCTTTCCCTGGGGTATACGCTGCTGGCGCAATCATGTCAGGGCGCGGTGCAGACGGTTGGCCTGGATCCTTATCTGGGGTTTCTGCATGAGGTGGCTTATAACCGCCCGGCGCTGGCGCTGGACCTGATGGAGGAGTTCCGCCCGGTGGTGGATGGGGTGGTGCTGTGGGCCTGCCGCAGCGGTCAGCTTTCCCCAGCGGATTTTACCCCCGGCCCGCCTGAACGGCCCGTCCTTTTGAGCGAGACCGGGATGCGCCGTTTTATTCAGGCTTACGAGACCCGCTGGGATCAGCCTCACCTGCACCCTTTGCGCAATATGCAGTTCCCTTTGCGGCAGTGCCTGATTGAGCAGGCCAGGCAGGTGGCCAACCGGCTGCAGGAAAACCGCCCGGGCTATACCGCTCTGGGATTCCGGTAAGGAGGGGAGATGGAACGCACTTTTTATCTCCTGACTTACGATATCGCCGATGCCAAACGCCTGGCTAAGGTGGCCAGGGCTATGGAAGCAATCGGAGAACGGGTTCAGGATTCTGTCTTTGAGGCCTATCTGACCCCTGCCGAACTGGACAAGGTCCTGGCCAGGATGGAGAAGCTGATGGTGATGAAGGAAGACTCGCTGCGCGTCTACAGCCTGTGTGCCGGATGTCGGTCGCGTATCCGCACCCTGGGGGTGGGCCGGGTGACCCAGCCCCCAGGCCTGATGATCGTCTGAGCATTTTTGCGCCCCCCCTCCCCGCCTGCCGCCAAAAGGCCAGTTGCGAGGAGGGGGGTCCGCGCACCCTGCGCGCACTGGGTCCAAACCCGGTAAGCGCAGCTTGCTTTTGACCTGAAAAAGGGTAAAATGCAGAAAGATGAGGGCAAAACCCCGTCCGAACTGGGCGCAAAGCCCCCCATGAGACAAGGGGTTGAAATCACCCGATGCCCGGAAGGGCATTAAGACGCACGTGCCCAAGGTATTCATAATCATCCTTGTACAGTTGAAATCACCCGATGCCCGGAAGGGCATTAAGACCCGTTGCGGCATCGCGAGTTGCCCGCGCCCACACGCGAAGTTGAAATCACCCGATGCCCGGAAGGGCATTAAGACGAACTGGCCACGGGAAATCCGGCCTACGCCGCGTTTGTTGAAATCACCCGATGCCCGGAAGGGCATTAAGACTATACAGAGGAGTCAAAATACACTTCCTCGGTGTATACGTTGAAATCACCCGATGCCCGGAAGGGCATTAAGACTCCACAAATTCCCACCCGTCCCGCAGACGAGTGGTGGGTTGAAATCACCCGATGCCCGGAAGGGCATTAAGACATATCTTCGTCATCCTCGAAGACTACCACGTCCCCCGGGTTGAAATCACCCGATGCCCGGAAGGGCATTAAGACCAGGTTGCCCATCCGTCCAGGGCGCGGCCTCGCGAATCGGTTGAAATCACCCGATGCCCGGAAGGGCATTAAGACCTATTGACGGCAGCATGAATGCCGCCGCCACAAAGTTGAAATCACCCGATGCCCGGAAGGGCATTAAGACCTATTGACGGCAGCATGAATGCCGCCGCCACAAAGTTGAAATCACCCGATGCCCGGAAGGGCATTAAGACGCCACCAGAGATTGCGCTTCCGCCAGCCAGGCGTCAGTTGAAATCACCCGATGCCCGAAAGCGCATCAAGACACGCCCGGAGCGCGGACGCGCCGGGAGCGCGGACGTCCCGTCCGCACTGGATGCCCGAAAGCGCATCAAGACACGCCGGAACGCGGACACGCCCGGAACGCGGACGTCCCGTCCGCACTGACAGTCGCCATCACCCAATGCCCGGCAAAGGCCGCCCTGCCTTGTCTCTTTCCGCCCTTGGGCTATAATCACTCCATCATCAACCACAGGGAAACCATGGCACTGCGCACACTGTATCAAGCCCTGCTCGATAGTGACCTGGCCCGGCTGCGCGTCATCGCCGGGCAATGGGGGGTGGCCCTCCAGGCGGAACGGCGCACCGAAATCGCTGCCGAACTGGCGGACGCGATGGCCAACGCTGCAAGCATCGCCCACGTCCTCCAGGCCCTAGCCCCCGATCAGCGCGCCGCCCTGGACGACCTGCTGCGTCACGACGGCCGCCTGCCCTGGGCCATCTTCACCCGACGCTGGGGCGATGTGCGCGTTGTCGGGCCGGGGCGACTGGAACGCGAGGCCCTCTGGCGCAGCCCCATCTCCGCCGCCGAAGGCCTGTGGTATTGGGGCCTGCTGCAGCGCGCCTTCGACGATGCCGCCAGCCCCGTCGAGTGGGCCTTCATCCCCGATGAACTGCGGCTCTACCTGTCCCCACCGCCGGCGCAGCCCCTCCCCCTGCCCGAACCCTGCGCCCCGCCCCCCGTCATCCAGCCCGGCAGCGACGCCCTGGCCGATACCCTGGCCGACTTGCTGGCCGCGCTCCAAGTCGAACCGCGCCGGCTTACGACCCTGCCCCAGCGCGACTTTTTGACGACCCTGGCCCTGGAACAGGGCTGGCTGGTGCCGGCGGAAAAAGGCTACAAACTCGCCGGCGAAGCGGTCCTGGCCTGGCTACGCGCCTCCCGCTGGGAACAATGGGAGCGCCTGCTCCGCGCCTGGCAGACCAGCCGTCGCTGGCATGACCTAGCGCACCTCCCCACCCTCACCCTGGACGCGGACACCGCCTGGCCCGGCGACCCCGTCGCCCAACGCCAGGCCGCGCTCGACCTGCTGAGCCGGTGCGCCCCCGGCGCCTGGTACACCCTCACCGACTTCATCACCTACGTCCACACCCACGCCACCGACTTCCTGCGGCCCGATGGCGACTACGAGCGCTGGCCCCTGCGCGATGCCAGCACCGGCGTCTGGCGGCGCGGCTTCACCCACTGGTTTTTTGTCGAAGGGGCCTATCTCGCCTACCTCATCACCGGCCCCTGTACCTGGCTGGGATTGGTAGACACGGGGAGCAGCGCCCCCGAACAGCCTCCCCATGCCTTCCGCCTCAGCGGCGCCGGGGAGGTGCTCCTCCATCACGCTCCGCCCCCGGAGCTGCCCCCCGTCCCGCCCATCACCCTGCACGAGACCGGCCGCATCCTCATCCCCGCGGGCGCGCGCTACGCCCGTTTTCAGGTGGGGCGGATTGCGGACCCGGCT
>Ga0209162_1002801_pt1 | contig 14799 bp, 10 predicted proteins | sample YNPNPMetaG_FD_187121 | JGI IMG/M metagenome (GOLD analysis project Ga0209162, IMG submission 187121) | Anoxygenic and chlorotrophic microbial mat microbial communities from Yellowstone National Park, USA - YNP NP MetaG (SPAdes) (version 2) ... | reverse complement strand
GGTGACGGTTGTTTTTGCGAAACATGACGGCTCTCCTGGAGTTTGGCTTGCCCACATTATACTAGGTTTGCCCATTTTGAGGAGGGTATTCGGATAAAATTTGTCTGCTCGTTTTTGCAGTGGAGTCTTTAATTGCTCCTCTCAGATGCAGCCAGTCTATTGAGCAATGCCTGTAACGTGCCGGCAGCTAATGGAACAAGCAGGTAGTCGTCGGCGCCAAACGTCACAGTCGTAGCAGCGCGTGGTTCTGCGGTAGCCGGTGCAATGGTTACAATGCGCGCATTGGTAAAATATTCGCGCAACTGTACCAGCTTCGCCGTGTGTGTCCCTTCAATCTGGGTCATATCAACCAGAATGAGGTTAGGGGGAGTCGGTGACTTGTATTTCAGTGCATGTTCAACATCGTTGATCATATCGTACATTAAGCCCCGTTCGCTGAGTGACTGGCGTAACAGACGACGTTGAATTCCGTTTGAACTGATGATCAGTGCGCGCCAGACTGTTTCGGTTTTGGTCGTTGCGGTATCTTTTGCAGTAGCAAGAACGAATGGTGGCGCATCGTCACGATGAGCGTCAACGATCACGCGATTGCGCCCGGCACGTTTGGCCTGGTACAGGGCAGCATCGGCGGCCTGCATCACCCCGACTTGACTCCGATGGTGGGGGTATCCGGCAATGCCGGCACTGAAGGTCACGTTAAACATCCCGTTTGGCCCGTAGTGGCGTAATGCGGCAAAGCTGCTGCGTAGACTGTCGATCAGGGTGCGGGCTTCGGTCAGCGAGGTATTGGGTAGAGCAACCAGAAACTCTTCACCGCCGTGGCGCCCGATCAAATCGCTCTGGCGCAGACGTTGTTGCAACAGACGGGCGAAGCTGCGTAACACCTGATCCCCTATCAGATGCCCATACGAGTCGTTGACCCGTTTGAAATGATCAATGTCGATGATCGCAATCGAGAGTGGCTGTTGCAGGCGTTCGGCGCGGGCGAATTCACGCGCTAGCTCTTCTTCAACTGCCTGATGGTTAAGCAAGCCGGTCAGACTATCGCGTAGCAGGAAGCGTTGGAGATAGCGGGCGCGCACCGCACGCGCTGAGATAGCTGCAACCAGGTCTGTCGGAGTGATTGGCTTAGCGAGAAAATCGTCGGCACCGAGCGATAACGCTGCTTGTTGTTGGGTTCGATTCGTTTCGGCTGAAAGAAAGACTATGGGCATTCCAACATAGCGATCTTGTTGACGAATGATGCTGGCTAGTTCTTTACCGCTACAGATCGGCATATACATGTCGAGAATAAGGAGATCAGGCCGAAATACCTGTAAATGATCGAGCGTTTCACGGGGATCGGTGATAGCCCGGGCATGGATGCCCGCTACTTCGAGTTCGCGGACACAGCGGTTTCCAAAATCGGGGTCATCATCAACAATGAGCACGCGCAAGGGTATCGGTTCTTCGTTGCCGGTCAGTCGATCCAGCGCATTAATGAGCTGCCCGGCATCAACCGGTTTGGCAAAGTAGGCGTGACCACCACTGCGCACAGCAGCCAGCCGGGCATTAAAATCGTCGCGTTGTGAAATATAGATGACGGGTATAGGCGCAGTGCGCTCGCGCTGAAGCGCAGCAATTGCTTCGATACCGGACAGATCACCTGATGGGAATACAATATCCATGATAATTGCTGCCGGGTTAATTGCCCGCACCAGCGTTGGCAGACCCTCAAGATCGGTCACCAGATGGATGTCGTAGTTAAAAAGACGTAATTGTTCGGCAAGAGTATGCGCGTACTCCCGATCATCTTCAACCAGAATGATGGTGCGGGGAAGTTTGTTGGTCTCACGTGGAATAGACAGCTCTTGCTCTGGCATGACGGCGGTGGTGGTCGGTGCAGCTTCTGCTGGTGCTGCTGTTGATACTGAGGATGTGGTTGCCGATAACTGAGAAGGTTCGGCAGGTGGCGCCTCGGCGGTGTGCGATTGATCCTGAGGCACCATACGTTGCAACAGCGTGATCTGGTGGGCCAGACGCTGACGGGTAACTATATCCGGCAGGTGATCGTGTTCCAGCCATGCTTGTAAGCCAAGATCAATCTCACGGGCAACCGAACCGAGATCGGCAAAGCCAAACATGGCAGCCGACCCGGCCAGTTTGTGAGCAAGTTGGCGGACTTCCAGCCCAACCGACTTTTCCCACCGGCTCTGTTCGAGGTGTTGCCAGGCGCTAAGAATTGCCGCCACACGCTCGGCAAGCTGTGCTGCGTAGCGTTGACGCAGCGCGGCAAACTGTTCGTTAGGATCGGGTTTCATGGGCTTTAACCCAAATGTCTGCAACCTGTGCCGATAAAGTCATGGGATCAAAAGGTTTTGAGATAACGTCAGCCGCTCCCATTGCCAGGTACTGTTCGATCTCGTGACGCTGAACACGAGCGGTCATAAAAACAACCGGCGTCTGGGTCAGTGACGGCTTCTTCCGTAGTTCGATCAACGTGGTTGGTCCATCCATACCTGGCATCATCACATCGAGCAAGATCAGGTCAGGGGCAAATTGTTCAGCAACGGCCAACGCTTCTTTACCCGAACTGCACATCTGAACAGTATAGCCACCGACCGCTTCCAGGGCCAGTTGGGCAACCATCTGAATATCGGGATCATCCTCGACAAAGAGTATCTTCTGTAGGGACGTCACAACGATTCCTCCTTTATCGTTTTTGGTGTCTGATCGAGCAAACGGCTGACAGCGGTGATCAGCTCAGTATTGGTGGTTCGTGATTTGACCATGGTTACGGCAACGCGACTGGCGATCTCTGGTTCTAGATCACGGACTGAGAAGAGAATGATCGGCAGCGGTGGTTGCTGTTGCTCAATCAGTGGTAAGAGTTCGATCCCGTTGCCATCGGGTAAAATCTGATCGAGAATCACCAGATCAAATGACTGTTCTTTCAACAATGTTTGTGCCTCGCTGATCGTCGAGGCCGTCGTTACATCAGCGATCTCATCGAGCAAGAGACCAATAATTGCCGCTACATCGCCATCATCTTCGACATGCAGAATATGTGGTCGGGTAGCTCTGGTGCGTTGTACTGCCCGCCGTAAGGCGGTTAGTAGTCGTTGTTGATCGATTGGTTTTGATAACCAGTCTACCACATCTCCATCAGCGTTGTTCAGCATTTGTTCTTCACCGGCGCGTGCCGATACCACAACAATTGGCAGATGGCGGGTATGTGATTGTTGACGAATCTCACGGATGAATGCTCTGCTATCTTCGTTGGGCCAGATCAGGTCGAGCGTAAGTGCACGGTACTCGTGCTGATTGAGGAGATTACGCGCTTCAGCAAGCGAATAGGCGACATCGGTTGCATAGCCAGCCTGTTGTAAGATCAGCGCGAGCAGGGCGGCAATATCGGGATCATCCTCGCAGATCAGGATGCGGGGTGCATGCGATTGGGCTGGTGGAAGTGATATGGTAGCTGTATGCGGACGATATTCGGCGAGATCGACATAAAATGTTGTTCCCACACCGGTTGCGGTCACGAAGCCGATCTGTCCGCCGTGACGCTCAACAATTGCGCGGCTGATGCTCAATCCCAGCCCGGTACCACCCTGCTGGCGGGTATTTGACGAGTCGGCCTGGACGAACTTCTGGAAGATACGACTGCGGAATTCAACGGGTATGCCTGGCCCGTAGTCGGTGACTGTAACGCGCAGTCGGCCATGCGGTTCTCGGCCAATGGCAATTTCTACCTTGCCGCCAGGAGGCGAGAATTTGATTGCGTTGGAGATAAGGTTGGTAAAGACCTGCGTGATACGGTCGGGATCGGCATAGACCTGCACACCGGGCAGGGTCGCAGTGAGTTCGAGCGTTACATCATACTGCTGGGCAAAACCACGGTTGGTTTCAATGGTTTGTCTGAGCAACTCGTCGAGCACAATGGGTTGAAACTTAAAGACCATCTTGCCCGATTCGATCTTCTCAATATCAAGAATATCGTTGATCAGACGTATCAGCCGCTCACTGTTTTTCAGGGCAATATCGATCATCGATGCTGCCCGTGGTGGTAATTCACCGACCACACCACCAGCTAGTAAGCCAAGTGAACCTCGGATCGAGGTGAGCGGCGTGCGCAGTTCATGTGAAACCACAGCGACAAACTCATTCTTCATTCGTTCGATAGCCCGCCGTTCGGTGACATCGCGGAAGAACCAGACGCGGCCGTAATACTCGCCTTCGGCGCTGATGACCGGTGCACTGTAGCGTTCGAAGGTACGACCGTCTTTCAATTCAATTTCAGCTTTGCCAGTCAGTTGGGGATTCGCATAGAGTTCTTCAATCTCATTCCGTACTCGTTCTGGTTCGCAAACCTGGGCCAGCATTTTCTCCATACTGACTGCACACGTTGTTGCATGCACCGGCAGCTCAGTAAGATGCCACATTTCCAGAAAACGCCGATTGGCGTACAGCCAGCGCCGATCAGGTGAAACAACCAGGACGCCATCGGGTGAGGCTTCAGTCTGACATTCGAGCAGGGTCTTCTGGAAACGGATCTCACGCTCGGCATTGCGACGGGCGGTAATGTCGTGGAAGTTGGCTACTGCAGCGTATACCTGACCGTGATCATCGCAGAGTGGCTGTGAATTGATCGATATCCAGGTCAGTTCTCCATTCGGCTTGTGAATGCCCATAATAACATCTTGTTGCGGCTGTCCGGTGGTCAGTGACACCATAATCGGATGTTCTTCACCGGGGAAGGGGCTACCATCTTCACGGATTGCCTGCCACCTCGGATCGAAGCTGGTACGACCGATCAACTGATCATAGCTCAGACCAAGAATGTGTTCAGCACTGGCATTGCAGGTCTCGATGATGCCAGATTTATTCATCACCACGATACCCTCGCTCATCGCAGTGATCACTGAACGGTAGCGCGTTTCACTGGCCCGTAACTGTTCTTCACTCTTCTTACGGGCGGTAATGTCGAAGCGCACAGCCAGATAGCGTTCGGGCTGGCCATCCTCGCCGACAAACGGGACAATTGTTGTATCAACCCAGAAGAGATGACCATCTTTGGCCCGGTTGCAGACTTCATTTCGCCAAATCCGACCGGCTTTGATCGTCTGCCAGAGATCGGCAAAAAACTCTGGTGGGTGAACCCCCGACTTGAAAATGCGGTGATCCTGGCCGATCAACTCATCGGCGCTATAACCGGTGATCGTACAAAAGCGTTCATTCACTTCCAAAATACGCCCTTCTGGATCGGCGATAGAAAGGATTGCCGACTGATCGAGAGCATTCATAACATCGCGGCTCTCTTTGAGGGCGGCGCGGAGCATTCGCTCCATCTCTTTCTGATGCGTGATGTCGGATTCAATAGCGATAAAGCGAATCAGGTTATGCTGATGATCGTACACTGGTGAGATGTTAATCGCCAGCCAGTACGGGCGGCCATCTTTGGTATAGTTAACAATTTCGGTCTGGATCGACTCGCCGTTGTGAATAGCCTGGCTCATCAGTTTGACCGTCTCTGGATCGGTCTCAGGGCCTTGTAAAAAGTGACCGGGCTTACGACCAACGACTTCATCTAAGGTGTAGCCAGAGATACGGGTAAAGCCTTCATTGACCCACTCGATGTACCCTTCGCGATCGGTAATAATGACTGCGTTATCAGTAAAACGGGCGACCAGCGAAAGCATCTGCAACTGTTCGGCTTCACGGCGAGCACGGCGGGTAAAAGGTCGCAAAACGAACACGCCACTGCCAATCACTAACAGCATAATGATGGCTAAGATACTCGATTGAATCAGCGCAATTTGATCGCGCAGGCGCTGGCTTTCGGTTAGCAGTAGGTTGCTGATAGCATTCAGATCACTCTGTAAGGCGGCAAGATTCGTTTGCATCGCACGTAGATCGAGATTATCGCGGTTGAGCTGCTGAGACGGTGTTTCGATGAATTGGGTGACATACTGCAAAAATCGCTCGAGGGTAGGGGTGATCTGCTTGATTGAGGGGGATGATGAAGTTGCAAGCATCTGCCGGTGGGTGCGCTGGATGTCACTACGCAGCGTGCGTAACTCGGTGCGTAACGCGGTGGCCCGTTGTGCATCGGCAAAGAGTACCAATTCATTTGCGATCAGCACCACTTGCTGTGCCCGAATTTGTTGTTGATGAGTCACTTCGAGGAGTGCGTCATTTTGGGCTAGGCGGGATGAAAACGTGACCAGTAACCAATACCCACTGATCACTAAGCCTAAAATCAGCACAAAACTGACAATGTAGGTAAGCGTCAAGCGCTGAATTGGTGAAGTCATCCGCATAATTGTGCCCTTTCATTGAGGAGCAGCGGGCAAGGCCAATCAGAATGTTGCAGGCTGGCCGAGGCCTCATGCGCTATGAAGCAATGGTCTCTCTGTAAATCTCTGGTGCACAAGGATTTTGGCAATCGCAATGGGTTGATTGATCTCGTCGGGTGGTAGCTGTAGGTTGGTTGTCATAGCCCGTCTCCTCGTTTGATGGTGATGTTCATTATACGCCGCCGGTATTTCCATAGCATTTCGGTTGATGAATGAAACTGGTCTAATGGTCTAGAAGCGTCATATATCGAGTGGAGAAGATGTAGAGGCGGCTTTCCCAGCCGCCTGCGGGAAGTGTATAGAACGTAGAGGCAGCTTTTCAAGCTGCCTGCGGGAAGTGTGTAGAACGTAGGAGCGGCTTTCCCAGCCGCCCGCGGGAAGTGTGTAGAACGTAGAGGCGGCTTTCCCAGCCGCCTGCGGGAAGTGTATAGAACGTAGAGGCAGCTTTTCAAGCCGCCTGCGGGAAGTGTATAGAACGTAGAGGCAGCTTTTCAAGCTGCCTGCGGGAAGTGTATAGAACGTAGAGGCAGCTTTTCAAGCCGCCTGCGGGAAGTGTATAGAACGTAGAGGCAGCTTTTCAAGCCGCCTGCGGGAAGTGTATAGAACGTAGAGGCAGCTTTTCAAGCCGCCTGCGGGAAGTGTATAGAACGTAGAGGCAGCTTTTCAAGCCGCCTGCGGGAAGTGTATAGAACGTAGAGGCAGCTTTTCAAGCCGCCTGCGGGAAGTGTATAGAACGTAGAGGCAGCTTTTCAAGCTGCCTGCGGGAAGTGGGGAGAACGTAGAGGCGGCGTTCCAAGCCACCTGCGGGAAGTGTGTAGAACGTAGAGGCGGGTTTCCAAGCCGCCTGCGGGAAGTGGGGAGAACGACGGGGCGGCGTTCCCCACCTGTCCGCTGGTATGTACTGTTTGCTTGCAATGTCTGGTATGATAAGGGTAAGTTCCTCTCGCGTTACTGTGCCTGGGTCGAACGCAGGGTCGCATGTCTGGTGACCGCCCATGGAATCTACAGCAAAACGTATCATAACGAATACCGAATGAAGACGCAGACAGCACTTGCTTTGACTTCGTACTCCAAGGAACAAATCCATGCTTGACCGTTGTGTTACCGATGTGAAGTTGAGAAAAGCCGATTACGACCAATTAGCTCCAGAGTTACAGGCCCGCCTCTTTGACCTCGAACAGATGCTGCTAGAGGCGCGTATTCCGACGATTTTCGTGTTTGAAGGGTGGGCCGGAACCGCAAAAGCTCGCACGATTGCGACCTTAACCCGTCGGCTCGATCCGCGTGGGTTTCGTGTGCATTCAATTACGCCGCCACGAACGTATGAGCAGCAGTATCCATGGTTGTACCGTTTCTGGTTGAAAATTCCTAGTTATGGGCAGATGAGTTTCTTTGACCGCTCGTGGTATCGCGAGTTGCTGGCTTCCTACATCAGTGGTGGTGATCGCGATCAGTGGCGTACCCGCTGTGAAGACGCGGTCATCTTTGAGCGTCAACTGGCCGATGATGGCGCATTTATCATTAAGTTTTGGTTGCATATCACGAAAAAACAACAGGCGCGCCGCTTTGCAAAATTGCTTGCTGACCCACTCAACGCCTGGCGGGTAACGGATGAAGATCGGTGGCAGCATCGCCACTATAAACAGGTCTATCTGGCCGTCGAAGAGATGCTCTCGCGCACTGATACTGCCTTTGCGCCCTGGCATGTTGTTCCTGCTGCCGATAAACGGTACGCTCGCCTTACCGTATTGCAGATCATTGTTGGTGCGCTGAAGAGCCGCTTGGGGATAACGGCTCTTGATCGGGGAGCTAGTCTTGATGACAGCGGATCGGCCTTGCGGCGCTCTTACATCGAACTTCGGATGCCGGTACAGCCGGTGGCAGTAGAAACGAGTGTTGAGCGCACAATGTTCCTTCCCCAACCAGGTAAACCAACCCCAACACCGATTGTAACGGCGTCGGTTGCCCCGCTATTGCGTGCAGCCAGTCCATTACAGCGGGTTGATCTCAGTTTACGGCTGGACGACGAAACCTATCACCACGAATTGAAGCGGTTGCAGGCCAAACTTTATCTGCTCGGTTTACAGGTATACCATCAAAAGCGACCGGTTATATTCGTGTTTGAAGGATGGGATGCTGCCGGGAAAGGTGGCGCCATTCAGCGCTTGACCGCCGAACTCGATCCACGTGCGTATACCGTGCATGCCATTGCTGCTCCTTCTGGTGACGACAAGGCGCGCCACTATCTCTACCGCTTTTGGCGTCGTCTACCTCCCCGTGGTCAGTTTGCCATTTTTGACCGTTCGTGGTATGGGCGGGTTCTGGTTGAGCGGGTTGAGGGTTTCGCCCTGCCTGACGAGTGGCGGCGGGCGTATGCCGAAATTAATCAGTTCGAGCGCCAATTAGTTGATTTCGGTTCGATTATGGCCAAGTTCTGGTTGCATATCAGTCCTGAAGAGCAGTTACGGCGTTTTGAAGCGCGGCAACACGTACCCTACAAAGCCTGGAAATTGACCGACGAAGATTGGCGTAACCGCGAGAAGTGGCCTGCCTATCTTGAAGCAGCCGATGAGATGCTGTTGCGCACCAGTACACCATATGCGCCGTGGACAATTGTCGAAGCGGAAGATAAGAAGTATGCGCGGATCAAGGTACTGCGTACCGCCGTTGAGGTGCTCGAAGCTGAATTGGGGCCGGTAAAGCTAACGTAGGAGTTGTGTATGAGGCGTCGGTGGTTGTTCTGGCCTGGAGTTGTGATCATCGGCTTGTTCGTTGCCGTCGGGTTAGAGATAGTGCTTGGGAGTGGCGGCGCAGCGATGGGGATGGCGCTGAGTGTTGTCGTTGGAGGGGTGATTCGACACTGGCAGGAGCGGGTAGCCTTTTCGTGCCGGGTGAACGGGCCACGATTGCATCCATTGCAGGTAAGTGCGTTCGGTGTGATGGCGCTTGGGGTGCAATGGTATTATGGGCTGGGAGGTGGTGCCGTTGCCACGTTGAGCATGTACTGGCCGGTGTTGGGTAGCTCGTGGTTACCTTTACTGTTGGTCGGCGCCGGTGTAGGCTGGCTGGGTGTGCTCAGTGTGAAGAGCAGTTGTCGTGATGAACAGTTGTTGGCAATGATGGGTGAACACTATCGGTAGTAATACGAAATGAACCTGGGAAGGCCGGTACGTGTCGGCTGGGTAAACGGTTGTATAACGTTTGAGGCTCGTCATGATGAACACGATCTGGCATGCGCTTGCAGAGCAGGCAGAACTGCAACCTGATCGGATTTTGCTCAGGTTTGCCGACCAGCAGTGGCGTTATGCAGAAGCGGCAATGTTAGCACGTCGGGCAGCGGGTGTGTTGGGTGATCTTGGTGTACGACCAGGTGATCGAGTGGGGCTGATGCTCGGCAACACGCCAGACTATCTCTGGGCGTGGTTTGGGTGTGCCTGTCTTGGCGCAGTTGTTGTGCCGATCAATATCCACTTGAAGGGTGATGTACTTCACTATATCCTTGACCATGCCGGTGCAACGGTGCTCATTATTGAGCCGCATTTGTATGAACGGATTACTACGTTGCGCAACCGGTTGCCAACATTGCAACATGTGATCGTGCGGGGTGATGGTGAAGCGCTGCCCGAAGCAATCGCCTGGAATCAGGCACTCACTTCTGCGCAGCCCGTCGATCCCTCACCTGGTAACGCTACCGATTTGCATAGTATTCTCTATACTTCTGGTACTACCGGTCCACCTAAAGGTGTGATGCTCAATCATCATGCGTATCTCCATTCGGCAGCACTGTTTGCCGATGTTATGATTGGCGCGACCGCCGATGATGTGTTTGGTACCAGTTTGCCGCTGTTTCACATTAATGCGCAGGCGCACACGGTACTACCGGCCATCTATCGCGGCACGACCATTGCCCTGATCGAGCAGTTCAGCGCCTCTCGTTACTGGCGACAACTGGCCGATCTGGGAGCGACTATTTGCAACCTGTTGGCGGCAATGATTCCGATCTTAATGAAGCAACCGCCTTCGCCCGATGATCGTTCGCACCGGGTGCGGATTGCTGCCTGTGCGGCTACCCCACCTGATCTGTGGCGGGCATTTGAAGAGCGGTTTGGCCTGACTATCATTGAAGGGTATGGGTTAACTGAGACTACCGGTTTTTGTGTGGCTAATCCACGGGATGCAGTACGAGTCGGTACGTTTGGCAAGCCAATGCCGGGCTTTGAGCTGGCCATTGTCGGCGCTGATGATACCCCGCTACCGGCAGGTGTTCCCGGCGAGATCGTTATTCGTCCGCAACGAGAACATCTCATAATGATGGGTTACTATCGTCAGCCTGAGCAAACGGCAACGGCACTGCGGGGGGGATGGTTTCATACCGGTGATCTTGGTCAGCTTGACGAGGCTGGATACGCGATCTTCATTGATCGGCTCAAGCAGTCGATTCGTCGTCGCGGCGAGAACATCTCCTCGTGGGAGGTTGAGCGGGCAGTAAATGCACATCCAGCCGTGCTCGAAAGTGCTGCAATAGGCGTGCCCAGTGAATTAGGCGAGGAAGAGGTCAAGGTTGTGGTGGTGCTGCGTCCCGGGGCAACGCTTGATCCGCTTGATCTGGTGCGCTGGTGTGAAGAGCGGTTGGCCTACTACGCGGTACCGCGCTACATTGAATTCCGCGAGAGCCTGCCCAAGACGGCGACTGAACGGGTTGAGAAGTACAAACTCAAAGCCGAAGGGATCGGCCAGGCATGGGATCGTGAGGCTGCTGGTTATCGGCTAAAGCGTTCGTAACGTAACCGGTGGTCTTCATCGTTTGCTGCCCCCTCTTGTTCTCATCAGATGAGTGCAAGAGGGGGTATGGCTTTGCAAAGAGGATCGAGTTCCCATACCTCCAACCGCCCCTTCCTCTTCTCATTGTGGGAGGAAGGGTGTAGCGTCTGACGTGCTCCACGGTACGCAACTGAGGCTGCTGAAGCATAGATTTGGTAGTCCACAACCATCAGCACGATAACAGCGCAGGTATTGTTGGCGACGTTTGTGAGTGGTAAGGTTCCTGTTCCAATCAGGGCTGACAAAAGGTGACAAAGCTATTATCGTACGCCTCTTCTTTTTATAAAGTTTCGTCATCCTTGTTGGGTAGGGTATGGCTATCTAACAGAGCAAACGCTGGAATGGTGAAACGATCGCATAAGTGACTTGCAAGGTACCACAATGGAAGCGCCAGCGGAAGTAGGGTATTTGCTTAGACGGTTAGGCTGTTGCTTACGCAGATCAAACTGTCAGACGTCAGCACCAGATGGTTGGTATGAACCGAAGAAGGAGCAAGTCAGTGCCCAATCAGAGGACGGTCGCTCATCACCCATTTGCTGAGATGGGTGTTATGGTAAAGTGGGATACTTACGGGTGGCGTATGTATCTACGTATTGGTACTGTTCGTAGCTGCTGTGCTCAGATTCAGTTCCCTCTCAATGATGGAGTTTCGCCATGACTCGGCATACTGGGCACTTGATGGGTATCGTATCTTGCAGGGAGATTATTATCCGTTAGTCGGTCAACAGGTTGGAAGTATTCGTTCATCGCTATATAACGGTCCCGCTCTATCCTACATAACAGCAATTGTATTTGCAGTATTCGGTTACAAGCCATTATTCGTTTCGGCACTGATTGCGACGCTAAATGTAGTTGGGGTCTATTTGGTTTATCTTGTCGGGTACCGTCTCTACTCGCGCAATGTTGGCCTGATAATGGCAACGCTTGCCAGCGTGTCACCATGGATTGTGTTGTACAGTCGCATGTTCTGGCCGCAGTCGCTGTTCCCCTTTCTCATTCCGCTCATGTTGTTGTGCTTGGTCAATGCGCTCGAAAAAGATAGAGTTATTGATTACATTTTGACCGGCATTTTACTCGGTCTAGGTGTCCAGTTGCACCTTTCAGTGCTGGCAATTGTGGGAACAAGTATGTTGATCTTGCTTGTCTATGGTAAAACAAAATGGAAAGTATCATTTTACGCTTTCAGGCTGCAATTGCAGTAATCTCTGTTGGTCCTAACAAATTTGAGAGCAGTGCCACACCGCAAGGTGGCGTGGCCGCAACATATTCGGCGAATAATTCAGCGACATAGCGCGTACCGATACTCTGCGCAACGATGAATACTCGTTGGGGGTCAATGCCAGCCTGATCGACGGCAGTACGATAAGCGGCCAGCGCATCAGTCGCTTCACAACAACCATATGTACCGGTGCTAGCGCCGGTGCCACGTTTATCGAAACGGAAAACAGCATAGCCGTCGGCTACCAGCAATTCGGCCAGATAACCGTAGGCATCACGGTCGACCGGTCCTGAGTGATGAATGATCACAACCAGCGCCGGACGTTCCTGATTGCGCGGCAGGGTCAACTCACCGGCCAGGGTTGTACCATCATCAGCCGTAAAGCGCACTTCGCGTCGTTCGGCACTGATCGGATCGAGCGCCGGTGTAGGTCGTGCTTCGGGTTGGTACGATACGGCACAACCCATAACCAGGAACATGATCAGGCTTATTGCCAGTCTATGGCAGGGTAGCCCGTTGCGGAGCAAGTGCAATAATTGCGCCATCAACACTCTTCCAATAGAGAACGCCGTTCTCATCAATCGCCGGTCCGAATACCGGTGGGGTGAAAAACAAGTCGTAAACTTGCGTCGTGTAGAAGTAGATGTAGAATCCTGGATCGAGCAGGTTGCCACGACCTGGGTCTTCGTGCCTTGTTCCACAATAATGTTGAGCGCTACTTAGTTGATCGCATGTGCCAGGCATAAGCGTATTGGTCACACCGACCAGTTTCGTGGTGAGAATTGGATTGCTCGCACTATCTCCACGACTCGGTGAACGATCAGTGATCTTCACTCCAGCCATAGCCATCCAGTGAGAGTAAAAAAGTGCATCACCTGCCATCGTCATTGAACCTAATTCGTCGACCGGCATCCGCCATTGCCAGCCATTTTTATCCACATCGATAAAGCGGATATTGCCCGTACTGAGGTCCATCTCGCCCACAGCGCCCTCTTCACGGCTGTCACAATTCGTTGGCGAGAGGCATGCCTGGCTACTCCGCCATGTTACATAGGCTACCTCGCTCCCGTCATCAAGCTGTCGAATGACGGCTTGAGGGGGTGTTGAGTAGTAATCATCATTGTTACCAATCCCGCCACCAAGCACTGGCGCCACATATCGGGGTTGACCGGTTGCCAGATCGAGGACGAAAAACGATTGATATTCTGGTTGCTGGGTCAAGAAGGCACGGATTTCTTCAAGCGTGTCAGTTTGATCGCGATCTGGCGCCCAGGTACGCTGCCACAGAAAGTACGAACGAATAATCACTACTCCCTGTGTCTCGGCAACTGCCGGGTACGTATCAGGAAATGCCGTCCATTGCCGTTGTGGGTCGCGTCCGGCATTGACTGATCTGCGCCAGACTTGGCTGCCATCACTGACACGAATAGCACGTACCGTCTTATCCTCGGTGGCAATGATGATCATTCCGCCATTCCGAGCCGTGTACGCTGGTGAGGCAAGAATGCCAGCGCCTGGGTTGAATGACCAGCGAAGACTTAGATCGGTTGCATTGAGGGAAACCAGCCGCCCACTGGTACCTTCGCCGTTATTGCGCCCCTTATCGATGATCGAGCCAACGTAGATGACATCATCGACCAGCAGGGGCGACATCTCGATCGGGCCGCCAATATCATACGAATTCATGATGGTACCGTCACTCGCCCTCAGACTGTAGATGCGACCATTGGTTGATCCAACAAAGATACGTCGTAAGCCGGGATGGTAGGCTACCGTTCCTAAAACCTTTCCCCCTACCGATCGACTCCAGGCCAGGGTGCCATTATCGACCCGAATAGCCCGGACAATACCATCGCTATGACCAACGAACACGAACCCTTCACCGATAACCGGTTGCACAGCTTTAGGTAAATCGAGGTGATCAACCGCGGGACCTGCATTACCACCACCCGCCGGACCATTCCAGATCCAACGAAACCGGAATGGTCCCTCAACCCGTATTGGTGTGTAACCAGTACGCTGCGGATTAGCGGCCAGTTGATACCAGCCAACTGTTCGTGGTGAGTTGACAATAAATGGTAAATAGACTTTCGATTGGTGTTGGACCGGTGAAATGGTCGAGGCTACGAGCGATGGTTGGGGTGCGGAATGGCTCAGATTGAGCGGGTGAAGACTCGTTATGAACACTACTGTTAAAGTGAGCACACTAACGGTTGCAATGAAGACGACCATCGTTTTCATATTTGCTCCCTGTAACTATTCAGCCATTCTAACACAAAGTTATTATCTCTCTATCATGAATCTTATACCAGGTGGTGATATCATCATTCTTGATGACGACACCTGTCCGCATACCCACTGCAGAAGAAATCCGTGTCCGCTATCAGCAGGGCAAAGAAGCCGTTGTGGCTGTATTCGAGC
>Ga0209162_1002799_pt1 | contig 14805 bp, 10 predicted proteins | sample YNPNPMetaG_FD_187121 | JGI IMG/M metagenome (GOLD analysis project Ga0209162, IMG submission 187121) | Anoxygenic and chlorotrophic microbial mat microbial communities from Yellowstone National Park, USA - YNP NP MetaG (SPAdes) (version 2) ... | reverse complement strand
CACCTGTTCCGCCAGGCGCACTACCTCCATCGGGTTCATCGCTCCCTGCCGGGCGATGATCTGGGCCAAGGTGGGGCCGGGCAGATAATGCATGGCGATAAACTGCTGGCCCTGGTGCTGGCCGATTTCGTAGATGGTGACGATATGGGGGTGGTTCAGACGGGCTACGGCTCTGGCTTCCCGCTGGAAGCGGATCAGGAAGGTCTCGTCACGCAGGAGCAACGGGTCCAACACCTTGAGGGCTACCTCGCGGTCCAAGGTGGTGTCCACGGCCCTGTACACCGTGGCAAAACCACCCTGGCCCAACCGGGTGGTGATGCGGTATTTGCCGAAAGTCTCACCTGCCGGTTCTAACATGTTCATCCTCCCTCACTATCTCGACAATGTTTGGTAGCACGAATTCGCAGGTAGGATGGTATAACATGGGCTCCCGCCGGGTCTGTAAGGGGGGAGCGTCGCTCCGTCCCGACGATGGCTTTCGGAGAAGCCGGCCTCTGCAGACAGGTTAAGCCCTCGCAGGGCGCTTCTTGAGATAGCCTGGCGGGGGTCACAGGCCTCCGGCGAACGTGGACAGACTTCTGGTTAAGGTGCCAGGCACCTGTTCATCCTCCCAACCTGTCCAACTGCAAGTGCCTGGCACCTGTCCTGGCATATGCCCGCCCTTCTGCTTACTGTGACATAACGTCACACCTGGCCACCTGCCAAATTCCCCGGCTCTTGGTCAGGGTATAACTGTTGAGTGCTTTGACCGTCTGTGTCTGGCCGTTGGCGTAAATGTAGTCCCACGTCTCGTGGGTTATGACCCTGGCACCGGTCAGCCCCAGCAGTTCAACACCCTCAAATGTGAGGTCACGCAGCCGAATTTGTTCGATACCTGCATTTTTCATAGACTTTATAACGTCTATGTGGGCGAAACAGGCATCTGGTGTGCTGGTTGCCCAGAGAAGCTGAGGCTGGCGTTGGTTGACCGCCTGGACATAGTCGGCATTATGCTGTCTGATCAGTGCTTCAATACGGGCCTGCTCTGACTGAAGCTTTTCGTCTAGCTTTCCTCGCGCCTTTACAGTAAACTCAATTCCCATGGCCTTGAGCGTTGCCTCAACCGAATCCTTCTTGATTAAGGCCAGAACGATGATGCCGGCCAGGACGACAACGATGGTGGCAACCAGGAGTTGCCCGTTCAACGCATCCTCCCTCCTGCCTGTGGGGTCGGCCTGGATCGTGCCTGCCCAACCCTCTCACGCTCATCCGGTGTGCATCTCCTTGAACACCAGCACCGTATTGCCGATCTGCACCCGGTCCCCTTCCTTCAACTGGTGGCGGGCCACCTCCTGGCCGTTGACCAGCGTGGGGTTGGTAGCCGCCAGGTCATAGAGGACATAACCGTCGGCCTCCAGCCGCACTTTGGCCTGCTGACGGGAGACGGCGGGATCACTCAGGACGATGTCATTGGTCCCTGCCCGGCCGATGCTGGTATCCCCCTCGAGCAGGCGGAACTCCTTGCCCACCCGTTCACCCTGTTCAACGATCAGCCAGCCCAATCGCTGTGGCTGGCGGCGCAGGATTTCGGTCCTGGCGGCAGGAGGTGGGGCAGGGGGCGGCACGACCGGGCCGGTGGGCTGTGGCGCAACGGGAGCGATCGGTTGCAGGGGGGCCGGGGCAAATGGGGGCAGGGAGATCTCGGGCACCGTTCGATCCTCCAGGACCGGGACCGGTTGTTCCGGCACTGTGGTCTCTGCCACCGTCGCCGACCGCTGGCCGGCACAGAACAGACATTCGCTCCAACTGGGGTCCATCACCCGCCCACAGGTAGGGCAACGCCGTCGTGGTTTGCGTTGCGTCAGAAACAATATGGCGGCCACGAGGAGTAGCAGCCCAAGCCCGGCGAGGGCCAGGGCCCAATAGGGAACCTTGAGGGTCCCTATTTGAACGCTGCTCTCTGGCATAGGCGTAACGACCAGGGTGGGCAGGGGGGTGCCCGGCCCGACAGGAGTGAGTACGGTGGGCACGGAAGTGCCTGATTGTAGGGTCCCGGCGATGGACGGCACGGTGACCGTCACAGTCACATCATCGCTGACGTTGCCGGCATCGTCGTAGGCCCGGACGGTCAACTGATGGCTGCCCGGCGCCTGGCGCTGGAGGGCATAGTAGTCATAGATCAGGTGGAATGGCTTGTTCGTGGTCTCAAAAGCCAGCGTACCATCCAGATAGAGCTGCACTCGGGCGATAGGGTGACAGGCACTGATGTCCGGCACAACGGTAAAGATGGCCTTGACTTCCTGCCCATTCTCAAGCGGTTCTACCGTTTCTTCCTCCCCAACCACTTCCGGCGGCTTGAGGTAGAACAGCCGGATGCCGGGCTTCTGGGGGCAGGGATATTGGATGGGGAGGATGTTGCTTCCTTCGCCCACGGGGGTGGCCACCTTGACATCCAGTTTGTGTTCCTTTCCGTCCGCTGCTGCTCTGGCCGTGTAGGTAACCAGGTACTGTTGCTTTAAGCGGTCAACCACGCCCTGGTAGATGGCGGCCAGCCTGTCGGGAGTAGGGGTAAACTGGTAGGTCCCGCCTGTCGTCCAGGCCACCCGTTTCAGATAGTCTTCGTCGGCATCCTGGCCCAGGCCGATGGTAAAGACCGGGATATTGTGCTTTTCAGCCTCGCGGATGGGATCGTCCGCTTTCAGGACGCTGCCGCCGCAGTCTTTGCACTTTTCGTTACCGTCGGTAAAGGCCATCACGAACCGGTAATCCACGCCAGATACGCGGGAGGTCATGCGGACGGCTTTAGACAGAGCATCGTACAGGGGGGTGCGGCCGGCCTGTGATGAGGGCACCTCCAGGCGGTCAATCAAGGCCAGGACCTGGGCCTTGTCAGAAGTAAAGTCAATCTCCCGTTCGGGGTTGATCTGGGGGAACGGCTCATCCAGGTTGACTTCTCCTTTGTCTCCCCGGAAGGCGATGACGGCCACCCGGTCGTTGGCTCCCAATCCGTTGACAAAGGTAGCAGCCGCCGATCTGGCTTCGCCGATCTCCTCATACATACTGCCGCTAATGTCAATGACCAGCGCCACGGCGATCTGGACATCGGGGTTGATGTACGGTTCCACACGCACGACAGGCACCCACTGGCCATCTTCAAAGACCTTGAAGCTGGAAGCGTCCAGGCCGGGGATGGGCATGCCTGCCGGGTCCAACACCGTCACGCGGCTGGTGATGGTGGGAAAAGTGGCAGCGTCGGTGGCCTCGAAACGCACCTCGACATTGCCTGTGCCCTGCTGAGCGTTCACCGGGATGGGGACCGATAAGCAGATCAGGGCAAACAAACCGAATAACAGATGTGTCTTTTGCTTCATCAGTTTGCCTCCTAAACCGGCCGAGTCCACCTGCCGGTGGACGGGCCGGAACCAACAGGAAATTCATCCGGGTCGCAGACGTTTCGCGTGCTGGGGAGCAAAGAACGCTGCGCAGAATTCTCTCGCCTGACGGGCAAGAAGTCCGTGGATACGACTGTTCAGATGTGGCCATTCAGATGCCAGGTACTTTTGCTCTAAAATTATCGTTTCAGACAATTTATTTTCTGGCAAATCCTGAGTGTCTGGCACCTTCGGCGAATCAGCCTGGACAGTTGCCTCTGACAAAATCAGCCTTTGCGATCCGGTGACCGATTTTGAATCTCTGTGGCCTTTTGCAACAACAGATGGGACAGGATCAGACCAGCCATGAGGCCGACGAGTGTGGCCAGAAAGACGACCAGGAACTCGATGGTCGGCCTTTCGGAAACTTTTTCCCATGAGAGCAACCTGGCACCCAGCAACCCACAGATCAGGCTGAGTGCTGCACCCAGGATCAGGGCCAGGAGAGGTCGAGTCACGACCCGGCCTGCCCGGCGTGCTGGCCTTTGACGGGCGGGGGCCTGTCGTCGTGCCCGCTGTCTGGGTCGTGCCAACCTGACAGTGTCTGCCTGCTGAGAGAGAAGCTGCTCGTCGTGGGGGCCAAAGGCCCGGCCGCCGGGCAGATTGCTGCCCTCACCAGTCACCACCTGGGCGACGATCACTGTAATGTTATCCGGTCCTCCTCGCTGATTGGCCATCTCTACCAGATAGTCACAGGCCGTCTGAAGGCCAGGAGCCGTCATCAGGACCTGAGCGATCTCTGCATCCCGAACGACGCCGTGCAGGCCATCACTGCACAGGAGGAGAAAGTCGCCCGGCTGTAGTTCCAGGGCGGTACGCTCCACACGGAGCACCGGACTGTGGCCCAGACAGCGGGTGAGCAGGTTCCGTTTGGGATGAACGGCCGCCTGTTCCGGGGTCAGCACCCCCATTTCTACCTGCTCCGCCACCCAGGAGTGATCGTGGGTCAACTGCTGGAGATGCCCCCCCCGTAGCAGGTAGATGCGGCTATCCCCTACGTGGCCGAGATACAGGCGATGGTCTACCAGGAGGGCTACACTCCCGGTTGTGCCCATCCCCTGGAGTTCGGGGTGGCTGGTTGCCAGGTTGTATAGCCGGTCGTTGATCTGCTCCAACACTTCTTTCAGCACGAGAATATAATAGTCCTCTCGCTCCCGGCTGTATCCCACCATCTGTTCCTGGTAAGACGAGGAGGAGAACAGGTCGTGCAGGATACGGATGACTTCGCCGCTTGCTTTGTCGCCAGCCTGATGGCCCCCCATCCCGTCGGCGACCGCCAGGAGCCCGGTAAGCCCTGCCGCCACAGCTGGCGGAGTCAACACCAGATAACCGTCTTCATTCACTTCCCGGGCCATGCCCCGGTGCGTGGCATGGCCCACCCGCAGACCGTAGTTGCTGACGATGATTGACCTCCCTTCTTCACCCACTCTCCCGGTGCTCACTGGCAACAGCGCCGGGCCGGTCAGGAACACCTCACGCCAGATTGCAGGGATCAACTCTTGGGTTGCCTGATCTCCATGAAGGCAAAGTCAACATTGCCAAACCGGATGGTGTCTCCTTCCAGCAGCGGCTGCTTTTGGATCTGCTGGCCATTGACAAAGGTCCCATTGGAGCTGGCCAGATCATACAGGACAAAGCGGCCGGCCTCCAGGCGAATCCGGGCATGCTGGCGTGACACCGACGGTTCATCTATGACCACATCGTTCTGCGAAGCGTCACGGCCGATGTTGGTCACCTCCCCCAGACGGAACTCTTTGCCCACCCTCGAGCCGGAGCGCTGAATTAACCAGGCCAGTTGAGGGGGCTCTTTGTGCAAAATCTCCGTCTTGGGTGGCGGAGGTGCCTCGACGCGAGGAGGCTCCGGCCAGGCCGGTGCTGCCGGTGGGCGTGTCGGTTCCGGGGGCGGAGGGGGAGGCAGGGGGGATGGGGCTGGGGCCGTCGGCGGCAACGGGGCCACGGGTTGGGGAGGGGGAGCGCAGTAAGGACAGTGATCCCATGAGGGGTCCAGCACCCGGCCACAGGTTGGGCAGCGGCGCTCACTGACCCCGATCCCTGCCAGGTAGGCAAAGAGGGCAAGGAGCGCCATGACACCACCCCCCAGGCCCAGATAGGCCAGGGGTTCGACGGCATTCAGTACATTCAAGGCCAGGGTGGGGTCAATACGCAAGATGATCGAGGGGATAATCAAAATCAGGCTGATCACAGCGATGACCTTCCACAGGATCGACTCCCGGCCCCGGCGCTGTGAGTCAAGAAAGATCCAGAAGATGGTAATCAGGGCCAGACCAAAGGCCACGAACACCCCCCATCGGTACCACTCCCAGATCAGGCGCAACCGTCCAAAGATCGTTGGATCCATTTTTCACTCCTTTCTTTGAGATTTAACCTCTTTGAATACCATTGTAGTCAGACCGATGCAGATCACATCTCCATCGGTCAGTGGGGCGCGTTGGATCTTCTGGCCGTTAAGGAAGGTGCCATTGGTGCTGGCCAGATCGTACAGAACCCACTGTCCTCTTTCCTCTTTGATGCGGGCATGTTGTGCCGAGGCCGATTCGTCATCCAGGACGAAATCGCAGACAAGGGCGTCCCGACCAATTGTGGTCTGTTCTCCCAGCCGGAACTCTTTCCCCACCCTGCTGCCGGTCCGGATCACCAGCCAGGCCACAGGGGGCGGTGGCACACCCAGGATCACGGTTCGTTCTATCATCCTTATCCTCCTTCCTCTTCAGATGTTTGTTCTGTCGCCGCTGTCTCTCCGGTTGGGCGTCTGGGGCCGTCGAGCTGCTTAAAGACCAGGATCGTGCGGCCGATTTCGATTTCGTCCCCATCGTAGAGTGCCGCTTTGACGATCTCTTCGCCATTAACTTTGGTGCCGTTGGCCGTTGCCAGATCGTAGATGTAGAACTGCGCTTGACCCTCGGCTCCCTTTTCGAGCCTGACCTTGGCATGCTGCCGTGATACCGCTGTGTCGTCCAGGACGATGTCGTTGTGCGAATCCCGGCCAATCGCCGTGACCTCTGCGGAGAGCCGGTTCAGCCGTCCAGCTCGAGGACCATTTTTGATGGCCAGCCAGGCCATAACCGTAGGGGGTTTGTACAGGATTTCTGTCCGGGCTACACTCGACGGTGAAGGTCCATAGCTCTCCGGCGGTGGGGGAAAGGAAGGCGGGTACGACGGCCGGGGCGCTTCGGTGGGAGGCAAAGAGGAACCGGAACCCATCACTTCCGTCCGGCGATCATCGTCGCCAACCTGGCGCTGGAGAGGCTGTCTTCCCATTTGCATTGTCTCTTCATACGGCATTTTTCTCCTCCTTCACAGGATTTGGGTTCTGAACAACGGTTCGCATACCACAAGAAGTAGAGGCTTCAGCCGATCGCAGCACAAGATATGCCCCGCCTGAAGGATCGACTTCCAAAAGATCATCGTACCGACTTGAACATCAGGGTTGTGTCTCCGATACGGATGATATCGCCATCCACCAGCGGTTGGCGCTGGATCCGCCGGTTGTTGACCCAGGTGCCATTGGCGCTGGCCAGATCGTAGAGAACGAACTGACCGCGTTCCCACTGGATACGGGCATGCTCTCTTGAGGTGGCAGGGTCATCCAGGACCAGATCGCAGCGGGTGGCATCGCGGCCGATGCTGCTCCGGGCCGAGGTGCTCAGGCCCAGTTGCTTGCCGGTATGCGGTCCACTGCGTACCACCAGCCAACCCTGGGCCGGTGGCTGTTGGCCTGCCAGCCGGGTCCGGTCAAGGGGCGGGGCAGCAGGGCGGGATGGCGGACGGGCTGGAGCTGCTGTCGCCCGTGGCGGTGCCGCCACTTCGGTGGGAGGTAAGGGGGGCGGGTAAGGTGGAGGATAAGGTTTCATCCCCCCACCGGAGAGCGAGACGACATAACTGATGGCGCTGCCAAGACTGATCAAAAACCCGGCAATGCCCACCCAACCCAATAGCTCGGCCAGGGTGAGGTGGGTGACCAGAATCCCAGGAAAGAGAACCAGGAATAAGGATGGCAGCATCAAGACCCCTCCCACAATGGCTGCCACCAGCCAGGCGCTTGCAGCCACCATCCTTCGCCGAGAATCATAGAAAATCCCAAAGATAATGATGGCTGACAAAAGCAGTGCCAGCCATATTCCCCAGTCATACCACCAGACTAACGGTCTCATTTCCACATTCTCCTTTCTTGATCTCTGTGAAACACCCTGCGTTTTACTGCTCCCTACACAGGAACTGCAACCGGGTCTGCCCCAGGCGAATGAGGTCCCCGTGCTGGAGCAGTTTGGCGTCAAAAATGCGCTTCTCGTTCAGGTAGGTGCCATTCGTAGAGCCCATGTCCTCCAGCCAGAACTGCCCTCCCTGGCAAAGGATGCGGGCATGTCTTTCGCGGGAAATCAGCGTATCGGTCGGATTCACATCACGGCGTCGAAGGAAAGTGGTCGGGGCCGTAAGTGAGATCTCCTGACCACTATGGACGACTACCAGGCGTGCCGGGGATGGTCGGGGATGGTATGGTTCGACGGGGAGAAGAGGGCCTGCCGGTGCATGGGGGCCCTCTGGACTTCGAGCTGCCGGGACCGAGAAAGGAGTCGTGTAGCCCAGGGCCCTGGCCATCTCCTCGGCCGATTGGAATCGTTTGCCGATATCTTTCTCCAGAGCACGCATCACCGCCTTTTCGACGTGGGGTGGGATAGAAGTATTAAAGTGCCGGGGTTTGGGTGGTTCCTCGGTAAGGTGTTTGTGCAGGACCGTCAGAGGTTCGCCGGTGAATGGGGGCCGGCCGGTGAGCATCTCGTACAACACCGTGCCCAGTGAGTAGAGGTCACTCCGGCCATCCACTCTCGCCCCCTGGGCCTGCTCGTAGGACATATAGAACGGCGTGCCGACGATCATGCCATCCATCGTGCGAGTGACGGCCGTGGCCAGCTTGGCGATGCCAAAGTCCACCAGTTTGACCCCATCCCGCGACGAGAACAGAATGTTTTCCGGCTTGATGTCCCGGTGATAAATCCCATAACGATGGGCATGTTGGAGTGCATCACATGTCTGGCCGATAATGGGCACGATCTCGTCAAGAGGCATGGGATGGCCGCTCCGCAATCGTTCGCGCAAAGAGCCGCTGTCCACATATTCCATGAGCATGTAGTAGATACCACCCGAGCTTCCACCATTGTACACCCGGGCAATGTGAGGATGAGGCGGCATATTGATACCAATGCGGATCTCCTGCTCGAATTTGTCCTGCAAATATGGATCGGTCTGGTGGAACACTTTGATGGCTACCACCGAGCCATCTCGCCGGGAGAGTCCCTTGTACACGGTAGCCATCCCGCCGCCGCCGATGGGCTCCCCGATCTCGTAATCATCCAGGTTCACCGCACGTTTGACTGCGGGGGCAGGGGGTGGTACGCGTTCGACGGGTGGCATCTCCTGCCTCGGCGGCACATGGACGCCTGGTATCTGGAAAACAAAGACAAATGGGCCGATCCGAATCTGGTCATCTGGCTGCAGGGAGTGCTGAGCAATGCGTCGTTCATTTACATAAGTTCCGTTCGTGCTCTCCCGATCATACAGCAGGTACTGGTTATCTTTCAACATGATCAACGCATGGTGCCGGGAGACCAACATCCCTTCCAGGCACAATCTGTTATCTGGGCTACGCCCGATGCTGAATTCACTGGAAATGATTGGAAAGCTTTGGCCACTACACGATCCCTGCAGGCATAGCAAAACCGGTGCCTGTAATGGTGGGGGGCTGGCACCGCGGTCGAAGCGGGTGAGGGCTACATTGGGCTGGTAGGCGGCCCCACAAAACGGGCATTTCTCCCTGCCGGAAACCTGAACGCGGCCACAACTGGGGCAAAGTCGTTTGTGCCTGAAACGGCGCAGAAGGATGAAATACAGGCCTGTTGTGATGATCAGGACAGCTATGATGCCAATAATGATATCTGTATTCATTTCATCTTTTTCTGTGGACTGGCTGAGAATTCCCCTTTGCCTGCCTCTGACCGACGTCGGGATGGGGCAGGGGGCAAAGGACGACGAAAGTATCCATCTGAAGGCTGCTGGGCGTACCTGCCTCTTCCAACAGAAAGATAATCACTCTAGCAGACAGTGATTACAATTGGTCAGCCGAGTCAGGTACCATAGAGAGCGAATGTCACTTCGCCCCACCTGCTGCCAGGGCCCCAGGTTTATCCATGCCAAACGATACATCAATTATACACCATAACCATCACTTTGTCAAGAACAAGTTTGAAGGGGTTTTCGAAGCAAATCGGTCCAAGCCATGGGGGCCAGATATAGAGAGTCTTGAAAAAATCGTCCTCAGCGGCCTGGTCGTGACGATGCGCCGGGCGGGTTGCCTCGCGCGCCGAATTGGAGTAAAATGCACCTGCACCATCCGGTCACGACAGGGAGGAGTATACTATGGAAACCCTTACCTATCAAGTTGGTGTGTCGCAGCTCACCCTATCCGAGGAGGGGTTGAGCCTCACGATTCCGCGCCAATACTGGACGCCCCGCCAATGGAACTGGCTGGTGACGTTACTCACGCAGGCGCTGGCCGGCGGTTTGACGTGGGTCATGGCGCCGGCGACCATCGCGGCGACGGCATCCCGGACAGGGCAACCCCTGCGGTGGAAGCGGATGGTGATCGACGGGTTGAGCTACCTGTTGTTCGTGTTGTTGATTCCGGCACGCCACCCGCTGCGGCGGCTGTACGCGGCGTTCGACTGGCGCATCATCGACGAGCAGTGTGCAGAGGTGTACGAGAATCAGGAGCGCGGCGCGCCGGCCTACCCCCCGCAGGTGCTCTTTCGGATTCTGGTGCTGATGTTCATCAGCGGCACGCCGTTCGAGAGTGCCACCCTGCAGCGGTTGACCACCGACATCGCCTGGCGCTGGTTCGTGGGATTGAGCCTGCTCTGGCCGCTGCCGGATGCGGGCAGTCTGAGTCGCTTTCGCAAACGACTGGGGGCAGCGCGCTTCGAGGCCATCCTGGTCGAACTGATCCAGGTGTGCGACGCGCAGGGCCTGATCGGGCACCTGGAGGCCTATTTCGACATGACCGGTGTGGCGGCGAGCGCACGGCAGGTGACGCCGTATGAGCGGGCGGTCATCCTGGCCAAGGCGATGAGCGCCTATCTGGAGGCGGTGGAGGGGGGAGCGGAGGGAGTGAGCCGAGAGCAGCTTGCCGCGCTGGTGCTGGAAATCCTGAGCGAGAAGCACCCCTCGCTGAAGGAAGTGCAGCCCGCCCAGGTCGTGGCGAGCCAGGCGCACCTGGAGCGAGAACTGGCGCAGATGAAAGGGGAACCGGGCTGGTGGCAGCGGCTGCGAGGCCGCCTGGCTCAGGTCGCGCAGGAACTGAACGGCGTGCCGGGGGAAGGGCTGGAACATCTGCGCGAAGCGGCGCGCCGGCTGGCGGCGCACTTGCCCCAGGCGTATGGCAATCCCGACGCGGCGGTGGGACATACCCGCGCCGACGGGACGTTGTGCGGCTACCGCAGCGGCTTCCTGGTGGACGCCAAACGGCGCATCATCACCGCCGTGGTGGTGGTCGCGCTCAACTGTGTCGAAGCGCCGACGGTGAGGCGAGCGTTGGACAAACACTACGCCATCTTCCGGCGGTATCCCCGGCGATTGGGACTCGACAGCGCCTTCGACCGGGACGAGGTCCATCGGGTGCTCGAAGCGCACGCCATCTACGGCAGCATCACCGTGCGCAGTCGGCCCGGCCCGGTGGGTCTCTTTCACGCCGACGCCTTCGTCTGGAACGAGGGCGGGCAACTGGTCTGCCCCGCCGGAAAGGTGTTGGAGCGGGTGGGCGGCCCGCGCAAGAACGGCATAGAGCGGTATCGGGCGGCGGAACCGTGCACCGGCTGCCCCTTCCTGGAGCAATGCCTGACGGCCAGGCAACGCGCCCAGGCCGAGCCGCGCCGGTATCTGGAGATCGCCCCGCTGGCGCACCGCCGCGCCCAACGCAGTCGGGAACGCAGTCGCAGCCCGGAGGGACGGGCGTTGCGCCGCCGCCGCTTCGCCGCCGAGGGGCTATTCGGCCACCTGAACACCTACCACAACGGCGACAAGGCCCCCTACCGGGACGGTGAGATGGATACCGTCGCCCAATTGATGGTCGCCTTCGTCTCCAACCTGGAGGCGCTGGCCCGCTACGCTTGAGAGAGGAGGGAAACCGGAGCAGAAGAAAGGGCCTGAACGGCCGAGAGGGTGGAACCTGAGGAGGGAGAGGTCGGCCGGCAGACGTCGCGCGGGGTTGCTGAAGGAGCAACAGGATGGTCGTGTTGCGCCTCGTGGACGATGAGGCCGGGCCACCCGCGGCAGGATGTGGTCGCCGCACTCCGCCTGGGCTGCGGAAAGGAGGTGCGATGAACGTGGGATGAGTTGTTAAGGCGCGCTTACGCCGGGAGAGGGGAGAAGATGACCATTTTTTCAAGACTCTCTATACCACACCGACCCGATTTACCGCAACCTGGCGGGGGTGGGCAGCAACGGATGGCAACCGGAGAAGCGGATGCCCGGTGCAACCATCCGTTTATCCGCTTCCATCCGCTGCTGTCCACCCGGTCCGCTAAGGCCGCTGCCTGGGTCTGTTTCTATGGCTGGACCCACATGCGCTCAAGGAGGGGGCCATATTCGGGCCGGGAATAGAAACCCTGAATGCGGGGGCTGTGCATGTAGAACGAGACACCGGCAATCAGGGGCACATGGACGGCATCGTCCATCAGAATCTGTTCGATCTGCCGATAAAGGCTCATCCGTTGCTCACGGTCCTGCTCGGCCAGGGCCTGCCTGGCCAGCTCATCCACCTGAGGGTTGGAGTAAAAGTCCAGGTTGTTGGCGGCATCGGTCATATACAGGTTGTTGACCAGATCGGCCGGGTCGGGTTGGACTGGATACCACCAGTTGAGATAGATCTGCCCCTCGCCGGCGGCGATCAGGTCGTGGGCTGTCGCCCCGGGCATCTGTTTGAGGGTGACCTTCACTCCCACCTGGGCCAGGTCCTGCTGGATCGCCTGGGCCAGGGTGACCGCCAGGGGTTCCTGGCCGATCAGCAGCTCCAGCTCCAGCCCCCGACCGAAGCCGGCTTCGCCCAGTCTGGCTTTGGCTGCCGCCGGATCATAGCGGTAGGGTTTGAAGTCGGGGTCAAAGCCGGGGAGGGTGGAGGGGTAGATGCCCCACAGCGGCACCCCCTTGCCCTCGGTCAGAGCGGCAATCTTTTCCCGGTCAATGGCCAGGTTGAGCGCCTGCCGCACCAGGCGGTTATCCAGGGGGGGCATCTTGTTGTTCAATCCCAACCACCAGGTATAGTTCGTGGGTTCCTGATAGAGCCGGTCTCTGTACCGGGGGTCGGCCATCAGCCGGGGAAGGTTGGCAGCGGCGATCAGGTCATCGAACAGGATGTCCAGCTCCCCTTTCTCCAGGCGCAGCAATGCCGTCGAAGGTTCAAGGCCAAAATTCATGATCACCCGGTCCAGGTAGGGCTGGCCCTCATGGAAAAAATCGGGGTTTCGGACCAGGATCGCCCTCTCGTCGGGGACAAACTCCTGCAGGAGAAACGGGCCGGCGCCGACCGGATGCAGCCCAAACTCAGTCCCCCACCTGTCCACCTCCTCGTGGGGCACGACCCAGGTGACCGGCAGGGCCAGCAGGTTGAGCAAGGTCACATCCGGCTCTGTCAGGGTGAGGCGCAGGGTGTGGCTGTCCGGCGCCTCGATGCCACTGACCGCTTTGGCCTTGCCATCGAGCATCTCCTGAGCGCCTTTGATCCGGAGCAGATAGGGGCTGGCCCAACTGGCCCAATGGGGGTCGAGCGCACGTTCCAGGCTGTATTTGAAATCGGCGGCCTCCACCTCGCGCCCGTTGTGGAACTTGAGGCCCGGTTTGATCTTGAAGGTGTAAACCAGCCCATCGGCGCTGATCTCCGGCCAGCCGTCGGCCATATCGGGCACAGCGCGGTCGCCGTCGTAGATCATCAGGCCGCGATAGAGGTTCATCAGGCCCTGCCAGGCGGGCAGGTTGTAGCCCAGGAGGGCATCCAGCGAGTTGGGGGACTCGGCGAAGGCCAGGATCGCGGTGCCACCCCTCACCGGTTCGGCGGTGACGGGGGGCTGGGTGGGGGACACAGGGGGCTGGGTGGCAGGGGGCATGGTTTGTGGCGGCTGAGTGGGGGGAATGGCGGGAGCGCAGCCGGTTATCAGCAGGACGATGGCCAGGAGCACCCACGGCCCATGACCGATGGCCGAGGGCCGATGGCCCACGGGCGTCAGGTGAAGCGACTCAAGTCGCACCTCAGGGGCCTGCGGCCAGGCGTCCACCGGCGTGGACGCCTCCGTCCGCGCAGGCCGATGGCCAGGGGACCGGCCGGTGAGGATGCGGTTCGAGCCGTTCATTCTGCCGATCCGCTCATCTCGTGCGCCGTGGCCACCAGCGTATCAATCAGCCGTGGATTGGTGTCCAGGGGAAAGGGGCTGCCGGTGCTGACCACGAAGCCTTTGGCTCTGGCCCCGATGCGCGCCTGGCGGCGGACTTCGGCGGCCATCTCCTCCAGAGTGGCGTGCAGGCCGAACCGCACGGCGTCTATGTTGCCGAACAGGGCCACCCGGCCGGCCACCCGTTCCACGACCTCCTCGATCTCGATCTTGAAGTTCTTTTTGCTCTCCTCCACGGCCACGGCTGCGATGTCATAATGCACGATCCGCTCCAGGCGCGGGATGACATTGCCGCAGACATAGTGGATCGGCAGCAGGCCCAGGGAGCGCATGTGGCGGAAATAGGGGGCGTTATAGGCAAAGACAAACTCGTCGTAGGCACGGGGCGAGATCAGGTCGGCGCCGGTGAACACTTCTTCGACATAAACGCCATGCACCCCGACGGCGGCCCAGGCCGCCATCTCTTCCTGGGCGCGGATCAGTTGCCGGTGCAGCAGGTGGTGGAACAGTTTGGGCCGGTCATGTTGAATGAGCATCAACCCCTGAAAGCCGAGCAGGTCGTAGGCGTCGGAAAAAGGGGTATCGAGGAGGGTCGAGATGAAATAGTCCTCGCCATAGTCGGCCACGATCTGGCGGGGCAGATCGAAGCAGCCGCTGGCCAGCAGTTCCCCGGCGGTCAGGATCGGCAGGCGGGCATCTACCTCCGCCTCATCGCGGATTTGAGCGGACAGGTCCCACAGGTCGGTCAGCGACCGGCTCTGGTTGACAGGCTGCCGTTGGCCTGACCCTTGGTCTTCGTAGTACAGGAGGCCATCCTGGACCACGATGTCGGTCCGTTCGGCCCAGGCCCGGCTGGGACCGGCATGGACCTCGATCCAGTCGGGCCGGACCTTGAAGATGCCGTAGGAGTGGTAGAGCGCCTGAGCGCGAAACAGGGTGTCTTC
>Ga0209162_1002795_pt1 | contig 14815 bp, 13 predicted proteins | sample YNPNPMetaG_FD_187121 | JGI IMG/M metagenome (GOLD analysis project Ga0209162, IMG submission 187121) | Anoxygenic and chlorotrophic microbial mat microbial communities from Yellowstone National Park, USA - YNP NP MetaG (SPAdes) (version 2) ... | reverse complement strand
GCCCTTTAGCCGCGATTTCAATCGCCCGCAACACGCGGCCGCGGCGCCGACGACGCGCACCCACGCAGGTGGGTGCCGCGGCGCCAGCGCGCCCTTTAGCCGCGATTTCAATCGCCCTAAACGTCGCTGCCGCCGATTTGACAGATTCTTCGTTGTCGAGTATAAAGACTTTGCGCCTCGTTGAGGCGCGATCTTGTGAAAGGAGGCGAGCGCAATGTGGAATATCTGCTCTAACGGACGGCCATCCCGCTCGCCGCGCCTTGCCCTGGCCCCGCACGCCTGACCATCCCGGTCGGTCCCTTCGGTCGCTCCAGGCCATGAGCCGGCGAAGCATCACGCGGCTCATGGCTTTTTTGTCGGTTTTGCCCAACTCATCCATCCCCTGAAACGCGCGGCGCGCGACAGGGGTTCCCCCGACGAATCGCCAGCCGCGCCAGATCGGTATCACGGTTTGCTCATCTTGCGGAGGTAACGCACATGGCGCCTGTCGTCGTTCCCGCGCCCTACGATCTCAAAAACGCTATCTCGTCCAATCGCCTGCTCGGCCTTTGGCGGATGCTCACCGGCTATCGCGGGCTTTATCTCGCGGCCACCGCCAGCCTGGCCATCGCCGCGCTGGCCAAGACCAGCACCTATCTGTTGTTGCGCCATTTCGTGGACAACATCCTGGGCAAAGAGGCCGCCGTGACGACCCTGCTCCTGGTGGGACTGGGCTTCGTCGGCCTGGCGCTGATGGAGGGCGGCTTCTCGTTCCTCAGCGGCCGGCTGGCATCCCTCACCGCCGAGGGGATCGCCCTGCGCCTGCGCACGTACCTGTTTGACCACATCCAGCGGCTGACGTTCGCCTATCACGACAAGACGCAGACCGGCGAGCTGATCCAGCGTTCCACCTCGGACGTGGACGCGATCCGTCGCTTCTTCGCGGATCAGGCCATCGGGGTCGGACGCATCGTGCTGCTCTTCGGCATCAACTTCGCGGCGATCTGGCGGCTGAACCGGACCCTGGCCTGGGTGTCGGTCGTGGTCATCCCGCTCATCGTGGCGATGTCCATCTTCTTCTTCAAGCGGGTCGCGCAGGCTTACGAGAAGTATCAGGAACAGGAAGCCACCCTGTCCACCGTGTTGCAGGAAAACCTGACGGGCGTGCGGGTGGTGAAGGCGTTTGCCCGCCAGGAGTACGAACGGCAGAAGTTCGAAAAGGAGAACTGGGCCAAGTTTCTGCGCGGCAAGCGACTGTTGACGATGCACGCGCTCTTCTGGCCCAGCTCTGACGTCCTGTGCGGGTTGCAGATGTTGCTCGGCTTCGCGGTCGGCGCGCTGATGGCGATCAACGGCACGATCACCGTCGGCACCTATCTGGCCTACGCGGGCCTGATCGTGTGGCTGATCTTCCCGACGCGCAACCTGGGCCGGCTGATCGTGCAAACCTCGACCGGCATGGTCTCCTACGGCCGCGTCGTCGAGGTGCTCAGCCAGGAGCGCGAGCCGTTGACCGAAGGCAGCTATCGGCCCACGGGCGATGTGCGCGGAGAGATCGAGTTCGACCGGGTGTCGTTCGGCTACGATGCCGACCATCCGGTGCTCCAGGAGATCAGCTTTCACGTTGCGCCCGGCGAGTCGGTGGCCCTGTTGGGTGCCACCGGTTCGGGCAAGACGACGCTGGTCAACCTGTTGCCGCGCTTCTACGACTACACGTCGGGCCGGCTGACGCTCGACGGCGTGGACCTGAAGGAGTATCCGCGCGAGTATTTGCGCCGCCAGATCGGCATCGTGGAACAGGAGCCGTTCCTCTTCTCGCGCACGATCCGCGACAACATCACCTACGGCGTGGGCCGCGATGTGCCCGACGCAGAGGTCGAGGCCGCGGCCCGCGCCGCGGCGATCCACGACGTGATCCTCAGCTTCCCGGACGGGTACAACACCCTTGTCGGCGAGAAGGGGGTCACTTTGTCGGGCGGGCAACGCCAGCGCGTGGCGATCGCGCGCACGCTGCTCAAGAACCCGCGCATCCTGATCCTGGACGACTCCACCTCGTCGGTGGATACCGAGACCGAGGCGGAGATCCGCGCCGCGCTGGAGCGCCTGATGGAGGGCCGTACCACCTTCATCATCGCGCACCGCATCCAGAGCCTGATGAACGCCGATCAGATCATCGTGCTGGACAAGGGCCGCATCATCCAGCGCGGCACGCACGAGGAGCTGATGGCCCAAGAGGGCTTCTATCGCCAGATCTACGACCTGCAGGCGCGCATCGAAAGCGAGCTAGAGGAGGAGATGGCGATCGCGGGGGATGGGCATCGGGCGTGAAACGTGAAACGTGAACACGTGAGCACGTGAACACGTGAACACGTGAGCACATGAACACGTGATACGGAGTGAATCATGGCTGAGAATTACGAGTTCGAGGAAGAGGAGTTTACGACCCGGTTCAATGGCGGGACGTTGCGCCGCGTGCTGGGGTTGTTGCGGCCGCACTGGAAGTGGGTCGTGGGCTTTCTGGCGACGATTACGGTGACCGCGTTCCTGGATGCGGTCTTCACGCTGCTGTCCAAGCGCATGGTGGACGATGCGCTCATCCCGCGCAACACGACCGTGCTCTATCAGACGGTGGCCATGTACGGCGGCCTGGTGATCGTGCAGGCGGTGCTGGTGTTGGGCTTCATCTTCCTGGCCGGCATCCTGGGCGAACGCGTCCAGTACGACCTGCGCAAGAAGCTGTTCGATCACCTGCAGGACCTGTCGTTCTCTTACTTCAGCCGCACGCCGGTCGGCTGGATCATGTCGCGCGTGACCTCCGATTCGGAGCGCATCGCGCAGCTCGTCACGTGGGGCATGTTGGACGTGACGTGGGCCGTCATCAGCGTGGCCAGCTCGATGGCCTTCATGCTGGCGATCAACTGGCGGCTGGCGCTGATCGTGCTGGCGCTGATCCCGATCCTGCTGGTCGTCGCAGTGTGGTTCAAGCAGCGCATCCTGGTGGAATACCGCAACGTGCGCAAGCTGAACTCGAAGATTACCGGCGAGTACAACCAGAACATCACCGGCGTGCGGGTGGTCAAGGCGCTCGGCCGGGAACAGGCGAACCTGGACGAGTTCAGCGTGCTCGCCAGCGACATGTACCGCGCGTCGTACCGCGCGGCCTGGCTGTCGGCGCTCTTCCTGCCGGCCGTGCAGATCATCTCGGCCGTGGCGGTGGGGAGCATCGTGGTGTACGGCGGCTTGCAGGCGGGCTACGGCGGATTGACCATCGGCGGCATCCAGGCGTTCATCTCCTACGTCACCTTCATGATGTGGCCGATCCAAGACCTGGCGCGCGTCTATGCCGACATGCAACACGCCATCGCCTCGGCCGAGCGCAGCTTCTCGCTGGTGGATGCGCAACCCGAAGTGACCGACCGGCCGGGGGCCATAGATCCCGGCACCATCCGGGGCGACATCGAGTTCGATCACGTCTCGTTCTGGTACGAAGAGGGCAAGCCGGTGTTGACCGACTTCAACCTGAAGGTGAAGGCCGGCGAGACGATCGCACTGGTGGGGCCGACGGGCGGCGGCAAGACGACCATCGTCAATCTGGTGTGTCGCTTCTACGAGCCGAAAGCGGGCGTCATCCGCATCGGGGGCCGCGATTACACCGAACTGTCGCTGCACGCCATTCACTCCCGCCTGGGCGTGGTGCTCCAGACGCCGCACCTCTTCTCGGGCACGATCCGGGAGAACATCCGCTACGGCCGGCTCGATGCGACCGACGCGGAGGTCGAAGAGGCCGCGCAGCTGGCCGGCGCGCACGACTTCATCATAAAGCTCGAAAAGGGCTACGAGTCCGAGGTGGGCGAGGGGGGCAACCGGCTCTCGGTGGGCCAGAAGCAGCTCATCAGCCTGGCGCGCGCCATCCTGGCCCGGCCGGAGATCTTCGTCATGGACGAGGCCACCAGCTCGGTGGATACCGTTACCGAGGCGCTGATCCAGCGCGGCATGGAACAACTGATGAAGGGCCGCACGACCTTCATCATCGCACATCGTCTCTCGACCATCAAGCGGGCCGACCGCATCCTGGTGATCGAGAACGGCGGCATCTCGGAGATGGGCACGCACGCCGAGCTCTTGCGCAAACGCGGACATTACTATAAACTGTACACGCAACAATTCCGCCATCAGCGCGCGGCCGAGTATCAAGAGGTGTTCGGCGAGCTGGCGATGGTGGCGGCATAAGCGGAGAAGCGCATATGCCTTACCGAACGGTGAACGGCATACGCCTGCGCTATGAGCTGTGGGGCGAAGGGGAGACGCCGCTCGTGCTGTTGCACGGGTTGGGCTCCAGCGCCGACGATTGGATGCTCCAGTTGCCGGCCTTCGCCCCCCACTTCCTGTGCGTATTGCCCGATCTGCGCGGCCACGGCCTGTCCGACAAGCCGGATGGCCGCTACTCCATCTCTTTGTTTGCCGACGATGTGGCGAAGCTGTTGGAGGAGCTGGGGTTGACGCCCGCGCATGTCCTGGGCTTGAGCCTGGGCGGGCTGGTGGCCCAGCAACTGGCCATAGATCGCCCGGCCATGGTGCGCAGCCTGGTGCTGATCAACACGTTTCCGGGCCTGTGGCCGCCGCCGCTCCACGCGCTCGGCACGCTGGTGCGGCGCCGCGGCTCTGTATTGGGCTCGCAGAGCATGGCCGAAACGGCCGGCCGGATCGCGGCCGACCTCTTCCCCAACGCGCATCTCGACGTGCTGCGCGATCTGACGATGCGTCGGCTGGCCGCCAACGACGCGGACGCTTACCGTCGGGCCACGCTGGCCGTGCTCCGCTTCCGGCCCGGCCGCAAGCTTCAGCGCGTCACCCGGCCGACGCTGATCATCGCCGGGGAGAACGACCGCGTGGTGCCGCGCGTCTATCAGGAGCGACTGCGCCGCCAACTGCCGCACGCGCAGTTCGTCCTCATCCCCAACTCGGGCCACGCCAGCAATATTGATCAGCCCGAAGCGGTGAACGCCGCCGTGCTGGACTTCCTCCTGGCGCTGGAGCGCGACGAGCATGGCCGCACCTGAAGCGCTGGACGGCCCTGTGCTCCCGATCACCCAGGGGTTGGCCATCCCGCAGGAGGAGTTGCACTATCGCTTCAGCCGGTCGGGCGGCCCGGGCGGGCAACACGTCAACCGGAGCGAGACGCGCGTCGAATTGCTCTTCGACGTGGCCCGCTCGCCTTCCCTGACGGAAGAACAGCGGGCGCGCATCCTGGCCCGCCTGGCCGGCTACATAGACGGCGATGGGGTGTTGCACCTCGTCTCATCGGCCACGCGCAGCCAGCTCGAGAACCGGCTGGACGTGACGGAGCGCTTCCGCGGCCTGTTGGCGGCCGCGTTGAAGCCGCATAAGCCGCGCATTCCCACCCGCCCCGGCCGCGCGGCCAAACAGGCCCGGCTCGAAGCCAAGCGCGCCCGCGCGCGCATCAAACAGGCGCGGCGGCCCGTGCACGAAGAATAACCCGATGGCGGGGAGAATGCTCGCCGGAAGCTACACCAGCGGCCACGGATAGGCCCGGCGTTCCTCCGGCGGGTCGGGGAAGCGGCCCGCCTTCAGCAGTTCCGCCAGCCGACGCCGCGTGCCGACAACTTCGTCCGGGCTGAGCAGCTCCATCAGCCCGGCCACCAGCGGCGAGTCCTCGTCGCTCAACGCCTGTTCCAGGCCGTGCAGGTCGCCGCGCAGATCGGCCGGGATGCGTTGGCCGGCGAAATCCCAGATCACCGTGCGCAGCTTCGGCTCGACGTGAAAGCAAAGCCCCTGGTCAATGGCCACGATGCGGCCGGGGCCGATCGCAAGGCAGTGGCCTGCCTTGCGATCGGCGTTGTTGCAGACCACGTCGAAGAGGACCAGGGCCTGTAACACGCGGCGAAACGCCGGGTCGTGCTGGAAGGTGAAGAAGTGCGCTTCTTGATCGGCGTCGGCAAAGAGCTGGACCGAGCCGAGACCGTGGGGGCCGCGGCGCAACACGGTCGGCGGGACCAGGTTCCAGCGCAGCGCCCGGCTGACCAGGTACGCGGCGACCTCGCGACGGGCCAGCGTGCCGTGCGGGAAATCCCACAGGGGCCGCTCTCCCCGGTTCGGCTTGTAGACGACCGCCACCTGCTCGGAGCCGTCCTCGATGTAGCCCAACAGCGTGAAGTTCGAGCTCCAGGGGATCCGGCCGACGAGCGTCAAGGGGCCCGCGCGGAGGAGCTCCACCAGCCGGTCTTCCGGCTCGCGCAAGGGCGGTTGAAGGGGCTCCTCCCGGCGGTTCATTGCAGGTAATCGTCGCGGCCTCGACGGCGTGCGAGGAACGAAAGGCAGAAATGGCCGAAATCGTCGATCGGCTCGCCGCAGCGCGGGCACAACGGCCGGCCCGCGGCCACCGTCTCCTGCGCCTGGCGGCTCAACAACAGCGCCTGGCCGCGCGTCGTGAAGACCTGAACCGCGTTGCTTTCCTCGTCATCGTTGAACAAAGCCATGTCGCCGGTATCTTCGACATCCTGCAATGTGAGGACCACCAGGTCGTGCACGCGGTCATAGCTCAGGCCGATGGCTCCCACGCGGAACGCCGGCTGGAGCGGCTCGCTCAGCGCCAGATGCGGCTCGGCCGCGACCAGCGGTTCGCCCAGCTCGGGATATTCGTTGCGGATCTCCTCGAGCAATTGCGGGATGCGCCGGCTGAGCGTGAGCGCGTGCTCCTTTTCGATCACCCAGGAAACGATCTCGCCGTTCACCCACGCCTGAAGGATGAAGATCCGTTGCCCCAGCTCGCCGATGGCACCGGTCGTGATGCGTGAAACAGGGTAGATGTCATCGTCGTAGTAGGTCATAGTTCCCCTCTCGGGCAAGAAGAAATGGCCGTCGTTCGGCAGTTCGTGCATTATCCCGTAGCCCTCGCGTCGGAAAGATGCGCCGTATCGTTGCAGCGGATCAGCCGCGGGCCTTGCGGGAAGAAGGCCAGCTCGCTGATCGCTGCCGGATCAACGACCAGCCGCTGAAACAGATCTATGTGTAGCCCGGTGTAGTGCGCCAACGCGGCCTTGATGGGGTCGGCGTGCGAGAAGACCGCGATCAATCCTCCGCGATGCGCCGCACAGAGCGCATCGAGCGCGCGTACCATGCGCGCCTGCACCGCCACGATCCCCTCGCCGCCGGGGTGCGCCGCGGCGCTCGGACAGCTCTGCATTTTAAGCCAAAGCTCGGTTTTGATCAACTCGTCGATCGCCTGTCCCGTCCATTCGCCGCAATCCGTCTCGTTCAGGTCGTCCAGCACCTGGATGGGAAGGCCGCGCGCCTCGGCCAGCGGCGCGGCCGTCTCCCGTGCGCGCTCGAGCGGGCTGCTGTAGATCGCCGTGATCGGCCACGACTTCAACCGGTCGGCCAACGCCTGCGCCTGGCCGCGTCCCTTGTCGTTCAGGTGTACGCCCGGGGTGCGGCCGGCCAGTCGTCGGCTATCCAGGTAGTCATTGTGTGCGTGTCGGATCAGCAGGAGTCGCGTCGTCTCTTCGTTCATCTGATTCTTTCTCAAGCGAAAATCGGGGCGGCGGCTGAAAGTCGCCCCATTCCAGGGCCTGCCCCGCCCATTCCGGGATGCCCACGTGCGAGCTGACGAGCGCATCGCCGATTTCGCCCAGCACCGTCATCATGTCGCGCAGGGCCTGCTGCCATCCCGACCGCCGCGTCTCCTCCTCCAGGCTTGCGACGGCCTCATCCGGGCTGAGCTGCTGGCCGTATTGCGTTGCCGCCTCCATGATCCGGCCGGAGGCCCACACGTACAGGTCGGCGGCCGTGGTATCGCCGAATTGTTGGAGCAGGTTGCGGCGCTGGATGGCCGCGACGATCGGCCGGTAGACGTTGAGATACCAGTCGGCGGCTGCGTCCTGGAAGCTGATCTCGCCCTGGCCGGGCCGATCCAGGCCCATGAAATAGCGATGCGCCTGGATGTGCTCGAGCAGTCTGAGATAGCCGCCGGGCTTGGTGAAGCGGATATCGTTGATCGGGCCGAACCGCTCTTCCAGGCCGGTCTCTTGCATGAAGCGAGCGCGCTCGACTTTGATGATGGCCTGGTCGAGCGTATCGCCGGGCTCCAGGTCGGGATCCACGGGGATCTCCGTCACGTAGGCCGCGATCTTGTCGAAGCCCGCAGCGCGCGCCGCGGACACGCGATGATTGCCGTCGGATACGAAATAGACATCGCCGAGCTTGTACACCTCGATCGGCGGCACGCCCTCCAGGCTGTTCATCGCGCGGTAGACCCGCACCCAGCGGTCGCCGGAGATGCCTCCGCGCGGTCGAAAATCGCGCGTGAAATCGCGGTAGCGGCCCACGCTGCCGACGATCCTGTCCAGGGGGATCATTTCGATCTGACGGCCGGGGATCTGCTGGCGGGCCTGCAGGATCTGGACCAGGCTTTCAAAGGGCAACAGGTCATCATCGCGGCCGGTCAGTCGCGCCAGGAAGTCGCGGCGATCGGCCCGCTTGCGCTCGCGCCAGAAGCGCTCGTAGGCGTCCAGTTTGGAATCGGTAAAGGTTAGATCGGCCATCCGCAGACAGATGCGATACAAAAAAGCGCCCCGGAAACCAGGTCTCCGGGGCAGGTCACGCTTTTGTGTAGGGCGAGATTAATCTCGCCCTACATGATCGTTGGTAGCGGATACGGGATTCGAACCCGTGTCTCCGCCTTGAGAGGGCGATATCCTGGGCCTCTAGACGAATCCGCCACATCAACGCTGCTCATTATACGGATGGAGAGAGTGTCTGTCAAATCCGGCCGGGGGCGCTTCTTGAAACCCGACGCGGGACGCGACAAACGGGCCGTCCTGTGTGTGCCTCCGACGGCCCGTCGTCTTTTCCCGGCTTCCGCCCGATCAGCCGCCGCGACCGGCCAACGCGCGCGTGTTTTCTTCGATGCTGATCAAGAGCGAGATGATGCTGCCGAAAGCAAAGAGCTGCACGAACCAGATGACGCCCAGGACCGGCAAGCCCAGCATCATTCCCCATGGCATGACTTCATACCACGGCGCCCCGCGCGCCGTGGCCGACAGGAATGAAGGCAAGGCGATCAACAGCGAAATGACGGCGATCGCCAGGGCTACCCATGCCAGTACCTTGAGCACCAGAGCAATGATCCGCAAGATCTGATAGCGAGGAGCTCCAGTCATGGTCACAGCATCCTTTCCGGCTTCAGGGGACATTGCGCAACGCTCCAACGCGCATGGCCCCTCGCCTGGCGACTCAATGCATCTTCGCTTCGATCACCGGCACGCCGGCCGCTGGCGGGAAATAGACCAGGACGCCGATGTCGAGCGTATCCATGTTCGGCACCATCTGGTTGACCGTGCCGATGATCGGGCTTTGCGGGTTCATCTGGGCATACAGCTCGGCCGCGTTCTGGAGCAGTTGCCGATCCCACACGAAGCTGGGCAGGGGTTCGTTGTTCAGATAAACGAACAGTCCGTCCGGCTTGGTGCGCAGTTCCAGGGCCTGCACGTTCTGGCTTTGCAGGCTCTGGAGCATGGGGCGATCGATGGCCACCGGCAGCGGCAAACCCAGATCGGCCAGGTCATAGCCGGTGATGCCCAGGATGGCCGGCACGCCCTGGGCATCATAGCGGATGTCGAACCAGAGGATGAGGGATGCCGGATTCTTGACCGGCTTGGCCTTCGCCATCACCACGGCCGGGTCGGCCAGCGGGATGGCCTTGGCGCCCGGCCGCAGCGGGAAGCGCACCACCACGTCCAGGCCAAGTCGGCTGACGATCGGCAACAGCTTCTTGATGGCGTTGAACTGGTTTTCGTTGCCGGGCGCGAAAACTTGCGCCAGCTTGAGCGCCCGCTCCAACGACTGATCGTCCCAGGCGATATGCGGCATCGGTTTGCCGTTTACCACTACTGCCATGCCATCGCCGGTCTGGCGCATTTCGATGTGTTGGATGTCGGTGGTCGTCATCCAATTGACCAGGAACGGATCCAGGCGGATGCCGCTCAGATCCTGGTTCAGCATGGCGCCTACTTCGGCCAGCTTCATGCCGAGGACCGTCGGATTGCCGTCCTTGTCGAACTCGATCTCCAAACGGGGCAGGGCCAACAAGAAGGTGTCACCCCTGGCCGTCTTGGGACTGGTAGATGGCGGCATTGCCGGGCCGCAGGCCGAAAGAACGAGACTGATCAGCACCAGAGCGATCCACAGTGTCTTACGCATGCGAACGCCTCCCTCGTATGTGATGAATAGATGTGTGGCAATCCTGGCCGTCGCTATCGCTGCGGCAGGGGAACAGCCGGCGCGCCGGCCGCGGTCGGCAACATCAGCAAAATGTCAATATCGGCCCGATCCAGCCCGGGGGCAATCTCTTTGAGCAGCGGCAGATAAGGGCTGCCGGGTTCCAACTGGTTGTAGATCGTCACGGCATTGGCCAGAAGCTGGCTATCCCAAACCAGATGGGGCAACGGCCTGCCGTTGGCATAGAAGAACAAACCGCCGGGTTGACTGCGAATATACAGATGTTGAAGGTTCGCGTTCTTGACTCGCGCCAGCGTATCCTGATCCAGCAGCGGGGCCAGGTTGAGGTTGAGCGACGCCAGATCGGCCGCGGTGAGATCGAACGCGGAAGGCAAGCCCTGCTCGTCTATCTTCGCATCCAGCTTGACGATGGCCGTTGCCGGGCCTTCGGTCGGCTTCGGCGCCAGCCGGCCGGCTTCCTCCGGGTTGATCAGGGGAATCTCCGCCGCGCCCTCTTTTCTGGGCAGGCGCACCACGATGTCCAGGCCCAGGCGACGCAACAGCGGCAGCAGCTTCTTGGCCACCGAGAGGTCTTGCCCCAGCATCACCCCGGCCACATCGGCGGCCTGTTCCAGCGCCTCATCATCCCAGCCGATGTGGGGCATCGGCTTGCCGTTCACGAAGAGCAACAGGCCGACGCTCGCGGTGCGTATCTCCAGATGTTGAACGTCGGCTGCGATCAAGGTGTCGAGAAGAGGCTGAGGAAAGCGAACGTCCATCCCGAACGTGGCCGGCGAGAGGCCGAAGAAGCTGAGATTGCCGGCCTTATCCACGTTGACGACGAGGCGCGGAAGCGCCAACATGAACGGCTCGGCAGATCGGGGTGGCGCGGAAGTCGCTGCGGGCTGCGCCGCCGAACCGCAGCCCGTCAACAGGATGGCGACCGCCAGAAAGACAACCAATGTCCACCTTGACATGCTCTCCCTCCTTTTTGTCAAGCGAACAAAAAGCCAAACATCACGCTGCCGGTCACCGCTATTATAACCTGCCTTTTGCCAAGTGGCAACAGGCAGATTTCGACGGGAACCATACGGTTGCCCTACGCTTAGCGCGCGAAAGTGTCTCTGTGAACTTTCCCGTCACATCATCTTTGTTGTAGCGCCCGCCACACCTTTTCGCTGGTGATCGGCAGGCTATCTATCCGCACGCCGACCGCATTGTAGATGGCGTTGGCGATGGCCGGCGCGGTGGGCACCATCGGATGTTCGCCGATGCCGCGCGCGCCGAAGGGGCCATCGTCCTGGGGCACCTCGACGATGATGTTCTCCGTCTCCAGCGGCGCATCCACCGCGGTGGCGATGCGGTAATCGGTGAAGTTGGGGTTTTTCGGCACCCCTTCCTCCAGGATCAGGCGCTCCAACAGCGCGGTGCTCATTCCCTGCACCGCGCCCCCTTCCATCTGCGTCTTCACCAGATCGGGGTTGATGGCGCGGCCCACGTCGTAGGCCGAGACGATCTTGAGCACCTGCACCTGGCCGGTCTCTTCGTCCACTTCCACCTCGACGGCCTGACAGCCGGTGGTGAAGTGCACCACCGCGCGCGGCCCCTGGCCCGTCTCCGGATCGAGCGGCGTCACGTATTCGGGCATGAAGCGTCCCTGGCCCACCACCGGCCCGCCGACCCAGGTGCCGTCGGGCCGCTGCATGCCGTAGATCACGATGTCTTTCAGCGACACCGACTCTTCGCTCTTGTAGCTCACGACCTCGCCGTCAATGATGTCCAGGTCGTTGATGTCTTCGTCCCACGCCTCGGCCACGGTCTTGAGTATTTGCAGGCGGGCGTTCTCGGCGGCCTGGAGCACCGCGTTGCCCATGCTCCAGGTGAGCCGGCTGGCCACGGTCTGCCATTCGTAGGGGCTGTAGTCGGTGTCCACGGTGTTGACGCGCACGTCTTCGATCTTGATGCCCAGGCCCTCGGCCGCGAGCTGGGCCATGGCGGTCAGCGCGCCCTGTCCCAGGTCCACCCCGCCGATGCTGACGGTGGCCGTGCCGTCCTCGTTGAGGCGCACGACCGCGCTGGAACCGGGGTTGGGCGGCATGGCCGGCGCCTTCCACATGGCGGCCAACCCCTTGCCGCGGCGCTTGTGGCTCGATGCACCTAACCCCCCGGCCCCCTTCCCTGCGAGGGAAGGGGGAGGACTCCCCTCCCCTGGTAGGGGAGGGGCTGGGGGAGAGGTGACACCTAACCCCCCGGCCCCCTTCCCTGCGAGGGAAGGGGGAAAGCTCCCCTCCCCTGGTAGGGGAGGGGCTGGGGGAGAGGTGACACCTAACCCCCCGGCCCCCTTCCCTGCGAGGGAAGGGGGAGGGCTCCCCTCCCCTGGTAGGGGAGGGGCTGGGGGAGAGGTGACACCTAACCCCCCGGCCCCCTTCCCTGCGAGGGAAGGGGGAGGGCTCCCCTCCCCTGGTAGGGGAGGGGTTGGGGGAGAGGTCCATCCGATCGCCTCGGCCGCCTTTTGGATGCACTGGCTGAGGCCGGTCGGGTGCATGATCATGCCCGTGAGGGTCTCCTGGCCGTCCTTCAGGCAGTTCTTCAGCCGCACCTGCACCGGGTCGAGCCCCAATTGCAGCGCCATCTGATCAATGTGCTGTTCGATGCCGAAGTGCATCTCGGCCATGCCGAACCCGCGCATCGGCCCGCCGACCGGATGATTGGTGTAGACGCAGAAGCTGTCCACGTGGATGTTGGGCACGTAATACGGCCCGCTGCCGCTGTAGCCGGCCGCGCGGGTGATGTTGACGCCGTACTCGGTGTACGCGCCGCCGTCCCAGTAGAAGCGGTTGTGCATGGCCGTGATGCGGCCGTCCTTCGTCATGCCCATCTTGATGTGGGCCACCATCCCCTGGCGCACGAAGGTGGTATGGAACTCCTCTTCGCGCGACATGCGCAGCTTGACCGGCCGGCCTTTGGCGTGCATGGCCAGCGCCACGGCCGCGCCCTCCATGCTCACCCCGGCCTTGGAGCCGAAACCGCCCCCCACGTAGGGGGTGATCACCCGCAGCTGGCTGTGGCCGATATTGAGCGCCTTGGCGATCAGGTTGCGCTGGGCGAACGGCGATTGGCTGGCCGACCAGAGGGTGATCTTGCCGTTGACGTCCTGTTGCGCGACGCAGACGTGCGTCTCCAGCGGCACATGTTGGATCTGGGGCACGCGGTACTTGTGCTCGTAGATCAGGTCGGCCTCGGCCCAGCCCTGCTCCAGGTTGCCCTTGCGCACCTTGAACCAGTTGGAGATGTTGGTGCCCGGCTGCGGAAAGATGAACGGCACGCACTCGTAGTTGCCCAGGTCGGGATGCACCAGGGGCGCTTCGGGGCTGGCACCGAATTCGGGATCGAACACGCCCGGCAGCGGCTCGTATTCGACCTCGATCAGCTCCAGTGCCCGTTCCGCGATCTCCGGCGTGTCGGCCGCCACGGCCGCCACCGGTTCGCCGACAAAGCGCACGCGATCCAGCGCGAAGATGCGGCGATCCTTCAGGTAGAGGCCGGTGTAGCCGGGGAAATCCTGGCCTGTGATCACCACCCGCACCCCCGGCAGCGCCCTGGCCTTGCTCACGTCAATGCGCTTGATGATGCCATGGGGGATCGGGCTGCGCTTGAGCGCGCCGTACAACAGGTTCGGCCCGAACTGCATGTCATCCACGTAGGTTGCCGCGCCCGTCACCTTCGCCCGGCCTTCGATGCGCTGCGGGCTGGCGCCGATGAGGGTGTGTTTCTTGGTAGATTGGTAGGTTGGTAGATTGGTAGATTGGGAAATTGGTAGATTGGCAGATTGGGCGCGGCGCGGATCGGCCGGCTCGCCCATTCGTTGATTCACCGATTCACCCATTCGTTGATTCATGCCGCCTCCTTTCCCGCCTGCGCGGCCATCTTGACGGCGTCAATGATGCGGATGTAGCCGGTGCAACGGCAGAGGTTGCCCACCAGCGCCTCGCGGATCTCCCATTCGGTCGGGTCGGGGTTGCGGTCGAGCAGGGCGCGGGCGTTGACCAGGATGCCGGGGATGCAGAAGCCGCATTGCACCGCGCCGGTGGCGATGAAGGCTTCTTGCAGCGGGTCGAGCCGGCTATCGTGCGCCAGGCCCTCGACGGTGATGATCTCGGCGCCGTCGGCTTCGGGCGCCAGCACCATGCAGGAGTTGACCGGCTCGAAGCGCTCCGCGCCGGGCCAGCGGACCAGCACCGCGCACGCGCCGCACTCGCCGGCCTCGCAGCCGTTCTTGGTGCCGGTGAGGACGAGCTGCTCGCGCAATACCTGCAACAGGGTGTGATGAGACGGCACGCTGAGCGCGTAGCGTTCGCCGTTGACGGTGAACTGGATGGCATGGTTCATGCCGCACCTCCTGGCCCCTCCACTTCGGGGCGCGTCGGATTCCCCCCGAAGTCGGGGGGTAGGGGGGCCGTGGCAAGCTGCTGCAAGACCGCCTCGATGCCGCGGCGGGTCAAGACCTCGACCATGGCGCGGCGATAGGCGGCGCTGGCGCGGATGTCATCAATGGGGCGGGCCGCCTCGGCCGCCAGCCGCGCGGCGCGACGGATCCCGG
>Ga0209162_1002794_pt1 | contig 14817 bp, 17 predicted proteins | sample YNPNPMetaG_FD_187121 | JGI IMG/M metagenome (GOLD analysis project Ga0209162, IMG submission 187121) | Anoxygenic and chlorotrophic microbial mat microbial communities from Yellowstone National Park, USA - YNP NP MetaG (SPAdes) (version 2) ... | reverse complement strand
TTACATTGCGAGCCGCCGCAGGCGGCGAAGCAATCCCCCTATCGGCCAGGAGATTGCTTTCCCCACGCTGCGCTCCACCACGCTTTGCTCGTGGCAGGCGGGACATGCGCTGCGCTCGCAATGACAGGAGACAGAGGTTTTTTCATGGCTTTCGGGCGACTCGCTGCGAATTTCCTGAACGAATGATACAGTAACTCGCATGGTTGCGGAGGGTATAATTATCCAGGAACTCTTTTACGACCGTCACTTTCGGGTCGCTCGTTTCAAAAAACGGCTCGCAATGACATGGCTGAGTGGTTACTCATAAAGGCTCAGAGGCGCAAAGCAACCTGACTTCACTGCCGGAAGGTTCTCTTCTCTCACCACCGAGGCCGCGGAGATCACGGAGACTCACGATAAATTTATTTTGCGCCGAGAATAGCGTTGCAAAAACTTCCCTGCATACCTTCAGCGGCTAAAAATTTTTAATCCTGTGTGCTCTGTACACTCCGTGGTGAATTCTTGCGGTGGACTCGATATAGACTCTGGAGGTTGAAATGAAGATTCTGATCGCTGGTGGTACAGGGTTTCTGGGAAGCGCTTTGACCCGTTCCCTCCTGGAGCAGGGTCATCAAATCTGGATCCTCACCCGACGCGCCGCTCTTGCAAGAACCGATGCGGCGGTGCATTTTCTGCAATGGGATGGAAAAACGACCCAGGGCTGGGGAGATGCAGTCAATGAAATGGAGGCGGTGATCAACCTGAGCGGGGAGAGTCTCAGTCGCTGGCCGTGGACGGCGGCGCAAAAGAAGCGTTTCCTGGAAAGTCGCGTCCTGCCGACCCGAGCCCTGGTACAGGCAATCCAACAGGCCCAACGCCCTCCCAGGGTTTATCTGCAGGTCTCCGGGATCAACCATTATGGGTTGCGCGGCGAAATGGCGGATGAGGAGACGCCTGCGGGGGACGATTTTCTGGCGCGCCTGACCGTGGAATGGGAACAGGTTTCGCAGCCCCTGGAGGAATGCGGCGTGCGGCGCATCATCGCCCGCATGGCTGTCGTGCTGGACTGGCAGGGTGGCATGTTGGGATTGATGGCGCTGCCGGTGCGCCTGTTCGTCGGCGGCCCGATCGGAAGTGGGCGCCAGGCTGTGCCCTGGATCCATCTGCAAGACGCGATCGGAGCCATGGAATTCCTGCTCTTCAACGAGGCCACGCGCGGGGTGTACAACCTGATTGCGCCCCAGCCGACCTCTAACGCCGAATTCATGCGCACGCTGGCCCGCGTCCTGCGACGTCCCTACTGGTTTCCTACGCCTGCTTTTTTGCTTCGCCTGGTGCTCGGCGAAATGAGCGTCCTGGTTACGGAGGGGCGCTATGCCCGCCCGCGACGTTTACTTGAGGCCGGCTATACGTTTCGCTATCCGACCCTGGAAGAAGCGCTACGGGCGAACAAACCAGCGATGGGTTAGCGTCACTACGATCAGGATCAACTGCACGGCCAGCAGGAAGATTCCAACTGGCCACCAGCGCCAGAGAGCAACCAGAAGCAAAAGGCATAACCCCAGGGCCAGCAGGCGGAAGATGAGCCGTTGTTGACCGTTGCTCAGGTCTTCCATGTGCCACAGACGGGGCAGAATGAGAGCGCCTGTAAGCAATATCCAGAACCAGAGCAGGACATCGCTGCGCCCCGGCAGCGGCAAAACCAGGATGCCGCAGGTGGCCTGTGCCATCGGCGCCAGGTAGGTGGGATAGCGATAGGCGCGGGCAAAGATAAAGAAGCCCAGATCACGGTTTGCCCGGGCGGAGATCGGCCAGGCGACCACTTTTTCTTCTCCCGGCAGGAGAGAAAGCACTTCCTGCTCTGAGAACAACGGCCCAGGGGTGCTGATTTCGACGCCGACCATTTGATTCAGCGGCGTATCCCCAGGATTGCGCAGTTCCAAACGAATCTCAGCCTGCTCCTGCGGGGTCATCAGGTGCGGGCAGGAGAGGCCGTCCAGGCGCCGATCGCTATAGAAGGGGAAACCGTAGAAATCGGCTTCAAGCTGAGCCCAGATCAATCCGCCGGCCAGGATGTATCCCAGGAGAACGCCGAGAGCAAAAAGCCAGTTTTTCATCATCTTCACCTCAAATTTGTCTAAACAACTTGACATCTTTTTTAGATTATGCTATTTTGAGTACACTTTCATCGCTGCGAGGGAGAGTATGATTCACGAGCGCATTTCCGAAAATGTATACTGGTTCCAAAGCGAAATCTATGCCCAGGTCACGGCTGGCGCGGTGACTGGCCCCCAATGGGCGGTGGTCATTGATACCCTGGCACTTCCGGAAGAAACACTGCAAATGCGCGAGTTCATCGAGCATGAACTGGGGGTGCCGGTCAAATACGTCATCAATACGCATTATCATGCCGATCATAGCTGGGGAAACATGTTCTTCCCCGGCGCTACGATTATAGCGCATACGGAATGTCATCGGCTGCTGGCCACCCGCGGACGCGCTTCTCTGGAGGCGGCCCAGAAACAAGGTCCCACCTATCGCAACATCAAAATTATCTTGCCCCATATCACATTTTCAAGCGGGGAACTGATGCTTCGAGTGGGGAAAAAGCAAATCTATATCTTCCCCACTCCGGGTCATAGTGTGGATGGCATCTCTGTCCTGGTGGATGATGATAAGATTCTCTTTGCCGGGGATGCCTTTATGCCCTTGCCGTATATCGTAGATGGGGATATTGAGGCCATCGCAGCCTCGATTCGACGCATCGGGCGCATGGAGCTGGAAAACATTGTGCAGGGACATGGGGAGATCATCTTGCGCGGCGAAATCGCCGACGCGGTCAAAGAAAACCTGACCTATCTCTCGAACATCAAGAAGGTGATCAAGGCGGCACGGCGCAAACGTTCTCCCCTGGAATATCTGGATTCCGTGGGGATCGAGGAATGCGGCAAAAGTCGCGTCTACCTGGGTGGATTGGTAGAAGCACTCCACAAGCGCAATCTGCGATCGCTCTACCAGCGTATGATGGCTGAGCGGGGCAGCGCGGCCTCTGCCGAAGCCTGAGGTTCAGGCCTGCGTTTTTTGCTTCTTCCAGGGTCGCCAGCCGTGGAAACGCTCTCTTCCTTCGCGTAGTGCCTGGAGATTGGGACGCAAGGCCCAAAGAAGCAATCCCTCCGCAAGGAGGCCATAGAGTACATATTGCCAGGGAGCGAGACCCAGCCAGGCACGCACCAGGAATATCAGGAGGGCGATCAGGGCGACGCTCATCGTGGTCACGGAGGCATAGCCCACGCCGAAGAAGATGACGAAGCCCAGCGGAATGATGATCGCCAGGCTCCATGGCCAGAGGCCGAAGGCCCCGCCGGCGCAGGGTGCGCCGCCCGCGCCGCCGCGCAGGCGAATGCGCCCCTTCTCCGTTCGTTCGAGCAGGAAGATCGAGTAGTTATGCCCCAGGATGGCAGCCAGGGGGGCAAGAATGTGAATCCAGGGATTGTCGGTCACGGCGCGCGCCAGCCAGACGGTTGAAGCTCCCTTGAGAATATCCAGGATTGCCGTGAGCAGGCCAGCGCCAAACCCGGCGGCGCGCATCGCATTGGTTCCCCCTGTGCGTCCACTGGCTACCTGGCGCACATCTTTGCGAGCGAAAAGCCAGACCACGATCCAACCGAAAGGAATCGAACCGATGAGGTACGAGAGGACTATCACAAGCCCCTGCATCCACACAGCATTGCCTCCAAAAGGAAAAGTTTATGGCTCTTCGACGCGCAACTGCACTTCCGTGATTTGTCCTGCCTCGATACGGAAGCCGCGCGCGGTCCATTCACCCTGCACAGGCGCCCAGATGATATACACGACCGGATATGCCGCCTCGCGCACGTCTATGGGAGAAGGAAAAAGCGGCCCCTGGGGATGAGAGTGAAAGATACCCACCAGCTCCAGGCCTGCTTCTTCGATAGCCTCAAAGACGCGCAATTGTTCCAATCCATCCAGGCGGTAGCGTACAGGACTCTGCGCAGCGTTCTGCATAAGAAACACTTGTTCGACCTGGTCGTTTCGGCCGGCCAGCAAGCCACAGGCTTCCAGCGGCGCCCCGGCCCGGACATGTCTCTCCATTGCCTGCCAGTGCTCCCGGCGCAATCTCAGCGACTGAGCCATAAGGCCATTCCCCAGCTTCCCAGAACGAGCAGCGCGGCCTCTATCACATTCCATCGTCGCAAATTTCCCTCCATGACGGCGATTGCCACCAGGAACAGGGCATAGAAAGGGCCGGCCAGCATCAATCCGAATGACACAACCCCCACTGGCCAGTAATGCAGGGGGGCAGCCAGTTCCAGGATCAGGAGCGCGATGCCCGCGCTCCAGTAGATTTCCCATCGCTGGGGCAGGTAAAGATGGAAAAGTCGCAGGGCAAGAAGAAAGGAGAGCATCCCCAGCATGGGCAATAACAACGTCAGGCGCATGGCGACAAAACGCAAAGAACTGGCGACAAGCAGGAACAGGATTCCCCCCAGGAGGGTCAATCCGCCGGCGGTGAGCGGGAAGAACGGGGTTGAAGGATCGAGGGCCTGGAATTCAGCCAGGAAGACCAGGGCCAGCAGGAGAGCACCGAAGAGAAAGGCCACCCACCATAATTCCCCCTGCGGTATAGAGGGCAAAATGCTACCGATGGCCAGGGTGGTCAGAAAGGGAAGGAGCAAATGAGGAAGTGTATTTCTTTTGCCTGAAGGATGCGAACGGATCAGCCAGTCCATGCCTGCCGCTGCCATTCCGGCCACAAGCAGGGTGCCTGCCGTCCGCAAGCCAACAGATTGGGCCAGGTAAAAGCCAGGCAGTTGCACAGTGAGGGTAAAGCCCTCCAACGGCAGCCACTGCAAGAGGGCCAGTGGAAGCAGCACCAGTATCAGGGGAGAACGCAGCCGCTCACCGAAGGAGGGCAAAACCCTCTCGTCCACTGTTATTTCTCCGAAACGTAAGGATGACGCAGCGCAACGGGCTGGGCAGCCCGCATCCGAAGATTGAGCATCTCCACAAAAACAGAGAAGCCCATCGCAAAGTAGATGTATCCCTTCGGAATGTGCTGATGGAAGGCTTCCACCACCAGCGTAAAGCCGACCAGGAGCAAAAAGGCCAGCGCCAGCATCTTGATCGTGGGATGTCTTTCGACAAATGCCCCAATCCAGCCGGAGGTGAAGATCATCATGATTGCCGCCAGGATGACTGCGAGGATCATAATCGGGATTTCCTTCACCATTCCTACGGCGGTGATCACCGAATCCAGCGCAAAAACCACGTCCAGAAACATGATCTGGACCACCACGCTCCAGAACGCAAGTTTGACGCTGGCGGAGGCGTGCCCTTCGACGCCTTCCAGGCGCTGGTGAATCTCATAGGTGCTCTTCCAGATCAGGAACAAGCCGCCGCTGAAAAGCACCAGGTCGCGCCCGCTTACTTCAAAGCGGAAAATCGCAAACAGCGGTTCGCTCAGCCCGATGATCCAGGAAATCGAAAGCAGGAGAAGAACCCGCAGCACAACCGCAGCGCCGATCCCCAGGGCGCGCGCCCGGAGCTGCTGGGAGGAGGGCAACTTCAACGCCAGGATGGAGATGAAAACGGCGTTATCCACTCCCAGGACCAGCTCCAGGGCGACCAGGGTAACCAGCGCAATCCAGCTTTCGGGATTCAGCAACCATCCCATGTTCAGAACTCCATGCTTTCACCAGGTTTGAGCACACGAACACGGGTGCTCGTCTCGGCTTCGACCTGTCGCGCCCAGGCCTCGACATCCTGGGCAATGAGCGGCCAGGTGTTGTAGTGAATGGGAACGACGATCTTCGGCTGCAGTAACTTCACCGCCCGCAGCGCATCGGCCGGCCCCATGGTGAAATTATCCCCAATCGGGATCACGGCCACATCCAGCCCCTCTTCGCCGATCAGCTTCATATCCCCAAACAGCCCCGTATCTTGAGCGGTGTAAATCTTCCGCCCATCATGGGTGGTGAGCAGAAAACCGCAGGGATTACCACCATAGGAGCCATCTGGAAGGGCCGAGCCATGAATGGCAAGGGTCAGTTTGAGATAGCCGAAGGGATGTTTGAAGCCTCCTCCCAGATGTTGGGGATGCGTCTTTTCGACCCCCTGTGCGCTGAGCCAGTTCACAATCTCAAAATTGCTGATCACCGTTGCGCCGGTGCGCTTTGCGATGGCTACTGTATCGCCGACGTGATCGCCGTGGCCATGGCTGACCAGGATGTAATCCGCGGTCACGGCCTCGGCGCTTGTGGCAGCGGCCGGGTTGCCGGTGAAAAACGGATCGATCAGCAAACGATAGCCGCCGGTCTCCAGCCCCAGAGCGGCATGACCATACCAGGTTAACCGATTGGACATAAGCACCTCCTCAGACCAGAAAATATTGCCGATGTGAAGCGCAGGGTGGTTGGTATATTGTAGCATCAAACACGGTAAAAATCAGGGGCTTGTTGCCTGTGACAGGCTGGAAAGCTCATCTTGCGTGGTCGGTATCAGGGAGGTGATCCCCGCAGTCTGCCGTCTGGATCACTCGTGGGCGGTCGGCTCTGACAGGCTGGGAGGCCGTTGCTACACATCGCATTCCGCCCGGTCTGCTGTCCGCGCACTGCCATCGCATGACCGGCTTCTCAGGGTGCGTAATACCACTCGAAGATTTTATGGTGCACTCCGAGCAGGATTTTCTTCAGGGGCGGGAACTGGAGCAATCGGTAGGAGAGGGAACGGCGAGGCGGTTTTGGGTTTTTTAATTCGCCGCGTAAATATCCCAGCGAGTTGCTCAGGTTCATCACCAGGGGTTCGGTCACCATCAGGCGCAGAAGGCCCGCCTCGTTCACCCGCTGATCCAGTTGACGCACCTCTCCCATCGGGCGCGACATTTCAAAGGGCAGGAAGCGCTGGAGCACCGATTTATAGGCCACAAATTGCCAGTGAGAAGCGCCTGCCAACGCTTGAAGGCCGCGGTATGTAATCCGCCGGTCACAGGTCTCGGCATATCGCTGGCGATTTTCCTCCTCGGTCTGCCCCAGGCTCAGGTTAAATTCCAGGTATGTCTCCCAGGGGATGAAATGCCCTTCTTCCAGTTGCGCATGTTGACGCGCCCATTCGATGGTTGCCGTGTAGAATTCGGGCGGGGTGCGGAAAGGGCGCGAGGTGACCATGCCAACATGGGGGAAGGTTTCCAAAAGCTCCACAGAACGCGAGAGCCAGCCGGGGTAGAAGAGGATGTCGCTATCCGCGTAGGCGATGATCTCACCAGGAGCGCCGCCGAAGATCATGTTCCAGGCGCCTCCCTTCCCCAGATTTTTGTCAGAAAGGATCAGGTATTGGATGCGCCCTTCAGCATGTTCCTGGAGCAGGTACTGGCGCACCTCGGCGCAGGAAGCGTTATCGAAGACCAGCAGATCGAAGGGGAGATCGGCGCCCTCTCGCAGGCTGTTCAGGCAAACTTTGAGCACCTCCAGGCTCTCGGCATAAAAGCCGCTCAGGAAAGGGATGTAGGTGATCACCGCTGCCGTGATGCGTTGCGGCCTGGCTACCTGTTTGACAAACTTGGCAGGATTTTGCCCTTTGCGCATCGCTCAGCCTCCATCCTGACGCAGCAGGCGGCGCAGACGTTTTGCCCAGCGTCGGGGGCGGGCGATGTTTTCCACCTGCTCCTCGGGGAGGAAGGCGAAAAGTCGCCGTAGCAGCAGCTCCACCCCCCTCCAGAAGCGGCCCCAGGACGGGGCAGGCGGGCGCAGGCTTCCCCTCACCAGGCAGAGGTTTGCATCCAGGATCGTGTAACGAATGTTGGCTACGCCCCCTGCCAGGCGAATATTTTCCTCCGTCTCCGGCAGATTGTAGTGCGGCTGTCCACCGGGTAGATGGCGATAATCGTGATTCTGGTGCACGATCATCACCGAGGTGGTCAGGTCAATCACATCCCATTTCTCCTGACGTGCCTTGTAGATCATCCAGTTATCCCAACCGGCGCGACCGATGATGAACGGGGGCATCTCCAGATAGCATTCTCGCGGGAAGACGAAAAAGTCGCTGCCGGCCGGTTTATGGAGTTTCCCTTTTGCCCGCACTTCCGCACGCAGTCGCTCCTCCCAGCCAGGGGCGAATTCCAGGGGCGTCGTGATGTCCATATCCCAGCGGCGGCTGAGCAGCAGGAAGCGTTTGCGCAGGGCGGCGGCCTGACGCACGGCATGTACAAAGTCAGACATCAGCAGAATATCGGCGTTGATCACGCCCAGGAGGGGACTCTGGCTATGGGCGCGCACCTGCGCCATCATCGAGGAGAGGCGCGGCGCACCGGAAGGGCCGCGCTCCACCTGGGGCAGGTGTCGAATTCCCAGCTCGCGGGCTGCTTCAGCCAGGCCTTCCTCCTCTCCTAACACGATCACCTCCACCTCCGGCAGGAGTGTCCAGGAGCGGAGGGCGTTCCGCTGAATGGTGGCGATATGGGCATCTGTAAACGGTTTGGGGGCGGTGAAGAGCGTCAACAGGGTCATGGCGAGGAATCCTTTGGAGAAGTCTTTCCTTTGCTTCGGGCATCCACATCGTAAAGCGTCTTATGGCTCACATGGGCATTGATCGCCATCCACTGCGGATAGCGATGGACAAGGGAGAGCACTTCTTCCCAGGAGAAATCATCACGACCGGGGAAGGCGGCAAAAATGCGACGCACGAATTCCAGGTCTTCTGCCGTGTCCACCGTCCAGCGATAGTGTCCATAATCTGCCGGCGCATGGAGCAGGGCCACCCGGAAGCCGCGCGGGGAAAGACCACTTTCCAGGCGCGGCGAACGCGCTTCCAGGATGCTCCCTTCATAGAGATAGGGCATCACATGTTCCCGCTGGTGGGGTTGATCGGCTTCCTTCCAGGCGCGCTCGAGCGCCGCGAAAGTACAGGCCTCCACGTCCAGGCCGATGGGATAGGTGCGATGCCACGGGGGCGGTAGCCGATTGCAGACGAAATCATACTCGCCGCGCTGCAATTCGGCAACGACCTCATCAATCAGTTGCGGGTCAATCAGGGGACAATCGGCGGTGATGCGTACCACGATCTGCGCCGCGCTCTGGCGGGCAGCCTGATAGTAGCGGTCGAGCACATCGTACAGGCTGCCGCGCACGAAGGGGATGTTGCGCTGGCGGCAGAAGGCGACCGCGACATCGTCCTCCGGGGTGTCGCTGGTGGCGAACAGCACCTGGTGAACCCGTCGGGCGCGACGCACGCGCACATACACGTGCTCCAGCATCGGACGCCCGGCGATCTCCGCCAGAATCTTCCCCGGCAAACGGGAGGAAGACATTCGTCCTTGAATGATGGCAACCACCCGTTCAGTCAAGCGGCGCCTCCGATGGGATGGGCAAGGCCTCGATCAGGCCTTTGGCGCGGAATTTTTCCACGTATTCGCGCACCATCCAGTAATCCAACCCGACTGCTTGAGCGATCTGGAACACGCTGTGCTTCCCCTCGAAGTGGAACATGATCTTTTCCAGAGCGCGGTTCAAGGCCCAGTTTTCGCGCCAGTCCACCCACAGGCCATGACCGCTCAGGAAGACCGGGCCGCGGAATTTGCGCTGCGGGAGGTAGTCGCTGGCATAGATGCGCACAATCTTCTCGGCCACATCGGCCGCCTGTTGAAGCATCTCCTCATGGATGATGTCGGGATTGTCGTCGTCGGTGTGGTACTCATCGTAGGGCCAGCGGTTGAGAGAAAGGCAGGGCACATTCACCCCAGGGCCATTGACGACGCGTTCATCATTGGCGGGCGCCGCCGCAAAGGGGCGCTCCTCATGATCGCCAAGCGTGGAGAACACATGGCGGGCGACCTCATCCAGCAGGTGTGTATGCTGGCGGGTATGATGCCAGGCGAGACGGTTACGGTTGCCCGTCATTTCGAGGAACAGACCACCCTTTAGCTTCGGGATCAGGTCTTCGTGGTGAGCCAGGTAGGCGATGCTGCCGATGGTTTCCGGGCCAAACCAGAAACGCACGCTCATCGAGCCGGGGGGAAGCGGATTTTCGCTCAGGCGATGCGCCAGCTCGACCGCGGTCACCACACCGGAAGCGTCATCGTTCGCCTGGCGCGGGTGGCAGGTATGGGCCAGGATCAGGAATTCGCCCGCCTGCGGCGCCGGACCTCCCTGCGGATGCACGATGGCAGTCGCCACGGCCATGCCCTGCGCCGGGTCGGTGATGAATTCGGAGCGGATGACTGCGCGATAGCGTTGATGGCGCGGCAGTTGATCGAAGAGCGCCTTGCTCAGGCAAAATCCCCAGTCTCGCTCGTAGAACTTAAACACCCAGGGCACGGCGTTCGGTCGCTTCTCGCTGTAATACAGGTGCGGTTGAAGCTCCTCCCAGGTGAGCACCCGATCCAGCGGCAGAGAATACGAGACGATGTGAAGGGGATTTTCCTTGAAATCCAGAATGCGGCGACCCTCCTCGGTCTCCAGGTAGGCTTCATGCACCACATAGCGCTCCGGAACGCGCCAGGTCCAGACCGGCGTGCCGGGAGCGTAGGTTTCGATGGTGAAGTGGCTGCCGGGGGGCATGGCTTCGCCCAGGATGCGCAGCGTCTCATCCATCCCATCGCTCGCCAGCGTGCGATGGAGGGGAAAGAATCGTTCCAGAAGGGACTTGAGAGAGGCATAAGGACGCATGGCAGAGATTATACAGCATTCGGGTATAATCAAGGCATGGCGAAAGGTATCCTGGAGCGTTACGGTCATTTGCTGGAGCTGCCTGCCCATACGCGTCCGCTCACGTTGCTGGAAGGGGATACGCCGCTGATCCCGGCGCCGCGCCTGGCAGAGACGCTGGGGGGCGGTTTTGCGTTGTGGATCAAGTATGAGGGATTGAATCCGACGGGCTCTTTCAAGGATCGGGGAATGGCGGCAGCGATTGGGGAGGCGTGGGGACGCGGGGCGCGGGTCGCGATCTGCGCCTCGACGGGCAACACCGCTGCCTCCGCCGCGGCCTATGCGGCCCGTGCAGGGATGAAGGCGGTCGTGCTGATCCCACAGGGAAAAGTGGCTGCCGGCAAGCTGGCCGGCGCTCTGGCCTACGGGGCGCAGGTCGTCCAGGTCCTCGGCTCTTTCGACGATGCGCTGCGCCTGGTGGTGGAGATCACGCAGCGCCGACCGCTGGCGCTGGTCAACTCGATCAACCCTTACCGCCTGGAAGGACAAAAGACGGCGGCGTTCGAGATTTGCGATGCCCTGGGAGAGGCTCCCGAGTGGCTCTGCCTGCCGGTGGGGAATGCCGGCAACATTACTGCTTACTGGATGGGCTTCAAGCAGTATGATTCGCTCAAGGGGAGCGGTCGGCCGCGGCTGCTGGGAGTCCAGGCGGCCGGGGCGGCGCCGCTGGTGGTGGGTCACCCGATTGAGCACCCGGAGACGGTGGCCACCGCGATCCGCATCGGTCGGCCGGCGCGCGGCGAGCAGGCGCTCCAGGCGGCTGCCGAGTCGGGGGGGCGGATCATCGCTGTCAGTGACGAGGAAATTCTGGCAATGCAGCGCCTGCTGGCACAGCAAGAGGGGATCTGGGTGGAGCCGGCTTCGGCTGCCGGGCTGGCCGGCCTGGCTGCGGAAATTCGCGCCGGGCGATTGGACGTGCGCGGCCAGCGCGTGGTGGCCGTCTGTACAGGACATGGGTTGAAAGACCCCCAAATCGTCACCCAGCAAATGCCCGCTCCCTTGCAAATCCCGCCTCATTTAGAGGCATTGGAGGAAATTCTGGCAGCGTAGCATGGGAAGATGAGCACGTGGTACTATTTATGGCAGGTGGCTCAATACAGCATCGTTGTCATTGCGAGGGCATTCTTTGCCCGAAACAATCTCCTGGTCACCGGGAGACTGCTTGCCTCGGCCAGCGAGGGGATGGCTTCGGCGGCTATCGCCGCCTCGCAATGACAGGGATAGGGAGTCTGGCACTGTCGAGGTGGTTACCAGCCGGCGAGTTTTACAACAGAAACGGAGGTGTTTATGGGTCTGCCAGTTCCTGATTTCTATCGTCCAGAACGAGTAAGCGAAGTCTGGCGCGTGCCTTACGAAGAAAGAGCGCAGCAGGCGCGGGAATGGGCCAGGCGTTTTCGTTTGAAGCCTGCTGCCCAGGATGAAACCAGAGTCTGGCTGCTGCTGATTGACGTACAAAATACGTTCTGTATCCCCGATTTTGAGCTTTTCGTTGGCGGCCGCAGTGGCAGAGGGGCGGTGGAGGATAATCAACGCCTGTGCGAGTTCATCTACCGGAACCTGGACTGCATCACCCAGATCAGCGTGACCATGGATACCCATCAGGCGATGCAGATCTTCCATGCGCTCTTCTGGGTCGGGGAACACGGAGAACATCCCGCCCCCTACACGCAGATCACCCAGGAGGAGGTTGCGAAAGGACGGTGGCGATTCAATACCGCGCTGGCGACGCGCCTGGGCATTGCTCCAGAGTATGGTCAGGAACTTGTCCTGCACTACACCCGTGAGCTGGCAGCGCGGGGCAAATACACCCATACCATCTGGCCATATCACGCCATGCTGGGCGGCATCGGTCATGCGCTGGTGGCGGCGGTCGAGGAAGCGATCTTCTTCCACACCCTTGCGCGCCTCTCCCAGCCCTACATTGAAATCAAAGGCAATCAACCCTTTACCGAGAATTACTCCGCGATCGGCCCGGAAGTCGAATCTGGCCCGCGCGGTGAAACCCTGGGGCCGCGCAACCCCAGATTCATGCAATTGCTGCAGGAAATGGATATGCTGATCGTGGCCGGGCAGGCCAAAAGTCATTGTGTGGCCTGGACCGTCGAGGATTTGTTGCAAGAAATTCAGCGCACCGACCCCGCGCTGGCGCGGAAAGTTTATCTCCTGGAAGATTGCGCTTCGCCGGTCGTGGTGCCGGGCATGGATTACACCGATGAAGCCGAAGCGGCCTATGCCCGTTTCGCGGCCGCCGGTATGCATCGTGTCCGCTCCACCGAAGATGAGACCTGGCTGCGCAGTCTGCTGAAGAAGGAGAACCGATGAGCCTGTTTGATGGAAAGCGACTGGATAACCGTACCTTCAAGCTCGACATCGAGCGTATGCGGCGCGGCTGGTACAGTGATAAGTACTTCATCAACATCGCCAACATGCTTACCCAACTGGCCGCCGAGGGATATACCTACCAGGGGGAACATCCACACCTGCCGCTCGGCTACTCTCACAAGGGGATCGCCGTCGGGGATATGGAGGTGGAAATGCAGATTTTCACCCGTCGCCCCGGCGTGACCGTCGTGGTAGGCGTGGACAAAGCCCTGACCATGCTGCGCCACTGCGCCGGTTATTGGGAGGGAGAGCGCTTCGTGGAAACCTGGGATCAGCTCGAAGTCTGGGCTGTGCACGATGGTTCGCTCGTCCGCTATGAGGGCGATCCCCTCCAGGTGCAGCCGGTGATGCGCATTCGTGGACGCTACCGCGACTTTGCCATCCTCGAGACGCCGATTCTGGGTATCCTGACGCGCAGCAGCCGCGTCGCTACCAATGTCTATGAGACCCTGATCGCGGCCAGGGGGAAACCGGTGCTGTTCTTCCCGGCCCGCTTCGACCTTCACGAGGTCCAGGCCGCCGATGGTTATGCCTACAACATTGCCGTTCAACGTTACAACATGGACTACGCCTCCACCCTGGGACCTTTTGTCTCCACGGATGCGCAGGGAGACTGGTGGGGCGGCTCCGGCGGCGGGACGGTCGCACATGCTGCCATTGCTTGCTTCCTGGGAGATACCGCAGAGGCGATGCTGGCGTTTGCTCGCCTCATGCCACCCCATGTACCGCGGATTGCGCTGGTAGATTTCAATAACGACTGCGTCCAGGACTCCCTGCAGGTTTGCCGCGCCATGTTCCAGAAATACATGGAGGCTTTAGAGAGCGGAGACGAAGAAGGCGCCATCCGTTACCGCCTGTATGGAGTGCGTCTGGATACCAGCGGCAGCGTGCGGGATGTTTCGGTTGCGCCCCTCGGCGATCCGGAGCTGGATATGGGCGTGAATCCCCGTCTGGTATTCAACGTGCGCAAGGCGCTGGATACGGATTGGGAGAACTGGCCTGTACCGGCCTCCTGGAAGGACAAGGCACGCGAATATTGTCGGCGCGTCAAGATCGTCGTTTCGGGAGGCTTCAACCCGGAGAAAATTCGACGCTTCGAGCACTTGGGGGTGCCGGTGGATGTGTATGCGGTGGGATCCTGGTTGTTCAACAACAACGGCCATACGGTGACCGATTACACGGCGGATGTGGTGCGGATCAAAGTACATGGTCAGTGGGTAGATATGGCAAAAGTGGGCCGACGGGCCTGTGAAAATCCCGATCTTCAACGCGTCTGGTAGGAGGCAAAATGCACCGTCGCTTATGGTATCTCCTGGGGATATATGCACTGCTGATCGTCTACGTTGAAACCTTCTTTGTGCGTGGCCTGCGTCCTCCGCTCTGGATCACGCCCCTGACAACGCTGGTCGGATTCGTGCTTACTCTGCTCCATGCCATGCAACGCCTGGGGCGACGCCCGGCGCTGACTTTGCTGGCGACGACGGCGCTCGTCAGTTTCCTGTTTGAAGCCCTGGGGGTGGCCACAGGATGGGTGTATGGCCCGTATCACTATACGGATCGCCTGGGGCCGCGCCTGCTCGGCGTTCCTTTCCTGATCCCACTGGCCTGGTTTTTAATGGTCTATCCCTCGTATCTCTTTGCCGAAATGCTCTCTCCTGTTACCTCCCCTGCCAGGCGCTCCCTGTGGGTGGCCACCCTGAGCGGCCTGATCATGACCTCCTGGGACCTGGTGATGGAC
>Ga0209162_1002792_pt1 | contig 14821 bp, 12 predicted proteins | sample YNPNPMetaG_FD_187121 | JGI IMG/M metagenome (GOLD analysis project Ga0209162, IMG submission 187121) | Anoxygenic and chlorotrophic microbial mat microbial communities from Yellowstone National Park, USA - YNP NP MetaG (SPAdes) (version 2) ... | reverse complement strand
GGCGTACCGCGTCGCATCACGACGTGTGCCAGCAGATCGGCATCAATCCCGCGCGCTCCCAGTTGTTCCAGCATCTGCCGCACGGTACTCTTGCCGCTGCCCAGAGAACCAATCAAGCCGATGAGAAAAAAGTTTTGCACGCTCACCACATCACGAGATGTGTCGCCGCGCGCGGTCTCGCTGCGCCGACATCCATCGTTATTTCAAATCGAGTTGATAACCAATCGGGACAATTTCAAACCACGTCACGCCGGGTTTGAGCGCGTAGGGATTCCCCGCGCTATCCGTAAAACGCCAGAATTCCTGCTCGCGCTGACGTTGCCATTGCCCTTGCACCATCACCCCATCGCGAAAGAACAGCGCGTTGCCCTGCCCCGTCAGAGGAATGTACACCGAGACGGCGTTGTTGGCATCTTCGATAATGTTCGTCCGTTCGTGACGTGCAAACAAGACTACCACGTTCGACGCGCTGATGTGCGTTTCCACATCCTTGCCCGTCGTCACACAGTCGGCACCGTTGCCCCATTTGGCAGTGATGGGATGCACCTTGTCAATGTGAGGACTGCCCAGCGGGGAATAACGCAAGTATTTGCCGCTCGCGCTATCGTAACGCCATTGCAACTGCGACCACGTGGGCCAGGGAGCTTTGGTCAGTGCGATACTCGTGACGGTTTGACCGCTGGGCGCTTGATCGGAAAACGTAAAGCCATAGAGCGGCACAGCTGCCTCCCAGCCCTTTTGCCGCAAGTACTCGCGAATGCGCGGACCCGACGTGAGCAAACGTCCCTGATAACCGCGCGTCTTGTCGTAGCAGTAGGCGGGCTGGTTGTAGTATTCGTCCAGATTAATCATCGGCGTTTGTTCAAAGAGCCAGCGTGTGCCATTGCTCCCACCCGAAAACACCAGCGCGCCGTCGAGCATCGGCACCATCTGAAAGTTGACGATGCGTCCACTGCGAATCGGTCCAATCAGTGGCGGGTCTTGACTTAAGAACACCGCGCTAAAGCGCGTGTTCGCGTACGCGTTGTTGAGCATATCCACCAATTCTTCAAAGACCAGGTCGGCTTGACTCAAGCCGGCATGCCAGTGATTGGTGCGCACAGTTTGTTCGTTCCCGATGCGCGCCACCAGCGGACGACGCTGCAACATCGCCGGGTCGGCTGGCAGACCGGTGAGAGGATTGATGTTGGCGGGACGACTGGGAATCGGAATCGGTGGAAATGGTCCGAACTTGGGCAGGAAGGGTTGCGCCGCTTCCACTGGCGACATCGGTGCTGCAACACGTGGCGCGCCGGGGGCGCTGGTCGCCGGTGCTGTCTGAGGTGCACTCGGGATGAGCGGTTGCGCGTTCATCGGCGTTAGCGGGAGTGGCGTACTCACGCCGAGGGGCTGGGGCGTAACGCTGGTTCCCACCTCACCCGGGGCAAGCGTTTCAGTGACCAGCGGTGTCGTCCTGGCACGCGCCAGCGTCCAGGTGGGACGTGGGGTAGGGGTTGCCATCTCGGCTTCGCAGGCAACGAGAGCCAGCAATGTGCCCAGTAGCATCATCACGACTCGACGGTGGACAGGTACACGCATCATTCTGATACCTCGAATCTGAAAATACACGCCAATTATAATCACAAAACGTGGGATTGGCAAAAGTGGCACGCGCCGCTTTGTCCAGTCCATTTGCAATTGACAGTTTGCCTCGTTTCGAATATAATCTGTGTCGTATCTACTCAGCCCCCTGTCATTGCGAGCGTTTTTTTTGCGAAGCAATCCCCAAATTGGCACTGTGGAGATTGCTTCGTCGGCACAAAACGCCTCCTCGCAATGACCCAGGGTGAGTAGTTACTCCGTGTCGCAAATTTCCCCACGATTTTTCCATTTCCCCAGGGAGGAGGTGATGGCTCCAGCAAGACGCTCCACCCGATTGCAGATTTATGATTTCAGGATTGAACAATCTTCAATCGGCAATCTAAAAATCCAAGTGGAGGTCTGACGCATCATTTCTGGTGATTTCTCAACCAACCCATTTTGTTTCGATTTTTCCAGGAGGAGAAAAGATGAAAAAAGCAACTCTGATTGTTGCTCTGCTTGTGGTGATTGCGTTGTTGATGGCGTGCGCGCCAGCCCCAACGCCGGTTCCCCCAACCAAAGCGCCCGAACCCACCAAAGCACCGGCGGCACCAACAGCCACGCCTGTACCTACCAAAGCACCTGAACCAACCAAACCACCCGAACCGACCAAGCCGCCTGTCCCCAAAGGTGCCTGGGTGGATGAGATCGTGTTCTTTGAAGAACCCGATAGTGCCAAAGCCGTCAGTATGATTGAAGCCGGCGATATGCACATCTATGGCTTTGGCATTTCCGATCCAAAGATTTATGCCAAATTGAAAGATTCCAAGAATGCCGCGTTCGAGCCATCCTACGGTTCGACTTCCGAACTGACCTTCAACCCCTCAGGTCCTACATTCAAGGATGGTCGGCTCAATCCTTTCTCGGTTGCGGCGATTCGGGAGGCGATGAACTGGTTGGTGGACCGCGATTACATCGCCAAGGAAATCTACGGTGGTCTGGCAATCCCGATGTACACCGTGCTGAATCCCGTGTTCCCCGATTATGCTCGTGTGGCGGATGTGGCGCGCGCTCTGGAAATCAAGTACGCTTACAACAAAGACAAAGCCAAAGCGCAAATTGAAGCCGAGATGAAGAAACTGGGGGCAGAACTGGTGGGCGGCAAGTGGACCTACAAGGGCAACCCGGTGACTGTCGTTCTCGTCATCCGCACCGAGGACGAACGCCGCACGATTGGCGATTACGTCGGCAAACAACTGGAAGACATCGGCTTCAAGGTGGACCGCCAGTACAAAACCGCCGCTGAATCCACTCCCATCTGGCTGACCGGCGATCCCGCCGAAGGCAAGTGGCACATCTACACCGGCGGCTGGATTAGCACCGTCGTCAACCGCGACCTGGCGAACAACTTTACCTTCTACTACACCCCGCGCGGACTCTCCGTAGCGTTGTGGCAAGCGTACAAGCCATCGCCAGAATTCGACAAGATTTCCGAACGCTTGACGCGCCGCGACTACAAGGACGTGGCTGAACGCACCAAGATGTTCGCCGAAGCGCTGGAACTCTCGATGAAAGATTCGGCGCGCGTGTGGCTGATCAATCGCCTCAGTCTGAATGTGCATCGTCCCGAAGTGAACGCGGCAGTTGATCTCGCGGGTGGTCAATCCGGCTCGTGGCTCTGGCCTCAAACCATCAACATCGGCGGCAAAGCCGGTGGCACCATCAAGTTTGGCGCGCCGAGCATCCTCAGCACCGTCTGGAATCCCATCGGTGGCAGCAACTGGATCTACGACACGATGATCTTCCGCGCGACCGGCGAACCCGCGCTCTTGCCCGATCCGTACACCGGTCTCTACTGGCCCTATCGCATCGAGAAAGCCGAAGTGACCGCGCAAGAAGGACTACCGATCGGCAAGACACTCGATTGGGTCACGCTGAACTTTGCCAAGACCATCGAAGTCCCGAAAGATGCGTGGGTGGACTGGAACGCGGAAAAGCAACAGTTCATCACCGCCGGTGAGAAATTCACCCAGACCGTCACCGCCAAGACCAAGACCGTGCTTTACTACAACAAGGATCTCTTCAAGACCAAGTTGCACGATGGCAACACAATGTCCATTGGCGACTTTGTGCTGGGGATGATCCTGACGTTCGATCGCCCGAACGCCAAGAGCGCGATCTTCGACGAAGCGGCAGTGCCTGCGTTCAACTCGTTCATGCGAAACTTCAAGGGCTGGAAGATTATCTCCAAGGATCCATTCGTCTTTGAAGCGTATAGCGACACGATCTATCCGGACGCGGAGTTGATCGCGAGCGCGCGCGATGTCTATCCGTACTATTCGCAGGGTATCGGGATGTGGCACACGCTTTCGCTCGGCATCCAAGCCGAAGCCGCCAAGGAACTCATCTTCACCAGCGGCAAGTCCTCCAAACTCAAGCTGGAGCAGATGAACTTTATCGGTGGTCCCAGCCTCAAGATTCTGGAGAAATATCTCACCTCGTCGCTGGAGAAGGGTTACATTCCGTACGCGCCGACACTGGGTCAATACGTCACTGCCGCCGAAGCCAAGACGCGTTATGAGAACTTGAGCAAGTTCTACAAAGAACGTGGTCACTTCTGGGTGGGTGATGGACCGTTCTATCTGCATCAAGTCCGCCCGACCGAAAAGCAAGTCATCCTTCGCAAGTTCGCGGACTTTGCAGACCCTGCCGATCGCTGGTTGCGCTTCGCCGAAGCCCCCATCCCAGTGGCAGCTGTCTCCGGTCCCAGCCGTGTGACCATCGGTCAGAAAGCCGAGTTCAACATCAAAATCACCTTCAAGAACCAACCGTACGCCATGAAGGACATTGACTTTGTCAAGTTCCTCGTCATTGACGCGACCGGCAATCTGGCGTTGACCGCCAATGCCAAAGCTGTCAAGGACGGCGAATGGCTGGCAGAACTGACCGCGGATCAAACGAGCAAACTCGCCGCCGGCTCCAACCGCCTGGAAGTGGTCGTCGTCTCCAAGTTGGTTGCCAAGCCCACGTTCGAGTCAATGTCGTTTGTGACGGTCAAGTAACAGTGGCAATCGAGACCTGACAGGTCTTGATGACCTGTCAGGTCTCTCTATCGGAAGGAGTATGGTATGGCTTCCGGTGCTCTAACAGAACAGACGCTTGCCAGGCCTCGCCTCGGTATTCGTGTTCCCGATACCGTTGCCCGCCTGGGCAAGTATGTGATATTTCGTGGCACAGCACTGTTCCTGACGGTGGTCATCGGTGTCTATCTGACAGTGCTGATTGCGAATATGGGTGGCTATCTGGACACGATTCGCATCGCGCAGATTCGTGAGCAAGTGGGTGCCATTGTGTTGAACGATGCCACCTTGCAAACTCTGCCACCGAGTGAACTGCGTAAATACATTGACGATCTGGTCGTGCTGGAGATGCAACGTCTGCGCCTGGATCAGCCCTTTTTCGTGCGCAGCGTGGATTATCTGGTAGATGCCTTGACGCTCAATCTGGGACGCGCGGAACATCTCACCAGCAACAGCGGCTCGAAACTCGTCCGTCTGATTTTGCTCGAACGGATTCCTGCCACTCTGTTGCTCTCGGCGACGGCTAACCTGTCGCTATTCTTTACCGCGATTTTCATCGCGCTGTACCTCTCGCGTCACTATGGCAGTTGGTTCGATCGGTTGATTATTGCAATGGCGCCGGCTTCGACGGTGCCCGCGTGGTTCTACGGCATCTTTCTCATCCTCATTTTTGCGTCGTTGCTGCACATTTTGCCGTTTGGTGGAATGGTGGCGACACCTCCCCCGGAAACGACCGGCGAGTATCTCCTCAGCCTGCTGCGTCATATGATTCTGCCGGTCAGTGCTATCATTCTGCACGGTATCTTTGTCGGCATTTATCAATGGCGCACGTTCTTCCTCATCTACTCGAGCGAGGACTATGTGGAAATGGCAAAAGCCAAGGGGCTGACCGCACGGACGATCGAACGGCGCTACATCTTGCGTCCCACCTTGCCGCCGATTGTGACCGCCTTCTCGCTGATGCTTATCTACATCTGGCAAGGGGCAATCATCCTGGAGACGGTGTTTTCCTGGCCCGGCGTGGGACGCCTGTTGTATCAAGCCATCAGCATCTTTGATGTCCCCGTGATTGTAGGTAACGTTGTGCTGATTGCTTACCTCCTGGTGACAACGGTCTTTTTGCTGGACATTGTGTATGCTATCCTTGACCCACGCGTCAAGATCGGTGGAGAGCGGCGCGTATGAAACTACCTGACCCGATTGTTCAACTCACGCATTACCGTTCGGCTGTCCTGGGGTTGTTCATCATCGGCGCGCTGATTGTGTTGTCCATTGTCACCGTGCTGGTTATCCCGTACGATGAAGCGATTGCACGCTGGCGCGCCGGCGAGGAACTGTGGGGCGATTATCCGCGCAACGCGGTCCCCGAATGGTTCAATCTCTTTGCGGGCAATTCCTTGCCCACCACGATTATCATCAACAGCAAAGACGGCAAGATTCCCAAGGATATTCAAAAGGTGACCGATGAGATGTCCACCTCTGATATGAAATTCACCTTTGACTATCCGTGGGATCGTTTCCCCAGCGAAATCAATCTGTTCCTCACCGCCAAATTCGCGCAAAAGAAACCACAAGCCACGATGATCTGGAAAACACCAGACGGCAGGCAAATTCAATTGGGCGATACGACCGTCGGCATCGTGGAACGGTTTGCCATTTCCACCGATCAACGCCTCTCGCTCAAACTGGAAGGACGCGCGCCCGAAGTGGGACTGTTCGCGCAGCCGGGCACGATCGAAAAGGGCAAGACGCCGGTCGTGCAAAAAGGCCGATACGAACTGATTATCGAAGGATTGACGTTTGAAAAAGATTCGACGCTCGACGCGAAACTGGTAATCTATGGGCAAGCGTATGGTCTGGCTGGCACCGATCATCGTCGGCGTGATTTGCTGCTGGCGATGCTCTGGGGCACGCCGATTGCGCTCGCCTTCGGTTTTCTCGCGGCGGTCGGCTCGACGCTCACAACGTTCTCGATTGCGGCAATCGGCGCGTGGTTGGGTGGTTGGGTGGATCAACTGATTCAGCGTCTCACGGAGATCAACTCCGTGCTACCGACTCTGCCGATTCTCATTCTGATTGGCACGTTCTACACGCGCAACATCTGGGTCATTCTGGGCGTCGTCATCGCGCTCGGCATTTTCAGTCTGGGCATCAAGACGTATCGCTCGATGTTCTTGCAGGTGAAGGAGATGCCCTACATCGAAGCCGCGCATGCGTACGGCGCGAGTAATCTCCGCATCGTCTTTCGGTATATGATGCCCAAGATTGCGCCGGTGCTCATCCCCACGTTTGTCACTTTGATTCCCAACTTTGTGTTTCTGGAAGCATCGCTTTCGGTGCTGGGTCTGGGAGATCCGCTGTTGCCGACCTGGGGTAAGGTGTTGAACGATGCATACACCAACGGCGCGCTCTACAAAGGTTTTTACTACTGGGTGCTGGAACCCGCGGTGCTGTTGATGTTGACAGGCTTGGGCTTTGCCGTCGTCGGCTTTGCACTGGACCGCATCTTTAATCCGCGCTTGCGCGAGGTGTAACGATGGCAACGACCACAAACAATACGCTGCTTCAAGTCGAAGACCTCTACCTGTACTTTCGCGCAACCAAAGGCGTAGTGCAAGCCGTAGATGGAGTCGGTTTCGATCTGCGTCGCAACGAGGCAATCGTCGTCCTGGGCGAATCGGGCTGTGGCAAAACGACACTGGCGCGCGCGATCTTGCGCCTCTTGCCGCGCAATGTGTATCGCTATACCGGCAAGGTGCTGTTGAACGGTCGCAATCTGATGGAATTGAGCGATGAGGAATATCGCCGCGAGATTCGCTGGGTCAAGATTTCGATGGTGCCGCAAGCGGCAATGAACTCGCTCAATCCGGTGATTCGTGTGGGTGACCAGGTGGCAGAACCCACCGAAGCGCACTTTGGTCTGAAGAAGGAAGGCTTGGAACAAGCGCGCGAGGTGTTTCAACGCGTCGGGGTGCCGGTGGATTTTATGAGCCGCTATGCGTTTGAGCTGAGCGGTGGGATGCGTCAGCGCGTCGCGATCGCAATGGCGCTCGTCACCAGCCCCGATCTGGTCATCCTGGACGAACCCACCTCTGCGCTCGATGTGTTGACACAAGCGAACATTATGAACGTGCTCAAACGCATCAAGCAAGAAACCGAAACAAGTTTTATGCTCATCACGCACGACATTTCCACGTCGAGCGAACTTGCGGATCGCGTCGCGGCGATGTACGCCGGTCACATCGTCGAGTTGAACGATGCGGATCACTTTTTCAGCACCCCGCTCCATCCGTACTCACAAAAGTTGATGGCGAGTGTGCCCACCTTGCGGCAAACCAAGCAACTGGAGTTCATTCCGGGGCAACCGCCCAGTTTGATCAATCCGCCTAAAGGCTGTCGCTTTGCGCCGCGCTGTCCTTCCGTGTTCGACAAGTGCGCGGAAGAACCGCCGCTGATTGATATGGGCGAACGCCGCAAGGTGAAATGCTGGTTGTACGTCAAATAAAAAAACTGCGCCAGTCCGAAATAGGCTGGCGCAGTTTTCTTGTCGAAACCTGGTTTCTACTTTTCCTTCTCCTGACTCTGTTCCTCCATCGTCGCGAGTGTTCTGGAGAGTTCTTGAATCGCAATGCGTTGCTTGCGATACAAGTCGCTTTCACTCATCGCCAGTTTCATAGCGATCTCGCGCACTTTCATCCCTTGAATCACCTTGAGTTCCAGAATGTTGTAGAGCAGCCACTCGGGCGCGGTGAGCGAGCGTTCACCTTCTGGACGGAGGGATTCAATCGCGCGCGCGATTTGTGCGCGCAGCGCGCGCACCGGATTTCCCTCGTACTCATCGAGCGAGTTCTGGACGATGCGGAGTTGCAAAAGCGGATTCTCCGTCAATTTGGGACCACCCCAGTAGTGATCCAGCGCGTCTTTGACAGCGCGATGAAAATCAATCGTCGTAATTTGTTCGTCCTCGACGCGCTCCGTCGCCATCGTTCCCACATAGCGCGGTTTGCCGCGCGCGCGCTGCAACAATTCGATTTCGTTGGTCAACTGTTCAAACGCGGCAAAGACACCCTGTTGCAATTGCCGATCTTCGAGCGCGAGTTCGGCTTGGTGCACCAGCGCGGCGATCATTTTCCGCTCCCGTTCTGTCAATTCGGGTGCGGTGGTGCGCGCCACGATTCCCAGCACGCCGATCACTTCATCGCGCGACTGGGCATGCAACACCCACAACCAAAAGCCGTTGCGCGCCAGATACTCGGACGGGTTGCTGTTGCCGGGCAAAAGCGAAGCCGGGCTGGTGCGCGCCAGCAGTTGTTGTGCGCGTGGAGCCGCTCCCACCGTCGTTTCAATGCGCCACTCGTTTCCCTGTAACGAGGCGACAAAGCCGGTCTGCACCTGAAGCAAATCGCATGCCGCCGAGACGATATTTTCGAGCAGTTGCCGCAAATCGCTGGTCGTGAGCAAACGGCGGTCAATTTCTTGAATCCGCTCCAGGTCCTCGCGATCGTCCCAGAAGAGCAAGCGATCAATCCAGGGTTTCGCCAGATTGATGGCAAGTTCCAGCGTGACAATCGCGCCGATAATCACGGCATACCAGAGCGTCTCACGCGTCAAGCCGAACCAGCGCTCACTACTGGAGACAAAGAACATCAGCCCCACGACCGCCGTTGCGACAAGCGGGCCGCGCAACAAGTAATGAATCAAGTTGTGCTTGATTACGCGATCGGGTGAAAGCGCGCCTTGATAGGCGACGGTGTACGCCATCACGGTAATCATCACCGCGATTCCAATCTTGGTGACGAGGGCAATCAACAGCACCAGCGGTGCGGAGAAGGTCGCGGGAAAACTGGTGAGGATGAGATAGGGAAAGACGCCCAGCGCTGGCGCAAAGAACGCAATCTCAAGGTACGTCATTCGGCGGCGCGTGGTGGGAGTGAGACAGCGCGCGCGCGCGCGACGAATGTTCACAAAGCCCCAACCGGTCAGCGCGAAAAAGAAGAGACTGAACAACGGAAAGAGGGGACCGGCTTCAAACTGCGCAATCTGCCAGGGGATGAAAAAGCCGCCCTGCACCATCCAATCGGTGAAGGCAACCAGCAACAAGAACACACCACTCGTGAGGTACGCCAGCGCGACCGCGACTCGTCGCCGGCGCGAGTAGGCATTCGTCGAGCGCAACAACGCATCGGAAAAATGCAAGTACGCGGCGGGGATGAACGCCAGTCCAATCCATTTGAAACGTAGCCAGACGGTCGCATCGGCAAATGTTTCGACGCGTTGCAGGAACACATCGCCAATGTAGATAATCGTCAGAAACGCAAGCAAGCCGGAAAACGCGCGCGCGACCGTGTTGCGAAAATTATTCGCAAAGAGGTAGAGGAAAAGAGAAAATGCAAAAATGATGATGGCAGCAGAGAAGATAATGTTGCCGAGAGCGAGGAAGGCAAGTAGCACGTTCATCGCTATTTTGAGTAGGGGCAAAGCATTGCGCTATGAAAAAACAATGGACATTACGACGCGATGGCGGCAATGCCTCGCCTTTTAGCGCAGTATCCACACCAGGTAGTAGTACGTCACAACGGCGGTAAACAACAAACTATCGAGTCGATCTAACATTCCTCCATGCCCCGGGATGAGGTGACTGGAATCTTTCACTCCCGTCTGACGCTTGAGCAACGATTCAGCCAGATCACCAGAGATAGCAGCCAGACCAATGAGGATTCCCAGAATGAGACAATGCAGCAACGGCACATTGAAAATCCAGCCCAACGCGAGCAAGGTCAACGGCGCTGCCAACTCGCCGCCAATCGCACCTTCCCACGTTTTCCTGGGACTGATGCGCGGAAAAAATTTGTGTCTGCCCAGACGCGTGCCCACAAGATACGCGCCGGTATCGGCTGCCCACGCGGTCACCAGCGCCAGCATCGTCCAGAGCATTCCATTGGGGAGAGCGCGCACCAGCAGAAAATATCCCCCCAGTCCACCGATGTACAACACGCCCGCCAATGTGATTGCCCATCCCGCCAGCCATCCTTCACGATTGTGTTGTGCGATGCCAAGAAGGAAGGTCGCCACAAGGATTGCAGCAACCAGTGGTCGAAACCAATCCAATGCCACATAGGCTTCGAGGGTGAGTAAGGCAATTGCCGCGCAGCCGATGAGAGGCATCGTCTGGAAACCTGCGGCGCGCGCCATCTGGAAGAGTTCATAGCCCGCGAGAACAAGGACCACGCTCACCACCGCGAAAAATACAATGCCGCCAGCGTACACGGCACCCAGGATGAGCGGTATGAGGACAAGAGCGGTGAGGAAACGCGTTTTCAGCACAGGTGTCGCTCGGTTAAACGTTCTCCAGTTTCCCAAAGCGGCGTTGGCGGTGACTGAAGGCAACGAGGGCTTGGTACAATTCCTTCTTGTCAAAATCGGGCCAGAAGGTGGGGGTGGTGTAGTACTCGGTGTACGCGGATTGCCAGATCAAAAAGTTCGAGAGACGCATTTCCCCGGCTGTACGAATGATCAAATCGGGGTCTGGAATGCCGGCGGTGTAGAGATAACTCTCGAAGAGTTTTTCATCCACGCGCTCTGGCGGCACACGGTCTTGAATCATTCGTTTGACCGCGTGCAGAATTTCCGCGCGTCCACCGTAGTTGAACGCGATATTCAAGGTGATTCGTTCGTTATGTGCAGTGAGTTCGATGGCGCTGCGCACCGCTTGTTTCAGGTTGTCGCTAATGCCTTCCAGAGTGCCCAGATGACGCAGTTTCACGCCGTTCTTGTGCAGTTCGGTGACCTCGCGCGTGATGACTTCTTCAAAGATTTTTAGCAAGCCGCACACTTCATCTTCCGGGCGTCCCCAGTTTTCGGTGGAGAACGCATAGACCGTCATCACTTTGATACCGAACTCTACCGCGCTTTCGAGCACGCGCCGCATATTCTCAACTCCGGCGCGATGTCCTTCGGTGCGTGGCAGTCCGCGTTGTTGTGCCCAGCGCCCGTTCCCATCCATAATGATGGCAACGTGCACAGGGATTTTCGTCAAAACACTGGTATCGAATTCCATTGTCGTCACAGCGTCCCCCAGTCGCATCGTCAGGAGTACCCGACGATTCGACTGGCGGACGGCTACACTTCCATAATCTCGGCTTCTTTTGCTTTGGCGATTTGATCCACTTGAGCGATGTACTTGTCCGTGAGTTCTTGCAACAACTCCTTGCCCTTAAAGTGTTGGTCTTCGGAAATCAACTTTTCTTTTTCCATCTCTTCGAGATCTTTGAGTGCATCACGACGGATGTTACGAATAGCCACGTGTGCCTCTTCGGCTTGTTTGCGCACCAGCCTGGTTAACTCACGGCGACGTTCTTCGGTCAGTGGTGGGATCGGCAAGCGAATCAGTTTGCCGTCGTTAATCGGTGTCAAGCCCAGGTCCGATTTGAGGATGGCTCTTTCGATGGCGGACAGCGCGGACTGATCGAAGGGCTTGATGACCAACAGGCGCGGCTCGGGCGCAGAGACCGCCGCGAGTTGTTGCAACGGCGTCGGCGCGCCATAGTAATCCACCTTGAGTGGTTCGACGAGCGCGGGCGAGGCGCGCCCGGTGCGAATCCCCACCAATTCACGCTTGAACGCTTCGATAGATTTCTTCATTCGATTTTCGGCATCGGCTTTGACATCGTCAATCATAGCGTCCTCATCGAGAGCGGTATCTGGTCAACAGACGTGTTTACCTGGTGATGATAGTTCCGACGGCTTCGCCCAACACGGCGCGTTCAATCGAACGGGGTTGAGCCAGATCAAAGACGATAATCGGCAGGTTGTTATCCATACACAACGAGAGCGCCGTATTGTCCATCACTTGAACTTGTTCCATCAAAATTGCATCGTTGTACGACAGGCGCTCGAATTTCTTAGCATCGGCATACTTCAAAGGGTCTTTGTCATAGACCCCATCCACTTTGGTCGCTTTGAGCAGCACATCGGCATCAATCTCCTGCGCGCGCAAAGCAGCGGCTGTGTCCGTCGTGAAGAAAGGATTGCCTGTCCCTGCCCCAAAGATAACGATGCGCCCTTTCTCCAGATGGCGAATCGCGCGACGACGAATATACGGCTCAGCGACCGCACGCATTTCAATCGCGGTCTGAACGCGCGTGTACATCCCGCGCTTTTCCAGCGCGTCTTGTAACGCCAGCGAGTTGATGACCGTTGCCAGCATGCCCATATAGTCAGCGGTGGCACGCTCAATCATTTTAGCGTAGGGATCATTGCCACGCCAGAAATTACCGCCCCCAATCACAATGGCAATTTCGACGTGGTGTGCCTTGACCGCCTGGATTTCATCGGCAAGATAAGCCACCGCCTCTGGGTCAATTCCCACGTGTCCCTTGCCGCACAATGCTTCGCCACCGAGTTTGAGCATAATGCGTTTGTACTTGGGTTGTGCCATACTCTCCTCGCGCGCGTCCAACATCATTAGGCAATCAGGCAACCAGTTGACTGATTGCCCGATTGCCTCTGTCGAATTATTCTCCCAGTTCAAATCGTACGAAACGTCTGACGACGATGTTCTCACCCACTCTGGCGATTACTCCCTGGATGACATCGTGCACAGTGAGCGACTCGTCGCGGATGAAGGGTTGACGCAGCAAGACCGTCTCATTCAAAGCCGCGTCCAGTTTACCCTGCACGATGCGTTCGATGAGTGCTTCGGGCTTGCCTTCCGCGCGCGCCGCATCGGCGTAAATCTTTTTCTGCGCTTCCAGTTCTTCCGCAGGGATGTCGTTCACCGAGACATAGCGCGGTTTGGAGGCAGCGATTTGCAAAGCCAGGTCGTGTGCCAGTTGCTTGAATTCGTTCGTCGCCGCGACAAAATCGGTCTCGCAATTCACTTCCACCAGCACGCCGATTTTGCCGCCTGCGTGCACGTACGCTTCGACCACGCCCTGACGCGCGACGCGCTCGGCTTTTTTCTCAGCGGCTTTCAAGCCCTTTTCTTTCAACACCGCAAGGGCTTTATCGAAATCGCCGTTGTATTGCTCCAGAGTGCGCTTGGCATCGAGAACACCAGCGCCAGTCAGTTCACGGAGTTTTTTGATTTGTTCAGTGGTGGCAGTCATTGTTCCGCTTCCTTGTCCTCTTCTTCGGTTTCTTCTGCTATCTCCTCCGCCTCAAATTCCTCAGCGTCAATGGCAACCGCTGGTAAATCGGCAGGGAGTTCTGGCTCCGGCGTAACGACCGCGCCCGCCTCTTCGGCTTCAGCAACGAGCACACCGCGAATGTTCTTCCCTTCGATGACCGCATCGGCAATCTTGGCAGCGATGAGTTTGATGGCGCGAATGGCATCGTCGTTGGCAGGAATCGGATAGGCGATGGGATCCGGATCGGAGTTGGTGTCGCACATCGCAATCACCGGGATTTGCAAGATGGTGGCTTCGCGGATGGCATTGGTTTCGTGATGGGTGTCCACGACGAAGAGGGCTTTGGGCAAGCGACGCATTTCGCGCAAGCCTCCCAGGCGCGTTTGCAATTTGAGCAACTCGCGCGAGAGATGCAGCGCTTCTTTTTTGGGGAGTTTATCCAACTCGCCATTCGCCTGACGCTCTTCCAGTTTAATCATATAGTCAATGCGCGAGCGAATGGTGCGAAAGTTGGTGAGCGTGCCGCCCAGCCAGCGCTGGGTCACGTACGGCATACCGCAGCGGAGCGCTTCGGCTTGCACCGTGTCTTGTGCCTGACGTTTGGTGCCCACGAAGAGAATCGTACCCCCTGCCGCGACGGTGTCGCGCGCAAAGTTGTACGCCTCCTCCAATTTGACCATCGTTTGTTGCAGGTCAATGATGTGAATGCCGTTACGCTCGGCAAAGATGAACGGTCGCATCTTGGGATTCCAGCGACGCGTGCGATGTCCAAAGTGGACGCCGGCTTCCAAGAGCGATTTCATTGGTAAAACAGCCACAGGTTCTCCTTTGTGTTTTAGTTCACCGCTTTGGATTTAGCCGTCCGATGACGACTAGACGGTGACGACCGCTCCTGTCTTTTTCCACAACGACCGCGAGCCACCGCCAGGCGACCGCGCGGCACACGTTTTGGAATCGAGGAGCGTGATTGTTGAACGCTGTGCATTATATCCTAGAGTGCGTGAAAGAGCAAATACAACGTACCAAACGTGCCAAAATACCAAAAGTGCCAAA
>Ga0209162_1002787_pt1 | contig 14845 bp, 16 predicted proteins | sample YNPNPMetaG_FD_187121 | JGI IMG/M metagenome (GOLD analysis project Ga0209162, IMG submission 187121) | Anoxygenic and chlorotrophic microbial mat microbial communities from Yellowstone National Park, USA - YNP NP MetaG (SPAdes) (version 2) ... | reverse complement strand
GGCTTGCAGCCGTTCTATTTCTGCTTCCAAATTCTCAAGCCGTCCGAGCAGAGAGGTTGCCATCCATGGTTGTTCAGGCATGGGTATAGTTTAACACCATTCAGGGTAAAATGGGTAGGTAGTTACAACTTTTCAAGCCTTCCAGATCGCAGAAAACCGCTCCCTGCTAAAGCTCCACGCAATCCCCGCGTTGGGGATAGAAAACCTGCTCCAGCCCGTGGAGGCGCAATTGTTCCTGCAAGGCGCGGGCGGCCTCAGGCTCACCATGCACCAGGAAGGTTTTCTTCGCTCGTGCCGCCAGGGCATAGGGCACCAGGAAATCCTGCCCCGCATGAGCCGAAAATCCCCCAATCGTCACCACCTCCGCTCGCACCTCATACGTTTCCCCAAAGATGCGCACCTGAGGCTCCCGATCCGCCAGGCGGCGACCCAACGTGTGCGGCGCCTGCCAGGAGACGATCAGGATGGTGTTGCGCGGATCGCCGATGTTGTTGCGCAAATGGTGCAGAATGCGCCCCTTCTCCGCCATCCCGGATGCTGAGATGATGATCATCGGCCCCGGACGTTCATTCAGCTGTTTCGATTCCTCCACCGAGCGCACATAATGCAAATGCTCAAAATCCAGCGCCGGATGCCGCGATTCGAGGATAAAGCGCCGCGTTTCCTCATCGAAGCATTCTACGTGTTGGCGAAAGACCGCGGAAGCATCCACCGCCAGCGGACTATCCACATACACAGGAAGCGGCGGGATCTCCCCTTTTTGTACCATCTGGTTCAAGTCATAGACCAGCTCCTGCGTGCGTCCAACGGCAAACGCCGGCACGATCACCTTCCCCCGACGCGCGGCCGTGCGTCGTACCGTCTCACGAAGCTCCTCGTAGGCCGCCTGCGGATCGCGATGCTGCTTGTGCCCGTAGGTGGACTCCATGATCAGGTAATCGGAAGGCGAAGGGAGCACCGGGTCGCGCAGCAAGGGCAAATTCGGCCGCCCAATATCCCCAGAAAACCAGAGGCGAACGCGACGCTTTCCATCCTCGACCTCGAGGCGGATCGCGGCCGACCCGAGCATATGCCCGGCCTCGACGAATTCAACCCTCACGCCGGGCAACGGCTCAAAAGGGCGCTGGTAGGGAACAGAGCGAAACAGGGGCAATACCTCCAGCACGTCCTCCAGGGTATAAATCGGTTCCAGTTGATTGGTATGTTTCTTCCGCCGCAGGAAAGCAATGTCATCCTCCTGGATATGCGCCGAATCGCGCAGCATCACATTCGCCAGGTCTATTGTGGCCGCGGTGGCGTAGATTGGCCCCGTAAATCCCTGACGCACCAGGTTGGGCAAGTTGCCACTATGATCTATATGGGCGTGGGAAAGCAGCACGGCATGGACCTGTTCGGGATCGAACGGGAAGGTACGATTGCGCTCGTAAGCCTCGGCGCGATGCCCCTGAAAAAGTCCGCACTCTAACAGCAATCGCCGCCCGTTGACCTCCAGCAAAAACTGGGAACCGGTCACCGTTTGGGCTGCGCCGTAAAAGTGAAGTCGTATGCTCATTGCCTGACCTCCAGATGGTTCGGGGCGACTTCCTCCGCTTCCTGGAGCACCTGAAGCAGCGCCTCCCCAAAGGTACGAAAGCGCCACGGGGAACGATGGAGCACTTCCTGCAATTCATCCAGGGTGCGCGGGGTCAGACGGGCCAGCGCTTCTAACAAGGTGCGCGGCAGGATAATATCGGATTCCACGCCCCACTGCTGGGCCACCCGCTTGCGCCAGGCGCGCAATCGCTCCACGCGTTCCACCCACTGCGCATCCCAGGGGATCGGAGAAAGAGAAGTCTCTGCCTCCTGCGACCGCGCCGTGAGGAGCACCTGCAAAATTTCATCGCCCCAAAGGCGAATTTGCTGCGCCGAAAGCCCCAGGGCAGAGAGGTCGTAAAGTCCCCGTGGCGGCGCTTGCGCCAGTCTCACCAGGAGCGCGTTCGCCAACACCTTAAACGGGGGGCGATTCAGGCGGTGCGCGGTGGCCTCGCGCCATTCCCAGAGGGCGCGGAGCAGATGACGCTCTCGCGGATGGAGATGATGCGCCTGAGCCAGGCGTTCCCAACGGGGCGGTGCGGCCGGCGGCGTCAGCGCTTCCTCGCTCAGGCGAGAGAAATCCTCCAGGGCCAGCTCCCAACGTCCCTGAAGGCGCAGTTGCTCCGCCAGCACCTGACGCAACGCAATCAGGTAATGGGAATCCAGCCGCGCATACTCCAGACGCTCCGGGGAGAGCGGTCGTTCGGCCCAGTTCGCTTTTTGATAGCGCTTATCCAGATGAACCTGAAACATCTGCTGCAGCAACGTATCCAGCCCCAACATGGGATGCCCCAGAAGGCGCGCCGCGTGTTGCGTATCGAACAGGTTCCGCACCCGAAAACCGAAATCGCGAAAGAGCTGCCAGAGATCGTTGGAGGCCGCGTGAAAAATTTTCTCGATGCCAGGGTCAGCAAAGATCGCCCCCAGGGACTGCAGATCGCGGAGCGCCAGCGGATCGATCAGATAATCGGCCTGGGGCGTGGAAATCTGGAGCAGGCATATCTGCTCTTGATAGGCGTGCAGGCCATTCGATTCGGTATCCACCCCTATTTGTGAGCATTGCTGCACGTCCGCAAGCATCCTGGCAAGGGCCTGCGGCGTATCCACCCAATGGGGCGGCGGTAAATGAGGAACATTCATGGCTCTATTATATCCCCTGCCCGAAGGCAAAACAGAACATGCGCGGAGATTGTCGTATAATTCAGCCACCTGCAAAGTTGTGCAGACAGCATTTTCAGCCCGGCAGTCTCTCACAAGGTGCAATCCTATGGACGCAACGTTGGTATTAGAAGATGGCACAATCCTGAGCGGGCGCGCCTTTGGCGCCAGCACAGACACGGTTTTTGAACTGGTTTTCAATACCAGCATGACCGGTTACCAGGAGATGATCAGCGATCCTTCCTATCGAGGACAGGGGATCGTCTTTACGGCGCCCCATATTGGCAACGTGGGGATCAACCTGGAGGACGATGAATCGGCAGCGCCGCAGGTCTCTGCGGTGGTGGTGCGCGCCCTCAGCCCACGGGTCTCGAACTGGCGGGCACACCTTTCCCTGGAAGAATGGCTCAAGCAGCATGGCGTACCGGGCATCTCCGGGGTAGATACGCGCTTTCTCACCCGAAAATTGCGCCAGGGCGGCACGCAAAAGGCGGCGCTCTCCACCCGTGGCACTCCGGCAGAAACGCTTTTAGAAATGGCACGCACCTGGCCAGGCCTGGATGGGCGGGATATGGTCCAAGAGGTGAGCTGCGCCGAGCCCTATTTCTGGGAAGATGACGCCGGCGCGAAATGGATTCCCAGGGAAAACCGACGCGCCGATCCCCCTTTGCGGGTGGTCGCCTACGATTTCGGGATCAAGAAGAACATCCTGCGGCATCTCTCGGCAGGGGGCGCGCGCATCCTCGTCGTGCCCGCCGAGACACCGGCCCGCGAGGTGCTGGCACTGCACCCGGACGGGATTTTCCTCTCCAACGGTCCCGGCGATCCCGCAGGCCTGCCCTACGCCGTGGAGGCAATCCGTGAACTTATCGAGAGCGGCATCCCGATCTTCGGCATCTGTTTGGGGCATCAACTGATCGGGCGCGCGCTGGGCGCAGCCACCTATCGCCTCAAATTCGGCCATCACGGCGGCAATCACCCGGTGCAGCACCGGAGCAGCAGGAAAGTGCTTATCACCGCTCACAATCACAACTACTGCGTTCGCGCTGCCGACCTGGACCCGGCGGAGGTCGAGATCACCTATCAGAGCCTGAATGACGGCTCACTGGAAGGAATGCGCCTCAAGCGAAAGCCGGTCTTCAGCGTTCAGTTTCACCCGGAAGCAGCGCCCGGCCCCCATGACGCACATGGACTCTTCAAAGAATTCTTTGAAATGATGAGGGAAAGAAGAGCATGAAGACGATCCTCGTTCCCGGCTCCGGTCCGATCGTCATCGGACAGGCGGCGGAATTCGATTATTCCGGCACGCAGGCGATAAAGGCCTTGCGCGCCGCGGGGTATCGCGTCGTGCTGGTGAATTCCAACCCCGCCACGATCATGACCGACCCGGAGCTGGCCGATGCTACCTACATTGAGCCGCTCACCCCGGAAGCCCTGGAGGCGATCATCGCTCAGGAAAGGCCGGACGCGCTCCTGCCTACGGTGGGCGGACAAACCGGCCTGAACCTGGCCCTGGCGCTCAGCGAAAGGGGCGTGCTGGAAAAGTACGGAGTGAAATTGATCGGCGCCAGCCTGCAGGCCATTCGCATTGCCGAAGATCGCATGTTGTTTCGCGAGACCCTGCAAAAGGCCGGCCTGCCCGTGCCACGCGGCGGCGCAGCCTATAACCTGAAAGAGGCCCAGGCGCTGGCAGAGCAAACCGGCTATCCTCTGCTGGTACGCGCTTCTTTCGCTTTGGGGGGAAGCGGCGCTTCCTGGGTACGCTCCCCAGCCGGGCTGCCCGAGGCCATCCAGAAGGCCATCGCCGAATCGCCCATCCGACAGGCCTGGATCGAAGAAAGCGTGCTCGGCTGGAAGGAATACGAGCTGGAAGTCATGCGCGATCGCGCCGATAACTTCGTCGTCATCTGCTCGATTGAAAACCTCGACCCGATGGGCATCCATACCGGGGATAGCATCACCGTCGCCCCGGCGCAAACCCTGACCGATCGCGAATATCAGGTGTTGCGCGATCTGGCCCGCCGCGTCCTCTCCGCGGTCGGCGTGGAGACCGGCGGCTCGAATGTGCAGTTTGCCGTCAACCCAAGAGATGGGCGCGTGCTGGTCATCGAGATGAATCCTCGCGTCAGCCGCTCCTCTGCCCTGGCCAGCAAAGCGACCGGCTTCCCCATTGCCAAGATCGCTGCCCTGTTAGCCGTCGGATACACGCTGGACGAGATCGCCAACGACATCACCGGGCAGACGCGCGCCGCCTTTGAACCCTCGCTTGATTACGTGGTGGTCAAAATACCCCGCTGGGCCTTTGAGAAATTCCCCGAAGTGGATGCCACGCTGGGGCCGCAGATGAAATCCGTCGGCGAGGTGATGGCGCTGGGGCGCACTTTCCCGGAGGCCCTGAACAAAGCCATCCAATCCCTGGAGATCGGGGTGGATGCGCCGGATGGCTCCGGGCCGGCTCGTCGCCCCCCTGAGACAGCCGAGACGCTCGCCTCGTTGCAAATCCCGACCGCGGATCGCCTCTTCCGTGTGTATCGCGCCCTGCGACAGGGGCTTCCGCTGGAGGCCGTCGCCCAGGCCAGCGGTTACGATGCCTGGTTTCTGGCCCAGCTACAGGAAATGCAGGCGGTAGAGCGCAGGGTCGTTGAGATCGCCCAGGAGAAAGATGCTCTCCAGGGTGCGGCTTTCAAGTCGGCGTTACGGGAGGCCAAAGAGATGGGCTTCGCCGATTCCTACCTGGAGCGGCTCCTCTCTCCCTTCCTGCCTGCGGATCGCCCCTTCCGTCACCTGCGGGAGGCGCTGGGCATTCGTCCCACCTTTCAGCGCGTGGATACCTGCGCCGCCGAATTCGAGGCGCAGACGCCTTACCTGTATAGCTCCTACGCGCTGGAAGATGAATCCAGACCCACCTCGCGCCCGAAAATTCTGATCCTGGGTGGGGGTCCCAACCGCATCGGGCAGGGGATCGAGTTCGATTACTGCTGCTGTCAGGCCGCCTTTGCCCTTTCCAGCATGGGCTACGAGACCCTGATGCATAACTGCAACCCGGAAACCGTCTCGACGGACTACGATACCGCCGACCGCCTGTACTTTGAACCTTTGACCCTGGAACATGTGCTGAACGTGGTGCAGGCAGAGAGGCCGCTCGGTGTCATCGTGCAATTTGGAGGTCAAACGCCGCTCAACCTGGCCAGAGAGCTGGAGGCCGCCGGCGTGCCGATCCTGGGAACATCCCCCTCGGCGATTGCCATTGCCGAGGACCGCGAACAATTTTCGGCCTTGCTGGCGCGCCTGGAAATTCCCCAACCCGAAAACGGCATCGCGCGCTCCCTGGAGGAGGCGCGTCAGGTGGCTGCGCGCATCGGGTATCCGGTGCTTGTTCGCCCCTCGTTCGTGCTCGGCGGTCGGGCGATGGCGATTGTGGAGGACGAGGACGAGCTGGCAAATGTCATCCAGCAGGCAATGGAGGCCGCCCCCGGTCAACCGATCCTGATCGATCAGTTCCTGGAAGATGCCTTTGAAATTGACGTGGATGCCCTGTGCGATGGCGAACGCGTGGTGATCGGAGCCATCATGCAGCACATCGAAGAGGCTGGCGTTCACTCCGGAGATGCGGCCTGCGTCCTCCCCCCGTACAAAGTGAGCGCCTACTACCTGGAGACCATGCGGGAGTACACCGAACAACTGGGGCTGGCCCTGGGGGTACGCGGCCTGATGAATGTGCAGTTCGCGCTGAAGGATGACATCGTCTATGTGCTCGAAGTGAACCCGCGCGCCTCGCGAACCGTACCCTATGCCAGCAAAGCGACCGGCTTGAATCTGGCCTATCTGGCGGCGCAGATCATGGCCGGTAAAACGTTGACCGAACTGGGAGTGCTGGAAGAACCGCGCGTGGAGGGCTTTTTTGTCAAGGAAGCGGTGCTGCCCTTCCGCAAGCTGCCAGGGGCCAACACCCGCCTGGGGCCGGAGATGCGCTCGACCGGCGAGGTGATGGGTCATGCTTCACGCTTCGGTCACGCTTTTGCCAAGGCGCAACTGGCAGCCGGGAGCGGTCTGCCTCTGGAAGGCGCCGTGCTGATCAGCGTCAATGATTACGACAAAAGCGCAGCGCTGAAGATCGCCCGCGATCTCCACCGCCTGGGCTTTGAGCTGTATGCGACCCGCGGCACCGCGGACTACCTGCAGAAAGCGGGGCTGCCCGTCCAGGTGGTGAACAAATATGCCCAGGGATCGCCGCACACGGTAGACCTGATCCGCGAGGGGAAGGTGCAAATGGTGATCAACACGCCTCGCGGCCGGGGCAGTCACACCGACGGGGCCGAAATTCGCGCCGCAGCCGTGGCGATGAACATTCCCCTGCTGACCACGCTCTCCGCCGCCAGCGCCGCCGTGGTCGCCATCCGCGCCTTGCGCCAGAAGGAACTCAAATACCGCAGCCTGCAAAGTCTCTTCGCCGCCAGGGAGCGATGAAAGAGCATCTCGTGGTAAACTAAGGAAAGAAAATCTCAGTCAAGGAGGCCGTATGGGTGTAAAACATGTATCCCAGGTGCCGGCGAGCGAGGTGCCGAACGCCAGAGAGACCACGATCCAGGTGCTGATCTCGGCGCAGGAGGCGCCAAACTTCCTGATGCGTCGCTTCGTCATGCAGCCAGGAGGCGGTATGCCGCGCCATACCAATCGCGTGGAACATGAGCAATACGTCCTGCGAGGGCGCGCCCGCATTGGCATCGGCGAAGAAACCTACGAAATCGGTCCGGGAGACGTGGTCTTCATCCCGGCAGGCGCACCGCACTGGTACGAAAACATTGGCGAAGAACCTTTTGAATTCCTCTGCCTGATCCCCAACCAACCCGACGAAATCCGCATCCTTGACACTTCCTCCTGCTGAACCCCCGGCAATCCAGGCAGGGGTTGTTCGTCATAAAGGAGCGCCACCTGTGTCCTCCTTTTCCAACCACGATCGCGAACTCCAAAGCTATTTCACCGCGAAGAGCATGGTGGAGCAGATTGAGGCGGTATTGTGAAAACCATCGAGCAAATCTTGCGCCAACTGGCAGACGGAGAATTCGAACTGACGCGCCATGCCCTGCGACGAATCGTCGAGCGCAACATCAGCGAAAGCGAGATTCGTCAAGCGGCGAAAAATGGCCATCTCATTGAAGATTATCCTGATGACAAGTACTCGCCCAGTTGCTGATATTGGGTTTTACTCAAGCAGGACGACCTTTACACATTCAGGTATCGTACGCAGAAACGGAGAAAGTGCGAATCATTACACTGTACGAGCCTGATCCTGAGGAATGGATAGAATTTTCAAGACGGAGGTCATGATGTTCAAATGTCACGTTTGCGGTTCAACGCAAGCACGAGCGGAACGAGTCAATGAAGTGTTTCGCATTGATGGGCAGTTGGTACTGGTGGAAAACATCCCCGCCCTTGTCTGCCGTCGTTGTGGAGAGATCATTTTTAGCCGCGAGACGGCAGAAGCGGTACGAAAACTGGTACGCGGACAGGGCAAACCTGTCAAGTCGGTGCGGCTGGATGTCTTTGCATATGCCTGAACAGCCGATCAGCAACCCTGGCTTTGATGGCTGTCGCTCGTGCTTTCGTCATTTGTCATAAAGGAGCGCACCTGTGTCCTCCCTTTCCAACCACGAACGCGAACTCCAAAGCTATTTCACCGCGAAGAGCATGGTGGAGCAGATTGAAAACGTAATTCCTACCAACTGCCCACCAACTATCCATTTTTGTTGCGGTAGAAAATTTTCTACCGGTAGAAAATTTTCTACCGTTACATTGCGAGCCGCCGCAGGCGGCGAAGCAATCCCCTTATCGGCCAGGAGAGTGCTTTCCCCACGCTGCGCTCGGGACATGCGCTTCGCTCGCAATGACAGAAGGCGGTTTTTATGGCTTTCGGGCGACTCGCTGCGAATTTCCTGAACGAACGATACAGTATCCATACTCTCTACCCTTCTTGACCTGATCCAACAAGCAGACTACAATGCTTGTGGAGGTTACGATGTATCAGACGCTAACTGTCTCGGAAAAGCTCTATCGGCAATTAGAGACTACGGCGCGCCATGGCGGGTTCGATGGCCTGGAGGAATTTATCCAGATCCGCGCAGACCGCAAGCGGGTAGGCCACTGCAGAGAAGCGTAACAGGCAGATTCAAACACAAGGGAGCAAAAATGAGCGTAGCTTTGAAAGACCTCTCGACAGAGCAACTCGAGCAACTCATTGAACGTACCATAGACCGCCGGCTTCAGGTGTGGCTGGAGCAACTGCTGGATGCATTGACCGAGATAGATGACGAGGACAAGGCTGTTCTACGTCCCGAGTTCGCTGAATCATTACGGCGTTCCATTGCACAGGCGCGCGCGGGGGAAGGAATAGACCTCCAATCCTTTCGTGAGCAAATCGGACGATGAGACCTTTCACGGTCATCCTCACACCGGAAGCGCAAGGTGACATTTTGCGGCTGGATACGAGCATTCAAACACGCCTTTTGAATCGGATCGAATGGATGGGCGAAAACGCCGAATGGATTCGACATCAAGCGCTGCAAGGTGACGAGTGGCACGGCTGTTTTAAATATCGCGTCGGCGATTATCGCATCATCTATCAGATGGATCGGTCAACCAGTAAACTGATCATCCTGAAAGTGGGTCACCGACGCGAGGTGTACGAATAACCGCCATAAGGAGAGCCACCCATGTCCTCCCTTTCTGAGCACGATCGCGAACTCCAAAACCATTTCACCGCGAAGAGCGGGGTGGAGCAGATTGAAAACGCATTGACATCTGGAGACAGGCCATGAAGTCAGCACTGATGATAGCCATTCATCGCTTTCGGGCTGAACTGGAGAATCTGGGCATCCGCTGCGAACGGATTCTCCTTTGCGGTCCGCAGGCAGGCGGCATAGCCCAGGAAGGCAGCCAGATTGACCTGTTCGTCATTTCGTCCGATTGGGCATGTTATACCGAGCGTCAGCGTTTTGAGATCCTGGACATCGCGGCCGCCCACGTCCTGGCGCCGATCCAGGCGCGTGGCGTCACGCCCTATGAAATTGCCACCCATCGCCTCTCTCCTTCCTGGGAACAGCTTCTGGAACAGGCAGTCCCGATTATCTGATCGCACCGGCTGGCCTGTCGTTTGAAAACGTGTGTTAAAGTTTCATGCCAGCGGGGATCATTTGTGGTAACATCATCGCTGCTGCCTCCGAAATCCACAGCAAAACATCCTTCGAGTGCCTGTGAGCGTCTATGGGATACGCCGATCTTCACATCCACAGCAACGATAGCCTGGATGGCCTGCACAGCATTTCCCAGATTTTGCGCCATGTGGCGCAACTGGAACACGTAAACGTGATCGCCATCACCGATCACGACGTGCTGCGTGGCTCGCTGGAATGCGTCGAGCGAGCGCCGCGCTTCAACATACAGGCCATCCCCGGCATGGAGATCACGACGGCAGACGGGGATTTGCTTGCATATTTTATCCAGCGTCCAATCCCGGCAGGCCGTCCCCTGCTGGAAACGCTGGCAAGGATCGGGGAACAGGGTGGACTGGCAATTTTGCCCCACCCGATGCGCTTTTGGGGATCGCACCGCTGGCCGGCGTTGCGGGAAGCATTGAATCACCCCGAAGGGCGCGCCGTGCTGGTCGGGATCGAGGTGATAGATGCCTGGGGCGAGAATCGCCATGGGGTGAGGCTGGCGGCTCACTACGGGCTGGCCTGCTGCGGCAACAGTGACGCCCACGTGCTCGAGGCCATTGGCCAGACCTGCACCCAGTTCCCCGGCGAAGGCGCTATCTCCCTGCGAGAAGCACTGACGCAGGGGCAGGTGCGCGCCCGCCTTTTCTCTCCGCCCTCCGTCTATGATCTGGCATTAAGCTACATACGCACCCGACGAAAAATACAAAAAGAGCCTCCCACGCAACCCTTAGCGGATCGGCTGTGATGTCGGCTTCCGAACATCTGCAAACCCTGCTTGCAAACCTTCCAACCCGCCCCGGCTGTTACCTGATGAAGAACGCAGCCGGGGAGATCATCTACGTGGGGAAAGCGATCAACCTGCGCCAGCGCGTCCGCTCATACTTTCACGAAAGCGGCCAGACCCCGAAGACGCGGCGCATGGTGCGCGAAATTGCGGATATTGAATGGATCGTGGTCGAAACCGAGCTTGAGGCGCTGCTGCTGGAGATGAACCTGATCAAAAAGCATCGGCCAAAATACAACGTGCGCCTCAAGGACGACAAACGCTATCCGTATATCAAAGTGCACTGGGCGGATCCGTTCCCGAAAGTCACGGTCACGCGGCAACTGGTCAACGACGGCTCACGCTACTTCGGGCCTTATGCTTCGGCCTGGGCGGTGCACCAGACTTTAGACGTGCTGCGCCGCATCTTCCCCTACCTGACCTGTGATCGCCCGATCACCGGCCAGGATGCGCGTCCCTGTCTGTATTATGACATCAAGCTATGCGCCGGCCCCTGCATCGGCGCCATTGACCAGGCGGGCTATCGGCAGATGATCGCCGATCTGATGAATTTCCTGAACGGGCGCGGAGAAGAAATCATCGAGCGCCTGCAAAAAGAAATGGAGCAAGCCGCGGAAACCCTGCGCTTTGAGAAGGCCGCCCGCCTGCGAGACCAGATTCAGGCCCTCCAGGCGGTTATCGAAAAGCAGAAGATCACGTTTGGGCAGGATATGGCCGATTCTGACATCCTGGCCATGGCCCGCAGTGATGGGGAGGCCTGCGTGCAGGTGTTCTTCATTCGCGGCGGCAAGCTGATAGGACGGGAGTACTTCGTGCTTGAAAACACCGCCGAAAGCGAAGATGCTGAAATCCTGGCCCAGTTCCTGAAGCAATTCTATGCGGAAGTGCCAAACATCCCGGAACAGTTGATGCTTCCCCAGGAAATCGAAGAGGCGCAGATCATCTCCCAATGGTTACGAACGCGCCGCGGCGGCGAGAAGGTCGAGATCGTAGTACCCCGCCAGGGACAGGCGCATGAATTGCTCAAGATGGCACTGGAGAATGCCCAGGAAACCCTGAACATCTTGAAAGCACGCTGGCAGGCGGATACGCATCGTCAGGAAGAAGCGCTGATGGAATTACAGCAGGCGCTTTCGCTGCCGCATCCTCCGAACCGTATTGAATGTTATGATATATCCAACACGCAAGGGATGGCCATCGTGGGGGCAATGGTTGTTTTCGAGCAGGGAGTACCAAACAAATCGCTCTACCGGCGATTCAACATCGAAAGCGTGCGGGGGATGCCGGATGATTTTGCCTCCATGGAGGAGATGCTCCGCCGACGCTTCCGTCGCTGGCAGGTTTCCCAGGAGACCGCGGCCCAGCCGGGGGAAAAGGTGGATCGCGCCTTCGCCATCCTGCCTGACCTGATCGTGATGGATGGGGGAAAGGGGCAACTGGCGCGGGCAGTCAAAGTGTTACAGGAATTCAGCCTGTATGGGCAAATTCCACTGATCGCCCTTGCCAAACAGCAAGAAGAGATCTTCTTCCCGGAGCGGACGGAGAGCCTGCTCCTGCCGCGCACCTCGCCGGCGCTCTATCTCCTGCAGCGCGTGCGCGACGAAGCACATCGTTTTGGCCTCACCGCGCACCGTCAACGGCGGAAAAAGTTAGGGATGGCTTCGCAGCTCGAGGCAATCCCCGGCATCGGCCCGACCCGTCGCAAGGCCCTCTTGCGCCATTTCGGCTCCATCGAGGCCATCCGACAGGCTTCCATCGAGGAACTGGCATCGGTGCCCGGCATGACGCGCACCGCGGCAGAGCAGCTCAAGGCGCACCTCGAATAAGGAGTAAAAACCCGTTCAACCATGACCCTCTCGATGTGGATCACACTTCTGATCATCTTCCTGCCGCTGACCCTGGTGATGCTGGGCAGGTGGCGAATGGATGTCGCTGCACTCCTGATGATGGCGGCGCTGGGACTGGCGCAATTTTTCGGATGGGGTATCCTGGGCAAGCCACAAACGCCTGCCGATGCCATTCTCGCCATTGCAGGCTTCAGCCAGCCAGTCATCATCACCCTGATCGGGCTGTTTATCCTCACCCAGGCCCTGACAGCGAACGGCATGATGCAATGGATGAGTCAGCAGATGATGCGGCTGGGGGGTGGTACAGAAGGCCGGCTGATCTTTCTCTTTGCCGGTAGCGCGGCGCTGCTCTCTTTGCTTATGAACAATGTTGCCGTGGGGGCATTGCTCCTGCCGGGCGCCATGCAAGTTTCCCGTCGCACCAGGCTGCCGCCCAGCAAATTGCTGATCCCGATTGCATTTGGCACTGCCCTGGGCGGCATGGCCACGTATTTCACGACCGCCAACATCATCTTGAGCAATCTACTCATCAACGCCTCTCCGCCTCAGGCCGGGCTGGATTTCCGCTCCTTCTTCCCGGTGGGCGGCCTGATTGCGCTGGTGGGTATCCTTTATCTGGCAATTTTGGGGCGCCATCTGCTGCCCAGCCGTCAGCCCGGCCCAGAGCAAATGCTCGCTCGTCGCAGCAGCGCCGAGCTTGAGAGGCTCTACGCCCTGGGCGAACAGTTGTGGTTGGGGCGCGTGGCTGCCCATTCACCGCTGGCCGGGCAGAGCCTGCAACAGAGTCGGATCGGCGAACTGCTTGGGATTGTAGTGGTGGCCATCTGGCGCAAACGACAGGCCATTTTCAACCCGTCGGCGGCTGAGGTCATACAACCCGGTGACATGCTGCTTCTGGTGGGGAACGAGCAACGCGTTCAGCGACTCTCCCAATGGGGCATTGAAATCGGGCGCGAAAAAGAGAACGTGAGCCTGAGCCGCTTCAACGTTTCCCTGGTTGAAGTAGTGCTGGCCCCGCACTCCAGTTACGAAGGCAAAACCCTCAAAGCGCTCAATTTCCGCCGCGCATATGGTTTCACAGCAATAGCCCTGATGCGCCGCGGGCGAAGTTACCGTACAGATGTAGGCACGCTGCCGCTCGAAGCAGGGGATTCTCTGCTGATGATCGGGCCATCTTCTCGCCTGCGTGATCTGCGTGCCAACCCGGAGATCATCTTGCTCGAAGTGGAAGCACCTGTGCCGCTCGTGCCTCGCAAACGCGCCCTGTTCAGCCTCCTGTTGCTGCTGGGCGCGGTCGCCGCTTCGGTGATGGGGATGCCTGCTTACCTGGCCATTCTGAGCGCCGCCAGCCTGGCGTTACTGCTGAACCTGCTGCCCGTGCAGGAAGCCTATCGCGCCATCGAATGGCAGGTGCTCTTCTTCATTGCTGGCATGTCCGCCGCCAGTCGGGCAATGGTCAACACCGGGCTGGCAGCCCTGGCCGCAGAAAGCGTTGTCCGTTTGCTGACAGGGAGCGGGTCGCTGGAGCTGGCCGGAGCTGCCTTTCTCCTTTCTGCCGCGCTCACGCAGTTCATGGGAAGCCAGACCACTGCCTTTGTGATCGGCCCGATTGCCATCAGCGCCGCCCTCCACCTCGGCCTGGCGCCACAGCCCATTGCCCTGGCGGCTGCCATCGGTTGTTCTGCCTCCTTCCTGACGCCCACCTCGCATCCGGTCAACCTGATTATGATGAACCCCGGCAACTACCGCTTTGGTGATTTCGCGCGGGTTGGGCTGGGATTGATGGCGCTCACTTTTCTGACCCTGCTCGCCGGACTGGTTCTCTTCTGGCATTTATCGTAGCTGCGCAAAATTCGCTGACAGTCCGCGACTGACGGCTGACGGGCTGGAAAGCCCGCCCTCCCCACCGTTTACGGTCTACCGTCCACCGTCTACCGTCCATTCCGCGGTCTGCCGTCTGCGGCCTGTACTCGTTCCCTCCTTCGTTGACGGCTCGCCCTCGACGGGCTGGAAAGCTCCTGCGCGGTTTGTCTGCCGACCGCAGCCCGCAGTCCACTACCGTCCATCGTCCATCGTCTACCGTCTATAGCGGGTAGTGTATCTTTCCTTCAGGAAATTTGAACTCCTCTACCCTCCCCCATCTTTGTTGCGGTAGAAAATTTTCTACCGTTACATTGCGAGCCGCCGCAGGCGGCGAAGCAATCCCCATATCAGCCAGGAGATTGCTTTCCCCACGCTGCGCTCGGGACATGCGCTTCGCTCGCAATGAC
>Ga0209162_1002786_pt1 | contig 14849 bp, 9 predicted proteins | sample YNPNPMetaG_FD_187121 | JGI IMG/M metagenome (GOLD analysis project Ga0209162, IMG submission 187121) | Anoxygenic and chlorotrophic microbial mat microbial communities from Yellowstone National Park, USA - YNP NP MetaG (SPAdes) (version 2) ... | reverse complement strand
GAGATATTTTTGATGCTATAATTTTTCATCGGGGACCTCCTGACCCATAGATGTTTGTGTTACTAACATTATATCGGTTTTGGAGGTCCCCTTTACCATGTCCGAACTCATGTCCGAACCTCAGCTCAAGCGCTCCGACGCACGCCAGCGCCGGGGCGAGAACCGCCCCAGGACGAGAACCGCTCGCATGTGGGGCGAGCGAACCGCTCGCATGCGGGGCGAGCGAACCACTCGCATGTGGGGCGAGCGAACCGCTCGCATGTGGGGCGAGCGAACCGCTCGCATGCGGGGCGAGCGAACCGCTCGCATGTGGGGCGAGCGAACCGCTCGCGTGCGGGGCGAGCGAACCGCTCGCATGTGGGGCGAGCGAACCGCTCGCATGTGGGGCGAGCGAACCGCTCGCATGCGGGGCGAGCGAACCGCTCGCATGTGGGGCGAGCGAACCGCTCGCGTGCGGGGCGAGCGAACCGCTCGCATGTGGGGCGAGCGAACCGCTCGCGTGCGGGGCGAGCGAACCGCTCGCATGTGGGGCGAGCGAACCGCTCGCATGTGGGGCGAGCGAACCGCTCGCATGTGGGGCGAGCGAACCGCTCGCATGTGGGGCGAGCGAACCGCTCGCCCCTACTACGAATCGAATGCGGGTTCGTCGGCCAGATCGAGCAGGCCGGCGCCAAGCCGCGGCGGCACCTGCGCCCGTCGCTCTTCGCGGCCAAATTTCAGCACTTCGCCTGAATCGGTGACGGCTTCGACGGCCAGAGCCAGGCTCTGCAGCTCTTTGACCAGGACCTTAAAGGACGCCGGAATGCCCGGCTCCTCGATGGGTTCGCCCTTGACGATGGATTCGTAAGCCTTGACCCGCCCCTGCACATCGTCCGACTTGATGGTGAGCATTTCCTGCAGGATGTAGGCCGCGCCGTAGGCTTCCAAAGCCCAGACTTCCATCTCGCCGAAGCGCTGACCACCAAATTGGGCCTTCCCGCCCAACGGCTGCTGCGTCACCAGGGAGTAAGGACCGGTCGAACGGGTGTGCACTTTGTCCTCTACCAGGTGCGAAAGTTTGAGCATGTAGATGATGCCTACCGTAACGGGCTGATCGAAGGGTTCACCCGTGCGGCCATCGTACAGGCGCATCTTGCCCAGGGTGGGCAGGGCCAGGTTGTGAGCAACGGCGTACTCGCCGGCCCGCAGTTCCAGCTCATCTTCGCTCAGACCAGAGGGGTCTACACCCTGCTCCTGCAGCCACATGCGCAGGCAGGCCAGATGGGCTTTGCGGTTGGCGGCTTCGCGCTCCGCCGGGAAGCGCGGGTCATTTTCGTAGACCATCAGTTCGTCCGGGTTCAGGCCTTTTTCGCGCAGCCACTCGTGTAAGACGGAGCGCCGGGCATAGATGCGGTCCTCACTCAGACGCTGCGGATCGTAGCCGCGGGAGGAAAGCCAGGCCACAACGTAGAGCATGAGCGCCTCTTCATCATCCCGCAGGCTCTCCAGGGGATAGGCCTGACCTTTCAGCCAGGACCAGGCACGCGCCTGCGCCTCTTCCCAGGCCCGGTCAATCATCCAGGCGCGGGCCAGCTCAGCGGCGATTTCCGCTTCCGAAGCCCCGTCGAATACGGGCACTTCGCAGCGATACCCCAGGCGCGATGCCGCCCAACCCAGGTGCGTCTCCAGGACCTGACCGATGTTCATGCGGCCCGGCACACCCAGGGGATTGAGGATGATGTCCACGGACGTGCCGTCCTCCAGATAAGGCATATCTTCAACGGCGACGATGCGAGAGATGACGCCCTTGTTACCATGGCGGCCCGCCATCTTATCGCCCTCGGTGATCTTGCGGCGCTGCGCCACACTCACGCGCACGACTTTTTCAACGCCCGCCGGCAGGTCGCGATAGGCGTCCCGATCGAAGACTTTGATATCCACTACTTTGCCATGCGCGCCGTGGGGCATACGCAGGCTGGTGTCCTTCACGTCGCGCAGCTTTTCGCCAAAGATGGCCCGCAGGAGTTTCTCTTCCGGCGAAAGTTCCTTCTCCCCCTTCGGGGTGACTTTACCCACCAAGATGTCCAGCGGCCCTACTTCCGCCCCAATCCGAATGATGCCTTCCTCATCCAGATCGCGCAGCGCATCATCCGAAACGTTGGGGATTTCGCGCGTGATCTCTTCCGGACCCAGCTTGGTATCGCGCGCGGAGATTTCGTATTTCTCAATGTGCACCGAGGTGAACTTGTCCTCCTGCACCAGGCGTTCGCTGAGCAGGATGGCGTCCTCGAAGTTGCCTCCGTCCCAGGAGAGGAAGGCAACCAGGACGTTTTCACCCAAAGCCAGCAACCCACCCTCGGTCGAAGAGCTATCCGCCAGGATGTCGCCCTTGAGGACGCGCTGTCCCTTAAAGACGGCGGGGCGCTGATCCACACAGGTGCTCTGGTTGGAGCGCTGGTATTTACGCAGCTCGTAGGTCTGCAGCTCACCCTCATCCGTCAACACCTGAATGCGCGAGCCGGTAACCTGGACCACCACGCCATCAGCACGGGCGCGGACGCTCATGCCAGAGTTGAGCGCGGCGGCGCGTTCAATGCCGGTTCCCACGTAGGGCGCTTCAGGACGAATCAGGGGCACGGCCTGACGTTGCATATTCGACCCCATCAGGGCACGATTGGCGTCGTCATGCTCCAGGAAGGGAATGAGGGCCGCGGAGATGCCCACCACCTGGATAGGGGCCACATCCATGAAGTCCACCCGATCTGGTGCGGACAGGCCGAACTGATCACCGCCTCTGCCGCCCCGGCGCGTAGCCACCCGGTCAGTGAGGAAGTGCCCCTCGCTATCGAGCGGAGCGTTGGCCTGAGCAATCACGTACGGCTCTTCGCGATCGGCGGAGAGATAGACGATTTCGTCCGTGACCTTGGGCACAACCTTGACGGGGTCCTTCAAAGGCAGGGCGGCAATCCGCTGAGCCAGCTCGCTATCTATGCGCGTGCCCGCCGTGGCCACGACGTCCCCGCTCACGGGATCACGGACGTCTTCGCGCAGCATGTGGTTGAGCAGCTGCTCCGCCACCGGCGGGACGGTGCGCACGACTTTGCGGTAGGGCGTTTCGATGAAGCCCAACTCATTGACGCGCGCAAAGGTAGCCAGACGCCCGATCAGACCGATGTTCGGTCCTTCCGGCGTTTCGATGGGGCAGATGCGGCCATAGTGACTGTGATGCACGTCGCGCACATCAAAGCCCGCGCGTTCACGGCGCAGGCCGCCCGGACCGAGGGCCGAAAGGGTGCGCTTGTGCGTCAGGCTCGAAAGCGGGTTGGTCTGCTCCATAAACTGCGAAAGCTGACTGGAGCCGAAGAATTCGCGAATAGCCGCGACGACCGGGCGAATGTTGACCAGGCTTACCGGCGTCGGGGATTCCTCGCGCAGGCTCATGCGCTCCTTGATGACGCGCTCCATCCGCAACATCCCCACGCGCAGCTTAGCCTGAACCAGCTCGCCTACCGTCTTCACGCGCCGGTTGCCCAGATGATCCATATCATCCGGCTCGGCGGTGCCGTTGTTGATCTGAATGATGCGGCGTACCAGGGCGACAATATCCTCTTTGGTGATGGTGCGCACGCTCATGGGCACGGTCAAACCCATGCGCTGATTGAGCTTATAGCGCCCAACCCGCTGCAGGTTGTAGCGCTGCTCGTCGAAAATTTGAGAGACCAGATACTCGCGGGCGTTTTCCAGCGTGGCCGGGTCGCCGGGGCGCATACGGCGGTAAAACTCGATGAGCGCCTCTTCCGCGATGGTGTTGTTGCTCCGCACCTCCCAGGTCGGCTCCTGCCGGATGGTCGTGAGCATCCAGGGATGATCGGGATCGTTGTCCACATCCGCGAAGAGCTTGAGCAATTCCTCGTCGGTGCCTTCACGCAGCAAGGCGCTCTTCAGCTCATCCTCTACGGCGGCCAGAGCGCGCAGGAAAATGGTCAAAGGCACGGTGCGTTTGCGGTTGAAACGCAAGGTGAGGTATCCCGAACGCCGGGTCTCGAATTCCATCCAGGCCCCCCGGTCGGGGATGAGCTTGGCGTTACCGAAACGGCGCACCCCGTCCTCATCCATGCCAAAGTAGATGCCAGGCGAGCGGATGAGCTGGCTGACTACCACCCGTTCAGTCCCATTGATGATGAAGGTGGCATCTTCGGTCATGAGCGGGATGTCGCCCAGGAAGATTTCCTGCTCCACGATCTGATTGTTTTCGCGATTGACCAGGGCAACCTTTACGTAGAGGGGAATGGCATAGGTCAGGTCGCGGTCAAGGCATTCTTCCTTGGTGTGCTTGGGCTCCCCAAACCGATATGACAGGTCAAACCCGGCCTGCGCAGCGGCGTTCCCCGGCAAATACAGGCTGAGTTGTCCATTGTAGCTTTCGATGGGCGAAATCTCATCGAAAAGATCGCGCAGGCCTTCCTCCAGCAACCAGCGGTAGGACTGCAACTGAACTTCTACCAGCCCCGGTAAGGGCAAGGCACTTTGAATCCGGGCGTATGATTTGACCCCTAAATGAGCTATAGACATGAATAACTTACCTCCCCACACCCCTCAGACGGCTGAGATCAGGCGCATTAAAGCGCGCTTAAGCCAGACATAGGCAAAAGCTAATTATACCATGGAAGGAGAGATCGTCAACGAACTGGCGAAAAATCGTTTCCAGATGACCTCCTGCAGCGAATTTGACCGACCGCGCGGTTCAACGTTTGAGGAAAAAGGGCACGTCTATGATTACCCGCGTTTTGCCGTGTTTGCGGCGCCCGTAAAGCAGGGCCAGTTTCAGTTGCCAGGCCGTCTGGTTGTGTAAAGGGAGCTGCCACCAGCGGGCCGGGACAAACTCCGGCAGAAGAACCGTCGCCAACTGGCCGTCATTGTGTTCGCGGTCGGTACGTTCCAGAAATTCCAGGAAGGGGCCAATCGTCGAGCGATAGGGTGAGGGCACGACGACTAAGGGCACATCGCATTCCCAGTGTTCCCAGGCCTGACGCACCCGCTCCGCCGTGCCTGGCATGACCTCCACATAGACGGCGGTGACTTTGTTGGAGATAGAGCGGGCATAACGCATGGCCTCAATCACACCACGATGGACCCCGGAGACCGGAACGACGATGCGCGGGGCGGGCAAAGGCTTGAGCGCCGGTGGTAGTCCCTTAAGGGTCAATTGCCGGGCCACTTCCTGATAATGCTGATGAATGGCCTGAAAGACCAGAATCAGCAGAGGCAGAAGCACAAAGACAATCCAGGCGCCGTGAAGGAACTGATTGACGGCGATGATCACCAGAGTGACCAGGGTTACCCCCGCCCCCACCGCATTGATCACCAGTTTCAGCGCATGACGCCCGGTGCGCGTGAGCCACCAATGCGCCACCATCCCGCTTTGCGAAAGGGTGAAAGCCAGAAAGGCACAGACGGCAAACAGGGGAATCAAAGCGTGCGTATCCCCGGCGAAAAAGACGATCAAAAGAGCAGCCAGTCCAGCCAGCGCCAGGATGCCGTTGGAAAAGACCAGGCGATCGCCCAACATGGAAAACTGCCGGGGCATGTAGCCATCTTGAGCCATGATGGAAGCCAGGCGGGGGAAACCGGCGAAACTGGTGTTGGCCGCAACGGCCAACATCAACAGGGTGACGCCCTGGACCAGGAAGTAGAACAGGCTATGGCCCCAGATGCGCCGGGCCAGGGCGGAGAGAATGGTCTCCTGTGCGCCGGCGGTAACCGCAAAATATTGGGTCAGGCCTACCGTTCCCAGGAACAGGAAGGCCATCAGCCCCGCCATGGCGACCAGAGTTAATCCCGCATTGCGGGACGAAGGCGGCTTAAAAGCCGGTACCCCGTTGCTGATGGCTTCGATGCCGGTCAAAGCCGTGCAGCCGGAGGCAAAAGCGTGCAGCAGGACGGCGAGGGAAAGCGGCTGCAGGGCGGGCAGGGTGGCGGGAAAAGTGGCCGCCGGCGTCCTCAGCCCCTGCCAGGCCCCAACCCCGATCATAAGCGCGTAAGTGCCGATAAAAAGATAAACCGGAACAGCCATCACGCTCCCCGATTCGCGCACCCCGCGCAGGTTGGCCAGGGTAATCAGAGCCAGGAGGAAAAGCGCCAGGCTAACGCGATAGGGCCACAGGGCAGGAAAAGCTGAAGCGAGCGCCGCGACCCCAGCCGTCACACTGACCGCGGCATTGAGGACGTAATCCAACATCAAGGCCGCAGCAGTGGTCAGGCCGGGCCACAGGCCCAGGTTCTCCCGCGCTACCGTGTAAGACCCGCCGCCTTTAGGATAGGCATAGATTGTCTGGTAGTAAGAAAAAGCCACAATCAGCAAAACACTGGTAATGGCCAGCGCGATCTTCCAGGAATACTGCAAGCCCAGCGCGCCCGCCACGGCCAACCCCAGGTAGATTTCCTGATTGGCATACGCAATTGAAGCCAGAGCATCGGGAGAAAAGGCGGCCAGCGCCTGCAGTTTACTCAGGCGCTCATCCACCAGACATTGGGTTGGTAAAGGTGGACCAATCAGCCACTCACGCAAACGCATCAACATAGGGCCTCCAGTAAGCGTGAAACCCAGACTAACCGACCGGATTAAAGCATCCAGCGCGCGTTTCCCCAGGCACCCTGGATACGCTGGATCAGGCGCAAGGGCTACCCGGTGTACTTACCTGCCGGCGGCTTCAGCCTTTTAAGGCGACAGGCAGAGCATCGGACACCGGAGCCTCAGCCAGCCGATAGACGCCCTGATAAGCCGGGGGCAGCAGGGTGGCGATAGCGCGCATCATCTGTTCGGTCGCCGCGGCCAAAGCCTCGCTACGCGGATGCTCGTTGACCGGCAGCTGGAAAGGCGCGCCGATGACGACGCGAATGCGCATCCGCCGCAGGTGAAGGAAATCCACCAGCATTTTCTCCGTACCGGTCACCGCGACCGGTAACACCGGCACACCGGAGCGCAAGGCGATGTAGGCCGCACCGGGGCGGGCCGGACGCAGAGCGCGCGTGCGGGAACGCGTGCCTTCCGGGGCGATGCCCAGCACATCTCCCCGTTTCAGGACCGCCAGCGCGGCCCGCAAAGCGGCCAGATCAAGCTCGCCGCGGCGCACCCAAATCGCGCCGGAGGCTTCCATAAGCTGCTTCAGGATGGGCACCCGCCGATACTCGCTCGCTGCCAGCACATACACCTGACGCGGGATAGCCAGCATCAGAATCGGCGGGTCCAGCCGGCTGATATGATTGACAATCAACAAAAACGGGCCTGAGGCGGGCACATGGTCAAGCCCCTCAATCTCCACATGCGCTATCAGACGCGCCAGAAAAGCGACCAGAGCACGAATCCGACGATAGGCAGGCTGCATAGGCTCTACTCCACAGCTTCACCCCAGGCGTTAATCCGGAAATTAGCCGGACGTTCGCCCGCTGGGGGAGTAAACACTACTTCAAAATCAACCGTCTCGCCCACGGCCAGGGTGCGATCGCGCAACACGACGTGCCGATAGCCCAGTACCTGGCCACTGCGATTGTAGAAAGTCACCACAATATTGGGACGCTGCACACTTCCCTCCTGCTGATTCAGGAGCCTGCCCTGCACGTTGTAGCGCGGTCCCTGCGGCGCACCCTGGGCATCAACCACCTTTAAGGGACGGTAGAAGGCAGTAACCGGGCCGATAGTTTCGGCACGCCAGACCTTTACTGTGCAGCGCGCTGCCCCTGCTCCAGGTGAAGAGAAAAGCACGGCAAAGGGAGCACGGCCATTAGCCGACAGGTAATCCGTGCTGAGCAGGGTGATGTTGCTCCCCAACACGGTCCCATCCGCTGCCGCCAGCGTCACCTCAAGCTGAATATTGGTGAGCGGCTCCGAAGTAGGATTGTAAATCTCGCCAGTGCACCACTCCCCGCTAAGCGGAGAACTGTAACGGAACAGGCCCTGGACCTGAACGGCCACGGGGGTCGGGGTAGGCAGAAGCTGCTGCTCAAGCACCGGCAGATTTCCCGCCTCGGCTTCCTCACCGGTCGGGATAATCAGGGATTGCCCCTCGCGCAGAAAACGCGGATCGCTGATGGCATTAGCCCGCTGCAGCGCGTCCAGCGTCACCCCGTACTGAATGGCGATGCCCAACAGAGTATCCCCGCTCTGCACCACGTAAATGATCGGCGTCGGCGTTGGAGAGGGCGTATAGGTCGGCGTCGGCGGCAAAGGGGTGGTGAAGCGCTGAGACGAAAAGGTCGGGGTCGCCGTCATTCTCCCCGCTCCGGGGACAAGCGGTGGCGGGGTGAGGACGGTACCGCAAGCGGCCAAGCCCCACAAGCTCACCCCCACTATCAGGCTGATCAGGATAGCCCGGCTCACCCCAGCTCCTTGTCGTGCAAAGTCAAGCACATTATACCACGGTCTTACCTGCGAGGCACGCCGCACGGCCCTAACCGGCTTCTATATTTTCGGCTTCGGCTAAAGCGTCCAACTGCCGGGCCAGGACACGGCTGACGCGGACCAGACGGGTTTTGACCTTATCCCTGAGGTAGATGCCCCCCAACACCAGCCAGGGCAGGCCCAAAGCGAAAAACAGATAAGGCCGGACAGGCAAAAGCGGCCTGGCAGAAAACCGATCCAGATTGAACAGGATGAGCGCTATCGCAGTCCACACCGTGAGGAAATTGGGGATGGCATCGCTGGCATGGATAAAGCCAGGGCCAGGGATACGCCGCCGGGTCAGGGGCCAGAAAAGGTTGCTCCCCATGTGTCCCAACTGATCTTCCAGCACGTGCCCCAAAAAGCCCAGGCCGGTCAGCAGCCCGCCCCAGCGCGCCGTGCCCCCATCCGCCCCGAACAGGGCCAGCAGGCCCCAGGCGACGCCACCAGCCAGCAGGGCCAGAAAAACGCTGTGCGACCAGCGATGATGCCAATCCAGAAAATGCACCTGCAACTCGTCACCGCTGCGGGCGAAACGGAAGGTAGGGCCGGAGAAAATGTTTACGTGATAGGTCTCGCTGTAGGTGTTGCGCACCGGCACTCCGACTTTGCGGCGCGTTTCAGCCGCGGTCGGCTCAGTGCCGGCGTATGGAACCTGTCCAGTATTGACCAGGGGGCCGATTTTGACGATAACCTCATCCGTATCCGAGACAAAGCGCAGGCTGTATTCACGCCACAGGTCCGGCCCCATGCGGATGGTGTGAGCGACCAGGCTGACATCGCGTCCCGTTTCGTAGGCCTGACGCATGGCGGCGACCAGCACATCCGCGATGCGCTCCGGATCGGGCTCCGGGCCGGGGTCCAATTCGACATCGAATCGCTCCCAATAGCGGGCGAACTTGAAATCCAGGGTGTCGGGCAAAATGCCGCCCACGCCTCCCAGCACCGTCAACAATGAACCCTGCGCCGCGGCCTGCACCACCTGCGGGAAAAAAGTGGCGATGGCGACGCCCGTGATAAAATGCGAAATGCCCTTCATAGCCCCTCCTTAGCTCCCCTCAGTACTCCACCGAGGTCAGGGTACGCAGATGAATCGGGTAGCGGCTGCGTAGCCTGCCCCCACTGCGTTTGGCCCAGCCCAGAGCAAAACCTTCGACGGTAACCAGCACAAAATTTTCCGGGCCTGAATCGGGCCAGCTATCCCCGGCCAGGAACTGCCCCAGGCGTGGGTCCTCTAACGTCAGGTCCAGGCGCTCCAGAGCCGTTTCGGGCGCTATGCCCAGGGCCAGAGCATGTTCCGGGTTCACCTCTCCATGGCGGAGGGTCCCGACCCACCAGCCAGGACGCAGGACGTGCAAGTCCTGCCAAAGCTCCGGGTCCATGGGGGTCAGGTAGAGCTGATCCGCTCCCGCGCTGAAAACCAGGCCCGCTTCGGGAGCGGGACCGCGCAAAGCTTTGGCCAGAGCAGCGCGGTACAGGGCAAGGATGCGCCCCGGCACCTCCCGCCCGCGCCAGGGAGCCGGCGCCGGCTCGGAAGTACCGCGTTTCACCAGCAGGGCGTAGAAATGCCCATGGCCGGGTCCAGTATGGGGGAAGAGGCGCACAGCATTGCGCAGGCCTGCCGGCGCGCCAATCCATTCCGGTCGCCCCGGCGTAAACCCGGCACGCGGCGCTACCGGGTGCAGAGCGAAATCCGGGCAGCGCTCCAGGAAGGCGGCAATGACACCTTCATCCTCTTCCGGCGCAAAAGTACAGGTGGCGTACAACAGCCGTCCGCCGGGGCGCACCAGACGCGCGGCCTGCTCCAAAATCTGCACCTGCCGGCGCGCATTGCCCTGGACAACGGGCACGCTCCAATCGCGCACGGCCTGAGGATCGCGCGCAAACATGCCCTCGCCAGAGCAGGGCGCGTCCACCAGCACGGCATCGAACAACTCAGGCCAGCGTTCGGCCAGGCGCTCCGGCGTTTCGTTGGTGATGAGCGCGTTAGTCACGCCCATGCGCTCCAGATTCATGGCCAGCACAGAAGTGCGCTTGCGGACGATGTCGTTGGCCACCAGCACGCCCTGGCCCTGCAGCCGCGCCGCCAGATGCGAAGCTTTGCCGCCGGGCGCAGCTGCCAGGTCCAGCACCCACTCGCCGGGACGCGGATCGAGGATTTCCGCCGCCGCCATGGTACTGGGGTCCTGGAGATAGTACAGTCCCGCGGCGTGATAAGGGTGCGCGCCCGGCTCCCCGGCTTTAACGACGCGGCCCTCCGCACACCAGGGGACCGCTTCCAGCGGCCAGGACAGACGCGCCGCCAGCGCGGCAGCGTCGCCCCGCAAGGTGTTCAGACGCAGGCCAAAATCGCGCTGCGCCAGGGCCTGCAGGAAAGCGCCAGCCTCCGCGCCCAGCCAGGTCTGCATGCGTTGGATAAACTCAAAAGGGAAAGTCGTCATAAACTCTCGCATAGAAACAGGGGGGAGCGACCAGCGTTCCCCCCTGTCGCATGAAACGCCCGGCTTACTCCTTGGTGTAGGGAACGCCGTCCGCCGCCGGGGCGGTAGCGCGCCCGACAACGCCGGCCAGAGCGATCATGGTCACCAGGTAAGGCGCCATCAGCAAGAACTGCGAGGGGATGGGCACCGCCAGAATCGCCAGGGAGACCTGCAGCGAGTTGGCAAAGCCAAAGATGAGAGATGCGCCCAGCGCCCCGAAGGGCATCCACTTACCGAAGATCATCGCCGCCAGGCCGATAAAGCCGCGTCCGGCGGTCATCAATTCGTCAAAGCGGCCCACCGAGCTGAGGATGAGGTAGGCGCCACCCAGCCCCGCAATAGCTCCTCCCAGGATGGTGTTGACGTAGCGCATCTTGAAGACATTAACGCCCAGCGTGTCCGCGGCGCGGGGATGTTCACCCACCGCACGCGAGCGCAGCCCCCAGCGGGTGTAAAACAGCATCCCATGAATGACCACAACCAGGATCAAGGCCAGGTAGACCAACAGGGTTTGATTAAAGAGCACCGGCCCCAGCACGGGGAGCTTGCTTAACAGGGGCAGCGGAATGGGCTGGAAGGTAGGCGGTGTATTCAAAGCCTCGTTGTGCTGCAGGTAGGCCGAGCTGAAGTAGCTGGTGAGGCCTGTAGCCAGGATGTTGATAGCCGTGCCGGCCACAATCTGATCCACCCGGTAACGAATGGCCAGAACGGCCAGCAAGGCCCCCATCAAAGCGCCGGACAGGACCGCGGTGATCAGGCCCACCCAGACGCTCCCACTGACGCTGCCGAACAGAGCCGCGAAGAAGGCGCCGGTGAGCATCATGCCCTCGATGCCGATGTTGACCACGCCACTGCGTTCGCACATCAAGCCGCTCAGGGCTGCCAGCAGGATGGGCACGCCGCCCAGCAGGGACTGCTTGAGCATACCCGTCAGGTTCATGGACTTATCACGCGCCGCCCAGGCCAGGAAAGCCAACACAAACAGGCCGACAACCAGGCCCAGGACCGCCTCAGCGTTCTTGAATCCCTTAGCCAGTTGCCAGGCGCCTAAAAAAGCGCTTATGGCTGCGGTGATGTACACAAAGGTAGACGCGCTAAAGGTCCAGGCTGGCAAAGGCAGTTCGCCGCTATCCGATTGGAAGACAAAGGTAGACAGGCGGGCATTGGTACCCGGCATGAACAGCACCAGGATGGCCAGCGCAAAAACGATAAAGGCTATGCCCAAGCCACGAGCACGCCGGATCTCTTCGGGAGTCTTTGAGGTTGGTTCCATGGTCGCCTCCGATTACATTTTGCCCCAGCCCGACGTAAGAACGAGCTGTTCTTGTTTAGCGGGTTGCCGCAGGCCATACAAGGAGCGAATAATCTGGGGAGCGGCGATAAAGATGATGATCAACCCCTGTAGTATGGCTGTGATATCCACCGGAATCCCTGCTATCCCTTGCATATTGCGCGCGCCCGCTTTCAAAGCGCCAAACAAGAGTGAGGCCAGCACGACCCCTGACGGCTGACTGTTGCCTAACAGCGCCAGCGCGATAGCATCAAACCCATACCCAGAGGAAAAGGCGTTGGGCATGAAGTGCAGGACGCCCAGGATATCCGTGGCCCCGGCCAGACCCGCCAGGCCGCCTGCGATCACCATGGTGATGACAATGGTGCGCGGGACATTGATGCCTGCATAGCGCGCCGCATGGGCGTTTTTACCCACCGTGCGAATTTCAAAACCCAGGGTGGTCTTAAACAGCAGCCAGTGCACCAGCCAGGCTACGGCCAGCGCCAGGAAAAAGCCGACGTTAAAACGAATGTTGGAATCCGAAGGGAAGAACTGCGGCAGGTAGGCCGAAGGCTCGATTTCCGGACTCACTGGACGATACCCTGGACGGGCCATCGGACCGCCGACATCCAGCATGAATTCGGCCAGGCGGAAGGCGATGTAGTTCATCATGATAGTGTTGATAACTTCATGGGCACCAGTTTTTGCTTTCAACAAGCCGGGGATGGCTCCCCAGAGCGCCCCGCCGGCGATGCCAGCTAGCAAGGCCAGGGGCAGATGGATGATGGCAGGAACCCCCTTCAAGCTGTATCCCACAAAAACCGTGGTCAGGCCAGCGACGAAATATTGACCTTCAGCTCCGATATTAAACAGACCGCCCTGGAAACCAAAAGCCACGGCCAGCCCGGCAAAGATATAGGGCGTCGTGGTCCGCAGGGTTTCGGTCAGAGGATAGATCGCGTTCAAAAAGGCCTGTCCATCTCCACTAAAGATGGCCTGGATGATCTGGGCCGGATTGCCGAAAGCACCGACGAAAAAGGCCCCGTAAGCGGTACCGATCACTTCCGCAGCGCGGGCCAGACCGGCAAACAGTCCACCTGTGCCAAAAGCCTCATAAACGGAACTGTCCGTGAAAATAATCACCAGGGCCCCAATGACCAGAGCCGTCACCACAGCCAGCAAGGGGAGGCCCAGGCTCTGCAGGTTAAGGCGGGGCTTACGCGGTTGCACCTGGGGTTGGGATGGTTTTTCGCTCATCGCGTCTCCTCCTGATGCGCAAATTGGCGCTTGACGCCAGCCATATACAGGCCTATTTCTTCTTTGCTCGCTTCGCCAGCCTGAAGGACGGCGGTGATTTCCCCTTCGTACATCACCAGGATGCGATCCGCCAGGGACATGATCTCATCCAGTTCGGCAGAAACCAGCAGCACCCCGGCCCCGGCATCGCGTTTACGCACCAACTGCGCGTGGATGTACTCGATAGACCCCACATCCAAACCGCGCGTGGGCTGGGAAGCGATGACCAGTTTATCGGGGCGACTCAGTTCGCGGGCGACAATCACCTTCTGCTGATTGCCGCCAGAAAGGTTACCCGCCGCCACCAGGGGCATAGGCGGACGCACATCATACTCCTTAACCAGCTTGTTTGCATGGTCGCGGATGTAGTCTTCCTGCAAACGTAGGCCCTTAGCGGCGGGAGGGAGATAGTAGGTGTTCAACACCAGATTATCCGCCACCGGGAAGGGCAAGACCAGGCCGTCACGCTGCCGGTCCTCAGGGATGTGCGCCACCCCGGCTTCGGTAATCACCCGCGGTGAAGCGTTGGTCACATCCTTATTCCCTACCCATACTTTACCTTCCACAATGTGGCGCAGGCCCGTCAGAGCTTCCACCAGTTCCGTCTGACCATTGCCCTGCACGCCGGCCACCCCGACAATTTCGCCGGAACGCACCTCAAAAGAGATACCGCGCACCGCCATTTGATGCCGGTCGCTCAGAACCTTGAGGTTTTCAACTTTAAGCACCGGCTCTTTCGGCTCTGCGGGCTTCTTTTCCACGTTCAGAATGACCTGGCGGCCCACCATCATCTCGGCCAACTTCAGTTCCGAGGTGACTTTAGGATCCGCCTGACCCACGACGCGCCCCTGCCGCAGGACCACCACCCGGTCGGCGATTTCGCGCACTTCCTTAAGCTTGTGCGAGATGAAGATGATGGACTTGCCATCGGCAATCAAGGCGCGCATGATCTTGAACAGGCCCACGACCTCCTGCGGCGTGAGCACAGCGGTTGGCTCGTCTAAAATCAAAATATCAGCGTTGCGATAGAGCAGCTTGATGATTTCCACCCGCTGCTGCAACCCCACCGGCAACGAACCGACCAGCGCATCCGGGTCCACATCCAGGCCGTATTGGGAGGAAAGGCTGATGATGCGCTCGCGTGCGCTCTGCCGATCCAGAAACACGCCGTTTTTGATGGATTCCATGCCCAGCATGACATTTTCCGTCACGGTGAAAACCGGGACCAGCATGAAATGCTGGTGGACCATCCCGATGCCCTGCATAATGGCATCGGTCGGCCCCTGAATCGTGGCCTTTTTGCCATTGATGAAAATTTCGCCCTCATCGGGCGCGTACAGCCCATAGAGAACGTTCATCAGGGTCGTCTTACCGGCGCCGTTTT
>Ga0209162_1002785_pt1 | contig 14857 bp, 17 predicted proteins | sample YNPNPMetaG_FD_187121 | JGI IMG/M metagenome (GOLD analysis project Ga0209162, IMG submission 187121) | Anoxygenic and chlorotrophic microbial mat microbial communities from Yellowstone National Park, USA - YNP NP MetaG (SPAdes) (version 2) ... | reverse complement strand
TGGCAGATTTCGCCGCCGCTGCTGGCAGTTTCAATCCACGCCTTCCGGGGGGAAGGCGACGCGCTGCCGGGCAGCAGGCGCTGGATCATCGCCAGTTTCAATCCACGCCTTCCGGGGGGAAGGCGACTCCCATACAGCCCATGATCATCCAGCGACAGCCGTTTCAATCCACGCCTTCCGGGGGGAAGGCGACTTATAGATGCGCACGGTGAAGATCTCGTTTGCGAGTTTCAATCCACGCCTTCCGGGGGGAAGGCGACACGTCCACCGTACTCGCGTTCGCGGCGGATGCGAGTTTCAATCCACGCCTTCCGGGGGGAAGGCGACACGATCTGGCGCGGGCAGATCGAGCGGATCGAGGGTTTCAATCCACGCCTTCCGGGGGGAAGGCGACGCTGGGCATCCACTCGCCGTCGCGCGTCGCGGCGGTTTCAATCCACGCCTTCCGGGGGGAAGGCGACTCACCAGCGCGGCGGCTGCGATTTCCGAGATTTGGTTTCAATCCACGCCTTCCGGGGGGAAGGCGACAAACGACAGCCCGGCGACGCGCGCGCTGCCGCCGTTTCAATCCACGCCTTCCGGGGGGAAGGCGACGACTGCGCGCAAATAGTTGACAACGTGCCCGTCTGTTTCAATCCACGCCTTCCGGGGGGAAGGCGACACAGCCGCCGTATCGACAATCTGAGCATCAACCGGTTTCAATCCACGCCTTCCGGGGGGAAGGCGACGCAACACGAGGCAAATCGCGTATTAATTAACAAGTTTCAATCCACGCCTTCCGGGGGGAAGGCGACCAGTGACAATCGTGAGCTGGGCGACGAGCGCCTGCTGTTTCAATCCACGCCTTCCGGGGGGAAGGCGACGCGCCGCGAGTGCGAACCAAACCAGCACATACAAGTTTCAATCCACGCCTTCCGGGGGGAAGGCGACCGCCCGTCCCTTCCTACAGCGGCATTCCGCCTGACGTTTCAATCCACGCCTTCCGGGGGGAAGGCGACACTCCACAACAGCACCCCATCAACTCAGTGAGCGGTTTCAATCCACGCCTTCCGGGGGGAAGGCGACGCTGCTGAGTTTGGCATAGAGCCGCTCGACCGGTTTCAATCCACGCCTTCCGGGGGGAAGGCGACAGCGCCGCCAGCGCGGCAAGCGCCAGCCAGATGAGTTTCAATCCACGCCTTCCGGGGGGAAGGCGACGTACTCCCACTGCCTGTTTGCGTGCACATATGCAGTTTCAATCCACGCCTTCCGGGGGGAAGGCGACGCTGGCGAGCTGATGAGACATGGCGCCGTCCGCGTTTCAATCCACGCCTTCCGGGGGGAAGGCGACGCGTCAGCGTCCCAGACGAGGGATCGGACTCGCAGTTTCAATCCACGCCTTCCGGGGGGAAGGCGACTGGTCAGCAGCGCCGCCAGACACGGCGAGATTCCAGTTTCAATCCACGCCTTCCGGGGGGAAGGCGACACGAGCGCCGACGCCAGCGTGGCGCGCGCGTCGAGTTTCAATCCACGCCTTCCGGGGGGAAGGCGACACGCGCGCGAAATCGGCTTGTCTGAGCCCGTACCAGTTTCAATCCACGCCTTCCGGGGGGAAGGCGACTGTGAGCTTGGGAACGTAGTTGTCAACCACGTGTTGTTTCAATCCACGCCTTCCGGGGGGAAGGCGACATGGAAGCAATTTCATATAGAGCGCGCTTGGTTGTTGTTTCAATCCACGCCTTCCGGGGGGAAGGCGACGCGGTGGGGATACGTTCACGAAACGGTGGTTCGTTTCAATCCACGCCTTCCGGGGGGAAGGCGACGTGTCTAGATCGCGCTGATTGATCTCGTACCAGTGTTTCAATCCACGCCTTCCGGGGGGAAGGCGACCTATCTGTATCGTGATAGCGTTATTGAGCGCGCAGTTTCAATCCACGCCTTCCGGGGGGAAGGCGACGACGCGTCTACCATAACCGCCCCACGGACAGCATGTTTCAATCCACGCCTTCCGGGGGGAAGGCGACAAACGAACGAGATCACCAGCAGCGTGACGGGAGTTTCAATCCACGCCTTCCGGGGGGAAGGCGACGCCAGGTCGCCCTGATTCTGTGACACGTCGTACGTTTCAATCCACGCCTTCCGGGGGGAAGGCGACCCGTCATAATCCCTTCTTACACACCTGTGAATCAGTTTCAATCCACGCCTTCCGGGGGGAAGGCGACAGGTCTGCAGCTGGTTCGTGGCACTGGTAGTCAGTTTCAATCCACGCCTTCCGGGGGGAAGGCGACGATCATCCCCGGTGAGCCACCCTTCCAGTTCGGCGTTTCAATCCACGCCTTCCGGGGGGAAGGCGACCAAGCGGCCCCGCCCATGTGACCGGGCCGCCTGAGTTTCAATCCACGCCTTCCGGGGGGAAGGCGACCTCACTCATTGTCTACTCCCTACGGGCGACGGTCGTTTCAATCCACGCCTTCCGGGGGGAAGGCGACCGCGCTTGTAGCCTGTGTACCCGCATACCCTGCTGTTTCAATCCACGCCTTCCGGGGGGAAGGCGACGCGCGTTAACGAGGTCGGAGATTGCAGTTGCGGCGTTTCAATCCACGCCTTCCGGGGGGAAGGCGACTTGCCAGGTCGCCCTGATGCCGTGACGCGCCGCACGTTTCAATCCACGCCTTCCGGGGGGAAGGCGACGCTCACGCTCAATGCGCGCCATGCTCAGATGGATGTTTCAATCCACGCCTTCCGGGGGGAAGGCGACGCTCACGCTCAATGCGCGCCATGCTCAGATGGATGTTTCAATCCACGCCTTCCGGGGGGAAGGCGACTTGTCAATGCGGCAGTACACAAGTGTCAACCGAGTTTCAATCCACGCCTTCCGGGGGGAAGGCGACGTTTGCCAGGTCGCCCTGATGCCGTGACGCGCCGCACGTTTCAATCCACGCCTTCCGGGGGGAAGGCGACGATTGACCGGTTGATGAGGGGACAAGCCGAACAGTGCGTTTCAATCCACGCCTTCCGGGGGGAAGGCGACGACAACTGGTCAAACCAGGAAACGACCTTGCTCCAGTTTCAATCCACGCCTTCCGGGGGGAAGGCGACGCCGGCTGTTCGGCTCGTTGAAGAGCGCTGAAAGTTTCAATCCACGCCTTCCGGGGGGAAGGCGACACTCTGACGAGTGGTTGTCAATCGTTAGTGCTGGCGTTTCAATCCACGCCTTCCGGGGGGAAGGCGACCGTACACGCCGTACCAATCGGAGAGTCGCAACGCGTTTCAATCCACGCCTTCCGGGGGGAAGGCGACCGGGGGCTTGGTATTTTGATGTACAAGGTGGTTATGTTTCAATCCACGCCTTCCGGGGGGAAGGCGACCGGCGTCGCGGTCGCTTGGGATCGGCGCGGTGGCGTTTCAATCCACGCCTTCCGGGGGGAAGGCGACGTGATAATTGCATTCAAAATTGTGCGGATATTCCAGTTTCAATCCACGCCTTCCGGGGGGAAGGCGACCGGCGTCCAGTCGCCGATGTCTGCGTTCGCGTCGTTTCAATCCACGCCTTCCGGGGGGAAGGCGACACATCGCCCGATTGCTCCAGACCGGCGACTACGCGTTTCAATCCACGCCTTCCGGGGGGAAGGCGACCGCGGATCGCGGCGTCGCGCTTGCGTTTTTCGCGTTTCAATCCACGCCTTCCGGGGGGAAGGCGACCGGCTCCGCCGCGCCGTTCGCGCGCGTCACTCTGTTTCAATCCACGCCTTCCGGGGGGAAGGCGACCTGCTAACCACTGGGTTTTCCCGGTGCCTTTCGCGGTTTCAATCCACGCCTTCCGGGGGGAAGGCGACACATCGCCCGGCTCATCCGTTCCGGCGACTATGCGTTTCAATCCACGCCTTCCGGGGGGAAGGCGACCGACCGGCGCCGTCAACTGGCAAAGGAACTGCGCGTTTCAATCCACGCCTTCCGGGGGGAAGGCGACTCAACGAAGCCCGCGCGGGTTCGCGCGGGAAGAGTTTCAATCCACGCCTTCCGGGGGGAAGGCGACGATTGCAATAACAGAAGAGTTCGTCGATCTCGTCGTTTCAATCCACGCCTTCCGGGGGGAAGGCGACAATCCAGCGCCGCCAGCAGCGCATCAGTCTCGACGTTTCAATCCACGCCTTCCGGGGGGAAGGCGACGAGAAACGCAAGCACCGGCGCGGCGCGCTCTTGATGTTTCAATCCACGCCTTCCGGGGGGAAGGCGACGCGCTACGGATCCCTATTTTGGGCTAACAACTACGTTTCAATCCACGCCTTCCGGGGGGAAGGCGACCGGCGGCGACGCGAGTATCCAACTCGATGATCCGGTGTTTCAATCCACGCCTTCCGGGGGGAAGGCGACCTTTCGATATATCAACGACGCGGGTCGTTTCGGGGTTTCAATCCACGCCTTCCGGGGGGAAGGCGACTTTGAGGGTTCTGACGACGGCGCGCGCGGGAACGGGTTTCAATCCACGCCTTCCGGGGGGAAGGCGACAGACGCTCGCTTGGCGTGTAGCGAGCGTCGGGGTTTCAATCCACGCCTTCCGGGGGGAAGGCGACCGATTTCGTACTCCCAAAGATCGGGGCGCGAATCGTTTCAATCCACGCCTTCCGGGGGGAAGGCGACCGAGCGTCGCGTTGCCGAATACGCCGCCGCGCTCTCCGTTTCAATCCACGCCTTCCGGGGGGAAGGCGACGATAGCGCTCGATCGCCAGATCGCACCAATAACGGGTTTCAATCCACGCCTTCCGGGGGGAAGGCGACGCTGTTCCCGCCGGATTGGAGGCGGTTCTTCTGGTTTCAATCCACGCCTTCCGGGGGGAAGGCGACATGCGAACAGTGCGAACCGGTTGCGGTCTGCGCCGTTTCAATCCACGCCTTCCGGGGGGAAGGCGACTCACGCTGGGGGCGTTCACCGGAGGGGACGCGCCGAGTTTCAATCCACGCCTTCCGGGGGGAAGGCGACAAATACACAGAGTAAAACCGCGCGTGCTCATCAGCGTTTCAATCCACGCCTTCCGGGGGGAAGGCGACAATTGCGCTCGATGACTGTAATGTCACGCTGATGTTTCAATCCACGCCTTCCGGGGGGAAGGCGACAGAGCCTGACCGCCGGGCGGCCAGACGAATCTCGAACGTTTCAATCCACGCCTTCCGGGGGGAAGGCGACGTGGTGATACGCAATCAGTTCCAGTTCAGCGCGCGGGTTTCAATCCACGCCTTCCGGGGGGAAGGCGACGTTGTAGAGACCGTACATATTCGAGACTGTGTAGTTTCAATCCACGCCTTCCGGGGGGAAGGCGACTTTTGAGATGTCAACAACCCGCGTCGTTTCGGGGTTTCAATCCACGCCTTCCGGGGGGAAGGCGACGCACATACAAACAGTTCGCGGGTTACGCTTGGGCGTTTCAATCCACGCCTTCCGGGGGGAAGGCGACGATGCCGAACAGCGCGAATCCTTCAACGTCGATGTTTCAATCCACGCCTTCCGGGGGGAAGGCGACATGTGATGGCGTATAAACGAGACCCGTCGCTGGCGTTTCAATCCACGCCTTCCGGGGGGAAGGCGACGCGGCGACGCGAGTATCCAACTCGACGAGCCGGCGTTTCAATCCACGCCTTCCGGGGGGAAGGCGACCTACTTCTACGGCGGCACTCCGGTGGGGCTGGCGCGGTTTCAATCCACGCCTTCCGGGGGGAAGGCGACGACCCAGACGATTTTGTAAACGTACTGCGATAAGGTTTCAATCCACGCCTTCCGGGGGGAAGGCGACTGTTGCACGCCAGCGCGATCCGGTCGCCCGCTTTGTTTCAATCCACGCCTTCCGGGGGGAAGGCGACTTGATGCTTGGGATTAGTGTTGACGAGTGGCACAGTTTCAATCCACGCCTTCCGGGGGGAAGGCGACGTCACAGCACTCCAGACAAACACGCCGTCAGTCGGTTTCAATCCACGCCTTCCGGGGGGAAGGCGACGAGGTTGCGCGACATCTCGACTTCCCGCGCGCAGTTTCAATCCACGCCTTCCGGGGGGAAGGCGACTCAACGCTCGCCTGGCGCGTTGCAAGCGTCGGGGTTTCAATCCACGCCTTCCGGGGGGAAGGCGACGAAGCGCCGGAGATCGTCTGCGCCATCACTCCGTTGTTTCAATCCACGCCTTCCGGGGGGAAGGCGACTCACCGGATTTGTACCACTCCAGCGACTTCTGGAGTTTCAATCCACGCCTTCCGGGGGGAAGGCGACCAGAGACCAGCGGCAGCAACAACGAGACGCTGGAGTTTCAATCCACGCCTTCCGGGGGGAAGGCGACCGCGTACGGAGAAGCGCAGCGGTTCGCTGCGGTCGTTTCAATCCACGCCTTCCGGGGGGAAGGCGACACGTTCGTCAGGTTTTGGGATTCCAGGTCAGTGAGTTTCAATCCACGCCTTCCGGGGGGAAGGCGACCTGGTACACAACCACCTTTCCGTCAGCGCAGTGGTTTCAATCCACGCCTTCCGGGGGGAAGGCGACCTGGTACACAACCACCTTTCCGTCAGCGCAGTGGTTTCAATCCACGCCTTCCGGGGGGAAGGCGACGCAACGGCGCTCAATGGGTCATTGTGTCGGATCAGTTTCAATCCACGCCTTCCGGGGGGAAGGCGACAAAACGAATTTGCGACTTTTGTGGTCATCCGAAGGTTTCAATCCACGCCTTCCGGGGGGAAGGCGACGACTTCGCGCTAACGATTTTAGGCGTGTCAAAACGTTTCAATCCACGCCTTCCGGGGGGAAGGCGACCTCGATCCGCCGCGACGTTATCGTCAACGCCGCCGTTTCAATCCACGCCTTCCGGGGGGAAGGCGACGCGAACCGGCGCGGGCTTCGTCAATAATTCGCTGTTTCAATCCACGCCTTCCGGGGGGAAGGCGACTGTGCGTTCCTTTCCTTCAGCGTAGCGCGGTTACGTTTCAATCCACGCCTTCCGGGGGGAAGGCGACTGTGCGGGTATCTCGACAACTGGTCGGCGCAGTGGTTTCAATCCACGCCTTCCGGGGGGAAGGCGACGATTTGTCAAGAGGCGATTTTGGAGAAAATACGACGTTTCAATCCACGCCTTCCGGGGGGAAGGCGACGAGCGCCGCATCTCGGAATACGTCGCCGCGCTTTCCGTTTCAATCCACGCCTTCCGGGGGGAAGGCGACGGGTTTAGGTCTTTCGTGAGCGTAAGCGACTACGAGTTTCAATCCACGCCTTCCGGGGGGAAGGCGACGAGGTGGCGCGGCATCTCGACTTCCCGCGCGCTGTTTCAATCCACGCCTTCCGGGGGGAAGGCGACGGCGAGGTGGCGCGGCATCTCGACTTCCCGCGCGCTGTTTCAATCCACGCCTTCCGGGGGGAAGGCGACACCGCAGTGGCGTATGGTGCTGGTGTCGGGCAACGTTTCAATCCACGCCTTCCGGGGGGAAGGCGACGCCCGGCCGCCCTGATGCCGTGACGCGCCTGACGTTTCAATCCACGCCTTCCGGGGGGAAGGCGACACCAGCGGTATGTGCAACTGGCGCTCTAGGTCAGTTTCAATCCACGCCTTCCGGGGGGAAGGCGACTTAGTCCCCCCCCCGGAAAGTGGGATTGTCGTGGTTTCAATCCACGCCTTCCGGGGGGAAGGCGACCTTTCGCTTGCGCGCCAGCCGACCGGTTGACCTTTGTTTCAATCCACGCCTTCCGGGGGGAAGGCGACCCTCGTACACTAAGTCAAAGCCGCCGTTCGACAAGTTTCAATCCACGCCTTCCGGGGGGAAGGCGACGCACCCGCGTACGATCACTGCCGTCACCGATCCGTTTCAATCCACGCCTTCCGGGGGGAAGGCGACAACCCGCGTGTGTTGTCAAGCGACAAATTCGTCGTTTCAATCCACGCCTTCCGGGGGGAAGGCGACCAACCGCGCAGCCCGCGTCCAATCGTCGTTGCGGTTTCAATCCACGCCTTCCGGGGGGAAGGCGACGTCAAAGCAAGTGTTCGTTGGCTCGTATGACAACGGTTTCAATCCACGCCTTCCGGGGGGAAGGCGACTTGTGGTCGCCGCAGCGTTGGTCGCCTCGTTGTACAGTTTCAATCCACGCCTTCCGGGGGGAAGGCGACCCAACCTATCAACCCATACTTCTTCACAACATCCAGTTTCAATCCACGCCTTCCGGGGGGAAGGCGACGTTGTTGGAAAGAATTAGAGATTTTGTACGTGCATATGTTTCAATCCACGCCTTCCGGGGGGAAGGCGACAGCCGACCTCGCCCGACGACTACCGCGATCTTGCGTTTCAATCCACGCCTTCCGGGGGGAAGGCGACCCCGTTTGAGATGGTCATGGCTTCGGGATCCGAGTTTCAATCCACGCCTTCCGGGGGGAAGGCGACTTTCCGGGCCGCCCAGACGCCGTAACTCGGCGAACGTTTCAATCCACGCCTTCCGGGGGGAAGGCGACGCGGTTCCAGACGCGCGCGTCGTCGGTGTCGTAGTCGTTTCAATCCACGCCTTCCGGGGGGAAGGCGACCGGAGACGAGCGGCAGCAACAACGAGACGCTGGAGTTTCAATCCACGCCTTCCGGGGGGAAGGCGACCTTTTCGTCTCGACGTAGACGTTCGCCTCGCGCTCAAGTTTCAATCCACGCCTTCCGGGGGGAAGGCGACGTAGCGATTTCTGAACTGTATTTCTACTCTCAAGTTTCAATCCACGCCTTCCGGGGGGAAGGCGACCAGGCGCTGGTCGCCGCCGCGCAGTGGGTGTGGTCGTTTCAATCCACGCCTTCCGGGGGGAAGGCGACTGCGCGGCGACTGGAGCGCGGCGTGGACAGCGATCGTTTCAATCCACGCCTTCCGGGGGGAAGGCGACGACGGTTCACCAGGTCAAAGATGGCGGTCTGAGCGTTTCAATCCACGCCTTCCGGGGGGAAGGCGACCTACGATAAGCCTGCCACTGTCATACGAGCCAACGTTTCAATCCACGCCTTCCGGGGGGAAGGCGACCATTAGTCCCCACCCCGGAGAGCGGGATTGTCGTGTTTCAATCCACGCCTTCCGGGGGGAAGGCGACACGGTTCACCAGGTCAAAGATGGCGGTCTGAGCGTTTCAATCCACGCCTTCCGGGGGGAAGGCGACACACCCGCGGTAGAGCAGTTTGCCCGGGCGGCCCGTTTCAATCCACGCCTTCCGGGGGGAAGGCGACGTGCCCCTTTCTCGTGTAGACCCGATACTGCCCCTAGTTTCAATCCACGCCTTCCGGGGGGAAGGCGACACCCGTTCTACTACCCTGTTAGACCCAGGGTAGTAGTTTCAATCCACGCCTTCCGGGGGGAAGGCGACGTCATTAGTCCCCACCCCGGAGAGCGGGATTGTCGTGTTTCAATCCACGCCTTCCGGGGGGAAGGCGACTGCACCTGCGGGCCCTGTTGGACGGTCTCGACCGTTTCAATCCACGCCTTCCGGGGGGAAGGCGACGTCGGACGGGCCGTGGCGCACTACGCTGCAAGAGTTTCAATCCACGCCTTCCGGGGGGAAGGCGACTCGCTGTGGCTTCGTCAGTTGTTGGGATCAGTCGCTGTTTCAATCCACGCCTTCCGGGGGGAAGGCGACCGAATGCTGATGTCACGGCGGATAGTCTTGAGCGTGTTTCAATCCACGCCTTCCGGGGGGAAGGCGACCGTGGTGATAGTGTCGGTGGCAGACGCGCCGCGTTGTTTCAATCCACGCCTTCCGGGGGGAAGGCGACGTTCTGTCATCGCGTCCAGCGCCTGCTGCGCGCTGTTTCAATCCACGCCTTCCGGGGGGAAGGCGACTGGTCGTCGAGGACGCGACCGGCGGCGCAACGCTGTTTCAATCCACGCCTTCCGGGGGGAAGGCGACCTCGACCAGGCGCAACGCCGCATCGACGACGCGGTTTCAATCCACGCCTTCCGGGGGGAAGGCGACCTACTGGTCGGTGTTCTGGGCGCGGCGGGATGTGTTTCAATCCACGCCTTCCGGGGGGAAGGCGACCGGATGCGTTCACAACACTCCCGCTTTCCGGGGTGGGTTTCAATCCACGCCTTCCGGGGGGAAGGCGACAGCCACAGTGGCGCCTGGTGCTGGTGTCGGGAAACGTTTCAATCCACGCCTTCCGGGGGGAAGGCGACACAGGGTCGTAGAACGGGTGTGCCACCGGCTACAGTTTCAATCCACGCCTTCCGGGGGGAAGGCGACATGCCGCGTCCTATTCGTTATTCGGTTTGCTCCCGGTTTCAATCCACGCCTTCCGGGGGGAAGGCGACTTGACCGGCTGTGCAGAGGGCAGGTGGAGCACTGGTTTCAATCCACGCCTTCCGGGGGGAAGGCGACATGCCGCGTCCTATTCGTTATTCGGTTTGCTCCCGGTTTCAATCCACGCCTTCCGGGGGGAAGGCGACGAGCCGCCTGCACCTCGTAGTTGTTCGCCCAGAGTTTCAATCCACGCCTTCCGGGGGGAAGGCGACGCCACAGTGGCGCCTGGTGCTGGTGTCGGGAAACGTTTCAATCCACGCCTTCCGGGGGGAAGGCGACGCCACAGTGGCGCCTGGTGCTGGTGTCGGGAAACGTTTCAATCCACGCCTTCCGGGGGGAAGGCGACGTCGACCATAGGTGTGTAGACATGCATGAGCATAAGTTTCAATCCACGCCTTCCGGGGGGAAGGCGACCATACGAGCGCCGCATCGTCACGCTTCCAAATTTGTTTCAATCCACGCCTTCCGGGGGGAAGGCGACTCACGCAACGTGCGGGATGCGCCGGGGGATTGTCGTTTCAATCCACGCCTTCCGGGGGGAAGGCGACAGCGCCGCATCAACCACGCGCAATGCCCATTCGGTTTCAATCCACGCCTTCCGGGGGGAAGGCGACGGAGCGCCGCATCAACCACGCGCAATGCCCATTCGGTTTCAATCCACGCCTTCCGGGGGGAAGGCGACGACCGTACCACGCCCACGGGAGGGACCGGCGCGCAGGTTTCAATCCACGCCTTCCGGGGGGAAGGCGACCGGCGCGTTCACGTTCCCTTTGACTATTCAGATTGTTTCAATCCACGCCTTCCGGGGGGAAGGCGACACATCGCCCGTCTGCTTCAGACCGGCGACTACGCGTTTCAATCCACGCCTTCCGGGGGGAAGGCGACCGGCGCGTTCACGTTCCCTCTGACGATCCAGATTGTTTCAATCCACGCCTTCCGGGGGGAAGGCGACCAGTTTCGGTCAGCACTTTGATCTGGTTCCACGCGATTGTTTCAATCCACGCCTTCCGGGGGGAAGGCGACTCATTAGTGCCGGTCCCCGTCAGCGGGACTGTCGTGTTTCAATCCACGCCTTCCGGGGGGAAGGCGACTGGCGCTCCAAGTCTACCAGCCGGTTGGTCAAGTCGTTTCAATCCACGCCTTCCGGGGGGAAGGCGACATAGAGCGACCCGTAGCGCTTATAGATGCGCACAACGTTTCAATCCACGCCTTCCGGGGGGAAGGCGACAATCGCCAGCAGCGCGTTGTAGAGCCCGCTCATAGTTTCAATCCACGCCTTCCGGGGGGAAGGCGACCCGGATCACGATCTCGACCTATCAGGCCGATTCAGTTTCAATCCACGCCTTCCGGGGGGAAGGCGACGTCATCTGAGTTCGGAGTGCAGTTCGGATGGTCAAGTTTCAATCCACGCCTTCCGGGGGGAAGGCGACAGAATAATGGATTACAATGGCGCCGATATGACCGTTTCAATCCACGCCTTCCGGGGGGAAGGCGACGATAAACCCTGTTTGGTTCACACGAGCGAACAAAGTTTCAATCCACGCCTTCCGGGGGGAAGGCGACGTTAGATACCGTCATAACTCCCCCTTGTGCACCTGTGTTTCAATCCACGCCTTCCGGGGGGAAGGCGACGTTGGCGGGCTGCCGCAGATGCGGATACGGACAAAGTTTCAATCCACGCCTTCCGGGGGGAAGGCGACTGTAGATTTGCTCAATCTGGTTGACTTGACAGTAGTTTCAATCCACGCCTTCCGGGGGGAAGGCGACCAACGTATGCGATTGGGCTATCTGGAAATGCGCTCTGTTTCAATCCACGCCTTCCGGGGGGAAGGCGACGGTGTCACAAAACGTCTATACCGCGTCCCACACCGTTTCAATCCACGCCTTCCGGGGGGAAGGCGACCACGCACGTTGAGCGATTCGTTGCCGCTTACCAGTTTCAATCCACGCCTTCCGGGGGGAAGGCGACACCCGGATGCGTTCACGACGGTGCCGTTGGTGGGGTTTCAATCCACGCCTTCCGGGGGGAAGGCGACACGATTAGATGGTTGATACGTCTGCGCGCCTGGATGTTTCAATCCACGCCTTCCGGGGGGAAGGCGACCGCGGATCGCGGAATCGCGCTCGCATTTTTTGCGTTTCAATCCACGCCTTCCGGGGGGAAGGCGACATAAGATCGCTGGGTTTGTCGGGCGAGGGTCAGATGTTTCAATCCACGCCTTCCGGGGGGAAGGCGACGGAGTTGCTGATCGGCTGGGACGCAGGTACCGGCGTTTCAATCCACGCCTTCCGGGGGGAAGGCGACTGCCAGACCGCCGCGTCGTCGGTGTCGTAGTCGGTTTCAATCCACGCCTTCCGGGGGGAAGGCGACGTGCAGGCGCGGCAATCGTATCTCATACCGTCTCGACGTTTCAATCCACGCCTTCCGGGGGGAAGGCGACCAGCACCATACGCCACTGCGGCTGCTGGAGCCATGTTTCAATCCACGCCTTCCGGGGGGAAGGCGACGGCGCTCCAGGTCAGCAAGACGGTTCACCAGGTCGTTTCAATCCACGCCTTCCGGGGGGAAGGCGACCGGCGATACCGGTAATCGCTGCGGTGTGGCCGTGGGTTTCAATCCACGCCTTCCGGGGGGAAGGCGACCTGGCGCTCCAGGTCAGCAAGACGGTTCACCAGGTCGTTTCAATCCACGCCTTCCGGGGGGAAGGCGACCAGCACCATACGCCACTGCGGCTGCTGGAGCCATGTTTCAATCCACGCCTTCCGGGGGGAAGGCGACACACCGGCTCTCCCTGCCCCAAATCGTTAGTACCTGTTTCAATCCACGCCTTCCGGGGGGAAGGCGACCAGCACCATACGCCACTGCGGCTGCTGGAGCCATGTTTCAATCCACGCCTTCCGGGGGGAAGGCGACCTTGATCTCGACGACCCGCACCTCCCGTTCTGAGTTTCAATCCACGCCTTCCGGGGGGAAGGCGACCAGCGGAGAGTGTTGTGACAGCCGCACGCAAACAGTTTCAATCCACGCCTTCCGGGGGGAAGGCGACCAGCGGCGAGCGTTGTGACAGCAGCGCGCAAACAGTTTCAATCCACGCCTTCCGGGGGGAAGGCGACGGCGCGGGCTGCTGTCACAACACCGTATAGAAATGTTTCAATCCACGCCTTCCGGGGGGAAGGCGACCCGTTTGTGATCTTATCCAGCGGGCGGTCAAAGGGTTTCAATCCACGCCTTCCGGGGGGAAGGCGACGGGAAATCGCATCTATTGGCGCGGATGCTGGTGGTTTCAATCCACGCCTTCCGGGGGGAAGGCGACGCGCGCGGCGATGACGGAGCGCGCGGCGCGGCAAGTTTCAATCCACGCCTTCCGGGGGGAAGGCGACCGAAGCGGAGCCGTATGTTGCTATGGTGACGGTGCGTTTCAATCCACGCCTTCCGGGGGGAAGGCGACTCGGCGGGCGCATTGAGTTCTGGTCGTTGGACAACGTTTCAATCCACGCCTTCCGGGGGGAAGGCGACTTTGTACGCCATCACATACGCCCAACGCGCTGCGAGTTTCAATCCACGCCTTCCGGGGGGGAAGGCGACGTTGGGATGGAGCAAGCGGCGCGGCTGCTGTACGTTTCAATCCACGCCTTCCGGGGGGAAGGCGACAAAAATCGCCGGCAGGACAACGCCGACAATCCGCAGTTTCAATCCACGCCTTCCGGGGGGAAGGCGACGCGCGCCGCCAGCGCTGCGAGAGACAGCCAAAACGTTTCAATCCACGCCTTCCGGGGGGAAGGCGACGGAGCGTTCGCATTCAATTTGACGATCCAGATTGTTTCAATCCACGCCTTCCGGGGGGAAGGCGACACGACCAGCCGGAGCGCTATTTTAAGATCACAGCGTTTCAATCCACGCCTTCCGGGGGGAAGGCGACGCGCGCAGCGCCGCGAGATGCTGCGCGACGCGCAGTTTCAATCCACGCCTTCCGGGGGGAAGGCGACCAGTGTGGCTGATCGTCCCGCTTGTCGTTGTTGGTTTCAATCCACGCCTTCCGGGGGGAAGGCGACCGTGATGGCGTACAAACGAGACCCGTCGCTGACGTTTCAATCCACGCCTTCCGGGGGGAAGGCGACCAGCGGGCTGCTGTCACAACACCGTATAGAAATAGTTTCAATCCACGCCTTCCGGGGGGAAGGCGACCAGCTCGACCATCTCGCCCCGTGTGTAGTCCGACGTTTCAATCCACGCCTTCCGGGGGGAAGGCGACGTGCCTTGGTCGTCTCCTGTCCGGAGGCGTGGATTGTTTCAATCCACGCCTTCCGGGGGGAAGGCGACCGCCGCGCGCTGGGCGGTCGCCAACGGCGACAACCCGTTTCAATCCACGCCTTCCGGGGGGAAGGCGACTTGTTAATTAATACGCGATTTGCTCCAGCGTCCTGTTTCAATCCACGCCTTCCGGGGGGAAGGCGACACGCTGCGCGATGCGCTCCGCGCGCTCTCGCTCGAGGTTTCAATCCACGCCTTCCGGGGGGAAGGCGACCGGGTTGGACAGACGCTCAGATCAAACCGCTCAGGGTTTCAATCCACGCCTTCCGGGGGGAAGGCGAC
>Ga0209162_1002784_pt1 | contig 14858 bp, 12 predicted proteins | sample YNPNPMetaG_FD_187121 | JGI IMG/M metagenome (GOLD analysis project Ga0209162, IMG submission 187121) | Anoxygenic and chlorotrophic microbial mat microbial communities from Yellowstone National Park, USA - YNP NP MetaG (SPAdes) (version 2) ... | reverse complement strand
AGGTGCGGTTGCGCTTCTGGCCACCGTGCCCTGATGCCATGTAGGCATCAATCCGGCACTGCGCTGCAAAATGTTCCTCATCCTCGAGCAAAAAAGGATACGCACCATAGGAGCATAACGTTTTACCATTCATAGAAGATAACAACCGTTATGGAACGTCACCAAAGAGGGTATAAAGGTATAAAGGGACAGCGCCTTTTACCGGTTCTTCTTCTTTGGTCTTCCGGGGTTTAAACACACAAGTGAATGCCGGAGCTTTTTCTCAAGCCGCTTCACAAACCCATGACTACCAATAACCAATCCCCTCTGTGTCTTGAGCCGCAGTTCATCAAGCATCTGCTCTTCCTCAGAACGCAAATACTCCCGCCACTGTCTGCTGTCCATTGCAAATTCAGAAATATCAACCGCGATGGGTTCTCCGTCGGTTTTTCCCCCGCAATGAATACGGGCGCTTGACCAACGGTAGTCCCGGGCATTCTTACACACCCCGGCTCGTACAGGATTTCTCTCAACATACCGTATGGCATGGTAGAGGTGATCCGTGTCCATGAAGCATGAAAAAAATCTGCCCTGCCATAAATGCCCCCGGGCGGCATGTCTGCGGTTTATATGCTGGGCATATCTCATGTGGACGGTATTGAATACACGGGCAAGGGATCCTGCATCACGGGGCACCACAATAAAATGCACATGGTTGCTCATCAAACAATAGGCAAGAATATCAAGCCCGTATTTTTCTGCATACTGGTTCATCCAACTGCAATAAAGAGCATAATCGCTTTCCTCTTCAAAGACATCCTGCCGGTAGTTACCGCGCTGGGTAATGTGGTGGGGTATATCGGGTATGACGATCCGTGCTTGTCCTGGCATGGGATAGAACCATATTGCAGAATATCAGAAAAGCCAACAAAAAGGCGCTATCCCTTTTACCTCCGCTTTTATGCCCCCTCCATACCTCCCCCTGTCAGGGGAGGCTTTTAATGCCTCTCCGTGGCAAGGAGGGGTTTGGGGAGGTCTGAAGCAAGGCAACAATTTTCTGAGAGATAAATTCTTAGACTTTTATATGCAAGAATCTAAGTGCTATAATTTAATATCAGCAAAAACTTAAAACCACATAGGAGCATATCATGAGAATGCTTTTAAGCATCACAGTTGCAGGACTTCTTTTTGCCATAACAGCATACTCTGAAGAAATCACTGTCTTTGATTACAAAACGGGTAAGTACAGCTATTATGAAATTGTGCGCAAGGGCAAAAATAATATTGAAGTCTATGACTGGCAGAACCGGCGATATAGGGAATTTGAGCTTGAACGAAACGGCGATGTCTTTGACTGGGAAAACAATAAATACTATGATGTCAATATGAACATGAATGGCAGAAGCGGAACGGTCTTTGATTATACGGGAAACAGGTTCTATGATTTTGAGATACACAGGTGATTATATGAAACAAGCAAATATAATTTTTTTGAGAAACAACCAATGCGAGAACGCAGATACTAAATATTCAGCTTTGCAAGTCTTCTTCTGAGCAACGGCGAAAGCCCAGTCTATGTGAAAGAACAATGAGGACATTCCAGCATCCAGATGACCGTTGATATTTACGGCCACCTCATTCCCAGTAGCAACCGTCAGGCGGTAAACCGGCTTGACAACATGCACCTAAACGCACCCTAAAAAAAACAAAAAGCATGTAACCATTTAAGATTACATGCTTTTAAAGCAATTGGTGCCGAAGGGGGGATTCGAACCCCCACGGGTCTCCCCGCCACCCCCTCAAGATGGTGTGTCTACCAATTCCACCACTTCGGCAAAATATGCACTGGTGATGTCACTCATTTGGTGGCGCCGTATCCTGGGCAGGAGGTGTTTCTGTTTGTGGGGCTACCGGCACATCCTTAACAACAGAGCTTACCGGATTCACCGATACATAGGCAAGCAGCAACGAGGTAATGAGAAAAACCACAGCAGCGATCGTCGTTATTCTGCTTAAAAACGGTGCCGGACCTGCTCCGCCAAACAGTGTCTGTGAGGAGCCTCCAAAAGCCGCACCCATTTCAGCGCCCCTGCCTGTTTGCAAGAGCACAATTAAAATCAATGCAATACAAACAATAATGTGAACAATTGTCAAAAATGTAATCATAGATAGGTCCGTGTAGAGAAACGTTTCTAAAAAATGTTAGGGCAATAGTACCCTATTTTTTACAAAAGAGCAAGACCTATCTTTGGAATTTCACAATCCGTGCAAACGACTCGACCTTCAGGCTTGCGCCGCCAACGAGTGCACCATCAATATCCTGCTCACGCATCAGCTCATCAATGTTATCAGGTTTCACACTCCCGCCGTAGAGTATCCTCAGCCCATTGGCAACGCTGCTGCCAGCAATGTCGGCAAGAATGTTCCTGATCGCTTTGTGCACTTCCTGTGCCTGCGCAGGAGAAGCGGTTTTGCCCGTCCCGATCGCCCATACCGGTTCGTAGGCAATGATAGTGTGCGCGATTTCAGCAGCCGTCAAGCCGGCAAGCCCCTCCCGAACCTGCGCTTCCACAATGCGTATCGTGCTGCCTGACTCACGTTCTTGCAGGGTCTCGCCAACGCACATAATCGGTGTGAGCCCTCTGTTTAGGGCGCTCCGTACTTTTTTGTTCACCGTCTGATTTGTCTCGGCAAAATACTGGCGACGCTCTGAATGTCCGATAATGACGTGCGTGCAGCCAATATCCTTGAGCATGGTAGGAGACACCTCGCCGGTGAAAGCGCCTTTATCCTCCCAATGCATATTCTGTGCTGCTACCTTGATGACCGATCCCTGCACTTCAGCCAGCACAGCGCCAAGGCTGGTAAATGCAGGAGCCACAATAACCTCCCGCCCCGTGATAGTGCCAAGCTCATTTTTGAGACCGCGCACGAGCGAGCGTGATTCTTCAATTGTGTTATACATCTTCCAGTTGCCGGCGAGAATCGGTGTTCTCATACGACCTCCCTTCACAGTCTGATGCAGTGTACCTGTAACCGATTTAGTCCCTGTCCAGTGCCTTAATGCCCGGCAGCACTTTTCCTTCCAGCAGCTCCATGAATGCACCACCGGCAGTTGATACAAACGTCACTTTTGACTGGTTGCCTGACTTTTTCAGTGCTGCCACAGAATCGCCGCCGCCGACCACACTCATTACTGAGGCATTGGCGATACAATCTGCTATAGCAAATGTGCCTTTCTCAAACTCAGGGATTTCAAATACACCCATCGGCCCGTTCCAGACAACGGTCTTTGAGCGCTTGATCACCTCGGCAAATGCCTTTACCGTCTCAGGACCAATATCAAGACCCCGCCAGCCTTTGGGAATATTTTGCACCGACACGGTTTGCGTGGGGACGCCGGTTTTCACTTCCTGCGCAATCACACAATCAACCGGCAGCACAACCTGTACACCCTTTGTCGTGGCTTTCTCCATCACGGCTTTGGCAGTCTCAATAAGATCGTCCTCGACCAGTGAATCACCAATCTCATAGCCGCGCGCCTTGAGGAAGGTAAATGCCATGCCACCGCCAATCAGCAAACTATCAACCTTACCGATGATGTTTTCAAGCACTTCGAGTTTTCCTGATACCTTGGCACCTCCGATGACTGCAACCAGCGGTCGTTCAGGGTTGTGCATGGCTTTCTGGAAATTCACAAGCTCCTTTTTCATAAGAAAGCCGCCTGCCACTACCGGCACGAAACGCGTTATTGCCTCAACCGAGGCATGTGCCCGGTGCGAGCAGGCAAACGCATCATTGACATAGACCTCTGCTGCAGCAGCAAGCTTGCGGGCAAAGTCTGTATCGTTCTTCTCCTCTTCGCTGTAAAACCTAAGGTTCTCAAGCATCAAGACCTGACCGGATTTGAGTGCCCTGCCCTGTGCTATCGCTTCATCACTCACGCAGTCACCTACAAACTGCACCGATACACCCAGCAGCTCGCTCAGGCGACGCGCCACTGGTGCAAGACTCTGTTTAGGATCAGGTTTACCTTTAGGTCTGCCCAAATGGGATGCCACAATGATCGCGCCCCCCTTATCAAGAATATACCGGAGCGTGGGCACCGTCTCCCTGATGCGGTTGTCATTGGTTATCGCACCAGTATCATCAAGTGGCACATTAAAATCAGCGCGCACAAACACCCGCTTGCCTCCAACCTCAATCTCATCTAGATATTTCACTGCCATATCAGCACCTCATAACAATGCGTGAAATGTCAAGTGTAATGCGGGACCCGTTATAGTGCATAGTTCCCAGTGCTGAGTGCCTAGTGTTTTTACTCAGCACTCAGCACTTTCTCTTACCTTTCACAAGCCACGAGCCCCGTAATTATTCCGCACTCCACGTCCCGCATCCTTACAGACTTTCACTTCACCGTATCCATGTACATAATAAGATCCAAAACTTTATGCGAGTAACCCATCTCGTTGTCATACCAGGCAACCACCTTCACAAACGTATCGTTCAAGGCGATGCCGGCATCAGCATCGAAAATCGAGGTATGGGTATCACCAATAAAATCACTGGAGACGACCTGATCCTCAGTATACGCCAAAATCCCCTTCAACTCGCCTTCAGAGGCTTTCTTCATCGCAGCCTTGATCTGCTCATAGGTTGCCGGTTTTGCAAGACGGCAGGTCAAGTCAACAACCGACACATCAGCAACCGGTACGCGAAACGCCATGCCGGTCAGTTTGCCGCTCAGCGAGGGAATGACTTTGCCCACTGCCTTTGCAGCACCGGTTGAGGAAGGGATGATGTTCTGATATGCACCGCGTCCGCCGCGCCAGTCTTTTAACGACGGAGCGTCAACCGTCTTCTGGGTTGCCGTTACTGCATGTACGGTTGTCATCAAACCCTCGATGATGCCCCAGTTGTCGTGCAGCACTTTGGCAATTGGTGCCAGACAGTTTGTCGTGCAGGAAGCGTTTGAAACAATATCCATAGAAGCCTTGTACGAGGTGTGGTTAACACCCATGACAAACATCGGCGTATCATCCTTAGAAGGAGCAGACATGACCACCCGTTTTGCACCTGCTTTCAGGTGTGCCTCTGCTTTTTTCCGGTCGAGGAACAGTCCAGTTGATTCGACCACGTACTCCGCACCAACCTCATTCCATTTTAAATTTGCCGGATCTTTTTCTGCGGTTACCCTGATGCGTTTTCCGTTCACAACAAGATGTCCGTCCTGAACGCTTACCGTTCCCTGAAATCTGCCGTGCGTTGAATCATACCGCAGCATGTACGCCATGTATTCGACGTCAATGAGATCGTTGATAGCCACGATCTCCACTTCGGGGCGTCCACACGCAGCGCGAAACACCAGACGCCCGATTCTCCCAAACCCATTAATTCCTATTTTTACTGCCATAACGCATCCTCCTTATGGTATGATTGTGATTCAAATATCCCGTACCGTCTGTTACCCATCCGGGAACCAGTCGGGATCGCGGTGTTCAGACCTTTCCACCGCCGCGCAATGGCTCTCGGTATCTCTACTTAATCACAAGTAGCAGGGGTTTTCAATGAAAAAAACAGCCAATAGTTTTCTTGAGCTTATCAGTATTATCCGACGGCTGCGCAGCCCAGAAGGCTGTCCGTGGGACCGCGCGCAGACCCCTTCCGACGTCAAAGCATACCTCATTGAGGAACTGCACGAGGTGCTTGAGGCGATTGACAGTGACAATCCAGAGCTGCTCACAGAGGAGATCGGCGATCTGCTCTTCATGCTGCTGTTTCTGGTCAACCTGTACGAAGAAAAACAAGCCGTTACCCTCCATGATGCCTTGGAGCGGGTCAGAAAAAAAATGATCCACCGGCACCCGCATGTGTTTGGCTCAACCACAGTCTCCTCAACCGAACAGGTTAAGGAGAACTGGCAGTTCCTAAAAGAGCAGGAGGGGAAAAAACCGCAGCGCTCGCAGCTTGACAGCATCCCCAAAAACCTTCCCGCGCTCTCGGCAGCGTTTTTCCTCACGGCAAAGGCAGCTGAAGTTGGTTTTGATTGGGAGCACGCAGGCGCCGTATTTAAAAAAATACGGGAGGAAATTGAAGAACTTGAAGCAGCCGTCGTTCACAAGCAGCGTGAGCACATGATTGATGAAATCGGTGACCTGCTGTTCAGCATGGTAAACTTAGGACGGCACCTTGGCATCGAGCCAGAGCAGGCACTGCGCCGGACAAATAAAAAATTTAGAGAGCGCTTTGCCTATATCGAAGCAGAACTTCAAAAAAAAGGGATAAGTCTGCACGAGGCATCGCTTGAGGAAATGGACCGGCTCTGGGAGGAAGCAAAAAACATCTCATAACACCCTCAGGGCACAAACTCTTTCTCAGACAATTTCCCTGTTCAGGGTTGCTCCTCGCCGGTAGCATTGTCGCCCTGCTCACGGGGAGCAGGCTGTCCCATAAAATCCATGAGAAGACGCGGAAGGGTTTCCTGTAAAAGATAATCCATTGCCTCATCAGAAAGCGCAATACGGGGACGATTGATCGTGCCCTTGATGAGAACCGGCAGCGTCACCCAGCCGTCTGCGTGGGGGAGGTAGGAAGCAAGACGTGAGCCCTCTGCAAAAAAGCTTTCTTGTATTTTAAGAGTTGCGGTCAGATCAAGCGAGCCGTCAAGTTCAAGAGCACCGGAGGGGAAAATCTGAATGTTTGGGCTTAGCAGCGCTCCGTCAACAAGTCGTATCGTGCCATTGGCAAGCCGCAGATGGAGCTGAGCATTTGAGAAAGAAATATCCTTTGATGCATCGCTTTTCAGAAAGGTCAGAAGCTGCGGCGGCAGTCCCAGTCCTTTCACGCGTCCATGTTCAAGCATCACCTCTGCATCACCGGTCAACTGCTCTATAAATCCCGTCGGCGTTGTGCCTCGACCCGACACCGTGCACACTCCCGAGATCGCACCGTCACAAAATGGCGACAGGTCAAATCCGACAAGACCGCGCAATGCCGTTATCGGTACCTCTCCAAACACGAGCCGTGTGCTGTAGGCAAGACCGCGCACACCAAAATCAATAGTCATCTCACCGGTGAAGGTACCCTGATCCGCTACCGTTCCGCGCATCTCACGAAGCATAAATTTGTTTTTTTCAAACAGATACGAACCACGCACCGTGCCAAGCGATAGCCCCATCCATGATGTTTGCCCAAACTGCAGTGGTCCACGGAAGCTGAAACCCTTAAAATCAAACGGACCTATATCATCTGCCTGCTCACCAGCAGCGGGATTGAGCATTTCGACAAGGTTGATCTGCGAAGAAACGACTCTTACCGATGACCGTGGTGATCCGTGCAGATAACCGGCAACATCGCCCCGCAGCGTAACCGAGAGATTCTTCGTGCCGAGTCTGACATCAGCCAACTTGATTCGCTGCGTATCAAAGTGTACCGTCCCTGACAATCGAGGCTGCACAGTTCTCAGCGCTGGATAGAGAATGGCATTGTCACGCAGGGTAATTGCAAGTGAAGGTGACGCCATGCCCGCAGCCGTGGTTTCAAGCAAAAACCTGACACCTGCAGTTCCGGCAAGCTTCAAACCCTGCAGCGGACTTCCTTCAGGCACGTGCAACCGCTCACACAGTGCGTCAAGGGGAAAAGCTTCAGCATTAAGCTCTAAACGAACCAGCGGCGCTCGCTGGTGCAACGCGAGAGCAGCGTTCCCTCGCACCGCAGCGCCCCAGACCGTTCCGGTGATATCCTCAAACGCGCATATTTTTTTTGTCGCATCCCACGTGGCATTTCCCGAAAAGGTCGCATCAATATCTTCAAGCGATACGCTCCCGCCCTGCTCGAAAACAGGAACCGGTCCCCAAACCCCGTCATCCAGTGAAGTCTGTACCGCAGCATTGAGTTTCTCTGTCGGCGACCCTGACACCCTTACAGTTATATTCAGTGCACCAGCCCCATACGGCACTCCTGCTGCCGCAAGCAGGGGTTTGAGTGTGCTGGTGTCGGCATCCTGAACCGTTATCGTCCCCCGCACCTCATTGCGCGCAAACCAGTATGTTCCCGAGCAGGTGAGCGTCGGCTCTGTCGCTCCCTCACGATAGGCTGTTGCGGTCACGGTAAACGGAACCAGCAGTGAAATGTCAGGTGCCTGCAAGCTGATACGGTCAAAAGGAATGCGGAGCCCAAGCGATGGTGAACTGACCACAAGCGATCCACCCTGTAGGGAAATGCGCTGAGGAAGAAAAACAACATGGAGCGATGGCGCCGCTTCTGACTGAAGCTGTCCTGTGGCAACCCGCTGCCGTGTTCCTACCGTATCCATATCCCAAACCAGCCGGGGATTTTTAACGACAACGTCGAGGATTACCAGTTTTTTAAGAAGCAGCCCAGGCAAAGAACAGGTGAAGCGAACCTCCTCGCAGGAGACCATTTGTTCGCCGCTGTTCAGCCAATGTCCTTTGAACGTAATGCCCCGAATGCAGACACCCTCAAATATGCTTGTTGATATGCTTTCACAAGAAATGTTTCCCCCCAGTATCCCTTCAATACTGGTGAACAGCGATTGTCTGACCTTTTCAGGGGTTAAATACAGCCGTGCAAACAACAGGACAGTAGCACCGACAAGGAGCAGCACGGCAACAATAATAATCCCTGCAGTACGTACACGCATCTGTCCCATGCTCATGAGAATGTTCAAGAGAATAAAAATTATAACGGTGCATCATACACTACAAAAAATGCTTATACAATGGGAAAACCCGGCAGGAAGGAAAAGGCACCAGAGAGTATGGAGTGCTTAATCCCTTCGCGGGTTGAGGGGAAAGGGTTGGACGAGCAGGCTAATAGATGGTTTTAATTTTAGCGCCGGGAACAAGCTGAGCGTTTTCCGGCATACCATTGAGTTGTGCTAATTTACGCGCATAGACCGAGCTTCCCAGTGTTCTGCGGGCGATCTGCTCAAAGCTGTCACCCGTCGAGACTGTGTATATTTTGATATGCCGCAGGTCATCACGCGGACCATAGGCAAGCCCGTCAATCATCAGTTTATACCGATCGGCAAGTATTTTGGGGCTATCCTGAAGCACCGTGTTTTTATTATGGACTTGATCCAGAGCCTGCTGCATGGCAAATGAGACTTTTGCCTTTGCCTCAACCCGGGTGATACGATCGAAAATATAGGGATGGGTGGTAAGATATTGCTGCACCCCAGTGGGACCCTGACTGATATAGGAGAGTGTCCGCAAAAAACAGATCATCTGCAAAGGGTCATATCCTGCTTTGATCATATAATCAACTGCCTGCTCATCAGCAAGGTATTCCCGCTCGCGACTGAACCCAAGCATAAGTGCGTTAAACAACTGGTTCGTCGCCATCGCAATATCGCCGCCGGAAGGACCAGCAGATGCACCTGCAGCGCCTGCAAGCACCGCAATCTGGGCAACCATGTTTTGTGACATCAGCGCAACACTATCCCTGCCGACCGTATGACCAATTTCATGCCCCAGCACACCGGCAAGCTCAGCCTCGCTGTTCATCAGCGCAAGCAAACCCCGCGTTATGTAAATATACCCGCCGGGAACGGCAAATGCGTTCTCCATATCAGTATCAAGCACCGTAAAGTGATACGCAATGTCAGGTCGGCGACAGACACAGACAAGTTTCTGACCAACTTCGCTGACATATTGCTGAAGTCGCTCGTTGCGGTAATAGCCAAACTGCTGCACAATCTGTGGATGGGCATTTCTCCCGATGCTGATTTCTTTTGGCTCGCTGATCACATTGAACTGCTGCTCAAGGGTGACAGGGTTCACCATACATCCGGCTGCTACGACCAGCACCAGGAGTGCGGCACACCCTACCTGCGGGCAGCAAGCTCGTCTTAACCAAGTCCGAAATCGTTCATGCAAAAACATCTCTGAAATCCTATACTTTTTTAAAGAGTTTTATATCCGAAAATTTTTGCGCAAACAACCGTATCGTAACCACCCTTCTGTCACATCAAACACCCACCACCACAGGGAAAATATGCAAAGGAAGCGCTGTAGATTACGGAAGATAGTGCACTGGTTGCCACAAGATATCTGCAACGCACTATTTTTTTCGGTAGCTTAAAAAATAAATGAGGGCGACACTCAGAGGGAAAAAGGAGGGGGTAAAACCCCTGAGTGTTGGTGCCCTCACTCATTAAAATAGTAGACCAAAAGGGTTTTGTCAATAGCAGGGGCAAAAATAAAATATAAAAAGTGGTGGTCCCAACGGGGATCGAACCCGTGTTTCCGGCGTGAGAGGCCAGCGTCCTAGGCCGCTAGACGATGGGACCACAGAATGGCTGGGGGACAAGGATTCGAACCTTGATAACCAGATCCAGAGTCTGGCGTACTGCCATTGTACGATCCCCCAGTTAACCTCAGGCTGTAAGTCCTATTATACAAGAGAGGGGCTTTTCGTCAAGATGAATTTCTCACTGCTGAACATTGACTTATAGCAGCGCTTCTCCTATAATGCGCCTTTACCACAGAACATCAGAATATATGTCAACGAGGATAGATTGCATGGGAACACGTAAAACAAAAAAGGTAACAGTGGCAAGTGACAGCCCGAACTCTGATGCCATAAAAAACATACTTGAGGCTCTCATCACAGAAACAGCAACATCGGTGCAGCATGATGCTTTTTATGCTGCCAAAGTCCGCGCCCTGCAGGAAATTGATCATAATTTTTTTCCTGCATTTGCAAAGTTCTTTCTTAAAGCAACTCTTCGCGAACAAGAACTACTGCTTCCGCTGCTGCGGCACGTCCAGGGCTTAGAACACATTAAATTTCTTCAGGATTTTGTCCGCAGGGCACCGTTCCTGCCGCGTGTTGGCATGATTATCCTTGAGCTTTTCAACAAAAGCGATGCCATGCTCGAGGCAGGCGTTGCAAGTAAACTGCTTGATTTGGATTCCCTTGCCCGGCGCATTGCACATAGCCTGCTTCAAGGAACCGTTGACACCACGTTGATTGAAGAATTATTGAAGCTCAGTGACCATGAGCAAGAAGGCTTGCTCACCCAGCTTCGTGAAGAAACCGGGGTGCGCTGTACACTGCTGATCGCAGCCGCGATGAACATAAATCCGCAGAGGGCTCTCCACCTTCTGAACACCATCACACGGCAATCTGATGAGCTCTCGCTGCAGATTCTCACTGAGGTCTTCAATAAGACCGGCAGCAAGGATGTGGCAAAAACACTAAAAAAAATGACTCACTGTCTGCGCCAAAAAGGTGTTGCCGTTGACTTTCCAATGCCTGAAAAGCAACCCCGCGCAGTCTTCCAGCAGGCTGTGCTGCCTGAACCGCGGGCATTTATTTCAATGGTTGATGCTGACGGCACCCGTATCATTTTCCTTATAAAACCAGTGAGCATCTATGAGACAAAAATTTTTAATGTCCTTATGAGTGACCGCAGAGGCATCCACGATATAGAAGTTATCACTGCGCTGCGCCGCGACACACGCAAGTTTATCAACCGCCTTCTGGCTGACACCAAAGTTGAATTTCTGGAAACTGACATTTCCGCTGCCATGTTTCTGGTGGAGGAAGCATGCATGATAACACAGGACCAGGGAGGTATTATACCGAGCACCATTGCCCAGCTTCGCACAGCCTTTGCCGAGAACTCGGGAGTGCGTAACACCCCGCTGGTGTATGACTATATTAGGCAGGATGCCATAGACCACGCCCGGAACACAACCTCGATTGAAACGCTTATCGAGGCAACCCAAAGCAACGTCTGGTTTGCAGTTACCCCGGAGGCACGGGACGCATGGTTAAAACTCGCTGCTATTCTGCACAGCCCGCTTGATCTGAGCGAAGAACAGAAAAAAAGCAGATATGATGATGTGGTAAAAGAAACCGCACTGCAGTTTTTCACTCCGGAACGATGCCAGCAGTTCAAGCGCAGACTGGAGGAAACTGCCCTGTTTCTCCACCAAAAGAAAGGGGCTGAGCTTGCTGCAGCAGTGCTTGCCGCTGCACAGGATTTATGCGTTCCAGCCATACTCCCCGCAGAACACGAGTTCTGCTGCGAAGTTATCCGCAAAGGTTTTGCCTTATTTGAAAAGGCATATATGCAATCAACCACAGGCTCTCCGTCCGGGCAGCCATCCCAGTCTGGCGGAAACCTGCTTTCGGCATAACAGGCGCAAGAACACGATGATGACTCCTCAGATACCAAAAGGTTTTCGAGATTTTTTGCCGGACAAAATGGCGCTGCGGCACAGCGTCATTGAGCTTATGACCTCGGTGTTCAAACGGTTTGGTTTTCAGCCGCTTGACACGCCGTGTCTGGAATACGCAGAAACCCTTGAGGGCAAATATGGCGAAGAGGGCGATAAACTGATCTATAAATTTCAGGATCGGGGCAATCGCATGCTTGCGCTCCGCTACGACCTCACCATACCGCTGTGCCGTGTCGTTGCCATGCACCCCGAGATGGTAAAGCCCTTCAAACGTTACCATATTGCTCCGGTGTGGCGGGCAGACAAGCCTCAAAAAGGTCGCTTTCGGGAATTCTACCAGTGCGACATTGATATCATCGGCTCCCCCAGCATGTATGCAGACGCAGAACTGCTGGTCATCACCCATGCGGTGCTGAGCGAATTGGGGTTTTCCAATTTCATCATCCGCATCAACAACAGAAAACTCCTGAATGCGCTTGCACTCAGTGCAGACGTACCTCAGCAGGCAATTCCTGATTTCCTGCGAACACTGGACAAATTGGACAAAATCGGCATTGACGCGGTGCGTGATGAGCTTCGCACCAAGGGTCTGCTGCACAAACAGCTTGAAGAATGTTTAGACACCATTACTGCAACGCATGCATATTCCTCCAAGCAAGCGCTTGCGGCATTCAGCAAACTCGTGCACGGCATCCCTGCCGGTGAGGAAGCACTCCGTGAACTTGCAACTATTCGGCATGTGCTTGACGTTCATGCCATACCCGAACAGTGCTACCGGTTTGACCTCACGCTTGCACGCGGTCTTGATTACTATACCGGCCCGATTTTTGAAACGGTGGTAACCGAGCCGCAGATCGGCAGTATTACGGGCGGCGGTAGATATGACAACCTTATCGGGCTGTTCACCAACCAGCACCTCCCTGCTACTGGCACCTCCTTTGGACTAGAACGCATCATCACGGTTATGGAAGAGCTCGGCAAAGGCATACACCAGCGCAGTCTGACCCATGTGCTGGTAACGTTCTTTGATGAGAGTGTTGCTGCGGACAGCATGAAAATTGCTCAAGCGTTGCGCGCCGCAGGCGTGCGAACCGAATTTTATTTGAGTCCTGATAAATTAAAAAAGCAGCTCGCGTATGCTGCAAACCGTGCAATACCGTATGTCGTGATTGCTGGTCCTGATGAAGTGCTCAGTGGCTGTGTCACGTTGCGCAATATGCAGGACGGCTCGCAGACCACCGTACCACAAAGCGATCTTGTTGCGCTCGTGCGCCAGCGCCTTTCTCTGTCATGAATTACGAAGGGCTTATCATCAGACCCCCAAGCGAAGCAGAGAGCCTCATCCTGCAGGTGACCGTTGGTTGCTCGCATAACCAGTGCACGTTTTGCCCTGCGTATAAAGAAAAACAATTCAGAATAAAATCCGAGCAGGAAATCAGCCGTGACATTGCAACAGCGTTTCGCCATTATGGCGACAGCGTGCGCCGAGTGTTTCTCTGCGATGGTGATCCGCTGATTATGCCGCAGGATATGCTGTGCTGGATACTTGACCTACTTCAGAAAACGTTCCCCCGGCTGCAGCGGGTCGGAATCTATGGCAATGCAAAAAGCGTTCTGCGCAAAAGCATTGAAGAACTTGCAGCACTGCGCACGAAAAAACTCGGCATCGTGTACCTTGGGCTTGAATCAGGCGACCCGGTGGTGCTTGAGCAGGTGAGGAAAGGGGTTACACCGGAAGATATGATCGAGGCTGCTCGACGGGTACGGCAGGCAGGGCTTAAGTTAAATGTGACCGTACTGCTGGGTCTGGGCGGCAGGGAACGCAGCCAAACTCATGCACGGGAAACCATGCGGGTGTTAAACCAAATGCGTCCTCATCATGCAGCAGCGCTTACGCTCATGCTCATCCCCGGCACCCCGCTGCATGACCAAGCACAGCGTGGTGAGTTCGTCCTGCCGGAAAAATTTGAGCTCCTCAGCGAGCTGCGAACCATGATTGCCACATCAGAACTTGACAACTGCCTGCTTTTTTCTAATCATGCATCTAATTATTTTCCGGTGCAAGCACGTTTGGCACGGGACAAGATGAAAATACTTCACGCGCTCGATGCAGTGCTTGCGTCCCGAGATGAGCGGCTGCTGCGCAGCGAGTTTGTACGGGCGCTCTAATAAGTGAATAAAGCTACAAGTGACCTAAGGTGCCTTTGATTGTTTTTAACTTACGAGTCACGAAACACATATTACGACCGGAAGGGTGGCTGAGCGGTTGAAAGCGGCGGTCTCGAAAACCGTTGTCCCGCAATCGCGGGACCGGGGGTTCGAATCCCCCCCCTTCCGCCAATTAGAAAAAGAGGAAGCGGAAAGGCAAACTGCAAAAGAACCGGAAAAAATGTCGGCTCGAACTTTATTTTGGCCAGAAGCGGGCTTTTCATTATTTGTAAGAATGTCAAGCGTTATTTAAAGTTTTTCAGGATAAAAGTAAGCAATGAGTTTCTCCTCCGGGGTCATACCGTCAATACCCTTGTGAGGCCGTACAGTTTTATAGAAATTCACAAATTTCCTCAGCTCAGCCTTGCCGTTGGTTCGGGGGGTGCGCACGCGGGTGAAGCGCTGCTCAATACCATACTGGGCACACAGCAGCATAAACCTGTGATGCCGGGGATCGCC
>Ga0209162_1002783_pt1 | contig 14858 bp, 13 predicted proteins | sample YNPNPMetaG_FD_187121 | JGI IMG/M metagenome (GOLD analysis project Ga0209162, IMG submission 187121) | Anoxygenic and chlorotrophic microbial mat microbial communities from Yellowstone National Park, USA - YNP NP MetaG (SPAdes) (version 2) ... | reverse complement strand
CCGCCCCGCCACCGCGTCATCCGTGGCCTCCGTGGCCGTCATCCGTGTCGTGCCCAGCGCCGGCCGGACGCGAAAAGCATCGCCGCCAGGAAGAAGCCGGTACAAACCAGCACCACTGCCGCGCCGGAGGCGATGTTCGCGTAATAGCTCAGATAGAGGCCGATCACCGCCGACAGCGCGCCGAAGAGGGCGGCGAGCGCCATCATCGCCGGCAGCCGCTTCGCCAGCAGATTGGCCGCCGCCGCTGGCGTCACCAGCATAGCAGCGACCAGCCCCACCCCCACCGTTTGCAGCGATACAACGATGGTAAGCGCCAGCAGCACCAACAACAGGTTGCGGAACAACTCGGCCGGCCAGCGGAGAGTGGCGGCCAACACCGGATCGAAGCTGATCACAAGCAACGGCTTGTAGAAGACAATCACGGCAACGATGACCAACGCACCGAGCCCCCCAACCAGCCACAGATCGGCGGTCGAGACGCCCAAGACATTGCCGAACAGGATGTGGCTCAGGTCCACTGCGAAGGTGCGCACGCTGCTGATCATAGCAACCCCCAGAGAGAGCGCCGCCGCGAAGAGGATGCCGATGGCCGTATCCTCGCGCACCGTGCCCTGGCGCGAGAAAAGCCCGATGAGCAGCGCCACAACAACGGCGGCCACCAGCGCGCCGAGCGTCAGGTTGCCGCCCAACAAATAAGCCAGGGCCACGCCGGGCAGGATGGCGTGCGCCAGCGCATCACCCAGGAACGCCATGCCGCGCAACACCACATACGACCCGATCACCGCGCACACCACGCCAACGATCACCGAGGCGACCAGCCCTCGTTGCATGAAGCCATAACTGAGCGGTTCCAGAAGCCAGTTGATCAAAGTCCTCTCCCTCTCAACGACAACAATCGTCCACCACCGCGACGCCGTTGACAAACAGCACGCGGCCGCCGAACGCGCGTTGAATGTGTTCCACCGAAAGCGCCTCGGCCGGCGGCCCGAACGCGACCATCTCTCGATTGAGAAGCAGCACGCGGTCGAAGCGCTGGGCGGCCAGGCTCAGATCGTGGGTCGAAACCAAAGTGGTCACCCCCTGATCGCGCAGCGCGTCGAGCAGGGCCAGTGTTGCCTCCTGCGTCGTGGCGTCTACGCCGGTAAACGGCTCATCGAGCAGCAGGATGTGCGGCTCCTGCGCCAGCGCCCGCGCCAGAAAGACGCGCTGCTGTTGCCCGCCCGACAGCTCGCCGATGCTGCGGCCGGCCAGATCCGCGATGCCCAACTGTTCCAGGCAACGCCGCACGGCCGTCCGATCGGCCGCCGAAGGCCGGCCGAACCAGCCCTGACGTTTATAGCGCCCCATCATCACCACATCGGCCACCGTGACCGGGAAACGCCAGTCCACCTCCTCGCGCTGCGGCACATAGGCGACGCAGTCCTTGTGTTGGCCGAGCGGCCGGCCGTGAATCAAGATGCGGCCGCTGCGCAACGGCAACAGCCCCACCAGCGCCTTGAACAACGTGGATTTCCCCGCGCCATTGGGGCCGACGATCGCCACCCGGCTGCCGTGCATCGCTTGAAAACTGACGCCGCTTAGCGCCGGCCGGCCGTTATATCCAGCCGAGACATCCTCCAGCTCCAGCCGGGCGGGTTCTGGGGGAATCATTTGCCTTGTAGCCATCTCACGCCTCCCCGGCCGAGTCAACAACCGCGGTCGCTTCCTCGACCTCCTGGCACTCCGGACACAGGCCGAACATCTCCAGCCAGTGCTCGGTCACCCGATAGCCGGTCTGCGCCTCGACCGCCGCCACGACCATCTGAATATCGCATCCCGCGAACTCGACCGCGCGGCGACAACGTCGGCAGATGACGTGATGGCTATGGACGCGAACGGCCGACGCCGCCGCGCGCGGCTGTATCTCATCTGACAACACGCCGGCCGGGCTGAGCGCATAGGTGCTGCACCCCTCATCCAGATGCAGCTTGCGCACCAGGCCCAGCTCATCGAGGATCTCCAGTGTGCGATACACGGTGACCAGTCCCAGGCCCGGCTGATGAACCCGGCCCAGCTCCAACAACCGCGTGGGAGTCGCCTGGCCGCCAGCTTCGCACAGCGCCTGGATCACAGCCCGTCGGGCGCGCGTATTGGAGTGGCCGGCGCTCACGATGGCCGCGATCAGGGCATCTACCAGACAATCGTCGAGCATATTTTTGATAACCTCTTTCGATTTTTGCATTTCGCAGGATACCATGAACTGAGCGCGCTGTCAAATCGCACGTGCCCAAGGGCCCCGCCCTGATTTGACAGAATTCTCGACTTGGGGTATGCTTGGATTTGTAGACGTGGGGAGTTGGTTCCGGATGACGAAAGTGCACCGCCGAGACGTACCTGGTCTGGCGGTGTTTTTTGTTCAGGGGATCGCCTCCGCGTCGAAAAGCATCATGTTCCAAGCAGGAGGGTTTTCAACCTATGGCAACTCGTGAAGTCGGTACCGTCAAGTGGTTCAGCAATCAAAAGGGTTACGGGTTCATCGCCCGCGAATCCGGGGATGACGTGTTCGTGCACTTTTCTGCCATCCAGGCCGAGGGCTACAAGAGCCTCGCCGAGGGTGACAAGGTCGAGTTTACGGTCGAACAAGGCAAGAAGGGCCTTGCCGCGGTGGATGTGCGCAAGATCTGAGCGCCACGCGCAGATCGGGCGTGAGACCGTTGACCACTGATCGGGCCGACGGATTTCACTTCACATCGTGATTTCGCCTGCCGGTGCTCGTAAGAGCCCGGCAGGCTTCTTTTTTTCCTTCCGACGATTTTGGTGGTACAATCGAAGCAGTCGTGTTTCGAGTGGAGAGAATGGATGCCGCCATCCGCTGATGAGCGCCCCGCCCGACCGGTTGGATTCCCCGGCCGCTTGCGCCGCAGCATGCTCTACGTGCCGGGCGACCGCGAGGCGATGATCGCCAAAGCCTCGCAGCGCGGGGCCGATAGTCTGATCCTGAACCTCGAAGACGCCGTGGCCCCGGCCAACAAGGAATTGGCCCGCCAGACGGTTGTCGGCGCCTTGGGCAAAAACGATTTTGGCCGCACCGAAGTAGTCGTGCGCATCAACTCGCCCGATACGGCTACGGGGTATCGTGACCTGTTGGCCGTGGCGCCGGCCGCGCCCGACGCGATTCTGCTTCCCAAAGTTGGCTCGGTCGAGGTAGTGCGCTTCACGGCCTGGACATTGGCCCGGCTCGAAGAGCTCCACAGCTTGCCCGCAGGGCGGATTCGGGTGATGTGCATGATCGAATCGGCCGCAGGAGTGATGGCCGCCCGCGAGATTGCCGCCTGTCACGAGCGGATGGCGGCACTCCTCTTCGGAGCCACCGACTACAGCGTCGAAATCGGCTGCACAGCGGCCCCCGACAGCCCGGCTCTCCTTCATGCCCAAAGCCAGATCGTCCTGGCGTGCCGGGCCGCGGGCATCGCAGCCATTGACACCCCCCACATGAACCTCCAGGATGCCGATGGATTGGTCCGGGCCGCGCAGAGGGCGGCCGCCCTGGGCTTCGACGGCAAGTCGGCCATCCATCCGGCCCAGATCGGCCCCATTCATGCCGCGTTCACGCCCACGCCGGAGCAGGTGGCCTGGGCCGAACGGGTTTTGGCCCTGGCCGACGGCGACGATGCCCGGTTGGGCGCGGCCGTGCTCGACGGTCAGTTGATCGAAGCGCCGCATCTGGCCCGCGCGCGGCGCATCCTCGCCATCCACGCGGAGGTGTCGGCCCGATGAACGAGATCGCGGATCTTATCGGCCGCGAGACGGCCCGGCTGACATGCGATTACGCACTCTATTTCCGGCGCCAGGGCCGCGAGCCGATCTTCGTGCACACGGCCGACCTGTTCCCGGCGGCGTCCATCATCAAGGTACCGATCCTCCTGGCCTGGGCTCATTTGGAACGGACCGGCGAAGTAGATCGGACCGAGCTGTGCGACCTCGACGCGGAGCCGCAGGTGCAGGGCGCGGGCCTCTCGTGGCTCTTGCGCAGCCGGCAGCTCCCCTACGCCGATGTGCTCTTGCTGATGATCGCCCTGTCGGATAATCTCTGCACCAACCTGGTCATCCGTCGGGTCGGCATCGAGCGGCTGAATCGCGTCTTTCGAGAGCAACTGGGCCTCTGCAACGGCACACGGCTCGAACGCAAGCTGATGGACTACGAGGCGCGCGGCCGTGGCCTGGACAACTGGGTCTCGGCGGCCGATTGCATCCGGCTTTTTGACGTGTTGCGCGAGCTGCGCGCCGATGAGCGCGCGTGGGTGGATCCGCTCTTCGCCGCGTGTACCGATGTCGGCCTGTGGTTGCGCAATGTGCCGCGCGACACGATCCGATTCTGCCATAAAACCGGCTCGATCCCGGGCGTACTGCACGACTGGGGCTACACCGGGGATGCCGAGCTCTTTATCCTGACGCGCAACGTGCAGGATGAGGGCGAAGTCTACCGGGCGCTCGATGTGTTGGGGCCGGCCTTGCTGATTCCATAACCGTTTTGCTGAAAGGAGATACTTCCCATGTCGAACAAGATCCGTGTCACCGTGTGGAACGAAGGGCGCCACGAGAAGCGCGACGCCCACATCGCCGCGGTCTATCCGCAGGGGATCCACGGCGCGATCGCCGAGGGGTTGCAGGCGCATCCCGACTTCGAGGTGCGCACCGCTACGCTGGACGATCCGGCCAACGGCCTCCCCGACGAGGTGCTGAACAGCACCGACGTGCTGATCTGGTGGGGGCACATGGCGCATCGCGACGTGCCCGACGAGCTGGTGGATCGGGTGCAGGCCCGCGTGCTCGAAGGCATGGGGCTGATCGTGCTCCACTCCGGCCACTTCTCGAAGATCTTCAAGCGGATGATGGGCACCAACTGCTCGCTCATCTGGCGCGAGCTGGGCGAGAAGGAGCGGGTGTGGGTCGTCGCGCCCGGTCATCCCATCGTCGAGGGCCTGGGGCCCTACTTCGAGATCCCGCACACCGAGATGTACGGCGAGTTTTTCGACATCCCGCAGCCCGACGAGCTGATCTTCATCTCCTGGTATCCGGGCGGCGAGGTGTTCCGCAGCGGGTGCGCGTACTACCGCGGCCGCGGCAAGGTCTTCTATTTCTCGCCCGGCCACGAGAGCTTCCCGATCTACTACCAGCCGGAGGTGCGCCAGGTGCTCGCCAACGCGGTGCGCTGGGCCGCGCCGGTCAGGGTCGTCGGCTTTCGCGATCTGAAACAGGCGCCGAACGCCAAGACGCCGCTGGAGCCGGTGAGTGAGGCGTGAAACGTAAAACGTGATGCGCGAAACGTGATGCGTGATGCGTCATCAAACAAGGACGACCCATGAACAAGTTACGCGTCGGTGTGATCGGCTTGGGGATGGGCCGACACCATATCGCCGGCTACCAGACGCATCCCCGGGCGGAGGTGGTGGCCATCGCCGACCCGGACGCCGGCCGGCTGCAAGAGATCGGCGACAAGTTCGGCGTGCCGAACCGCTACGCCTCGGCCGAGGAGATGCTGGCGAAGGAGCGGCTCGACATCGTGAGCATCGCCACGCCGAACAAGTATCATCGCGAGCTGACACTGGCCGCGTTCGCCGCGGGGTGTCACGTGTTGTGCGAGAAGCCGATGGCGATGAACGCGAGGGAGGCGGCCGAGATGCTGGCGGCGAGCCGGGCCGCGGGCAAACGGCTGATGATCAACTTCTCGTGGCGCTTCACCGAGCAGAGCTTCGCGCTCAAGGCCGAGGTGGACGCCGGCCTGGTGGGCGACATCTACTTCGGCCGCACGGTGTGGCATCGGCGCCGGGGCCTGCCGGGCTTCGGCGGCTGGTTCGGCCAGAAGGCGCTCTCCGGCGGCGGCCCGCTGATTGACCTGGGCGTGCATCGTCTCGACCTGGCGCTCTGGCTGATGGGCTATCCCAGGCCGGCCTGGGTGCTGGGCAAGACGTACAACCCCATCGCGAGCGAGCTGGCCGCGCAACAGGGCGCGCGCTACGATGTGGAGGATCTGGCCGCGGCGATGATCACCTTCGAGAACGGCGCATCGCTGGTGGTCGAGGCGTCGTGGGCGGCCAACATCAGCGAACGGGAGCTGATGGAGACGCGGCTCTACGGCACGAAGGCCGGGCTGGTGCAGCGCAACGTCCAGGAGGGCTATACCTTCGAGGCGGAGATCTATCTGGAGCGCAACGGCTCGCACTACAACATGACCTTACACGGCCCGACCAAACCGGTCCCCAAGCCGATGGCGCACTTCGTGGAGAGCATCGTGACCGACACGCCGCACATCGCCACGGCCGAAGAGGGCGTGCGGGTGATGGAGATCCTCGACGCGATCTACGCCAGCGCCGAACAGGGACGGCCGGTGCAGGTGCAGTAAGGGCAAACGGCGTGCGCCCAGACAGGGCGCCGTTGCAGGCGGTAGGGGCGGACGGCATCCGCCCGTTGGCCCGGGGCGCACGCCATGAGCTTCGGAGACACAACCGGTGCATACCTTTCTGCGGATCCTGAGCTACCTCAAACCCCATCGCAAGCGCCTGGCCATCACCTACGGCTGCATCGCCGCAGTGACCGTCCTCAACCTGCTCATCCCCTGGATCATCCGCCAGGTGATAGACGTGGGCCTGGCGGCCGGCGACCGGCGCTATCTGCTCCAGATGGCGCTCCTCGTCGTGGGGGTGGCGGCGGCGCGCGTGCTCTTCTCGTTCGGCCAGCGCTTCGGCATGGAGTCGTCGGGGCAGATGGTGGCCTATGACATCCGCAACCAGCTCTACGATCACATCCAGCGGCTCAGCTTTTCGTATCACACCCACGCCCAGACCGGCCAGCTTATGTCGCGCATGGCCGAGGACGTGGGCGCGATCCAACGCTTCGTGGCCGGCGCGCTGCTCGATTCGCTCAGCATCGTCCTGATGCTCGGCTTCATCATCGCCATCTTGGTGCGAATGAACTGGCAACTGGCCCTGATCGCGCTGATCCCCATGCCCATCCTGGCCATCTCGGTGCAGGATCTGGCACGGCGCATGCGGCCCCGCTGGAAGCAGGTGCAACAGGAATTCGCCCAGGTGACGACCGTGCTCCAGGAGAACCTGACCGGCGCGCAGGTGGTGCGGGCATTCGCGCGCGAGCCTTATGAGATCGCCAAGTTCGACGCGGCCAACCGGGCCTACATGCGCACCCGGCTGAGCACCATCCGCTTCTGGGGCAGCGCCTCGCCCTTCATGGGCTTCCTGGTCGCATGCAGCATCGCGCTCACCTTCTGGTTCGGCGGGCCGATGGTCTCGGCCGGCCAGCTCTCGCTGGGCACGCTCGTGGCGTTCAGCAGCTACATCCTGATGCTGAGCGGCCCGGTGCAACGCCTGGGCAACATCGTCAACCTGGCCGCCGAGGCGTTCGCCTGCGCCGAGCGCATCTTCGAGGTGCTCGACGCGCCGTTCGAGATCCACGATTCGCCCAACGCGCTGGTCTTGACCAACGTCCGGGGCCACGTGAAGTTCGAGCACGTGGACTTCAAGTACTCGGACGGCCGCCAGCCCACCCTCACCGACATCAACCTGGAAGCCCGGCCGGGCGAGGTCGTGGCGCTCGTCGGCCACACCGGCGCGGGCAAGAGCACGCTCATCAACCTGATCCTGCGCTTCTACGATGTGACGGCCGGCCGCGTGCTGATTGACGGCCACGATGTGCGCTACGTCACGCTCGAATCGCTGCGCCGCCACATCGGCGTCGTCCTGCAAGACACGCTGCTCTTCTCGGCCACGATCCGCGAGAACATTGCCTACGGCCGGCCCGATGCCGGCGACGAGGAGATCATCGCGGCGGCCAAAGCCGCCCAGGCGCACGACTTCATCATGTCGTTCCCGAAGGGCTACGACACCGAGGTCGGCGAGCGCGGCATCACCCTCTCCGGCGGCCAGCGCCAGCGCATCGCCATCGCCCGCGCGCTGCTGGTGGACCCGCGCATCCTGATCCTGGACGACTCCACCTCCAGCGTGGACATGGAGACCGAGCACCTGATCCAACAGGCGCTGAAGACGCTGATGAAGGGCCGCACGTCGTTCGTCATCGCGCAGCGGCTGACGACGATCAAGTCGGCCGACCAGGTGCTGGTCCTGGATCATGGCCGGATCGTCCAGCGGGGCACGCACGACGAGCTGGTGGCCGTGCCCGGCCCCTACCGCGAGATCTACGATCTGCAATTGCGCGACCAGGAAGAGGCGATCGCGTCCATCGCGGCCGCGACGGGCGCGGCGCATCTGCGGCCGGCGCTGGTCGGCGCGAGAGGTTGACATGGCCGCGCTCATCCAACGTTTCCGCAGCCTCTTCAAGGAAGGCCAGGTCGAATTCGACCTCCCCGAAGACCTCCAGTTTCGGGGCTACGACCGCCGCATCGTCGGCCGGCTGTTCCGCTACGTGCGGCCCTACGGCCGGCAGATGCTCATCGCGCTGCTGCTGATGGGCGTCATCACGGCCACATCTCTCGCCGGCCCCTACATCATCAAGCTGACCCTCGACAACGCCATCCCGGCCGGCGACATGGGACTGCTCCGCGGGCTGATCGCCGTCTTCCTCCTGGCACAACTGGTCGGCTGGATCGCGCGTGCGGCCCAGGTGGCGGCCGTGGCCGAGGCCGGACAGTCCAGCATCTACGGCGTGCGCCGCGACCTGTTCGAGAAGTTCCAGCGCCAGTCCATGAGCTTCTTCGACAAGGCCGACGTCGGCATCCTGATGTCGCGCATGACCTCCGACATCAACGCGCTGCAGGAGCTGGTCACCTGGGCCATCGTCGGCACCGCGTCCGACCTCTTCACGTTGATCGGGATCGTGATCGTGATGCTGGCGCTGGACTGGCGGCTGTCGCTCATCACCTTCGCGGTGCTGCCGATCATGGCGCTGTTGACGGCCATGTGGCGGGCGCGGGCACGCGACAACTGGCGTCGCGTGCGCTATTACAACGGACGGATGCTGGGCTACATCGAGGAGAACATCCAGGGCGTGCGCGTGGTGCAGGCGTTCACGCGGGAGAAGCTGAACCTGGAGAAGTTCGTCAACCAGATCAACTATCGCTTCAACCGGGCGCAACAGCGCGCGGCGCGGCTCTCGGCCATGTTTTTCCCGGCCGTGGATTTCCTCGGCACGCTGGCGGTGGCGCTGGTGATCGGCTTCGGCGGCGCGCTGGCCGTGGGCGGTAGCGTCTTCACCCCCGGCGTGCTCGTGGCGTTCGTGATGTACATCGGTCGCTTCTTCGACCCGATTCGCGATCTGGCCGAGCGCTACAACACGCTGCAACAGGCGATGACGGCCGGCGAGCGCATCTTCGGCCTGCTCGATCGGCCGATCGAGATCGAGAGCAAGCCCGGCGCGCCGGAGATGCCGCCGATCCGGGGCGAGGTGATCTACGATCACGTGTATTTCCACTACGAACCCGATCTTCCCGTTCTGCACGACATCAATCTGCACGTGCGGCCCGGCCAGCTCATCGCCCTGGTCGGCGCGACCGGTTCGGGCAAGAGCACGCTGGTCAAGCTGCTGAACCGTTCGTATGACGTGAAGGCCGGCAGCGTGCGCATTGACGGCTATGACGTGCGCGACGTGGAGCTCTCCTCTTTGCGCCGGCAGATGGGGATCGTGCTCCAGGAGACGTTCCTCTTCCGCGGCACCGTAGCCGACAACATCCGCTACGGCCGGCTCGACGCGACCGATGACGAGATCGTCGCGGCCGCACGGGCGATCGGCGCGCACGAGTTCATCGAGGCGCTGCCCTTCGGCTACCAGACGATGGTGGAGGAGGGCGGCGCCAGCCTGTCGGTGGGCCAGCGACAACTGCTGGCGTTCGCCCGCGCGCTCCTGGCCGACCCGCGCATCCTCGTGCTCGACGAGGCCACGTCGAGCATTGACACGCAGACCGAGAAGGTCATTCAGGAGGCGATGGATCGCCTGCTGGAGGGGCGCACCGCGTTCGTCATCGCGCACCGCCTCAGCACCATCGTCCGCGCCGACCAGATCGTGGTGCTCGCCCATGGTCGGATCATCGAGCAGGGGACGCATCAGGAGCTGCTGGCGCGCCGCGGGGCATATTACCACCTGTACACGATGGGTTTCGCGGAACCGACCGCGTCCAAGATCCAATACCCCAATATCTACTCCCCAAGGAGTGCACCATGACCGACAAAGTCCGCATCGGCATCATCGGCGTGGGCCAGATCGGCAAGGTCCACGTCGAGCGCTACAAAGAGGTCCCCGAAGCCGAGATCGTGGCCGTGTGCGACCTGCGCGAGGACGAAGCGCGGCGGGTGGCCCAGGCCATCGGCCCGGAGGTGGCGGTTTACAGCGACTACCGGGAGCTGCTCCGACGAGACGACATCCAGTCGGTAGACGTGGCGTTGCACAACCGATTGCACGCGGCGGTGACCATCGCCGCGCTGGAGGCGGGCAAGAACGTCTATTGCGAAAAGCCGATGTCTTGGGTATACTCAGAGGCAAAGGCGATGTACGACACCGCCCGGCGCACCGGCCGGATGCTCCACATCCAGCTCAACACGCTCTACACGCCGGAGGCGCGCGCGGCCAAACGGATGATTGACGAAGGCCAGCTCGGCCAGATCTACTACGCCAAGTCATCGCATTACCGCCGCCGCGGCCGGCCGTGGGTGGACGGCTACGGCACGCCGGCCTTCGTCCAGAAAGAGATGGCCGGCGGCGGCGCGCTGGTAGACATGGCGGTCTATCACATCGCGCGCATGATGTGGTTGCTCGGCAATCCGGCCGTCGAGACCGTCTCGGGCCGCACCTATCAGATGCTCGACAACATGTACCCCGACCGCCGGGCCTCGGGCAATTACAACGTCGAGGAGCTCGGCATGGGCCTGGTGCGCCTGGCCGGCGGGATCACCTACTTCATCGAAGAAGCATGGGCGATCCACGCCGACAGCTCGGACGGCGACCGCGTGTTCGGCTCGCACGCCGGGTTGCGGGTCGAGCCGTTCGGCTACTTCACCACCCTGTCGGACATGGAGATGAACGCCACGTTCGACATCAAACAGGCCGACTGGCGCTGGCATCAGTGCAACCCGCTCGAGGCCGGCTTCGACCATTCGCAGCGCCACTGGGTTTGGGCGCAGCTCGGCCGCGTGCCGCTGCTCGACACGGCCGGCCTGGCGCTCAAGACCGCCCTGATCACCGAGGGCATCTATCTCTCCAGCCACCTCGGCCGCGAAGTGACGGCTGCGGAGATCGAGGCGGCGGGGATAGAGTATCGTGAAAAGTAAAACGTAAAACGTCTCACGTTTCACGTTTGACGTTTTACGTTTGACGTTTTACGTTTGACGTTTGACTATCGGAGGACATCCCATGACCATCCCAATCGGACTCCAACTCTATTCCGTTCGCCACGAGTGCGCGGCGGATCTGCCCGGCACGTTGGCCGCGGTGGCGAAGATGGGCTACGTCGGCGTTGAGTTCGCCGGCTACTACGATCGCACGGCCAGGGAACTGCGCGCCATGCTCGACGACCTGGGCTTGAAGTGCTGCGGCACGCACATCCGGCTCGACACCCTCTTGGGCGATGAGCTGCTCCGCACCGTCGAGTTCAACCAGATCCTCGGCAACAAGTACCTGGTGGTGCCGGCGCTGGCCGAGGAATATCGCAGCTCGCGCGCCGCGTGGCTGCGCACGGCCGGCATCTTCAACGAGATCGCCGAGCGGCTCCGGCCCTACGGCATGCTCGTCGGCTATCACAATCACGCCATCGAATTCCAGCCGCTGGAAGGCGAGCTGCCGTGGGATACCTTCTTCAGCAACACCCGCAAAGAGGTGATCATGCAGGTGGACATCGGCAACGCGCTGCACGGCGGCGGCGACCCGATCCCCTACCTGGCGCGCTACCCCGGCCGGGCGATCACCGTGCACCTCAAGGAGTACTCGGCGACCGATCCGCTGGCGATCCTGGGCGAAGGGGATGTGCCGTGGCAACGCGTCTTCGAGCTGTGCGAGACGCAGGGCGGCACCGAGTGGTACATCGTCGAGCAGGAAAGCTACAAGTACCCGCCGCTGGAAGTGGTGGCGCGATGCCTGGACAACCTGCGCAGGATGGGGAAGGCGTAGAAAGCAATCCCGAGGCTTGATACGATGCAGGTGCTCGAACACGTGCTCAAGACCGAAGAGACCTATCTCAACGCAGTCCGGGCCGCCAAAGCACACAAGACTCAGTAGACCACGCATTCAGGCTCAGAGGGTGACCCCCGACCGCCGGTCACAGACCGGCTTGGAGCATCGCTGACTGTCCGATTACCCGACTATCTGACTACTTGACTATCTGACTACTCGACTACTCGACTACCCATGACACCCAACCCATCCCGTCGTTTCGCCATCCTGGCCGAACGCGACATCAACAAAGAGACGTTCGTCGAGCCATGGCCCGAGGCCGGGCTGATCGTCGCCGATAGCCCCTACGACCCGCAGCCGTCCCTGCGCCTGGAGGCCGGCCGCGTGGTCGAGATGGACGGCAAGCCGCGGGCCGAGTTCGATAGCCTGGATATCTTCATCGCCGACCACGCGCTCGATCTGGCCGTGGCCGAAGAGGCCATGGCGACGCCGTCCCTCCAGATCGCGCGCATGTTGGCCGACATCAACGTGCCGCAGGCGGCCGTGCGCCGGCTGGCGGCCGGTTGCACCCCGGCCAAGCTGGTCGAGATCATCCGCCACATGAACGTGCTCGAGATGATGATCGGCCTCGCCAAGATGCGCGTCCGGCGGACGCCCGCCAACCAGGCGCACGTGACCAACTGGAAGGAGCATCCCGCGCTCCTCGCGGCCGACGCGGCCGAGGCGGCCCTGCGCGGCTTCGCGGAGGTCGAAACGACCGTGCGCGTGGCCCGTAACGCGCCGCTCAACGCGCTGGCCGTCCTCGTCGGCACGCAAACGGGCCGCGGCGGCGTCCTCACCCAATGCGCGGTCGAGGAGGCGTTGGGCCTGCGGATCGCGCTGAAGGGGTTGACCACCTACGCCGAGACCCTCTCGGTCTACGGCACCGAACGGGCCTTCGTGGACGGCGACGACACCCCCTGGTCGAAGGCGTTCCTGGCCGCGGCCTACGCATCGCGCGGGATCAAGGTGCGTTTCACCTCGGGCACCGGCTCTGAGGCGCTGATGGGCCACGCCGAACGCTGCTCGATGCTCTACCTGGAGGCGCGTTGCCTGCTGGTGACGAAGGGCGCCGGCAGCCAGGGGGTGCAGAACGGCTCGATCTCATGCATCGCCTTGCCCGAAGCGCTGCCGGCCGGCGTGCGCGCGGTGCTCGCCGAGAACCTGCTCGCCTCCATGCTCGGCCTGGAATGCGCCTCGGGCAACGACGCGCTCGCGTCGCACTCGACCATGCGCAAATCGGCCAAGCTCATGCTCCAGTTCATCCCCGGCACCGACTTCATCTGCTCCGGCTACAGCGCGGTGCCCAAGCGCGACAATCTGTTCGGCGGCGGCAACTTCGACGCCGAGGACTTCGACGACTGGAACGTGCTCCAGCGCGACATGCAGGTGGACGGCGGGATCGTCCCCATCACCGAAGAGGCGGCCCTGGCGGTGCGCGAGCGGGCCGGCCGGGCGATCCAGGCGGTCTACGCGGAGCTGGGCCTGCCGCCGATCAGCGACGACGAGGTGGCCGCGGCCACGACGGCGCACAGCAGCGACGACATGCCCGACCGCGACGCCGTGGCCGACCTGGCCGCGGCCGACCGCTTCCTGGCGAGCGATCTGGGCATGTTGGCCGTGGCCGACGCGCTGCGCCGTCGCGGATTTGCAGATGTGGCCGCCAACATCCTGGAGATGGGCCGCCAGCGCGTGGCGGGGGACTATCTGCAGCCGGCCGCGATCTTCGACCTCTCCCCCGCCCCCTCTCCTGCAAGGAGAGGGGAGAGCCGGACTTCCTCTCCCCGTGCAGCAGAGACGGCCGGAGGGGCCGGTCGCTTCCGTGTCCTCAGCGCGATCAACGATCCGAACGACTACACCGGCCCGGGCACCGGCTATCGGCTGGCAGGGGAACGCTGGGCCCGGCTCCAGGCCATCCGCCAGGCGCAGTCCCCGCGCCAATTCGTCGCGCCGCACGTCGGCCCGGCCTCGCCGAAGCTGGTGGAGCTGGGTCCGGCCCGGCCGGGCACCCGACCCGAAGTGATCGTCGCGGTCGGCCCGGCGTTCAACGCGGCGCTCACCCGCACCATCGGGGGGCTGGAGCACGAGGCGGTGTTGGCGGCCATCCTGGCGGGCGTGGCCGACGAAGGGTTGACCGCCCGCGTGGTGAAGGTGTACCGCAGCTCCGACCTGGCGGCCATCGGCTACGCGGGCGCAGAGCTCAGCGGATCGGGCATCGCCATCGGCCTGCAATCGCGCGGCACGGCCGTCATCCACAAGCGCGGGTTGGCCCGGCTCAACAACCTGGAGCTCTTTCCGCAATCGCCGAGCCTGACGCTGGAGACGTACCGGGCGATCGGCCGAAACGCGGCGCGCTACGCCAAAGGCGTCCCGCCGGCGCCGGTGGGGGTGAAGATTGATAACTGGGCGCGATTGCGCCTGATCGTCAAGACCGCGCTCCTGCACCGCCGCGAGACCGACGAGGTCGCCGACAGGCCGCCGCAGGAGCTGTGGTTCGATTGGGAGCCGGAGTGAGGCGGGGGATAGGGGTTAGGGATTGGGGGTTGGGGGTTGGAGATCAGCATGGAGAGTGTTTATCCGTTGACGGAGAACGCAGGTGAAGAGTTGCGGGCGGCGAGCGGCCGGCCGCTGGACGAGATCACGCTGGAGCGGTTGGCCGCGGGCGAACTGACCGACGATGACCTGCGCATCACGGCCGAGGCGTTGCGCGC
>Ga0209162_1002781_pt1 | contig 14865 bp, 9 predicted proteins | sample YNPNPMetaG_FD_187121 | JGI IMG/M metagenome (GOLD analysis project Ga0209162, IMG submission 187121) | Anoxygenic and chlorotrophic microbial mat microbial communities from Yellowstone National Park, USA - YNP NP MetaG (SPAdes) (version 2) ... | reverse complement strand
GCCGCCCCCCCTCCCCGTCGTACGCCTCGCCCCTCCCGACCCCGCCGCGGCGGCCGAAGACCTCGCCCTGGCCCAGGGAACGACGGCGCGGGCCGCCCCGGACGTCGTGACGACGGCCGAGGAGCCAGCAGCCCGCGAGCTCGGCGATGAGCTGTCCGACCTTCCCTACGAGGGCGTCGGTTTCGGCAACGACGGCGGCGACGGCTACCTCCGGATCGGCCCCCTCGACGCGTCCACCGTCCGCCTCGTCGGTGCGCCCCGAAACGCCGCCACCGCCCCGGCCGCCCCGCCGGCGACGGGCGGAACCCCTTCCTCCGCGTTCGGCGCTCTTCCCCGCATCCCGCCCATGGTTCCCGCGACGCCGACCGCCGGCGCGGCGGCGATGCCGACGGCCTCCGCGACGGGTGCCTATCAGGCGGGTCTCGAGGCGTATCGCGAACGGCGATGGCAAGAGGCGATCGGCTGGTTCGAACGGGCGCGCGCCCAGGGCCTCGACGAGTCGAAGGCCGCGCTGGCGCTCTTCTTCCAGGCCGAGGCGACCTTCCAGACCCGAGCCTACGTCGAAGCGATCGGCCTTTTCGAGCGTTTTCTCGATCGCCACCCGGGCCACCCCCGGGAGGCCGAGGCGATGCTGCGAATCGGGACGGCCTCCGAACGGTTGGGGGACGTCGAGCGGGCGGTGGAGCTGTACCATCGCGTGATCGCCGAACATCCCGCCTCGACCGCGGCGGCCGCCGCCGCCGCGCGCCTCGAGGCGGCAGGGACAGAAGGACGGCAACCATGAACAGGTCCCTCGGTTGGATCGTATTCCCGGGCCTCTGGCTGCTCGCGACGCCGGCCGGCGCCCAGACCGTCACCGGGGTCGGCACGGGCCTGTGGAGCGGCGGATGGACCGGGAGCGGCGGCGGGGACACGCGGATCCGCGAGGCGGCGCGCCGCGGCGGCAGCGTCGAGATCACCGGCCAACCCGCGGCCGCTCCCGCCCGCTACGTCGTCCGCCCCGGCGACACCCTGTGGGACATCTGCCGGACCAACCTGAACAACCCCTGGTTGTGGCCCGAGGTCTGGAGCCTGAACCCGGAGATCACCAACCCGCACTGGATCTATCCGGGCCAGGTGATCCGCCTGCGGGTCGGCGAAGGCGCCGAGGCCGGACCCGGAGCGTGGGCCGAACCCACGACGCTGGGACGCCCGGCCGGCGGCACCGTCTTCTTCCGCAACGAAGGCTACGTCGACGAGAACGCTCCCGACGAGGACCTCGACGAGGACGAGATCCCGGAGGACCAGCAGCCGCCCGGCCGCGTCATCGCGTCGTGGGAGGACGAGAGGATGCTGGCCTATCCCGACCTGCTGTACGTCCGCTTCGACGAGAACTTCCCCGTCCAGGCCGGCCAGCAGCACACGATCTACCGGGTCCGCGAGACCGTCTACGACCTGGTGGACGAGGACAGCGACGAGGAACCGCGGCGGCTCGGCCGCATCGTCGAGATCCTCGGGACCGGCACCGTCCTGTCGTACGACCCCGACGCCCACCTGGCGCGCGTGCAGGTGGTGGAATCGATCAACCCCATCGAGCGCGGCGACCTGGTCGGCCCCGTCCGGCGCAACCTGATCGTTTCCGAACCCCGCGCCGCCGAGGTCGACCTCGACGGGCGCATCGTCGCCACCCTCCGCCCGCGCCTCAACAACGGCCAGGGGTTCGTGGCGTTCGTCAACCGCGGCTACGAGGACGGCGTGCGGGACGGCAATCGGTTCCAGATCATCCGCGCGAACGATCATTACCTCGAGAGCGAGCGCGGCGAGATTCCGGAGGAGCTGCCGTTCGAGTGGATCGGCGAATGCCAAGTCCTCGAGGCCCGCAAGACCGCCTCGACCTGCCTGATCACCGCCTCGACCCGCGAGATCTTCGTCGGCGAACGGGTCACCCTGTCCCGCGGCCAGTAGCCCCGCCCCTGCTGCATCGAGGCACCGATCCTCCCGCGCCGCCGGGCGGGCGGTGCGCCTGGGAACTCGGCGCCGTCCGCGACGAGGACGGCGACGGCGACCCCCGACGTCTGCGGCGGTCCGGCCGACGGCGCCGAACGAAGCCCCGACTTGACGATCGGACCCCCGCGGACCACGCTGCGGGGAGCGGGCCGCCGGCCGGGGCGGCCCCGGGAGGAGCCGATGCCCCGACGCCGGATCCTGCTCGCGACGCTGATGCTGATTCCCGCCTGCGAGGACGATGACGGAGTTCGCGACGAAGGCTCGGAGGCCGACGCCGCCGACGGCGCGGACGTCGAGCCCGACGACGGTGTACCGGAGTTCGACGTCGGGCCAGAGGGGCCGGAGGTGGAGGACGGGGCGGGCGAGGTCGAGGCGGACGCGCCGCCGAACGAGCCGGGGCCGGAGTTCGACCGCTACTGCCGCGGCGCCCGCTGGGACGCGACCCTCGAACCCGCCACCCTGTGGGATCTCGATGGACACTACACGGGCTACATCCGCGACACGCCGGCCGGGACGCTGGAGGGGGTGAAGATTGTTCCCGACCACCCGTTCCGCGTGCGGTCGATCCGGGTCGCGTTCGCGGCCGGCAGCGGCCCGGTAAGACTGCGGCTGATGCGGACGCTGGGCCACTCCTATCCCGGCGACTGGCCGCGGCTCGACAGTGGCACGGCCAACCTGATGCCGCCGCTCGAAGTGGAGGTGACGGCCGCGGACCCGGAGGTCTGGCTCGAGTACGACGTTTCCGACCGGTTCGTGTTCCTGCTGCCCCGGGAATCGTACATGATCGTTTACGAGCACCTGGCGGATGCGCCGCATCTGGCGGTGCAGGAGCTGCTTCCGGGCCAGTCGTCGTGGGGCACGTTCGTGCCGGCGGTCGGCGACGGCGGAGCTCTCGGCGACGGCAACTACCGGATGCAGGTGACCGGAGACTATTTCTGTGCCTGGCCCGCGGCGGACCGGTGGTTCGCCCGGAGCGCGGCGACGCCGGAGGTCGAGACCTCCCCGCAGCAAATCGCCGTGGCCGACCTCGACGGCGACCTCCACGAGGACCTGGTGTTGACGGTCGACGGACGCGCCCGCGCCTGGCCTGGGCGTGGCGATGGAACCTTCGCCGACGCGCCGTACGACCCGTTCCCGGAGGCGCCGAGCGCGAACCTGGTGGTCTTCGGCGACCTGGACAACGACGGGGACCGGGACGCCGTCGTCGCCACCTACGTCCACTGGGACGGCGACGGCGACGGGGTCAACGAGCAGGACGGCGACTGCAACGACGCGGCGGCCGCGATCCATCGCGGAGCGGCCGAAATCCCGGGCAACGGCATCGACGACGACTGCGACGGCGTCGCCGACGACGGAACCGACGCCTCCGACCGCGACGGCGACACCTTCCCGATCGCCGCCGGCGACTGCGACGACACCCGCGCCGCGGTCTTCCCCGGGGCGTCCGAGGCGAACGACCAGATGGACAACGACTGCGACGGCGAGGTGGACGAGGACCACGTCACCACGGTGCAGATCAACGACGGCGCCGGACACTTCACCCGCGTCGGCTCGCCCGAAATCGAGCGGCGCGATCCGACCGCCGCCGCGGCGCTGGGCGACGGCGACCGCGACGGGTTCCTGGACGTCTACCTCGGCAACTGGTGGGCGCACTATCCGACCGGTCCGGCCGTCCCCGACCACTACCTGGAAGGCCAGGGAGACGGCACGTTCCGGGACGTCACCGCGACGAGCGGGGTTGCGCGGACGGTCCCCCAGCCGTGCTACGGCGTCCGCTTCACGGACTATGACGACGACGGCTGGGCGGACCTCTGGGTCGGCAACTACGGCGGTGCCCTGAACCGGATGTTCCACAACCGGGGCGGTGGCTCCTTCCAGGAGGTCGGCGACTCCCTCGGCTACGCCCAGGACCGCCTCGGTCCCCTGGCCGGGACCACCTTCGGCGGCGACTTCGGCGACCTCGACAACGACGGAGACATCGATCTTCTCGAAGCCGACATCTCGCATCCGCGCTACGGCCCGTCCAGCGACCAGAGCCGGATCGTGCTCAACCTGGGCGCGGCCGCGGGCTGGCGCACCGAGACGCACCGCGAGGATCTCGGTTTTCACTGGGACGAGGGCGACATCAACCCGGCGCTCGCCGACTTCGACAACGACACCGTTCTCGACGTCGCCATGGCCGCGGTTTACTCGGGCCACTTCGCCCGCCTCTACCGCGGCCTGGGCGGCGGCCAGCTGGACGACGTCTCGTACGAGGCGGGGGTGGTGGTGCAGGCCACCGGCCGGGTGCTGTGGACCGACTTCGACGAGGACGGCGACCTCGACCTCCTGTTCGCCGACGGCGACGGCGAGCCGTGGCTGCACCTGTTCGAGAACCGCGTCGGCCAGGACCGGGCGTGGGTCGAGCTGTTGCTCGCGGGATCGACTTCGAACCGCGACGCCGTGGGCGCCCGCGTGTTCCTGCGGGCCGGGGGCGCGAGCCAGCAGCGCGACGTCGAAGGCGGCGGCGGACACTGGAACATCCAGGAATCCCGCCTCGTGCACTTCGGCCTGGGCGACGCCGCGACGATCGATTCCCTCTCCGTCCGCTGGCCGGACGGGACGACCGAGTCGATCGCGGGTGCTGCTCCGCGCGGCCGCTATCGCGTCGTCCAGGGTTCGGGAGCGGCGGTGCCACTGCCCTGACGACCCGGGCCGCCGCTCGCGCTTGCAACGGAACGTGGGGCGCGCGCGAGGCTTGGCATCCCACCCGGGAATCTGCTAGAAGCCGTCGAACTCGCCGGATCCGCCCGGCGGACACGGAAGAGGATGCCCGTGAACGGTCTGTGCAATCTCGGGATGCGGGTCGCGACGTTCTTGCCCCTGGGGCTCCTTGTCGGGCTCCCCGCCTGCCCTCCCCCACCCGCCGTTCCGGCCGTGGCGCCGACGCGGGAGCCGGCGGACGCCGGACTGCTCGAACGCCTGCGGACGGCCGACGGGCTGTTGACGAACGCCGGGGGGACGCCGGAGTGGCGTTCGGATCCGGTCTTCCTGACCGCCCGCCAGTCGTGGGCGCACGTCGTCACGCTCCCGCCCGGCGCCTGCTGGTACTTTCTTGCCCTGGCCGGCAACCGCATCGGCGACCTCGATCTCACGCTCTTCGACCTGGCCGGTCGACGGCTCGAGGTGGACGAAGAGCGCGATTCGCACCCCGTGATCGTGCGCTGCGTCGAGGGTTCGACGGAGGAGGAGGTGGTGGTCGCGCCGTTGGCCTACGAGGGAGCGGGCGAGGCGGTGGTGATGCTGTACCGCTTCCCGCTCGACGGGGCGCCCCGGCGGGGAGAGATCGACTACGAGGACGCGGCGCCGCCGCCGGGACCGACCTCCGAGACACCGGAGGAGGCACGCGAGCGGATGGATCGGCGGATGCGGCGGGAGGGATTCCGGCCGACGGGGGAAAGCGAGCGGCTGGAGCTGTCGGGCCGGGGCGAAATCGCGCGTCCCCGGCGCATCCCCGCCGGCACGTGCCTCGGGGTGGCGCTGGTGGGCGAGGACGACGACGCCGACCTCGACCTCCGGCTTCAGCTCGGCTCCCGCAAGGTCGCGGAGGACCGGGACCGGGCGCGCGACGCTCGCGTCGTGTACTGTTCGGAAGCCGAAGTCGACGCTCGGATCTACGCGACGTCGGCACGGGGTGCCGCCGGCGGCACGCTGGTGTTCTACGAGGCGCGACCCGAGGATCGGGTGTTCGTGACGCCGACGGAACTGCCGGACGAACCGCGGGTGGTCGAGGGGGGAGGCGAGCGGTCGTTCGACCAGGCGGTGCTGGGTCTGGACCGCGCGTTGCGGGCCGACGGATTCGCCCGCGAGGGAGCCCCGATGGAGGGAACGCTCGGGCTCGGCGAGCAGGCGGTCCAACCGCTCCAGCTCTCGCGCGGCAACTGCTACGCGATCGTCGCCCTGCCCCGCCCCGGCGGCATCCGCGACCTCGACCTGCTGCTCGACGACGGCGCCGGCAACCGCGTCGCCGAGGACCGGCTCGAAACCAACGAACCGCGAATCTCGTTCTGCCCCGACCGGACCGGTCCCTATCGGCTTGTCGTCCATGCCTACGACGGCAGCGGCGGTTATGCCGCCTGGGTCTACCGGCTGGGCGCCCCTTCCCGCGATCTTCCCGGAATCTCCGGACGGCTGGCCACGGCCTATGCCCGGCTCGCCGCGCAGCTTTACGGCAAGGGGTTCCGCCCCGTCGGCACGCCGAACCAGCAGCCGGCGGAGCCCGGCCGCCAGGACTCCCACACCGTGCGGGTGCAGCGCGGAAGTTGCTACATCGTGGCCGCCCTGGCTTCGGACGAGTCGATGGATGTCGACATCGAGGTCCGCGACGGCCTGCTGCGGGGCGTGTCGGTCGACGTCGCGGGTGACCCGGACGCGCGGGTGTATGTCTGCCCGGACCGAACGGCGGAGTTCCACGCGACGGTGACGGTCGCACGGGGCCGGGGTCAGTACATGCTGGTGTTGTTCGAGAACAAGGCGGAGGGGGCGACGGGCCGGGACGCGGGCCCGCAGCGCGGGGATTGACGAACATGCCAACGGCGGGATGGGAATGGATCGTGCCGGCGGGCCTGGCCCTGCTCGCCGGGTGTGCCACGGCGACGGTCGGGACGACGCCTGGGGCCGCGCCCCGCGAACTCGGCCCCGGTGACTGGCGTGCGGACGAGGCCCCACCCGCCCGCGCCATGGCCTCCCTCGCCCGAACCCTCGAACCCCACGGGTTCGCGCCGACCGGCGACGAGGGACGGGCGTTCCTCGTCCGCCAGCGAACTCTCACCGTGCCGATCGACGTCGAGGCGGGCCGCTGCTACGTCTTCGCCGCCACCTCGAGCGTCCATCTGATCGACCTCGACAGCTACCTGTTCCTCGCCTCCGGCGTGCCGATCGATCAGGACCGCCGGCGCGACAACCATCCGACGATCCGGTACTGCCCCGCGGAGGCGGGCCGCTTGTACCTCACCTTCGAGGTGTACGACGGCGAAGGGCTGTTCTACTGGGCGGCCTTCGCCGGCCCGGGGGGCTCGGAGATCGAGGCGGAGGACCTGTTCGCGGACGTGGAGCCGGAAGAGGGCGTCTCCGGCACGGCGGCGCAGGGGACCGAGTCGGCCGGCGACCGGGCCCGGGTCTTCGCCGAGATCATGCTGTCGCGCGGTTTTGCCCTGGCCGAGCAGGCGGCGCCGATCCACCTCGCCAGGGGCGCGGAGGATACCCGCTCGATCGATCTGTCCGCCGACCGCTGCTACACGTTCGCGGCCTACGGCGCGGCCGGTGCGACCGATGTCGACCTGGTGTTGACGGCCCCCGATGGACAGGTCGTGGCGCTCGACGAGGCGCCGGCGCTGGACGCCTACATCCAGTGGTGCCCCGTTGCTTCCGGAACGTTCTCGCTGCGGACCACGATGGCGGGCCAGGCCGGGGATGCGCTGCTGTGCCGGCTCGAGGCGCCGATCGACCGCGTGGGGGGGCTCGACGGCCTGTGGCTGGGCGAGCGGCGTCCGCCGGGTCCCACGCACCAGGAGTTGGAGGACGGCGCGGCGCAAATGCGGGAGCGCCTGGAAACGCTGGGCTATCGGATCGACGACGGGGGGACGCTGGAAGGTCGCGCCGACCAGATGGTGTTCCGGACCCACCGGCTGACGTTGCGGGCCGACCAGTGCCACGTCTTCGGCGCCGTGGGCGGCCCCGACGTGTCGAACCTCGACCTGTTCCTGTACGACCGGGACGGGAACGAGGTGGTGGCGGACGAGTCGCAGAACGCGAGGCCGGTGATCCAGGTCTGCCCGCAGCAGGACGACTCCTTCCGCCTCGACGTGGCGATGCGCGGCGGCAGCGGACCGTACCGCGTCCTGCACGGCGTCTCGCCGGCGGTGGGGGCCGAGGCGGTCCGCGGGCTGGACACCGTGGCCCGCAGCCGCCTCCGCACCGTCGTCGACCGCATCCACCTCGCCCAGCTCGAACCCCTCGGACCGCCCCAGACGGCGGAGCTGCGGGCGCGGGGCGTGCGCCGCTTCCAGAACAACCTCGCCGGCGGACAGTGCCTGCTGTTCGTCGCGGTCGGCAGCCAGGGCGTGGTGGACATCGATCTGTTCGTCCTGGACCCGGCGGAGCAGATCGTCGGACGGGACAACCAGCCGGACGCCATGCCGACCGTGCAGTTCTGCGCGGCCCAGGATGGGGTCTACTCCACCGACGTGCGCCTGATCGAGGGCAGCGGCTCGTTCACGCTGCTCCAGTACCGCACGGCGCCGCCGGCGGCCGCGGCGGGCGGGACGCGCTGACCGGCGTGCGGCGGGACGGACCGGCAGGGGAGGCGACGGCCTTGCCGAACGGCTCCTCGCGCGCTCTCCCCCCCCCGCGCCCGATCCTCGCCCTGCCGCTCCTCCTCCTCTGTCTCCTCGCACCGGCCCTCCATGCCCAGGTTTCCCCCTTCCACCTGCCGGTGACGGAGATCCGGGTCGAGGGCAACCGCCGGACGTCGGACGAGGACCTCCTGGCGCGCATCCACGGCGACCGGACCTACTCCGACAACTCGGTGCTCCGCGTGGGCGAAATCCTGACCGTCGAGAAGGTCCGCGGGGTCGTGCGCGCGCTCTACCAGACGGGCTACTTCGACGACGTGCGCGTCGACGCCGCCCCCAACGCCGACGCCTCGGGAGTCGTGGTGCGCTTCCAGGTGGTGGAGCGGCCGGAGGTGGAGGAGGTGCGGATCGAAGGGGAGGACGAGCTCGACGAGGACAAGATCCGGGAGAAGATTTCCTTGCACGAGCGGTCGATCTTCTCGCCGCAGGCGGCCGAGGCCGACGTGCAGAAGATCCGCGAGTACTACGCGTCGGAGGGGTACTTTCTGGCGGAGGTCGAGTGGGAGAGCGAGGCGCGGCCCAACGACCGGGTGGTCGTGACGTACCGGATCCGGGAGGGCGAGCAGGTCAGCGTCCGGGAAATCGTCTTCGTCGGCAACGACTCGATCCCCGACGCCGAGCTGCTGGGCGTGATGAGCACGTCGCCCGTGACGTTCTGGAGTCCGATCACCGACAGCGGGCGGTTCCAGGAGAGCGACTTCGAGCGGGACCTGGTGTTGATCAAGGCGTACTACCTGGACGGCGGGTTCCTCGACGTGGAGATCGGCCCGCCGCGGGTCGCCCTGTCGCCCGACCGCCGCGACATCTCGATCACGATCCCGATCGTCGAGGGCCCGCGGTACACGCTGCGGCGGGTCGCGGTGCAGGAGTACGACGCCGATGGCAACGAGATCGACTTCCTGGGCGGTCGCGCGGCGGTGCGCGCCTTGATCCAGACGGCGCCCGGAGATCCGTTCCGCCGCTCCGACATCGGCCGGGACCTGACGGCCCTGACTCGCTATTACAAGGAGCAAGGGTACGCCAACGTGAACGTCAACCCCGACGTGCTCCAGGTCCCCGGCACCACCCAGGCCGACCTCGTGTACCGGATCGTTCGCGGAACCCCGGTCTACGTCGAGCGGATCGAGATCAAGGGCAACGACAAGACGATGGACCGGGTGATCCGCCGCGAGATCCAGATTGCCGAAGGCGACCTGTACAACGAGACCCTGCTCGACCTCTCGCGCCGCCGGATCGAGCAGCTCGGCTACTTCGAGACTCCGATCGCGATGTCGACCCGTTCCGGTTCCGACGAGCGGCACGTGGTGGTGACCTTCGAGGTGAAGGAGAAGGCGACGGGGCAGTTCCAGGTGGGCGTCGGCCTGTCCTCGATCGAGAACTTCATCGCCACGGCACAGATCGCCCAGGAGAACTTCCTTGGCCGCGGCCTGTCGGTCACGCTGGCGGCCCAGCTTTCCAGCATCCGCCAGCTGTTCCAGCTTCAGTACTCCGACCCCTACTTCCTCGACAGTCGGTGGCTCTTCGCCGCCGGGATTTACAACTCGACCCGCATCTACACGAACTACACCCGCCAATCCACCGGCGGCAACCTGACTCTCGGCTACCCCCTGACCCACGACCTGCGCGTCTCCCTCGGCTATCTCCTCGAGTATGTCGACGTCTCCACCAGCGGCGGTTCGACCCTCTTCGGCGGCTCCACCGCCGGCACGCTGCGGGACCTGCCGCTGGCCAACCTGTTCAACGACGGCTGGACCTCCTCCGTGCGCGGCTCGGCGTCCTACGACACTCGCAACAACCGCCTCTATCCGTCCGACGGGCAGATCACGGGGATCACCGCCGAGTGGGCCACGCCGTACCTGCTGTCCGACGCCGACTTCGCCCGCTTCTCCCTCTACACCCGCTGGTACTTCCCGTTGGGGCTCGGCTTCGTGTTCAAGACCAACACCGAGTTCGGGCTGGTCCTCTCCCCGGCCCCGGAGGGGGTGCCGATCTACGAGCGGTACATGCCGGGCGGGATCCTGGACGTTCGCGGTTTCGAGCGGTTCTCGCTGGGTCCGCGGCTGCGCCTCCCCCCGCGGCTCGACCCCAACGCCGACCTGATCCCCAACGGCGTCCCGGTCGGCGGCAACATGCAGCTCGTCATCAACATCGAACTCGAGTACCCGATCGTCGACCGGCTCGGCCTGCGCGGCGTCTTCTTTGTCGACGCCGGCAACGCCTTCAACCTCGAGGACACCCTCTGCGCGGCCAGCGGCGGGCACGCGCTCTCGGCTTTCACCGACCCGTGCAACCACAACCCGCTCCTGCTGCGGGTCAGTGCCGGCTTCGGCTTCCGGTGGATCTCGCCGCTGGGACCGCTGCGTTTCGAGTGGGGTTTCCCATTGTGGCTGGAGCCGGGGGAGGAGACGTACCAGTTCGAGTTCATGGTGGGGAATCTCTTCTGACCCCCGGCGGTTGAATGCCGGTCGGGAGTCAGGCGTCCTTGACCGTGCCGCCGCGTCGGCGGTATGAAGGCCGGCGACCCGGGCTGGCAGGGGGACAGGGGTGCCGGGGCCGGCGTGAAGGAGGAGCGGAGCATGGGCAACAGGACCGTCGGCGCGATCGCCATCGCTCTCGTCGTGGGTGCCGTCGCCCCGACGATCTACGCCGATGCGAAGTTCGCCTTCGTCGACCTGCAGCGGGCGCTGAACGAGACCGAGGACGGCCGGCGGGCCAAGGCCGAGTTGAAGGCGCTGTTCGACCAGCGCCAGAGCGACCTCGACCAGCGCGCCAAGGAGTTCAAGGCCAAGCTCGAGGAGCTGGACAAGCAGCGGGAGGTGCTGACGCCCGAGGCGTACCAGTCGAAGAACGCGGAGCTGCAGAAGGCGCTGATCGAGCTGCAGAACACCTACGCGCGCTACCAGCGCGAGCTGGCCGAGAAGGAGCTGGAGCTGACGAAGTCGATCTTCGAGCGGATGGAGCAGATCTTGCGGCGGATCGGCCAGACCGAGGGGTACGAGATGATCTTCGACAAGTCCGAGGCGGGACTGGTCTGGGCCCCCGATCATCTGAACCTGACGGACAAGCTGATCCAGATGTACAACGCCGAGAACCCGACCAAGGGCGGCGCCACGAAGACCAAGGTGCCCTGAGTCGCGCGGCGCGCACCGTTTCTCCCTCCCATGCTGCGTTGGCACCGGCGTCCCGGCGACCCGCCGACCCTCGGCGAACTCGTCGGGGCGCTCGGCGGCCGGCTCGTCCGCTGCCGTCGCAACCACGTCGTCTCCTCCCTCGGCCCGACCGACTCTCCCGAGCCCGTCGCGCTGGCGCCGTTGTGGCACGAGCGGGCGGTCGGGGACGTGGCGATCTGCCGCGCCGCCGTGCTGCTGGCGGACGCCGCGTTTGCCGCCCGCATCGCCGACGCCGCGGCAAGCCGCGGCCTCGGCCTGTGGATCCACCCGCGCCCGCGCCGCGCGCTGCGCGGTGTGCTCGAACGACTCTACGAGCCGCGCGAGCCCTGGGACGAGGCGGAGCCGCCGCGGCCCGTCGGCGCCGCCTGGGTCCATCCGCGGGCCCGGCTCGGCGACGACGTGCGGCTCGCCCCCGGCGCCGTGGTGGGCGCCGGCGCGGTCCTGGGCGACGGCGTCCGCGTCGGTCCCGGCGCCGCGATCCTGCATGACGTCGAGGTCGGTCCCGGCGCCGCCATCGGACCGGGCTGCATCGTCGGCGCCGACGGCTTCGGTCTCGATGCCGCCACCGGCGACCTCGCGCCGGAGCCGCTGCCCCACGTCGGCACGGTGGTCCTCGGCGCCCGCGTCCGCCTCGGCGCCAACGTCGTCGTTGCCCGCGGCACGCTCGGCGCCACCACGATCGGCGATGACTCGCAACTGGACGCGCTCGTGCAGATCGGCCACAACGTCCGCATCGGCCGCGGATGCGTGATCTGCGCGCAGGTCGGCATCGGGGGATCGACCGCCGTCGGCGACGGCGTGTGGATCGGCGGCCAGGCCGGCATCGCCGATCATTGCCGGGTCGGGGCCGGGGCGCGGATCGCCGCGCAGAGCGGCGTGATCGGCGACGTCCCGGCAGGAGAGACGTGGGGCGGCACGCCCGCCGTGCCGCACGCCCGATGGATGCGCGGGGCGGCCGCGCTGGCCCGTCTGGCCCGCGGGAGGGAGCCGTGAGGAGCACCGGGAAGAAGCCGCCCCGCCGAGGCCCCGAAACGCCGGCGCGCCGCACGCCGAGACCGCCGCCCGCGAAGACGCCCGCGCCGCGGCGGCGGCCATCCCGGCGCCCCGACCTCGCCGACCCCCGATCGATCCTCCGGCACCGCCCCCCCCTCCTGCTCGTCGACCGCGTCCTCGCCTCGACGCGCGGCCGGTGGCTCGTCGCCGCCTGGAGGCCGGCACCCACCTGGCCGCTCTTCCGCGGGCACTTCCCCGGCGAGCCGATCGTGCCCGGCGTGCTGCTCGTCGAGGCGATCGCGCAGGCGTCGGCGCTCCTCGCCTTCGAGACCGAGCCGTTCGACGTCCGCCGGACCCGCCTGTACCTGATGACCGTCGAACGGGCCCGCTTCCTGGCCCGCGTCCGGCCGGGCGACGCGCTGGAGATCCGCACCGACCTCGTCGATCGCCGCGGCCCACTGTGGCGGTTCGACGGCTCGATCGCCTGCCGGGGCCGGCTCGCCGCGGACGCCCGGATCGTCGCCGCCCTCCTCATGCCCGGCCGGTCGGGCGGCCGCCGGGGTGCCGGCCCGTGACCGCCGTGCGCCGCCCGCCCCCGCGCATCGATCCGGCGGCGGTCGTCGCCGGCCGGGTGCGGTGCGGCACCGGAGTCGCCGTCGGCCCGCTCGCCGTCCTGCGCGGCCCGCTGCGTCTCGGCGCCCGCTCCGTGGTCGCCGGCCCCGCCGTCCTCGAAGGCCCCGCGGTGTTCGGCCGCGACACCCGCGTGCATCCGTTCGCCGTCCTCGGCGGCCCGCCCCAGGACCGGACCTACGACGGCGAACCGACACGGCTCGTCTGCGGCGACGGCAACGTCTTCCGCGAGCACGTCACGGTGCACCGCGGCACCCGCAAGGGCGGCGGCGTCACCCGGCTCGGCCACCGCAACCTGCTGATGGCCGGCGTCCACATCGCCCACGACTGCCACCTCGGCAACGAGATCCAGCTCGCCAACAACGTCTCGCTCGCCGGCCACGTCCGGGTCGGCGACCACGCCGTGTTTGGCGGCCACGCCGCCGTGGCACCCTTCGTCCGTATCGGCCGCATCGCGATGGTCGCCGGCGGGGCGATGGTCGATCGCGACGTGCCGCCGTTCTGCGTCGCGCGGGGCGACCGCGCCTGGATCGCCGCGCTCAATGTCGTCGGACTCCGCCGCCGCGGCGTTTCCGCCCGCGCCCTCGAGGCGCTGCACCGCGCCTTTCGGCTCCTCTTCCGCGAGCCGGGCTCCTTCGCCGAGGCGCTCCGCGCCTGCGCCCCGCTCGCCCACCGCGAACCGCTCGTCGCCGAACTGCTCCGCTTCCTCCGCCGCTCACGCCTCGGCGTCCGGCGCGCCCCCGGCGACGGACCCGGAGCCGCCGGATCCGTTCGGCCGCCGCCAGACGAATCCGGCGACGAACGCTAGACCGTAGGCCGCGGCCGCGACCAGAAAGACCGACCGGATTCCGGCGTGGACCGAGACGACGGTGGCCAGGACCGAACCGAAGACCCCGGCGGCGCCGTTCACCGCCCAGATCCACGGAATCGCCTCCGGCGCCTCGTCCCCGGCGTGCCGCAGGAGCCACGGGAAGGGAACCCCCGCCACGAGCCCGACCGGAAGCGTCACGGCAGCGGCCACGGCCAGCCGCCCCGCATCCCCCAGTCGGAGCGTGGCCGACAGCAGCGGCGGCAGCAGCCAGCCGGCGGTGATGCCGACCAGCGTCAGCACGACCGGCGCGTACCGCGCGCCAGACGCCCGCCCCCATCCGCCCGACCCCGCCCACATGCGGCTGCCGAGCCCGGCGGCGAACAGCAGGCCGCCGAGGACCAGCGCCAGCGCCCAGGCAGGACGGCCGAGGTACGCGCCGAGACGCTGGACCAGGGCGAGTTCCAGGCACAGGAAGCCGAGCCCGAGCGTCGCGGCGACGACGAGCAGCCGACCCCGGCGTCGAACGATGCCCGGCAGCCCTCCCCGCGCGAGGAGGAACGGAATCCCCACCAGCAACAGCAGCAGTAGCCCGGCCGCCAGGCCGGCGTGGGCCAGGAAGTACAGGCCATTGCCCAGCAGATGCGACGGCGACGGCGCCAGCAGCACCTCCGGCCAGTCGCGGAGCCGGTTCTGGTAGAAGAAGTACGGCCGGTCGTCCGTCGGCGCGCTCACGTCCAGCGGCCAGTCGGCCACGGCCTCGTCGAGTCGTCCGGTGTCCGGCTCCGCGAGGATGCGGACGATCCAGGACGCTTCCCGGTCCGCCGCGGCGGATGCTTCCTCCTCCGGGCGAACCCGTTCGAACCCCATCCCGTCCGCCAGCCGG
>Ga0209162_1002780_pt1 | contig 14867 bp, 13 predicted proteins | sample YNPNPMetaG_FD_187121 | JGI IMG/M metagenome (GOLD analysis project Ga0209162, IMG submission 187121) | Anoxygenic and chlorotrophic microbial mat microbial communities from Yellowstone National Park, USA - YNP NP MetaG (SPAdes) (version 2) ... | reverse complement strand
TTATTGCTCTCACGCTGCAAATATGTGTACTTTCGCAGGTTGCTTGCTTCTTGCAGCGTCACCTGTTCTACTCTCCATAGCATTCATGCTTTCAGCATCGGCATCTTGATCCCGTGCCGTTTGGCGGCTGCGATGGCCTGCTCATAGCCGGCGTCGGCGTGGCGGACGATGCCCATGCCCGGATCGGTGGTCAGGACGCGCTCCAGCCGCCGCGCCGCTTCGGGCGTGCCGTCTGCCACAATCACCTGACCGGCGTGCTGGCTGTAGCCGATTCCCACCCCGCCGCCGTGATGGAACGAGACCCAAGTCGCCCCGCCGACGGCATTGATGAGGGCGTTCAGGATGGCCCAGTCCGAGATGGCGTCCGAACCGTCTTTCATCGCCTCGGTTTCGCGGTTCGGGCTGGCGACCGAGCCGCAGTCCAGGTGATCGCGTCCGATGACGATCGGCGCTTTCAGGGTCCCGTTGGCGACCATTTCGTTGAACTTCAGCCCGGCTTTGGCGCGTTCGCCATAGCCCAGCCAGCAGATGCGCGCCGGCAAGCCCTGGAAGGGGACTTTCTGACGTGCCATCGTCAGCCAGCGGCGCAGGTGCTCGTCTTCGGGGAAGAGTTCCATCACAGCCTCATCGGTCTTGTAGATGTCCTCCGGGTCGCCGGAGAGCGCCACCCAGCGGAACGGCCCCTTGCCCTCGCAAAAGAGCGGGCGGATGTAGGCCGGGACAAAGCCGGGGAACTCAAAGGCGTCAGTCACGCCGTAGTTATAGGCCTGCTGGCGGATGTTGTTGCCGTAGTCGAACACTTCTGCGCCCTTGCGCTGGAATTCGAGCATCGCCTTGACGTGTTGCGCCATTGAGGCCAGGGCGCGCTTCTTGTACTCTTCGGGGTTGGAACGGCGCAGTTCGTCCGCCGCGGCGACCGAGAGGCCGCTCGGCACGTACATGAGCGCTTCGTGGGCCGAGGTCTGGTCGGTGACCACGTCGGGGATGACGCCGCGCATGGCCAGTTCCTGGTACACGTCGGCGGCGTTGCCGATCAGGCCAATCGAGTGTGGCTTTTCTTTGTCGCGGTACTCCTCCACCAGGGTCATCGCTTCTTCCAGGTTATCTACCACTTCGTCCACGTAGCCGATGTCGAGACGGCGCTTGGCACGGGCCGGGTCCACCTCCACGATGAGGCCGACGCCCTCGTTCATGGTGATAGCGAGAGGTTGCGCGCCCCCCATCCCGCCCAGCCCGGCGGTGAGGACGAACTTGCCCTTCAGCGAGCCCCAACCACGCAATCTGGCGAGGGCGCCAAAGGTCTCGTAGGTGCCTTGCAAGATGCCCTGCGTGCCGATGTAAATCCACGAACCGGCGGTCATCTGACCGTACATGATGAGGCCTTTGGCAGCCAGTTGGTCGAAATGCTCCCAGGTGGCCCAGTGCGGCACGAGGTTGGAGTTGGCGATGAGAACACGCGGCGCGTCGGGATGAGTCTTGAAGACCGCCACCGGCTTGCCCGATTGGACGAGCAGGGTCTCATCCGGTTCGAGGTCGCGCAGCGAGGCAAGGATGGCGTCGAACGATTCCCAGTTACGGGCGGCCTGGCCGCGTCCGCCGTAAACGACCAAATCCTGCGGGCGCTCGGCCACTTCGGGGTCAAGGTTGTTCTGAATCATGCGGTAAGCGGCTTCGATCAGCCAGTTTTTGCAGGTGAGTTGATTGCCGCGCGGGGCACGGACGGTTCGAGGGCTGGACATAAAGACCTCCTGGAGAGCAATATGGATGGTTCTTCCCGCTCGCGAGAATTGTTCACATGGCATCTATGCTGCATTGGAAAACGGAAGCAATTTCGCGCGCCGGAACAACTGCTAATTATACGCCTCCTGCAATCGGGAATAGGACAAATGGGGAGGGGGGCTGTCTAAACATCCCCAAAACATATCTTGAATTACGCCTGGAAATACTGTACAATTCTGTCAAAACTATGCCCCTTTTACCCATTCTTCGTTGAAGGGAGATTCGTTATGGACACAATCAAAGTATCTGCAACCTCCCGTACATCCGCTGTGGCCGGGGCAATCGCAGGTGTGGTGCGAGAACACAAACGGGCGGAAGTACAGGCCATTGGCGCCGGCGCGGTCAACCAGGCAGTCAAAGCACTTGTGTTGGCAATCGGCTATCTCAAGGGAGATGGCATTGATGTGGTTGCCGTGCCTGAGTTCGTGGATGTAGAAATTGATGGAAAAGTGCGCACGGCCATCAAACTGATCATTGAACCCCGCTGATCGTCTCCCGAACAAGCAATCAGCATAGGGGATAGGGGATAGGGGGACCCCTTTCTTATAGCGCGCTTGTAAGAGAAGCAGCCCTTTTTAGCGGTAAGAAATATGTCCTATCATTTTTTCCAAAAGGCTGGTCTTTCCCTTTTGCTTTTGTCATTACTACTCAGCACAACAAAGGACATCGGGCGCGCTACCGCGCTGATTTCTTTGTCGGGAGACAACCTTGTCATCAGCGAATTTCGCTCGCGAGGGCCAAATGGCGCCAGCGATGAATTTGTGGAAATCTTTAACCCCACTGGGCAAACAATTTCCCTGTCTGGTTGGACACTCAAATCAATCAGCAACACTGGCAGTTTCACTACGCGCTACACCTTTCCTGGCGGAGCCCAATTACAGCCAGGACAGCACTATCTGGTGGCAGCCTCCGGTAGCAGTGTTGCTTCTCCTGACGGCTTCCTGACAAGCGCTGGCATCGCTGATGACGGGGGCGTGGCTCTGTTTTTTTCGGATGGCGTCACTGTGATTGACAGGGTGGGGATGAGCGCCGCCGCCGCCGAAGGGACGCCCCTAGCAGCCATGAGCGGCAACAGCGACCAGAGTTACGAGCGTAAGCCGGGTGGGGGAAATGGAAACTGTCAGGACACCGACGATAACGCATCTGATTTCACGCTGATTTCTCCGTCTCTGCCCCAGAATTTAAGCAGCCCGTTTACCTTGACCTGTATCCCGCCTACCCCAACTTCAACCGATACCCCTACCCCAAGCAGTACCTTCACTCCCACCGAAACTGCTACCTCTACATCCACCCCGACCTCTGGCCCGACAGCCACCGCCACCGCTACGCCAACCGGCACACCTACGCCAACCAACACAGCCACGTCAACAGCCACCTTTCCCCCGCCTGCGTATGTTGTCATCAGCGAATTTCGCACCCGCGGCCCCAACGGCGCAGGGGACGAGTTCATCGAACTTTACAACCCCACCGGCGCAGCGGTCAATATCAGCGGCTGGTTGCTCAAACGTTCCAGCGGCTGCGGCACGACACTCAACACGATCGCGACCATCAACAGCGGCGTCACACTTCAGCCAGGACAACATTACTTGCTGGTTTCCAACAGCGGAGCCAGCATCAGCGGCGCCGACCAGACCTTCTCCCCCGGCATCGTCAACGACGGCGGCATCGCCCTCCTCACTGCCTCCGGCATCGTCGTTGACCAGGCCGGAATGTGCGCCACCACTCATTTCGTTGAGTTACCCGCCCTGGCGCCTCTCCCTGCCGATTCCGACCAGAGTTACGAGCGCAAGCCCGGCGGCTCCACCGCCTGCCAGGACACCGACCACAACGCTGATGACTTTCAATTGATCAGCCCATCCAATCCACAAAACAGCACCAGTCCCCTGGTCCCCTGCAGCGGAGCCGTAACCCCTACCGCGACCACAACATTTACCCCCACCCGCACCCCCACACCTACTTTCTCGCGCACCCCTACCCAGACGCGCACGCCCACTCACACCCACACCCCCTACCCTGGCACGGTCGTCCTGAACGAAATCCTTCCTCATCCGCTGAATGACTGGAATGAAGACGGCGAAGCCAACACCCGTGATGAGTATATCGAAATCATTAACATGGGCACCACTGCCATCAACATCAAAAAATGGAAACTGGATGACGGCCCCGGCGGTTCTGCACCTTACACACTTCCCGATCTGACCCTCCGACCCAACGAGATTACCCGCTTTTTTGCCCGTGATACCGGCATCTTTCTCAGCGACGCTGGCGAGACAGTTTACTTGCTCAAGCCCGATGGCACTACTGCTGACAGTTGGACCTATCCCTTCGTCACGGCTTCTGACCGAACCTGGTGCCGAGTGCCAGATGGAACCGGCCGCTGGGATTTTGCCTGCTACCCAACCCCTGGCCGCCCCAACAAACAGGCCATGGCCGAAACACCAGAACATCCTGAGCCCATCAAAGGGGGTTGTTTCCTCCCAACCACAGTGCCTCCAGATTTCCGCCTGGCTGAATGCGAATGGAGCGAGGGGATGATCTACCGCAGGCAGGTGGAGACCGAACTCGTGATGAAGAATCGCTGGCAACAGCGCATAAGCCTGAAGTAAAAAGACTGCTCCCCAAAAGGACACAACGTCCACGAAGGTTTGGAGACAACCGGTAAGCGCCCACCTTGCTGCGGATTCGACTGCTTCCCCATCCTACATTTTTAGCCCCTCCGCCAGTTTAGACACAAGCCATCCATGGCAGCGTGCTTCCATGGATGGCCTGCTATCTTCTTCCAACCAGCGGGAGGGGAATTTTTTCTTCAATACGCGGGAATTACGCAGACAAATTTCTGGCAGTCAAAAATCGAACCAGGCGCTCCTGCGCCAAACGCACCAGCGCAGGATGCATGATGAAGTATTGGTGTCCCGCCTCGGCAGGCTGAGGGAGGCGCTGCGCCCACCCCTGGAGAACATCCAGACACGCCGCCACAATCTCCTGACACATGAGCGGCTCAAAGCGGTCGCGCAGATAGCGCAACTCGTCCCCTGGCAGCAGGTCAATGGGCCGGATGCGAAGGATGTCACCGGTATCCACGCCCTGGTCCATGAAGTGAACGGTACAGCCCACCTGGTCAAACTGTCCTTCCAGGATGGCCCACTCAATGACGTCCATGCCGCGGTAACGGGGCAAAATCCCGGCATGGCAATTCAAAACGCCTTCGCCACAACGTTTCAACAACTCGGCGCGCAGAAGTCCACCGCCGGTAAACACGGCCAGGCGGGGCTGCAACGCTTCCAGTCGAGCAAGAACCGCTGGCTCATTGAGGTCTTGACAATAAAAAACGGGAATTCCATCCGCGGCAAAGTCCTCCACGCTGCGGCGTGAGATTTGTTCCCGTTTCATAAAGGTCGCCCACGTATCATAGGGCAGGGAAGCGGCGGCATGTTGACGCAGAACCAGTTTACGCCAGATTTTACGCAGCAAGCGCGCCCCGTCGCGGCGGAATTCGCTGAGAAAACGAGCCGGGTTGAGCAGGCGACGGACAAAAATTGCCGCGACCTCTACACCATTGCGGCGCAGCAGTTCCACCGCACAAATTGTATAGAGGCTGTAGCGGCTGGGGGAAAAGACAACGACCTTATCCATGCCGTACTGCCTCCTCCACGCGTTCTAAGAGAAAGTGACTGACCAATGCAAAGCGCCATTGCCACACCTCAGCCAGTTCAGGATGAGGGGCACGGCGCTTGTAAGCATTGTCCGAAAAGAGCCATTTCAAATCGGACAGTTTGAGGGCTGTGTTTAAGAAACGCAAATCTTCCAGCACAAGAGCAGCATCCAGCAGGAAGATGCCCACTTCCAGCATGTTCTGGCGCCCCTGGGCTGCTGTCCCCCATTTCTGACGCGCTCTTTCCTGCAAAGAAGGAAGGCGCAGTTCGCAAAAGCGCATCAGGGCCTCAGCCCAACGAGCCGCAAAATCAAGATGAATCCGGCTATAAAAATAACGGCGGAGGAGAAGTAAGGTCTCCAGATCGAGATTTTTGAAGGCGGGGGAGAGCGCAGGAAGCGCCGCTTCCGGGATGTCTGCCGCGATGGGTGGAACAGGCAGCAGGTCGAAAACCGGCAAAATTGCCTCCAGCCCGGCAAACGGCAGACGGGGATGAGTCTGCCAGATTGGGTCTTGCAACAGGTGTAAACCCGCGGAACGAATCAGGTCAGGGGAAAAACGCATCGGACTTTCCTCACGCAAGCGCGCAGCGGGCTGTCTTGCCATCCAGACCTTTGAGGGCCTCGGCAAAGAGGTAGAACTCCTGGCTGGTCTGTGGACCATCGGCAAAGCCAATGACGCCGAACTTGAACAGTCGTTTCGGCCAGCCATCATGCTCAACTTGAAAGACGTCCTCCCAGGTGTTCAGGTCACGGGAGACGAGGAGGTGCGCATACCGATCCTGGACGCCGGGGCCGATTTCCTGGGCAGTGGCGGCCAGGTAAACAGAATCTTCCAGCGCCTTGATGTACCAGACCGGGCCGGGAAACATTTGCCTGACCGTAATCTGCCGCGTGCGGCGATCCATGGAAATGTAGTAACTCGGCTCCAGTTGCGAATCCATCACCCAGTCAACCCTGTCGGGGCGGAAAAAGAGATTACAGGTGCGATACTTTTGCTGCCCGTCGCCGATCCATTCGATTTGCTTGAAATCGCGGTCGGCGCAGAGGAGGTAATTTTCATTGGCAAAATCGCCGGTCAGAACCCAGATTTTGTCCTCGTAGGGATCGTGGTAACAGCCGTGGACATGTTTGATCTTGCCCGCCGGGAAGGTGTAGATGATTTCCCAGGTCTGGCCGCCATCCAGGCTGCGATAGACCGGCACCTCGCGCCGTTCGGCATTGTGACCGTATTCCCCAAAGAAAAGTTCCCGCCCATCCAGCACGGCGATGGACTGATGGAGGACGTTGCGGCAATTGCGCAGGCGCAACACCGGCTGCAAACGGTCTGCCGAACGGGAATAGTGATAGACCTGTCCCTGCCGAATCAGCACCAGGCCCTCTGCAACCGGCACCACGTTACATTTGTCGGCGCGGGCGGCGCGGCGCGTCAGCCGGAACAGGCCCAACGGTCGCCGCCACCACCGTTCCGGCAGGCGGAGGGCGTAGTGGTCGGTACCCTGCCGGACGAAGACGCGGTTGTAGCGGCTGGTGATGAACGTCTCCGGGCCAGCGTAGTGACAAATTTCGTAATCAAGAATGTCTTGAAAAACCAGTTTCATCGCGTTGCTTCCATGTACTCATTCACCACCCGCTCCAGGATGCTGAGCGGCATGGAGCCGTTTCTCAGAATCACGTCGTGGAAAGCAGGCAGGCTGAATTTGTCGTCCAGGGCGGCGCGGGCCTTCTCGCGCAGTTCCAGAATTTTGATCATGCCGATCTTGTAGGCGCAGGCCTGGCCGGGCATGACGATGTAGCGCTCAATTTCGCTGACGATGCTGTCGTGATCCTGGGCCGAGTGCGCTTCCATGTACTCGATGGCCTGTTCCCGCGTCCAGCGTTTGTGGTGAATGCCGGTATCTACCACAAGGCGCACGGCGCGGAAGAGTTCGGAATCGAGGGCGCCCAGTTCGCCAAAGGGATCCTCTTTGTACATGCCCATCTCGCGCGCCAGTTTCTCGGCGTAGAGCGCCCAGCCCTCGGCATAGGCCGTGAACGGCACCAGCCGGCGGAAGAACGGCACGCCTTTCAGTTCCTGGGCAATCGAAATCTGGAAATGATGGCCGGGGATGCCCTCGTGGTAGGCCAGGGTCTTCATCCCAAATTTGTGCACTTCCTTCATATCGCGCAGATTGGCGTAGAAGACGCCCGGGCGCGAGCCGCTCAGGTCGCCGGGCATGTAATAGGCCCCGGCCGAGGTCTTCTCGCGGAACTCCGGAATGCGCTCAACCTTGAGTCTGGCCTTGGGGCGGAGGTTGAAATAGGGGCCGAGGGCAGCATCCATCTCGTCGAGGATGCGCTGGTAATCGGCCAGACATTGGGCGCGGCCCTCGTCGGTGTTGGGGTAGAGGAAGCGCTCCTCTTTGGCCAGTTCGGCCAGCAGTTTGGTGGGGCTGGCAACGTCGCGGTAGCCCTGACTCGCCAGGATGGCGCGCATTTCATCTTCGATGCGGGCGACTTCCTGCAAGCCGATCTCATGCACCTGCTCCGGGGTGTAATCGGTGGTCGTGTTGGAGCGCAGGCAATGGGCATAATAGGCCTCGCCGTCGGGCAGTTTCCACACGCCATCATCGGTGGTGGCTTTCTGTTCCAGGTCGGTGAAGTAAGCGATGAATTTGCGGTAGGCGGGATAGACCGTCCGCTCGATTTCGGCCTCGGCCGCGGCGAGCAACTTTTCCCGGTCCCGCGCGCTCACGTTGGTCAGTTTCTCCAACTTGTCCCGGAAGACGGTGTAAAGGGGATTCTTGCGCGGGGGTTTCTCGACGAAGGCAGTCATCTCGTCCAGGACGCGGCGGATGACGAACTTCGGCGGGATGACGCCTTTCTGTTCGCGGATGCGCAGGCCCTCCATCACCTGGTCGAACTTGACCCCAAAGCGGCTGAGGCGGCGAACGTAGTTGCGGGCCTCGATTTTGCCAGTGACCGGGTGAATGGTCATCATGAAATTGGGCAGTTCGGACTGGATGCCGAACATCTGGTTGAGGGGATAATCATGGTGCCGCCAGCGTTCGCCGCGCACGATGTCGTCGAGGAACCAGTCCATGATGTCCATGGAGAGGAGAGTGGCTTTGTCCTGGCGTTTGCGCGGGTAAGAGCGCAAGAGGCGCAGGTCGCGCTTGACGAAGGCGAACATCTTGTCTTCAAAGGCCTGCGAGGCGTCGGAGAGTCTGGCATTGTGCCAGTGGATGCCGAATTTTTCCAGGATGCCAAGCATGGTGAGCAATTCGGGGCCTTTGAGGGCAAATTTCAGAAAGGTGCGCAGGAAGAGGCCCTTCACACTCCACGGTTTGCCCCAGATGAGGGCGATGAGGTACCAGGCGAGCAAAATCGCCAGCAAGACGAGAAAGAGAGAAAGATACATCATGGCCAGTCCTCCTTGAAGTAGACAACAGGTATGATACCCCAGATTGCAAGCAGAGGGGAGGATGCCAGGGGCTTGCTCTGAATTGAGGAGGTTCATCACACCAGGAAGAGGAGCAAATCCCCACTGGTTTGCCCGATAATTGTGATTTAATGAGATTGATTTGATGTTGCCTGGCGATTCGCGGTGCAAAGTCGCAGTAGCCATCTCCCAGCGCCAGCCGGCTAGCAGAATAAGCAATTCACTTGCGACATGATTAAGCCCACAATGGACCAGACAAAAGGAGGTAAAAGAAATGTCCAAGACGACTGAACATCTGAAGGCTGCTTTTGCAGGGGAATCACAAGCCAATCGAAAATACCTGGCTTTTGCCAAAAAAAGCAGAAGAGGAGGGCTTTCCCCAAATTGCCCGTCTCTTCCGGGCCGCAGCGCATGCCGAGACGATCCACGCTCACAATCACCTGAAAGCATTGGAGGGAATTAAATCGACAGCCGAGAATCTGCAGGAAGCAATCGGCGGCGAAAATTACGAGGTCGTCAACATGTACCCCCCAATGCTGGCTGATGCCGAGGCCGAGGGAGATAAACGCGCTGCCCGCAGTTTCCGCTGGGCGCTAGAAGTAGAAAAAGTCCATGAGGCCATGTATCGAGAGGCGCTGGAAAGTTTGCGCGAGGGTCACGATCTGCCAGAAGACGACTACTATGTTTGTCCGTTCTGCGGATACACCCACAAAGGCCCCATGCGCGAGAAATGCCCGGTGTGCGGAGCGCCCGCAGAGAAATTCGAAAAAGTCGGTTAATTTGCTTTAGTCAACATCGGCCCTGGGGGAGAAAATCGTAGTATGTGCCGCGACTTTCTGGCTATCCGTTCAGCAGGAAAGGGTACAGGCCATTTAGAGCACAGATTTCGACAGATTGCCAGAAGAGTCAGGCGCGCCGGCGGACAAGAAAGTCCATTTGGTGGGCAATATAGACCAGTTCTGCTGCGTCAATTTGAGCGCGGCGCTTTTGGAGCCACTTGCCAAGCAAATTGGGGGCAACTTCGGGATGTTGACTGAGAGATTCTTCAAAGAAATCCAGGATACAATGCAAAAAGTAGGCTTCTTCTGCGGGGTAAGCGCCATCCTGAGGATAAACAAGCCAATCCGATGCGCCGGCAGCAAGAATTTCTGCATTGCTTTGGGTAATGTGAGAAAAGAGATGACGTCCAGTTTGACTATCGCCGCCACCAGGGCGAGTGTGCATCGTCTGGTGGTACAGATTCGTGAGATAGGCATCAACCGGCATAGAAAGAGGGTTTTTTGTTTCTGACAATTGCAAATCCATCAGGCTGAGTTCAGGTTCAAAAATTGTGACACCATCAAAATTGAGCGTGAGCCACGCCAAACCATTTGGAAAGAGCAAACGCATCATCTTTTGCAGGCTCTCGGGCATAGGGAGCAAGTCGAGAACTGCATGGGCAATAAGCAGATGGGCTGGAAGCGGCTGTTGCTCGATGTAATCAAACAAATCAGCACATAGAAAGTGGCAAATTATGGTTTGGTGATGGCTTTCAAGCAACACTTCTTCTTCAGACAAGGGAAATGGTTGCCAGGAATGCTCGGCAGCCCATCGAGGTATCTCTATTTGAGCATGCTGGATGTTTTCAGGCATGGCGTCGAGGAGAATGTAGTCCACTTGCGGAGGAAAAAGTCCCCAGCGTAAGAGACGAGAAAGCATGGTACCGATTCCGGCACCAACCTCAATGACCCGCAGGGGCACTTCCGCAGGATGTTGTGCCAGGTTGGCACGCAAAGCATGAAGCACGTCTTTGTTAAGGGCACGATCATCGACGGTTTGTTTGGTATGAAGGTAGCGAGGGTAGTTCATGGTCATAGGAATTTGTATAAGAATTGGCGAATTTGTGCTGCAGTTTCCTCCCACGTAGGTTGCTGGCGATAACGCTGGAGAGCATTGCAAGACATTTCGGTCAGCAATAAGCGATCAGTAGCAAGTTGCAAAAGGTAGGCAGCCAATTGCTTCCCATCGCCAGGGGAGATCAGATAGCCATTTTTTGCATGGGTGATCATTTCAGGCGCAGCGCCGGCTGTGGTACCAATGGCAGGCAGACCAAATCCCATTCCTTCCAGGTAGGCAATTCCAAAGCCCTCATAGGTTGAGGGAAGCACGAGAACATGCGCAGCGCGGAACTGGTCAGCCAGCGGTTGGCCATCAAGCGGACCGTGGAAATTAACAGGGATGGGGATTTTGCTCGCTCGCGACCGCATGGCATTTGCATAGACTGGATCAGCCTCAAGGCTACCGACAACCTCTACGCGCACCAGAGAAGCGGATAAGTAGGTGATGGCATCGAGCAAGGTGTGCAGTCCCTTGCGCGGAATCAAATTGCCCAAAAACAGGATGCGAAGAGGTCCCGGTTCAACGGCCCGGGCAGCAACAACATCTGCACTCAGGGCAGGGCCAAAACGGTCCGTAGGAGGGTACGCGATAGAATAAGGCCTGGTATCTCCAACCAATGCCTGGACCGCCTTACACGTTGTCTTGGAATTAAACAGAAAAGCATCAACACTACGGAGGTAAGTGCGCTCAACCAGGCGATAAAGCAAGTTCTGCCAGGGAGGGCGTCTTTCTAAGCAGCGGAGGTGATGCACAAGGCTGACAATCGGATATGGATGCGGGCGACGATTAGGAAGTAGAAGAGACGGATGATTTAGTTCATCCTGAATGAGCAAATCGAGACCAACAGGCAATTGGAAGGTGAAATTATCGGTGAGATGGGAAAAGTAATTGCGCCAGGGCAAGGAAATGATTTTGACCTCCTCACCGTTTTGTCGCAAAAATTCGACCATCTTACGGTCGTATAAATAACCGCCGCTCAAGGTATTGAGCGATCCATAAATCAACAGGCCAATTTTCATGAAGATCGGTGAATTGTATAGGATGCCCAGGCATTTTCATTTTCCCACAGACGCACTGTAAGGGTGTGAATGCGGGGAGCATGAAGTCTTTCATTCAAACGCAAGGCGATAATACGGGCAAAGTTTTCCAGCGAGGGATTAAGACCAACAAATTCGGGTAAATCATTGAGCATCTGCTCTTGATAATAAGAAACTGTTTCGTCCAGGTGCTGGCCAACTTCAACAAGGTCAACCAGATAGCCGTGCTCATCTAATTGGTGGCCACTCAGTTGCAATTCAACGACGTAGTGGTGAGAGTTAGGAAAATTTTCATCTCCGTAATCTCCCGAAATCAAAAAATGACGGGCGATGAAATTTCGTTTGAGGGCGAGGACATACATAAGCAATTCTCACTCGTAAGTAAAAAGAATTTGGATGGTGGTTTCGGGCGACTCATGAAGCAGATGATAGGCTTCAGCCGCGCGTTCAAATGGGAAGCGATGGGTAATCCAACGCTGGGGTTGAATACGTTGTAAAACTTGCCAGGCAAGCACAAAGCGACGCGCTTTATTCCAGCAGCCGCTTAGTTCTGGTCGAATTGTGCTCACCTGGCTGGGGTACAAGGTGATTCGGCTGCGATGAAAGACACCACCGAGATCCAGGATAGCATTGTTGGTACCATACCATGAACCAATAATCACCCGACCACTAAAACGTGTCAGCGCAATGGCATCATTGAGAGCAGGCGCCGCACCTGAGATTTCCAGGCTGAAATCAGCGCCAATACCGTCCAAAAACGTCAGGGCATGCTCGTAAAAGTCCGGTTCAGCGGGATCAAGAGATGCGGTCACGCCCAACGCCTGCGCGGCCTCTCGCCGCAAAGAATAACGGTCAACCGCAAGAAGTGCTGCAAGAGGAAATTCGGTCAACAAAGCAGTTGTGAGTAAGCCGACAATCCCCTGTCCAAAGACAATGGCACGCTCGCCCAAAAGTGGAGCAGCATCGTGAACAAGATTGATCGCCGTTTCAGTATTTGGAAGAAAACAGGCAGTTTCAGGAGAAATGCCAGCAGGCAAAAAAAGCAATTCATCCAGGTCGGCTAAAACGTGGGTGCTGTGGGCATGAAAAGCAAATGCCAGTTGACCAAGCAGGTCCTGGGTTACTTGAGGTCCAACGGCAACAATTCGTCCAACGCAGGCATAGCCATAGGGGGTCGGATAAGAGAGGTCGCTACTCACCGAATCGTGGCAATCTTTGAGAGAGGAAAACTGGCCACGGTACAACAGCATCTCACTGCCTGGGCTGATTGCTGAGCAAACACTTTCTAACAAAACCTGCCCTTCTTTTGGCACTGGCAGGCTCTCTTCACGCAATTCAACCCTATAAGGGGCAATAAAGTAAAGAGTTTGACAAGTATTCATTCTTTTGTTTGCATCAGATAGCGCATCGCATTGAGAACGGCTTGATGCAAGATATGCGGGTCAGAGGTCCCCAGCGTTTCGAGGGTGATAGGTTGACCAAAGGCGATTTTAACATCAACTGGTTTAATTTCGTACAATACCTGAGCAAGCAATTGTAAAGCAGCCCCCAGCCGTTCCCGCTCGTCCTGGCGACGTTTAAGTTTAATCAAGGGGTGCTTGACAGCCTTAGGCCATAACACACCACGGACCAGAGCCGGTACGACGTGAATTTGCGGGACCATCCGAAGAAAGATACCAGTAGAATTGTGCCACAAGGCAAGCGATTCTGGTGCGCCCTCGTAGACATCTGGATCAGGCTCAATCTGGCCGGCAGAAAAAGTCAGAACTGCCCCCCCTTGTTTGAGGTGCCCGATCGTTTGACGTACTGCGCTCATCCGTTTTGCGGGGGATTCGTCCAAAAAGAACAATCGTTGCCTGACATGCGGCAACGCTTGTAGAAATGGACGATCTAAAGCAAGAATGCTCAAGTCAGAGCGTTGAATCGCCACAAATAAGCACAGCGTATCAGACATGCCCGGATGATTCGAGAGAACCAACAGGGGACCCTGACGGGGAATGTTCTCAGCGCCTGTGATGGAAAGGCTTCGGACATAACGCGAAAGCATGTTCTGCGCTGCTCTGCTCAGACCACTGCGACCAACCTCCTCATCAAATTGCAGAACGTGGGCTGCCAACTTCCTGGCAGCGCCTCGAAAAACCGTCCTTAGCACGCCCCTTAGAAAGGGATGTCCTTCCCAGCCAAAGGCTTTTACCAGGTCATCAAGGTTGATTTGAGTAAGCAGCTCAAGTGAGGATGACATAACCCGCCTCCAGCCACCACTTAAGAGGCTTGAGTTTGAGACAAAAAGATTTCACAATTCTAACCGCTTTAAATTTTTTCGGTAAAATTGCTCGCACGAAGAGGGAGGTCAGCTGTGTCTTTCTGGAAGCACAAAAACTACATAAAGGAGTCACACGATAACCTACAGGACAATTGTACTTTACCAAACGATATGTGTAGGGGCTTCGACCCGAAAAATCAACATGAATGATGCGACAGCCAGATATTGAGTGCGGTGATAAGCAAAGCGACGCCAGGGAACAAGGATCATCACACCCGAACTTTTCAGAATCACTCTCTGCTTCCAAAGAGAGCCAAACCACTTTCGCAGAAAAATCTTGCACTATCCTGAGTGTTGGGCGTTAGTAAAAGGTGACCCCGCCTGATGCCAATAACAGGTGCGTGGTCAAAACAAATGTCAGCAATTGGTGAAAAAAAACACTGTTTGAATGGCACTTCACTTAGTACAGGATTTTGCAAATGCGTTCCGAATTAAATTGGTGTAAACTTGGGTAGAAAGGAACGACATATGAGAGGCCCGAAACCGAACTATCCAATACATCTCCTTGAAAACGAAATAAGGACAATGCGTCAATTGGTGCAAGGTCGAAACTCGCCACAAGTGAAAGTGATGCGTGCTCGGATTTTACTGGCAGCACACGAACATCCGGAATGGAGCAACCAGCAAATTGCAACCCATGCTGGATGTACAGATCGGGCGGTGCGGAAATGGCGACGACGCTGGAACGAGACCAAAAGTTTGGATGACCTGCCAAGGCCGGGAGCGCCGAAGCGTTTTTCCCCCTGAGGTGCGTGCGCAAGTGATCGCACTGGCTTGC
>Ga0209162_1002777_pt1 | contig 14877 bp, 13 predicted proteins | sample YNPNPMetaG_FD_187121 | JGI IMG/M metagenome (GOLD analysis project Ga0209162, IMG submission 187121) | Anoxygenic and chlorotrophic microbial mat microbial communities from Yellowstone National Park, USA - YNP NP MetaG (SPAdes) (version 2) ... | reverse complement strand
CCGCAAGCAGCCCAATTCCGAGATCATATTTTGATTTGGGAGGTGAAGGGTCCGATGAAAAACCCCTATGAGCATCATAGGCAGCCGCAATCCTTGCACGTTTCGGAAGGTGCTTTGGGCTACTGGGAACGTCTGCATCCGGGCGTGCGTTCGGCGCTGATCTTCTGGGTGTTTCTGCTTGCAGCAGCCCTGATCCATGGGCTGACCGGCAGTGTGTCGTTGGCCATCTGTTATCCGGTTCAGGTATTGCTCTACGTGGGGAACGGCGCATTGGCGGGCTATTTTGCCATGAACTCGGGCTATGCTGTGTCGGACCTGCCACGGGTTGGTGCCATTGCTGGCCTTGTCGCCTGGGTTCTTCCTGCCCTGTTCTACCTCATCTTTGGCGCCATCCTCGGCGTGGTTACACTTGGTCTTGGCTTCCTGGGCATTGTGGCCTGGGTCTTGTGTGGGCCGGTGGACCTGGCTATTCAGGCGGTGTGTGGTGCTCTGGGAGCATGGCTATATGGTCGGTTCAGCAGCGACTGAGTGAGCCCAGGTACCCCACCGGGTCTGCTACCTGCTGGCCCATCGGGAAGTGATCCGTCAGTACGGGCGGACGGCCAACCGGGTAGCCGAGGGCATTGCTTTCGGCTACCTGGTGCGATTCTCCTATGCGATAACACCCCCACAATACCGATACGCGGTTTGGAGGTGCTTCAATGTCCAAACCCATCCTGATTCAAGAACAGCGCGCTATCCTGCGCCACCTGCACCAGACGACGGCGCACCATGCCCAGATCGCCACCGCCGCCGAGGCTCAGTAGGGAGAAAGGTCATCTATGCCTCTTGAACCAGAACTTGGGATGCCGGTCGAATGGCTCAGGCGAGCAAAAAGCAATCTGATCCGCGCCAAACAGCCCAAGCCGGGGGGAGTCTTCTGGGAAGACCTTTGCTTTGATGCCCAGCAGGCCGTCGAAAAGGCGCTCATAGTAACTACCTCGACAATGTTCGATTTGATCTCACCCCTACCCCCTGGCCCCCTTCCCCTCTCCTCCGAATTCCGAATTCGGAATTCCGAATTCGGAAGGGGAAGGGGGGTGGGGGATGGGGTGAGGTCCGCCTTGACCGCCATTTACGTTCATTGAACATTGTCGAGCTACTCAGCTATAGCTCTTTTTACCACTAAGGACACCAAGGTTTTCTCTTGTATTCTTCGTGTCCTCTGTGTCCTTTGTGGTTAACAAGTCGCCTGCCTGAACAGTTACGTTTGACAAATCAAAATCTCAAAGGGCGCGAAAGACCCAAGGAGTTTTCCTGCCTTTCGTGGTCAGGGAGGTCACAATGTCCCACCTGCTTGATGATGAGGGTCACGTCTACAAACAAGGCCCTTTCAGCACCGAGTGGCGCCGACAACAGGGCTTCCTGGGGCCGGAGAAAGATACCGACTGGCTGGGCCGGCCCAATGTGCAGCGCGACCTGCTGGGCCGGCCAGAGCAAGCTCGTAACTTCTGGGGGCAACCGATTGAGAGTGCCGAAGGCCGTCCCCTCTTTCGCCCGGCCGGTAGCAGTACCGTCACGACATCCGGTGGTGATGCGGCCGCCGCCATTCTGAGCCTGCTCCTGGCCGTCGGCCTGCTGATCCTCCTGGTCTATCTCGTCAGCGCCGTGCTGGCCCTGGTGGCCCAGGTCCTGAGCGCGCTGGTCAACGGCTGGCGCAGCCTGGTGGAACGGTACCCCCGGGCCATGCGGGTTGTCCACCTGCTGCTGGGCATGGTTGCTGTGGGCGGTGGACTTTATCTGGCCGGTTTTGACCTGGAGGTGCAACTGGCCGGTGCTGTGCTGGTGCCAGGTCTGTGGGGTTGGCTATGGCTTACCCGCCATCTGCCCCTGGTCTTTATGCCCATCAACGCCCTCCTGGTCGGAGGTGGACTGTGGCTGGCCGCCCGGCTCACCCGTTCTGCCTGGCTGCCAGCCTGGTCCCGCCTGACCGTCGGTCTGCCCTTGCTGGGCAACCTGCCCCTTGTGCTGGCCATCCTGCCCATGTCGCTCTGGCTGTGGCGGCTGGGCAGCCGGCGCTGGCCGCAACTGTTCCGCCCGCTCAACCTGCTGGCATGGGGGGCGATCCTGTGCTTCCTGCTGCTGCGGGTGTGGACCGACTGGCAACCGGCCTGGGAAGCCTGGGTGGCGCCGGTGCCTGGATTGCCATTCCTCACCGGGTGGTTGATCTTTCTGCTGCCGCTGGGGTTGTGGCTGTGGCGCCAGGGCAATCGCCGTTGGCCGCTGCCCTTCACCGCTCTCCACCTGCTGCTTTTCGGTGGCTTGTTGGGACTGACCGCCTATCATACTCAGCCAACCTGGCTGCCTGCCTGGCGCCGCTGGATGGCTGGCCTGCCTTTCGTCGCCGCTCCGATCCTGACCATCAGCCTCAGCCCGGTCACATTGTGGGGTTGGAGCCGCGCCAGCCGTCGCTGGACAAAGGTTTTTGTGATCCCCAACCTGCTGCTCAGCGGCGCGATCCTGTGGCTGGTGCTGGATCGCACCCGTTCCCTGTGGACCGATGCCTGGCGAACGGTGTGGGGGGAGGTGCCTTTGAGCCTCGATCCCGCGCTGGTAGTCTTGATCCTGCCGCTGGCCATCTGGCTGTGGCGGCAGGGCAGCCGGCGTTGGCCGCGCTACTGGGGGGCGGTGCGGGCTTTGCTGTGGGGCGGGGTTCTGGGGTGGATCGTGGAGCGCACCCGGAGCGGCTGGGATGAAGAATGGAGAACCTTTGCCGGCCAGGGAGCGCCCGACCCGGCGCTGCTGGCCCTGGTCTCCCCCTTGCTGATCTGGGGATGGGCGCGGCTGCGCAGCCGCTGGCCACGGGCGTTCCGGATCACAACCTGGATGGTGGTCACATGGCTTCTGGCCTGGACCGTCGGACGGATCTTACCGGAGACGACCCTGTTATTGCGGGCTGCCCTTGCCTGTCTGCCCCTGGTCACCTGGGGCTGGTTGTGGTTACTCCGTCACCATCCCCGTCTGGGATGGCCATTAACCCTGTTGCCGTGGGTGGGGCTGGGACTTCTGGCCTGGCTGGCTCCTGCTCAGTTTCAGGCCTTGCTGGCGGCTCTGACGGCCTGGCTGGCCAGGGAGGGGCTGCCGGTGGGGCGATGATCCATGCCTTGAAAGCCCTGCTTTGCACCGCAGAGACGCAGAGACCGCTGAGTTCCTGATTCCTCCGCGCTCTCTGCGTGCTCTGCGGTGAGAGGGGATATTTCTTTCGGGTGCCGCGTTCAGTGCCTGCCCCTTACGGCTTCACCACGATCGCCGCCGGCGCCGACACGCCGCTGATGCCGGGGTTGTAATAGTCGTAGGCGGCGCTGGGCGGCGTCTGGGCCTTGATCGGATAGCGGGCGCGGAGGCGATAGCCGAACTCCAGCGGCTCGCCGCTCTTCAGCCCCTCCAGGTAGCAGATGATCTGCCGCCCGGTCAGGTCAAAGCGGGAGAACCGTGCGCCGGGATAGTCGGAGGGCAGGTCGCTGTGGCGGGCCACCAGGTCGGCCAGGTCCTCACTCAGCACTTCAAAGCCGGGCGGAATGCCCAGGTCCACAATGGCCTGCCGGGCCGCGCCCTCTTTCAGTTCAACACGGACCGTGACGTTGAGGGTGTCGTTGACGGCCAGTTCGGTGCGGTCATACCTGACCGCAATGTCCATCAGCGACTCCTCCGGGGCGGGTGCCGGGATCTTGTCCCAGGGCAGGTAGTAGCGCGTGCTGATCTGGTACATCAGATTGCCCTTGCCCCTGACCTGAATCCGCAGCCTGTTCTCTCCCATCACCGGCCTGTCGGTAAAGCTGACCAGTTGCACCACATCAAAGTTGTCCTGGGTGATCTGGATCGGGTCGGCCTCTTCCCCGTTCAGGCTGACCGTGACCGTGGCCTCAGCCCCTTCACCCCCCTTGCGCACCGACAGCAGCAACGCCTTGAGCGTCAGGACGGTGGCCTGGGTTGAGTGCCAGGTGCCATAGCTGTCCTTCTGCTGGATCAGGTAGGTGAGGGCCTGGTTGGCCAGGTCGGTGTGCTGTTCGGCGCGGAGGAAGGCGTAGGCGGCCAGGGCCGTCGTCTCGATGGAGCCGACCTGGCCGGTGGCGCCCATGAAGGTGGCGATGTCGCTCTTCCAATGGGCGCCGTTGCCCTCAATGACGGCCATCCCGGCCAGGCGGTCGAGGGCGGCCTGGGTGGCGCTGCCTTTCGGGTCGGCGGCGGCCAGGGCGTTGGCCACCAGGGCCAGGGCGTAGGGGTCCTGAGCTTCCTGCCAGAACTCGCGCACATAGTCCAGCCCTTTCTGCGTGCCCTCCTCATCCTCATAACCGGCCTCGGTCAGCGCCCAGACGATGTAGGCCGTCACCGGCAGGCGCTCGTTGCCCAGGTGTTGCCATGACGATTCGTGGACCAATCCCCGGTCATTCTCCCAACTGCCGTCGCTTTTCTGCTGCCCCAGCAACCACCGGGCGGCGCGGTCCAGCATCGCCTCGTCCACGGGATGGACGCGGGCCATGTCGGTGAACTCCATCAGGCCGTAGGCGGTCAGCATCCGGTCGGGTGGCGGGTCGCCAAAGAGGGAAAAGCCCCCGCCGGCCACCTCAAAGGTCGTCAGCCGCTGGTAGCCCAGGTTGATATACTGCTCGGCCTTCATCTGCACTTCGGGGGCGGCCTGGCCGGTGCTCTTCAGATAGTCCAGCACCAACACGTTGGGGTAGGTGGTGCTGCTGGTCTGCTCAAAACAGCCGAAAGGCATCCGCAGCAGCGCGTCCAGCCCCTCCACCACCTGGCTGAGGATGCCGGGATAGACCTTGACCAGGATGTGGGCCGTGCCCGGGATGGCCTCAGCCGGGATGGTGACCGTCTTTTCCACGTTCCCGCTCAGCCGGTCGGAGAAGGTCTCGTCGAACCGTTTGCCGTTGGGCACCACCTGCAGGTCGTGGCGCAGGGTGGTGGCATCGCTCATCTTCTCGCCGATGGCGGTGACCACCGGGCGGAAGCGGCCCTCGACCGCCGTGACCTTGATGGGGAAATAGACGACCGTCACATCGCCAGGGGCGACCTCCACCGCCTGGGTGGATGGTCCCAGCGGCTCGAACCAGTCCTGCTTTTCCAACGTCAGCTCGACGCGCTGGCCGGTTTCGAGATAGTTGTAGACGGCCACCGGCATCGAAACCTGGTCGCCCTGGGTCAGGGCCAGGGGCAGGTCAATGTCCACGAAAAAGTCCTGGAACACGCGCAGCGGGGCTGTGGTCGAACCCAGCCGTCCGTCCTGGGCCGAGGCCAAGGCGGTCAACCGCCAGGTGGTGATGGTGTGGGCCAGGTCCAGGTCGGTTTGCCAGTGGCCGCGCGGGTCGGTCACAGCTTCCGGGTTCCAGTACATCGTCTCCGGGAAGAACTGGCGCAGGAGGGGCGCTTCCTGCGGCCCGCTGCCGGCAGCCTGGCCGCTCACCTCTTTGGCCATCGGCACGGCAGGGGCCAGGGTGGGCGCGACGGCAGGGAGCGCGGGCATGGCCAAGTTGACTTCCTCGACGATCTCCTCGGGGCCGCCGCCAACGCCGGACAGAGCGCTGCCGGTCCACCGCTCACCGATGGACAGAGCCAGGATCGGCCCGGCGACGACGAACAGAGCCAGCAGGGCCACAAAGCCGGCAGCGGTCAGCGCCCAGCCTTCGCGCTTGAAGCCAAAGCCGGCAGCCCGCGCCCCGAAGGCCAGCGGCAGGATCAGATAAGTGGTGGCAAAAGCGATGATGGCCGGCACCGGCGGCTTGGACAGGTTGCTGGCGGCCAGGGCGATGGCAAAGATGGGCAACAGAATGGTGTAGGCGCCGAGCATCAGCAGCGAGAGGCCCAGCGGCAATTCGGCCTGGCGCACGGCCCGCACCGCCAGCCCGATGCCACCGACCAGCCCGCCCAGGAGCACCGGTCCGAGCAGGCACAACAGCGCCGGGCCGAGATTGTCCACCAGGTAGAGCAGCTTGTCCAGCGGTGTGTCGGCCCACGGTGCGTTGGGCAGGGGGACCAGCCACAGCCCGGCGGCAAACCAGCCGATGAGGAGCAACGGCACAGCGACTCCCACCGCCAGCGAGCGGCCCAGTATCCGCTCCCGCCGCAGAGCATAGCCCAGGGCGATCGCTGCCGTGAGAGGGATCAGCAGCAGCACCGGGTAGATCATCCAGGTCATCGTACCCAGGAACCGCGCCTGGCGTTCCCGGGCCATCTGATACTTGACGTCGTGGGAGTTGGCGTTCAGGCCAAAGGGGCTGAAGACAATGCCGGCCAGCGAGGCCCTGGCGGCCATATTCCGCGCCTCCTGCAGGGCGGTGTCGTCTGTCTCCTGCATCAGTTGGGGGAAGGTCAGGCCGTGCAGGTCGAATTTCGGCTCCAGCAGCTCCTTTTCCAGCAGGAAGTAGAGTTTGGCAAAGCCGGGGTCCTGCTCCTGCAGGGCAAAGACCGACTCGTCCACGATGGCCAGCCCCAGGGCCGACTGGGCTCCCGCGCCGTCCTGGCCGGTCACCTCAATCTGGAGCAGGGCTTTGTCACCGGGCCGGTAAGTGGTCTTGTCCAGTTGCACGTCCAGGGCCAGGTCGGTCGGCGCGTCCACGACCACCAGCCGGGTGTCGCGCTCGATCTCGGCGGAAGAGAGGGATTTGTAGGCGTGCAGGGCCAGGGTGCCGTACAGATCGGGGGTCAGGTCTACCGCTGCCGTCGCCCGGCCGTTGACGACCTCCAGGGCGCGGGTGGAGAGGGTTTGCCCTTCGCGGGTGATGTCCAGATAGACCGGGCCACTGCTTTCGGTGGTCAGAATCTCCAGGTTCATCGTCTCGCCCACGCGATAGGTGGCCCGCTCCGGGCGCAGGAGCACCTGGGCGCCCCAATACCGGCCTTCGAGAGACAGGCTGGCCTGGCCGCTATGGCCCAGGGCATCCCGGGCGAGCAGTTGCAGGTCGGCGTAGGGGCTGTCGGGCGTCAGGCGCAGCTCGCCCAGGCCGTAGGGGCCGGTGTGGGCCTGATACTGTTGCCCGTTGACCCACACCGTCAGGTCGCACTCGGCCGGCGTGCCGTCGGGATAAGAGGTCAGCAGGTAGAGGATATTTTCCAGGCCGGGCTTGAAAGCGCCGCTTTCGGGCACCGCCTCGATCAGGATCTCCTGTTGGGCCACCGGCAGGCGGATGCTGACCTGCTCGGTGTGGGCCGCGCCGTCGGTGACGGCCACTTCCAGGATAAAGTCGGCCACGTTCTTTTCCGCCGCGCCGACGAAATAGTCCGGCAGGGTGAACTCGAAGGGGAAGCGGCCGTTGGCGTCGGTCTGGCCGCTCAGGTCGAGCACCTGTTGCCGCTCCACGTCGTACACCCAGCCGGCGAGCCGGACCTCACCGCCATCCACCGGCTTGCCGAAAAAGTAGGCGGCCTCCACCTGGCCGCTGACCCGCTGGCCGGGCCGGTAGAACGCCTCGTCGGTGGTGGCCGTCACCTTGAATTTGGGCAGGACGTAGGGCCTGACGGCGACCGTCTTTTCTGAGGAGGTATTGCCCAGCGTGGCGGTGATCTTGTAATCGCCGTGGTTCACCTCGTCGGCCAGTTGGAAGGTCCAGTCGGCGACGCCATACTCAGAGGTGGTGGCCGTCTGGCGGAAGACCTTGTTGCCTTTGGCATCGGCCACGGTCACTTCGATGGGGCTGTTGGCGGCCGGTTTGTGGTCAAAGGCGCCCAGGGCCAGGGCGCGGATCAGGATCTGCTGACCGGGCTGGTACAGAGGCTTGTCGGTGGTCAGCAGCAGTTTATAGCTGCGTTCCACCGTGACCGGCTGTTCCAGGGTGTCGCGGCCCAGGTCCGACCTGGTTTCAACGATGATCTGCTGGTGGGGGTCGGTCACATCAGGTACGATGAAGGTGGCGGCAGCCTGCCCCTGAGCGTCGGTTTCGCCTTCGTAGAGGAGGCGGGCAGGTCCACCCTCCTTCGGCTTGAGGGACACCCTGATCTGGGCGCCGGCCAGCGGTTGGGCGTTGTCATGGCGCTGCACCTGGACATGGAGCAGGCCCGGTGCGCCGGGGATGAGGCGGCTGGCACCCAGGACGAGGGTCTCCTGCTCGCTGAGGTGTTGTGGCAGGCGGAAGACATAGATCGTGCTGCCGACGAGCCCACAGAGGGTGAGGGCCAGCACAGTGGCCAGGACGGCCAGGGTTCGACGGCCGGTTTTATGGGACATTTTTTTCTCCTCCTTCATGGTCATGGCCTGTTCACTATGGTCAAGACGCTGGCGGGGCCGTTTCGGTTCCCGACGAGCCAATGACAAAAAAAACATGGGCAGGAGGCATCTCCTGCCCATGCTCACTCCCATACGGGGAGCTACCTGGCCGGAGGGGCGAGCGCTTCCCCCCTTTTCTCTGCGCTCGCCCCCCCTGCCGAACAGCCCCGGCAGTTAGAACCCACCCAGGCCGGGGAAGCCCATCATTCCACCCCGATGGCCTCCGAAGCCTCGACCTCCGTTCGGCCAGGTGTTGTCCAGTTGGTCGGTCACCCGCTGCTCGATCTGCTGCAACTGATAATCGGCCTGTTTTTGGGTGATGCGGCCATCGGCCACAGCCTTGTCCAGGGTTTCCTTGATCTGGGCCAGATAGGCGTCCACGATGGTCTGGGTATCCACCCCCTTCTCCTTCGCCACATCGGCGATGCTCTTGCCCTGCTGGAGTTCGGTGAGCAGTTCGGTCAGCTTCATGTCCAGCTTATCGGCGGCGATGGAGAGCAGGTTGTCGCCCATGAAGAAGCCCCTCATTCCCCGGCCAAAGCCATGGCCCATCCCCCAGCCGCCAGGGGCCTGGTCCATCCGCCAGCGGAGCAGTTCGGCCTGTTCTTCGGTCAGCCAGCCTTCGGCCACGGCTTCGTTCACGACCTGCTCCTGGGCCTTGTCCACGGCGGCATCATACTCCTCAACGCTGATGCCCAGGATGTCGGCCAGGGCTGCCTTGAACCGGGCAGCAAAGTCAAAGGGTTCGGTGGATTGGGTGTCTGCCTGTGCCACGGCCACCGCCCCGACGGCTACCACACCCAGGACCGCAACCAGCGCAGCGATCCCCACAATCTTCCACACTTTTTTCATATTATCCTCCCTCAGAGAATTTGCGGGCCTGTCCCGCATACTGACAGCCTTATTGTAGCACAAGGTTGTGCAGAATTTGTGGAGATCCGCTGGAGATTTGGTGCAGATGATTCACTGGGGTTTTCAGGCAAGCTGTAACCCGCCTGCGGGCTTTTTGTCAGCCGGTTCGGTCTCTGCTATAATGCCAGCAGATGGCCGGCGGCATGGCCATCGAGTCGGAGAATGGAGGACAGGAGACAGATGAAAAGAAAATGGGTGGGATTCCTGTTGCTGGCCGTAGCTCTGCTTGGTTGTTCCTGGTCTGGTGTTATCCCCATGCTCTCCCCCACGCCCGTGCCGCCGCCGACACCGGTCCCCACGCTGTCATCACCTCCCCCGCTGCCATCGGTCGGCACACTGGCGTTGGAAGAGGAGATCATTGGCGTGTACAACCGCGCCAGTTCGGGGGTGGTGAACATCACCAACCGCAGCTATGCCTACGACTTTTTCTTCCGGCCTGTGCCTCAGGAAGGGACCGGCTCCGGCTTTGTGTATGACCCGGAGGGGCACATTGTCACCAACTATCATGTCATCGAGGGGGCCGATGAACTGTACGTCACGCTGCCGGATGAGACAACCCTCCCGGCTCAGGTGGTGGGGGCCGATCCCTCCAACGATCTGGCCGTGCTCAAGGTAGAGGCGACACCGGAGGCGCTCCATCCGATTCCGTTAGGCGAGTCGAGTGGCCTGCGGGTGGGGCAGTTTGTGGTGGCCATCGGCAACCCGTTCGGCTTCGAGCGGACCCTGACGGTCGGGGTGATCAGCGCCTTGGGGCGGGTGATCGAAAGCCCGGACGAGAGCTTTATCGGCGAGATCATCCAGACCGATGCGGCCATCAACCCCGGCAACTCAGGGGGGCCGTTGCTGGACCTGACGGGGCGGATTGTGGGGGTGAACACCGCGATTGTCAGCCCCAGCCAGGCTTCGGCCGGGATCGGCTTTGCCGTGCCGGCGGATACGGTGCGGCGGGTCGTTCCCGAGCTGATCGCGCGGGGCTACTATCCCCATCCCTGGTTGGGCGTGAACTATGTGTGGAACCTGACCCCTGAACGAGCCCGCCTCCTGCGCGAGGTGGGGATGAAGGTGCCGGTAGAACAGGGGGTGTTGATCATCGAGACGGCGCCGGGCGGGCCGGCGGCCAGGGCCGGGTTGCAGGGGGGACAACGTCAGGTCCGGATCGGGCGCACCATCCTGCCTGTCGGCGGTGACATCCTGACCGCCATTGACGGCCAGGCCATTGCCACGGAGCGGGACCTGGCCCGCTATCTTGACACACGCACCCAGGTCGGCCAGACGGTCCAGCTCACCGTCTGGCGGGAGGGCAGGGAGCTGACGGTGTCCGTTGTGCTGGCCGAGCGCCCGCGCTGACCTGAACGCCCCAACATCGTGGCGGTGGATTCAGGGGCCACTGCACCCGTGCTGCGGCAGGGATGGCCCACCGATCAGGTTAGCTCCATCCGCCACCGCCCCGCCGGCGATGCCGATGTTGGCGGCCGCTGCCCTTTGCCCCGGAAGCCAGAACCTCCCATCGTCCACCGTGCCCTGCCGCTCATCTCCCTGCTCCGCTGCGGGGGATTGGGCTTACGCCGGCCCACTCAACTTCTGCAGGGCTGCGCTCAGGGCCTCATTGACCCAGCCCAGCTCTTTGGCAGCGGTTTCAATCTCTTCGGCCACCGCCCCCTGACCGGCGGCCCGGGCCTTCTCCGCCCAGGTGCGGAACTCGGCCGCGTGTTCGGCGTTGTGCTCGATCCAGTGGGGCAGCAACGCCCGCAGCTTCTCCAGGTCTGTCGCTGTCATTCTACCCCTCCTCCGTTGGCAGCAGCGTGACGGTGTGCTTCAAAAAGTCAATGCGGCCTATTCTGGCTTGCAGGACCACCGGTTCCTCAAAGAACGCCTGCAGGCGCACTCCCTCCTGGACCGGCTCCAGCAGAACGACATCACGCATGATCTCTTGCTCCTGGCCGTTGTGAGCCAGGTAGACCACTGCCTGACACATATTCCCCCTCTCCTCCCAGCAAGGCATTCAGTTCGTCCGCGCCCACGTACCCCACCACCTCGATCTCCTGGGCTGTCACACCCGGCACCCCGGCCACCGCCGCGCGGATGTCCAGCGCCAGGTACACGGCCAGCGGGCACAAGGGGGACGAGGGCCGGAATCTGTAGCGCACTCGTCCGGTTTCTTCATCTACCTGCAATTCCTCGATGAGGTGCATGCGGACGACATCTACCCCCGTTTCCGGGTCGCTCACCTGTCGCAGCCGCTCGATAATCGCCTGCTCCAGTTCCATCCTCCACCCTTCCCCCCTCTACGGCGTGCCACCCAGGCGCTTCTGCACCTCGGCCCACACCTCGCGCAGCGTCATGGCCATCGCTCCCTCCGGCTGGTAGGCCGTCACCGGCTGGCCCTGGACCATCGCCTCGGTGACGATCTGGTCATACGGCAGCCTGCCCACCAGCTCGATCCCCTGCGCCCGGCACCAGGCTTCGATGCCGGCGGCCTGCGCCGGGTTCAGGTCGGCTTTGTTGATCAGCACCAGCGCCGGCACCCGGAAATGGTGCACCGTGCCCAGGATGCGCTCCAGGTCGTGGACGCCCGAGACGGTCGGCTCGGTCACCAGCAGGGCCAGGTCGGCGCCGGCGATGGCCGAGATGACCGGACAGCCGATGCCCGGCGGCCCATCCACGATGAGCAGCTCCCGGCCCTCGTCGAGGGCCAGCAGGCGGCCCTGCTGTTTGACCATGGTCACCAGCCGGCCCGAGTTCTCCTGCCCGGCAAAGAGGTGGGCGTGGAACAGCGGCCCAAACCGGGTGTCGGAACGGAACCAGAGCCCGGCCTGCTGCTCCTCGACACGGATCGCCTCCTCGGGGCATTGGTAGACACAGGAGGCGCACCCCTCGCAGGCCAGCGGGTCCACCCGGTAGGTATCCTCACCGGGGAGGATGGCTTCAAAGCGACACACCTGGTCGCAGCGGCCACAGAGCTGGCACCGCTCCGGGGCGATGACTGCCACCTGCCCGCCCATGAAAACGTGCTCTTCCAGCCTGGTCGGCTCCAGGACAAGCTCCAGGTTGGCGGCATCCACGTCGGCGTCGGCCAGGACGATGGGCATCTCCCGCGAAGCCAGGTGGGCCAGCGCCGCCGCCACCGAGGTTTTGCCCGTGCCCCCCTTGCCGCTGAGGATGACCAGTTGTTTCATCGCGCCACCTCCTGCGCGATCCGCTTGTAGAGCTGGCGGAATTGGGGCCGGTATTCGGGCAGCGCCTCCACCAGGGCTTCACCCCCTGAAATAGCCTCGGCGATGCGCCGGTCCAGCGGGATACGCATCAGGATGGGGAGGCCCTCTGCTGCGCAATAGTCGTCCACGCCCGCGTCGCCCACGCCATCCCGGTTGACGACGACGCCCACAGGCAAGCGCAGTTCGTCGCGGGCCACCTGCACCGCCAGGCGCAGATCGTGCAGCCCAAAGGGCGTCGGCTCGGTGACCAGCAGGACAAAGTCGGCGCCGCGCATTGTTTCCACCACCGGGCAGGAGGTGCCGGGCGGCGCATCGAGGATGGCCACACTGTGGGCAGCGCCTGCCATGTGCGTTGCTTTCAACTGGCGGATGATCGGCACCGCCATCGCCTCGCCCACGTTCAGGATGCCGTGGCCAAAGGCGATTGACCCGGCCCGCCCGGATTCCAAACGGCCCATCACGTGCAGCACCTCGTGGATGGCCCCTTCCGGGCAGTTGAGGGTACAACTGCCGCAGCCGTGGCACAGCTCGGGGAAGATGAGCACCTTGCGGCCGACTATGGCGATGGCATGCCAGACGCATACCGCAGCGCAGCGACCGCAATAGGTGCACCGGTCGAAATCCACCTCAGGGATCGGGATGCCGACCTCCTCCTGATGGATCAGTTCTGGTTTGAGAAAGAGAGCGGCGTTGGGCTCTTCCACGTCACAGTCCAGAAAGAGCGGCGCCTGGTCGGCGAGCGACAGCGCCAGGTTGGTGGCCACCGTCGTCTTCCCTGTACCTCCTTTGCCGCTTGCGACCGCGATGATCATCACAAATCCTGTCAAAAAGTCAAATTATGGCGGGAGCCGGGCTGGGTTGCCCGGCCCCCGCTGATGGGAGCAGGGATCGGATCGCCCACAGGCGACCTAGGGCTTCCACTCCTTCCAGACTTTGCCCACCAGGTCGGGGCCGGGCTTGAGTGTCTTCTCCCCCGGTTGCCAGCCAGAGGGCATAACCTCGCCCGTGGCCCGCGCGTGCTGGAAGGCCTTGATCTGGCGGATCAGCTCGTCCGGGTTGCGGCCCACTTCGGGCGTCAGCACCTCCATGGCCCGGATGATAAAGTCGGGGTCTATGATGAACCGCCCGCGGATGTCCACCCCTGCTGCCTCCTCGTAGACCCCGTACACCGTGCCGATCCGTCCGCCGCCATCCGAGAGCATCGGGAAGGGTACGCCGCCCTCCACCATCCTGGACAGCTCCTCCTCCTGCCAGATCTTGTGCACAAAGCGGCTGTCGGTGCTGACTGCCAGGACCTCGACACCCAGCGCCTTGAACTGGTCGTACCTGGCGGCGACCGCCGCCAGTTCCGTCGGTCAAACGAAGGTGAAATCGCCGGGGTAAAAGCATAGCACCACCCACTGGCCGCGATAGTCCGACAGCTTGATATTTTTGAATCCCTGTCCTGCGACGTAGGCCGTCGCTTCAAAATCGGGGGCTTCTTTGCCCGTCCGTGCCATTGTCATGGGGGCCACCTCCTTCACTGTTGTTTTCTCAGCGGGGGTTGGCGCGGCCGCCAACGGCCCTGCAGCCGGTTTGACGCATCCGTCCACTTCTTGAGCCATCCTGCCTCTCCTTTCGCCCGATTGGCCGTCGGGCGATCCGCCCTGCTCCCTATGAACAAGGGACGGCTGTCCCCTATTCCCGGATCATGGTTGTGCCGCACTTGGGGCACTTGATCTCATAACATGGTTGCCCGGCCTGATGCGGTACCTTATGACCGCAGGCCGGACAGATGCAATAGCCGCCTGGTCCGGCCGCTTTTGATCCGCCCATACGGCCCGGCCCTCGGCCCTGGCCCCGGCCGGCTCCCTGTCCTCTGCCCATGATCTCCTCCTATTCCAATTCCTCCAACCGCCTGATGGCGGCGTCCAACTGCCGGCGCAGCATCTCGGCCTCCTCGCGCAACCGGCCCAGCTCATCCTTTTCGTACGTGCCGTCGGCCGGGATCTCCCCATGTCCATGTTCCCGGCTCTCCCTGCACGGCGCCGCGCCCCAGAGCTGGCCGCTCAGATACGCTTCCAACGATTGGCGCACGGTGCCACAGGCCCCGGTCACCCCCTCGATGCCATACTGCTGGAAGAACAGGATCGCCCGGCCGCCCATCCCACCGGTGAGCATGACGTTCGCCCCCAGGCTGGAGATCAGGGCGGGGACCTGCCCGGGCTGATGGTTCCCGGAGTAGGGGTTGTCCACCTCGCGGACCCCCGTGACCTGTTGGCCTTCCAGGTCTACCAGGATAAAGTAGGGACAGCGCCCAAAGTGCGGGCTGACGATGCTGTCCAGTCCATTTTTGTTGTCTGCTGAGACCGCGATACGCATCTAGTTCTCCTGTTCTAACCTTTCGATCTTGTCCATCGTCTCGGCCAATTGCCGGCGCAGGTCCTTGAGCCTCTCACGGAGCTGCGCCAATTCCGATTCGCGGTCGGGTCTGGGTGCCGGGGTTGGCGGCTGGAATCC
>Ga0209162_1002775_pt1 | contig 14889 bp, 13 predicted proteins | sample YNPNPMetaG_FD_187121 | JGI IMG/M metagenome (GOLD analysis project Ga0209162, IMG submission 187121) | Anoxygenic and chlorotrophic microbial mat microbial communities from Yellowstone National Park, USA - YNP NP MetaG (SPAdes) (version 2) ... | reverse complement strand
AGGGGTGTCACTGCGAACGAGCGCTTTTTGCGAGTGAAGCAGTCTCCCAAAGCATGGTTTTTCCTGTTCAACACGAGATTGCTTCGGGCAAAAAACGCCCTCGCAATGACAGCCTGAATAGTTACAAATGAAATTTGCGAGAAACCATGAGTGGCTTCGTTCTACAAAAAGAGCCTTCGCAAATTTCACATTATTCAGGGAGGCGGCCCCGACGGGATTCGAACCCGCGATCTCGGCCTTGACAGGGCCGCATGTTAAACCGCTACACCACGGGACCAGTGCTCTTTTTTCTACGTGAGCGGGCGATAGTTTATCATGTTGTGAGCATGGCGTCAAGGCGAACCGGCCCCGTATAGGGCAGGATCTGTTGGAGTGCGCCCAGACGGGTCGTAGACATAGACGTAATCTCCCACTTTAGCCCAGTCGAAAAGCCAGTGTGCATCACCAATGGAAAGGTTTACACATCCGTGGCTGCGTGGATACCCCAAACTTGTGTGCCAGTACTCGCCGTGAAGGGCGCGTTTCTGGTCAAAATACATGGTCCAGGGAACATCCTGGAGATAATAATAATCTGAGCGGTCGGCAGCTGTAGCGCCGCTCATGGTTTCTGTAGCCTTTTTTTCATAAATCTGGAACAGTCCCGGCCGCGTCCAGAAAGGTTCAACGCCGCTGGAAACAATTGTTGCAAAAACAAGTTGATTGTGATCGTAAACAGCAAGAGTTTGCTCATCGAGGTTGACCTCAATCCAGCGGTCTATTAGCATACCGCCAGGCAGCGTGGTGTGCGGTTCTACGCGAGCAACTTGGCGATAATCCAACCATTCATCTGGACCGATTAACAGCCAGATATTTCCCTCGGCTTCCTGCGCTTGATAAATTTGCACGATATCGTAGCGGTAATACATTTTGCCTGTTTCTGGTTCTTCGTAGCCGGGAGATCGGTAAGATGTTGTTTGACCTAATACCCATCCAAACGCATGGCGTGGCGTGGAGCTAAAAAGCAATCCTTGAAACGTTGGGATGGCAGCACGAGCGCCCTCGGCGCGAATCCACGAGCCATCGCGCAACTGATAAAATCCTCCCTGCTCGGTGTTGGCTACGGCTTCATAAGAGACATAAATAAAGCCTGGTTCAATGTAATTCGAAGGGCGGTTATTGATTCCATCTTCCAGGGATAGAAATAGTGGAGTACCCTCTTCAGTTACTTTGAAATATCGGTAAGGAATCTGATTCAAAGCCGGGTCGGGAGCATAGGCTGGCAGTGGAAGAATTGGATAAGGAATACCTTGCCTAAGAAGTCGCGCTATTTCTGCAGAAGGCCCTACTGGCAGACAATCATCAGGAGTGATCTCATAGATTCCGGGCGCACATACTACTGTTCCGCGAGGCAGTTCAGGGGGTGATGTTGTTTGTGCAGATGCAAAGGATTTATTTTCCAGAAGGTTAGCAGATAGAATTAAGCAAATCAACAACTTGAAAAACTTCATTTTTCACCACTTGTGTTGGCAATCGCCGCTTTTCAATACGTGGTGTCTATCGGAGAGACATCTCCAGCATTCTTTAGTTGTCTGGACATTCTATTTTCCCGTAGATTAGCAGGCAGAAGTAAACAAACTGCAGTAACTGCAGTTAATTTGACAATGTCATCTTTTCGTATAGTTGTCATTGCGAGGAGCGTTTTTTGCGACGAAGCAATCCCCTCGCAAACCAGGAGACTGCTTCGCTTTGCTCGCAGTGACAAAATGCGTAGAGTTTATAGAACAAGAGTTTAACTTGACATTGTCAAATTAATTAGCCTAAGTTCGGGATCATTTATTGAAACATCCCGATCTTTGGGGCGGTTGTGTCATTTTGGAGCGAAGTGACGTAATTTATTCTTCAAGTGTGCTTAAGTCACCTTCGGGCAGTCCCTGCGCGCGGGCTTTCAAGACCCGCCGCATAATCTTGCCAGAACGGGTTTTGGGTAGCTTATCAATGAAACGCACTTCTTCAGGCCGGGCAATTGGGCCAAGATGGTGTGCAACGTGCTGCCGTAGTTCTTCGCTCAGTTCTTCGGTTGGAGCAAAGCCGGGCTTGAGTTGCACAAAGCAGAAAATGGCCTGGCCCTTGATCTCGTGTGGTAAACCGATCGCGGCCGACTCGGCAACAGCGGGGTGGGTGATCAGGGCCGATTCAATTTCTGCTGTCCCAAGGCGGTGACCAGAGACTTTGATTACGTCATCTACACGGCCAATGATCCAAAAATAGCCGTCCTTGTCACGCCGGGCGCTATCGCCCGTCATATATTTGCCAGGATATTTGCTCCAGTATTGATTGATGTATCTTTCATCATCTTTGTAGATAGTGCGTAGCATGGAAGGCCAGGGACGGGTAAGGACAAGATAACCTTCTGCACCGTCTGGTACCGGGTTGCCTTGCTCATCTACAATTTCGGCTACTTGCCCAAAGAAGGGACGCGTGGCGGAACCAGGTTTGAGGGGCACCACAGGGGTGGGTGTAATCATAAATGCGCCAGTTTCAGTTTGCCACCAGGTATCTATGATGGGACATTTTTCTTTGCCGATAACACGGTAGAACCATTTCCAGGCTTCGGGATTGATTGGTTCACCCACCGTGCCAAGTAGCCGCAGAGAGGATAGATCGTGTTTGTTGGGCCAAGCCTCACCAAAGCGCATCAACCCGCGAATGGCAGTTGGAGCAGTGTAAAAAATGGTGATGCCAAACCGTTCGATAAGTTGCCACCAGCGATTAGGGTAGGGATATGCCGGGCCGCCTTCGAACAGGAAAACTGTTGCGCCATTGAGCAAGGGGCCATACACCAGGTACGAGTGCCCGGTAATCCAGCCAGGATCGGCGGTACACCAGAAACGGTCTTCGTCATTCAAGTCGAACACATATTTCAACGTGGCATACGTTCCTACCATATAGCCGCCGTGTGTGTGCAAAATTGCTTTGGGCTTGCCAGTAGACCCGCTGGTATAGAGAATGAAGAGCGGGTCTTCCGCATCCATCACCTCAGTTGGACATTTGCCGTTAGCAACCGGCAAGGCGCATAGATCGTGGTACCAGTGATCGCGCATGGCTTCCATGGGGACATCGTGCCCCGTGCGTTTGACGACAATCACATTTTCGACGGTGGGGCAATGCTTCAGCGCTTCGTCTACAATGCGTTTCAATTCGACGAGTTTGCCGTTTTGATATGCCCCATCACAAGTGATAACAAGTTTCGACTCGGAATCAGCGATTCGCCCCTGGAGTGCATCTACACTGAAGCCGCCAAAGACTACTGAGTGAATAGCGCCAATTTTGGCGCAGGCCAGCATGGCGAAGACAATTTCTGGGATGCGGCCCATGTAGATGGTCACACGGTCCCCTTTGCCAACACCCATAGACTTGATAATGTTTGCCATGCGATTTACTTCGCGGTTAAGGGCGTAGTAGGAGAACGTTCGCTCGCTTTTGCCATCTTCAGATTGCCAAATGAGGGCCAGTTTGTTCTTGCGAAAAGTGAGCAGGTGACGGTCTACCGCATTATAAGCGATATTGACCTTGCCGCCCACGAACCACTTGTAAAATGGCGCTCGTGAATCGTCCAGGACTTTATCCCATTTCTTAAACCAGAACAGTTCCTCTGCTTCCTTTGCCCAAAAGGCTTCCAAATTGTTATGCGCGAACTCAGCCATTTTATCCCAATCTTTTAAGACGGCCCGTTCAATGACCTCTTGGGATGGGTAATAAACTTCACCTTCCAGTTCGTTTGGTTGAGTGGACATAAATGCACCTCCTCTGTTTTTAGGGTTACTCTTGGAATAAATCTATTCTGGCAACGTTGGGTTTGATTCACGACAGCATTTTTTGATGCAGGGCATTATAGCATTGTTTTTACCTGCTCTTTACTCGAATTTCAGGGTTTTCTCAAAGTCAAAGTTTTCACTGGAGAGACCGCTGAGAACGAAGAGAAAGTCACAAAAAAATCTATGGAGCTCAGCGGTGGAATGCTCAATTGTCGTTTGATAGAAATATGGTGCTGGGAACACGCCGACTGGTACTAAAAAGATTGACTGTACTGCAGAAAGAAAGTTGCTGCGAAGTCGCAGAAGCCGCAGCGATCTGGTGATATGGATATTAACATGGGAATGGAGCCCTATATACCGTTGGCGTTCTCTGCGAGAGATTTTGCTATTACACTCTTTATCGAGTTTCGTCAAGCGCTTAGCACAGGGGGTGACACAAATTTTCGGGGAAAGAGAGGTAAGATTGTATTAGAGAAAAGGAAGGAGGCTTGATGAACAAGAAAGAAATGGAAATGGGCTGGAATGGGTTGAGCGCCGAAATTACCAGTGGAATGATAGAGTGGAGGCAGCATCGCAGACGGCGTTTCGAGAAATCCAAGCGGAAGTGGATGAAGGTCTGGCAAGACTGCGGGCGCGTATGTTGTTGGATGCAGCGGCAGCCAGGCGCAAGCAGATTGGGCAGGGATGGGGAAGTGTCCGCAATGTGAGGTAGAGCTGGAGCCAAAGGGGAAAAAGAAGCGGAAGTTGCTGACGCGCGGTGGTCAGGAGGTGGAATTAGAGCGAGTTTGCGCTCTTGCACCAGCCAGTAGCAATACTGCGACGTTTTGATAACCAACTCAACGTTCTTTCGATAACCCAGTGTCTGGCTGAAAAGTTCTACTTTGACAATGTCATCTTTTCGTATAGTTGTCATTGCGAGGAGCGTTTTTTGCGACGACCGCGAAGCGTACCCGAAGGGTAAGCAATCCCCTCGCAAACCAGGAGACTGCTTCGCTTTGCTCGCAGTGACAAAATGCGTAGAGTTTATAGAACAAGAGTTTAACTTGACATTGTCAAACTACTTACCAGGAATAGAATTTGACCATCTTTTTGAGCAGCAGTCAAATACTCTCTGTTCTGACAGGTTTAAAAGGGTTCCTGGAAAACACTGCTGGAAACATTGAACTCTTCTTTATCCATTGACAACTGCTCCATAGAACATACCAGATGCCATCCAAGACATGCCGATTGTTTACCGTGGAAGTCCTCGCTTTTTTGCTTGTGGCTTTTTGGGCAAGGGCTTTTTTGGCAATCTCTACAACTTGCCTGGCATTCGATATGTCTTGTCTCCTTTTTGAAAATTTTTCGGATAGAGGAGAGATAAAGAAGAAGTAAGAAGAAAAAAAACAGTCGTGAAAGAAATAAAGGCGATGACCGCCGGGGTGGAGGTCATCGCCTGAATAAGAGAAAGCGTTTTTGGAGCCTTTGAGGCTTTAGCCGTTCTTTTGCTGGAATTCTTTCATAAATTCAACCAGTTTTTCTACCGATTCGATCGAAACGGCGTTGTAGAGCGAGGCGCGCATCCCCCCAACCGAGCGGTGCCCCTTCAGGCCGATCAGGTCGCGTTTCTTGGCTTCAGCAGCAAATTGTTCTTCCAGGGCCTCAGTGGGCAGACGGAAGGTGACATTCATGATCGAGCGGTCTGATTTGGCATGGCCGCGGTAGAAGCCGCCACTTTCGTCAATGGCTTTGTACACCATTTCAGCCTTTGTCTTATTGCGCTGGTAGATGGCTTCCAGTCCGCCAAGGCTTTTGGCCCATTTGAGCACCAGACCGACGATGTAAATGCTCCAGCAGGGCGGGGTGTTGAGCAGGGAGTTTTCTTCAGCCAGGGCTTTGTAGTCGAGCAGATTCGGCAGATTGGCTGGGACGCGTTCGAGCAGATCCTCGCGGATGATGCAGATGACCACGCCCGCCGGGCCGGCGTTTTTCTGAGCGCCAGCGTAAATCATGGCGTACTTTGAAACGTCAATCGGGCGGCTGATGAAGTCGGACGAGGCGTCGCAAATGAGCGGCACGCCCGCCGGCGGTTCAGGCTCGGTGAAGTATTCCACGCCGTGGATGGTTTCGTTCGATGTGAAGTGCAGGTAAGCCGCTTGCGGGTCCAGTTTGAGTTCGGACTGGGCCGGCAGACGGGTGAAGTTTTCGGCTTCGAGGTTGGCGGCGGCGCGGGCAGTTCCCAGTTTTTGGGCTTCTTTGAAGGCCTTTTTGCTCCACGTGCCAGTGACGATGTAGTCGGCGGAAGCCCCTGCCGGGCGGAAGTTCATCGGCACCATCGCAAAGTGCAGGCTGGCGCCACCCTGGAGGAAGAGAATCTTGTAGTTGGCGGGGATGTGGAGCAGGTCCCGCAGGTCGTTCTGGGCCTCGGTTACAATGGCCTCGAAGTCTTTTGAGCGGTGGCTGATTTCCATGACGGACATGCCCGTCCCTTTGTAATCGAGCAATTCGGCCTGCGCCTGTTGGAGAACTTCCAGGGGGAGTGCAGCCGGACCTGGATTGAAATTGTGCACACGTTTGGTCATAGTGAATCTCCTGTTATTGGAAAGACAATACAGTGAATGCTTGCTGGATACTTGCTCCATTATAGTCGGGGTTGTTGTTTTCGCCTACTAACATTGAGCATACACCGCACAGGATGAAAATCAGTTGACAGGCGTAGGGGGCGTGTTAAAATGACATTGTGGCAGGATGATGTCCATAAAATCCGGGAGAGAGGCGGAGAGTTTGTCCGTTCCTCCCGGTGATTAATTTTTTCAGGAGAGAGGAGTAAAACATGAAAATTTTGGTTTGCGATAAGACCGAAATGGATGCCATCGAGAAGATGCGCGCCGCTGGTCTGACAGTAGATACTAACTTCGAGATTACTCCAGAAGAACTGGAGAAAGTCTTGCCTAATTATGATGGCTGCGTGGTGCGTTCACGCACGAAGATTCGCCAGCCGTTGATTGACCTTTGCCCGAATCTGAAGGTCATTATACGCGGTGGGGTGGGTCTGGACACCATTGATGCTGACTATGCCCGTTCCAAGGGGATTACTGTGATGAATACACCGAAAGCCTCGTCTGCTTCGGTGGCTGAACTCACGATTGGGTTTATGTTCATGCTGGCTCGCAATCTCTATAAAGCCACTGCAAGCATGAAAAACGAAAAATGGGAAAAGAAATCCTTTGAGGGCGATGAAATCGGCGGCAAGACCCTGGGCCTCATTGGCATTGGCAATATCGGCAAAGAGGTCGCGAAGCGCGCTGCTGCCCTGGGAATGAACGTCATTGCCTATGACCCTTATGTCAAAGAGGCCGAAGGCGTGCGCCTGGTGAGTTTGGATGAACTGTTAGCGCAGTCGGACTACATCAGCCTGCACCTGCCCAAGACGAAGGAATCGGCGGGAATGATCGGCGCGGCGGAGTTCGCGAAGATGAAGACCGGCGTGCGCATCATCAATTGCGCTCGCGGCGGCATCATTGACGAGGAGGCGCTTTACGAGGCATTGACCAGCGGCAAGGTAGCCGGTGCTGCCCTGGACGTCTTCTCAGAGGAGCCGCCGACTGATTGGAAACTCGTCAAACTCGACAATGTGATTGCTTCGCCGCACATTGGCGCGGCTACGAAAGAGGCGCAAGGTCGGGTGGGCGCAGAAGTGGCGGAAAAATTGATCGAGTTTGCCAAGACCCATTCGGGGTAGGATGGAATTGACTCTGTAATGCGAGAGATTCTCGCCTCCATGCGAGAATGTCTCGCAGACATATTCTCATTACACGATTCAGGAAACCATGAAGACCTACGAAGACATCGGCATTCAAATTCCGCAAATTTATTTGCCTAGGCCAGGGATTGACCTGACGAAGTGGGCGGTCATTGCCTGTGACCAGTTTACTTCTCAGCCCGAATACTGGCAGAAGGTAGCCGAAATTGTCGGCGATGCCCCCTCGACCTTGAATTTGATCTTGCCTGAGGTGTATCTGGAACAACCTGGCGAAGCAGAACGAATTGCCTCGATTCAGGCCACGATGCGCAAATACCTCGACGATGGCACCCTCGAGCCACGCGAAGGTCTCATCTACGTCGAACGGATTGTGGATGGCAAGACTCGCCGCGGCCTGATGCTTTGTCTCGACCTGGAGCATTACGATTACACCAAAGGCTCAACCAGTTTGATTCGCGCCACCGAAGGCACGATCATCGAGCGCCTGCCTCCGCGCATGAAAATCCGCACCGGTGCATCGCTCGAATTGCCGCACATCCTCGTCTTGATTGATGATCCAAAACGGACAGTGATCGAGCCAATCGCAGAGTCCAAAGCGCGGTTGCAGAAACTGTACGACTTTGAACTGATGCTTGGCTCAGGCCATCTGACCGGTTATGCGGTCGGTGAAGAATTCGAACATCAGGTCGTGGCTGCGCTGCGCCAACTGGCAGATCCCAAAGCCTTTGCTGCCAAATACGGCCTCAGTGACGATAAACCGGTTCTGCTCTTTGCGATGGGTGACGGCAACCACTCGCTGGCCACAGCGAAGGCGGTTTGGGAACGGATGAAGCCAGAAGTCGGCCTCAACCATCCGGTACGCTATGCGTTGGTGGAAATCGAAAATGTCCACGACGAAGGGCTGACCTTTGAGCCGATTCACCGTGTGTTGTTCGGGTTGAAGAAGAACATCTACGCCACTTTGCAACAGTATTTTGGCCAGAATTTCAACCTGACCCCCCTCAACAGTGCCGAGGAGATGATTGAGCGGGTGGATCGTGCGCGCGGCCCGCATCACACAATCGGCGTGGTTAGCGATGGCGGGTGGGTCCACTACGGCATTATCGAAATCGCCAACCCGACCTCCAACCTGCCGGTCGGCACTTTACAGACCTTCCTAGATGTCTTTCTCAAAGAGGGTGGTGCCGACAGGATTGATTATGTCCATGGCGAGGATGTGGTGCTCAAACTGGGCGCCAAAGCCGGGAATGTTGGCTTCTACGTGCCGGGCATGGACAAATCTGACCTGTTCAAGACGGTTATTCTCGATGGCGCCTTGCCGCGCAAGACGTTCTCCATGGGGGAAGCGCACGAGAAACGTTTCTACATGGAAGCGCGCAAGATTGTTTGAGCCTTGCTGCAGAACGTTGCATGAAAAACACACCGGCTTTCCCGGTGTGTTTTTTTATGCCCGTAAATGATTCAATGCTTCGACCAAATCAGGGGGATAAGGGGCAGTGAACGAATGGACTTTGCCTTCGAACTCAAAACTCAGGGAATAGGCGTGCAAGGCAGGGCGCTGCAAGACAGCCAATGGATGCTCTTGTCCGAAAGACGGGGCGCCGTAGAGCGAATCGCCCAGGATGGGAAAGCCGAGGGCCGCGGCGTGGGCGCGGACCTGGTGCGTGCGTCCGCTTTCGGGCATGGCCTCGACCAGGACGTGGGCGACGTATCGTTCGCGGACCTGGAAGCGGGTTACGGACGCCCGGCCTTTTTTCTCGTCCACCACTGTGCGGTGACTGTGTCCCACGTTGGCGCGCAAGGGGGCGCGGCAGGTCTGTTCCTCCCAGGGCGGGATACCGACGAGGACGGCATGATACATTTTGTGGACGGCGCGGGTCTCGAAAAGCAGGCTCAGGGTCCGGTGCGCAGCGGCTGTGCGGGCAAACAGAATCACGCCGCTGGTCACTTTGTCCAGGCGGTGAACAATCCACAGTTTGCCATATTCAGCCTCGGCCTGTTCAAACAGGCTGGTTTCGCTCTCTTCCCATCCACCGGGCACAGAGGCGATGCCAGCCGGTTTGTTGAGCACCAGCAACGAGTTGTCGGCATACAGGCAATGGATCAATGGCTCATCTCTCTTGGACGGCATGTTGCGATTTGAGCGGAATCTGGCTCATGGCATACTCTGCCAGGGCTGTGATGGTCAAACTGGGGTTGACTCCCGGATTGCCGGGCATGATGGACCCATCTACGACGTACAGACCCGGGTAGTTGTGCACCTGGCAATCCAGTCCAATGACGCCCTCTTCGGCGTTGCGGCCAAATGGGACGCCCCCCATCAAATGGGCCGTAATGGGAAATTTGAGAAAACTGTCCAGGAAGGTGGCCTGCGGAATGCCGTTGACTTTGGAAGCAAACAGGCGCGTGATGGTGTTGCTGATTGCTGGCCCTGTCGGCAATTGTCGGCCTGGCTCTGCCTTGAAGACCAGCCCGCGCCGGAAGAGAGTGAACAAATTGCGCCCCAGTCGAATGCGCAGCAGTTCCTCCACTGGCTGCATCATCAGGAGAATGGTCACCCGCCGTGCCCAGGGAGCAAAAAACCTGGCGTAGAGAAAATCAAGCGGATGACGGAGCATGCCCCAGATGGTTTGTAAAATCCGCAGCGGGATAGTTTTGCTGTCGGCCAGAGGCGCGGTAAGGACGCGAATGAACGTGGAACCATCGGAAAAGCGCACTGGCTCGATGTAGGTGTGCTCATCAGCCCGGATAATTGACCCAATGGCGATCCCTTTGGAGTAATCGGTTGTTTTCTCGCGGCTGACGACGCCTTGCAGGTTTTCGCTGTTCGAGCGCACCAAATCTCCCAGGCAAGGGGAGAGACGCGGCAGGGAGCGGGTGATGTCGCGACAACGGAAGAGCAGTTCCAGGGTTCCCAGTGTACCCGCCGAGACAATCACGTTGCGGGCGCGCACAGAAAATTGGCGGCTCAGGAGGGAGGTCGAGCGTCGGTACACGATCTCGTAGCGGGCGCCGTCCTGCTCGCGCGGGTTCCCGTCGCCGGTCAGCGGGCGGATGTCGGTAACCCGGCATTCGGGCAGGATGTGTGCTCCTCCCTTTTCGGCAAAGTAGAGATAGTTCTTGACCAGCGTATTCTTTGCGTTGTAACGACAACCGACGATACAACCGCCACAAAAGTTGCAGCCTGCTCGTTCCGGGCCTGTTCCGCCGAAGTATGGATCGGGGACGGTGACGTTTTCTTCCCCGAAGAAGATGCCGACTTCTGCTGGCCGGAAACTCTCCCCGGTGCCGAGTTCCTGGGCAATGTTTTTGAGGACTTCATCCGCCCGTGTCAGGCGGGGATTGGTGGCTACTCCCAGCATCCGTTTGGCAGTTTCGTAGTGCGGGCGCAGGAGGTTTTTCCAGTCGGCCAGGTGGTGCCAGGCAGGAGACTCAAACAAGCGCTCATCTGGCTCGAGCAGGACGTTTGCATACATCAGGCTGCCTCCCCCCACGCCGCTGCCTCGCATGGCAATTCCGCCGTTCAAAAAATCCATTTCGAAGATGCCAAAAAAGCGCAGAGGAGGAAACCAGAGCCACTTGCGAAGATTCCAGTTCGTTTTGGGGAAATCCTGGTCCCGGTAGCGCTTTCCCCGCTCCAGCACGAGGACAGAGTATCCCTTTTCAACGAGCCGGAGGGCAGAGACGGAGCCACCGAAACCAGATCCGATGATGACGTAGTCATAGCAAGCAAGATGGGCAAGGGAGGTGTGACCTGCCTTCATTGTTCCTCAACATTAAGTTTTTGTGTTCATGGATTAAGAGTCAACGTTTCCCATGCCTGGCGTACCCGTTGGTAAGTCTGCTCCAGGGTTTCGGGCAGGACTTTGGTCTCAGCCAGAGTGAGGGTGAAACTGGCGTCACCGGTCCAGCGCGGCAGGATATGGAGATGGACATGGCCGGGGATGCCGGCACCAGCGGCCTCGCCGATATTGGCTCCCACGTTGAACCCGTGCGGCTGATAGACCTGGCGCAAAGCAATCATGCTCTGCACGGTCAGTTCCATCATTTCTGTCCGGCATGCTACTTGAAGATTTTCAAATGATGGCACATGTGCATTGGCGATCACCAGCAAGTGACCGGTATTGTAGGGGTACAAATTGAGCATCACAAAAGCATGTTCTCCCCGCCAGATCACGTAGTGCTTTGCATCGTCGGTAGAACGGAGCACATCGCAAAATGCACAGCCGTTTTGTTTGCTGCCGACGAATTTCATGCGCCAGGGTGCCCAGAGACGTTTCATGCTCGAATTGTAGCAAAGAATGCTCATTTTGCAAGTCGTAACCCGACATCTTTACAAATCTCTGCAAACTCTGCGCACAGACAGGCAAAATGCTGGACGGCGGGAGGCGTTACGCAAACTCTTCTCACTGATGGGATTGAAAATGTTGACATCCCTCCAGATTGAGGGTATTCTCTAAGCATGCAACCTGCTTTATTCGACGCTTCTCCGCGCTACACTGTCACTGACCTGACGCGTCGTTTGCGCTTTTTGCTTGAGTCCACCCCCGATTTGCAAGGAATTTGGGTGGAAGGGGAAATTTCTAATTTCTCGCGACCTTCCTCCGGGCATGTGTATTTCACACTCAAAGATGCCGGGGCGCAGTTGCGTTGTGTGATGTGGCGCAACGATGTCGCCCGCCTGACCTTCGCTCCCACAGATGGGATGCGGGTGGAGGCGCACGGCAACATCAGCCTCTACGAGGCCGGCGGCCAGTATCAACTTTATGCCGATCTTCTTCGTCCGCTTGGTGAGGGAGCGCTCTTTGCCGAATTCCTGCGTCTGAAAGCCTTGCTGGAAGCCCAAGGATTGTTCGACCCGGCCCGCAAACGGCCCATCCCCGAACGGCCGCGTCGCATTGGCATTGTCACCTCGCCGACGGGGGCAGCCCTGCGCGACATGCTCAATACTCTGCGGCGACGCTCCCCCCTGGTTGAAGTCATCCTTGCTCCCACTCCCGTTCAAGGGGAGGAGGCCCCGCCTGCCATCGTCGCAGCGCTGCAGACCCTGAACCGGGTAGCCGCGCCCGATGTCATCCTCCTGGCTCGCGGCGGCGGCTCGATCGAAGACCTGTGGGCCTTCAACGATGCGCGCGTGGTGCGCGCCGTGGCCGAATCACGTGCCCCCGTCATTACCGGCGTTGGACACGAAACCGATTTCACCCTGGTAGATTTCGCTGCTGACCTGCGCGCTCCCACCCCCACGGCGGCAGCCGAACTGGCGACTCCGCTCACCCGGGCCGACCTGCAAGCCTATCTGCTTCAGATGGAACAAAGCCTGTTGACGGAAATCCAGGCAGCACTGGAGGAGCGACGTCAGGCACTGGCCTGGCACGAAAGCCGTTTGCGGCTGCTTTCTCCGGCGCGGCGCTTGCAGGGAGACCGTCAGCGGCTGGATGACCTGGCGCGTCGCCTCGAAGTGGCCCAGGCGCGCGGCCTGGCGCTGACGACGGAGCGACTGAAGAGCCTCGAAAGCCGCTTGGGGGCACTCAATCCGCTGGCGGTGTTGGCGCGCGGTTACGCTATCGTCACCCGTAAATCGGATGGACGCCTGGTGATGCAAACTTCTGCCGTCCTCCCGGGCGATGACCTGTCCATTCGCGTCCAGGATGGCGAATTTGATGCCCGTGTGGTGGGCAAATAAGGAGGCGTATGGCCGAACAGAAACCCATTGAAGAATTGACCTACGAAGAAGCCTTTGCTGAGTTAGAAGATGTGGTCGCTGCACTGGAAGCGGGCGACTCTTCTCTTGAAGAAGCGACAGCCCTTTTCGCTCGCGGCCAGGCGCTGGTGAAGCGTTGTGCTGCTCTGCTGGAGCAGGCTGAACTGAAAGTCCGCCTTCTCAATGGCGAGAAATTTGAGGAATTTGAGCCGCCCTTATGAGTTTTGAAACGATTGTGCAAAACCGTGTCTTGTGGAGTGCCCTGACAGCGTGGTTCCTGGCGCAAGCGCTGAAGATTCCGCTGGATTACTTCCGTTCGCGCCGATGGAATTGGGCATTATTCTTTGCTGCGGGGGGCATGCCCAGTTCGCACTCGGCGTTGATTACTTCAACCGCGTTAGCCATTGGCCTGCATCATGGGTTTGACCATCCTCTCTTTGCGCTGGCCGTGGCGATTGCAATGATTGTGGTGTATGATGCCACCGGTGTCCGCCGCCAGGCGGGAATGCAGGCCCAGAAAATCAACGTGCTGGTGGCTGAATTGTTGAAAGGACATCCCATTTCTCAGAAAGAATTGCGCGAGGTGATCGGCCATACTCCATTGGAAGCCCTGGGGGGGGTTCTGCTCGGTTTGCTGGTCGCGCAGGGAATTTGGCTTTTGTGGCATTGAAAGGAGCATTTTCCATGAAATCTGAGGATCAAACGATAGAGATTTCGCGCCTGGAAGCGGCTCTGGCCCGCCAGACTGACCTGGTGGACAAAATTTTGCTCATCAGCGACAATCCAATGTATATCTTCGATTTTCGGCAGGGAATGTTCCGGATTTTGAATCGTTTGCCGTTCTCCTTTGCCGGATATACCTCGGAGCAGGTCGCTACGCTTTCCCCCGACACCTTGATGGCCTTATTGCACCCCGAAGATAAACCGCGCGTTCTGGATCATTATCAGGATTTGCGCATGGCGCGCGAGGGAGAAGTGCTTGAATTAGAATTCCGCCTCCGCCACAGTTATGGGAACTGGCACTGGGTATCTGTGCGCGAAACGCCATTTGAGCGTTCTGCAAATGATGAAGTGCACAGCATTTTAGGGGTAGCCGAAGATATTACAGCCGGCCGGATGGCTGAAGAAAAAGTGGCTTATTTGAACACGCATGACAACCTGACCGGCCTCTACAATCGCTCTTATTTTCAGGAAGAAATCACGCGCCTGGAGCGCGGGCGCCGCTTCCCGGTCACGGTGTTGATGGCTGATATTGATAACTTGAAGCAAGTCAATGAGACGCGCGGGTTCTTGTCGGGAGATCAGTTAATTCGCAATGCTGCCGAGATATTGGCTTCTTGCTTCCGCGTGGAAGATGTGGTGGCCCGCATTGGAGGGGACGAATTTGGAGTACTTTTGCCTGAAATCGCCTCTGTTTCGATTGAGGCGATCAATATGCGGGTAAACCGCCGCGTGGAGGCTTTCAATCTTTCTCACCCCAGCACACCGCTTAGCCTTTCCATCGGTATTGCAGTGGCCAACGATAAAGAACAGTTGCGACTGGCATTGGCAGAGGCAGAGCGGCGCATGCTGGCCCAAAAACTCTCTAAGAACAATCTGTCGCAATAAGCGCAGATTGTAAAGAAATTCTGTAACTGTTCAGCCATGTCATT
>Ga0209162_1002773_pt1 | contig 14894 bp, 8 predicted proteins | sample YNPNPMetaG_FD_187121 | JGI IMG/M metagenome (GOLD analysis project Ga0209162, IMG submission 187121) | Anoxygenic and chlorotrophic microbial mat microbial communities from Yellowstone National Park, USA - YNP NP MetaG (SPAdes) (version 2) ... | reverse complement strand
CTGCTCTGGGTCGTCTGGCTCGCCGCGCTGTTTGTCTACCCGTTGTGGGCCTGCGTGCTGTACGGAGTGCCGGACCGGGAACTGGAGCGGGTGGTGCAGATAGCCTTGCGGGTGAGCCGGGTCCTCCGGCGGCTGGGCCCGCTGCGGGAGCGGGAGGAGTGGCTGAGAAAAGCCTGGGAGCACTGGAGGGGAGAGGAAAGCGCAGAATGGGACAATGCGGCCCAACGGGGGAAAAGTTGACAGAAAGGGAAATTGGGATATAAATGGGGCAGATAGACCGACAAAAACCGCCTCGCGGCCGGAGCGGGCCCGAGGCGACGGCCAGGACGGTGGGCGCGCCCTGGCAACCGGGATTCTACCACACGAATGGCCATCCGGCAAATGGAACCTCAGGGCCCGCCCGCCGTCAACCGGGACGGGCCTGGTTCTTCACAAGACTTCATCGGAAATAGGACGCAGATGAACGCGGATGGACGCGGACGAGCACGGATTTTTCCTTGATCCCTGGCTAATCCTGACGCTGCGCTCCAATTTCCGATGAACTCTACAGAATCCGGTGTTGATTATGCCCTCACTATACTGGTGTAATATATGCCAAATTGTATTCGTACCGGATGGGCGCAGTGAAAAGTGTCCCCACTGCTCCCACATTTCGCAAGCATTGACAACAGACATCCGTCCGGTTTTTGCCCGTGAACGCCGTATCTTAGAGTTCTATGGCCACACCGGACTGACCGGGGCTGCAGTCTGGCGTGGAAGCCGTAATCAATATTATTATATAAATGGTGCGCCGGTCCGTGCTCCCTCTATAATTGAACTACGTAGAGACTGGCCCCAGTTGCACTCGTATCTGGCCCAGGTAGGCAATTACGATGCTTTAGACAAAGAGTTGTTGACACAATACCGGGAAGCAATTGATCCGAATCGCTCTCACCTGGAAGAACTGGAGCATGAGGCCATTGATTTCATCAGGCAGGCCCGCGAGCGGTTTCCTAAGCACCTGTGTTTAGTCTCATTCAGCGGAGGCAAAGACTCCACAGTGGTATCCAATCTGGTACGTCGCGCTCTCCATCCGGAAGTACCAGTGCACATTTTCAGCGATACAACATTGGAAGACCCTAACACTTATGCATATGTGTCCCGCTTCCGCCAGGAACACCCGCTGATAGAGTTTTGGGAAGCACGTTCTCCCCAGAACTTTTTCGCGCTGGTGGAACAAATCGGCCCGCCGAGCCGGGTGATGCGCTGGTGCTGCACCATCTTCAAGACCGGCCCCATCAGCAACCTGTTGCAATCTTTCGGGGATCGACCTGTGCTCACCTTCTACGGCATCCGCCGTGATGAATCCCAGCGGCGCAGTCACTATGACCGCGTGGGGACGCAACTGGAATCCGGCAAAGTGTTGGCGATTGATCCGGAAGGCAACCAGGCCGTCACGCTGGGCGCCAAAATCGGCCGGCAGATCACCGCTTCACCGATCCTGGACTGGTCCGAATTTGATGTGTGGCTCTATATCCTGCTGCACGGACTGGATTTCAACGATGCATATCGCTGGGGCTTTAGCCGGGTGGGATGCTGGGTCTGCCCGATGAACTCAGATTGGTCAGATTTCCTGACACAGTTATATTACCCCGAGAAAGCTGCGCAATGGCGCGAACAGTTGGTAAACTTTGCCCGGCGGATCGGCAAGCCGGACCCGGAAGCCTATGTAGACAAGAAGGGCTGGGTGCGGCGGTTCGGCGGCGCGGGGCTGGAAAACCGCTTCCGTGGACTGGAATCCCGTCCCTGCGGTGAGGCCGAAAACGCGCTGCGGATCACCCTGACTCGCCCCGTTGTGTGGGATGTGCTGCTGGAGTACCTCAAGCCACTGGGTAAGCCAGATAGCGCGCACAGCCGGCCGGCGCTGGGCGAGGTGTATCTGGAATCGCGCCGCCCCCATGAGTGGCAGGCGCTGGTAGTGCAGGGCTTTGAGGGCGAGACCTCGCTGCGCGTGACCGTCATCGGCGCCAAAGATGTGGAGCGTGTGCTGGCCTATGTCCGCTTCCAGGTCATCAAATACCAGACCTGTCTGCGCTGCAGTGCGTGCGCGGCGGTCTGCCCGCAGAACGCGATAACCGTCGCCACAAAACCGGATATTTACGAGGTTGACGAGGCACGTTGCGTGGGCTGTCTGGAATGTGTAACGCACTTTGGCGCGACCGGGTGTTTGGTTGCCAAGAGTTTGAGCGTGTATGGAAGTTCCGCGAAATAAAGGGGTCTCCATGTCATCTTCACGCCTGGAGTATCGTGCTTTAGAGAATACCAATACCCAGACCCGTCGGCTGGCTTACGTCACAGCACTCATTTCAATACTGAGACATAGAAGTCTTCCGGAAAAGGTTTTACTCTCCCGAATATTGCGTTGGGGGCAGGCACATCAGGATAGTCTGAAGCAATACTGGGTTCAAACCGGTACTGTAGGCTCAACACGCCGCAACTCAGCCGGTGCGCGCTACTTGGATTTAGCGAGTAAGCTTGGACTGATCGCTTCTATATCAGGTGAATATCACCTTACACAAGTCGGTTTGGCACTTTTTGCTTTGAAAAACGTTGAGCAAGTTAACCCTTTTGTTCTCACCGATGCCGAGCGGCTGTTTTATGCATACCTTCTGTTAGAAAAAGACGCGGATGTCTTGCTGACTATCTTGGGACGGTTACAGGAGCAGCCGGGAATTGGTCTGTCGGCCCTACAGAAAATCTATCAACAAGACTTTGTCAACCGCCTCATCGTCAAGGGCCGGCTAGTTGAGGATGAACGATTGAGAGAGCAGTTGCGTGATCGCCGCCTGGCAATAAAAGCAGGTTGGAAAAAACCGGTCCGCTATGCCGAGCATATTGTGCCGCCACGTTTGAATTGGCTTCTGGATCTCGGATTTCTGGAGCCGTCAGCCTTTCAACGCCACCAATATCGTCTGACTGATGCTGGGGCTACTTTTGTCGAAAAATTGCCCCGCTTCGACAATGCTTTCTATGATGTCAGTACTGTATGGATTTCTGATGATTTCTGGCGCCTAACGCCAGGCAGTCTGTTGAACATTCAAAATGCCAGACTGTGGAACAGCCTGAGCGAAGAGGAACAATTGACAGCATGCGCCCCTCGGCTCAAAGAAGCCTTTGGCATATTTCAGCACTCTATGGTCCCCAAAGTCTCTCTCATCCAGGCCTTGTTCTACATAACTGTCAAACTTATTTTAGAAGATCACATCCTGGTCAGTTTTACCGATCTGACACACTGGCTTTCAGTTCCCAGAACACTCGATGGCTGGTGTTACCAGGCTCGCCTTTCACCACAAGAAAACGTCTCGTACATTGTGCTGACACCTGCATAGGAGGTTAATCTCAATGCCTTACAAGCCGCTGTGCATTGTTGACACTTGCTCGTTGATTTATATGAGCGAGATGGAGTTAGCCAGAAGACCATTGCACCGCTGGCTGTTCGATGAATTTGAGGTGGTGTACAGTCAATTTGTATGGGAGACTGAGGTGCAACCTCAATTGGGCAAAATGGGAAAAGTTGGTCAAATGTTGAGACAGAGAAATGCGGGTGCACAGAAAGTTGCGGGTGCACAGAAAGTATGGAGAATGATGGGTTCAATGCAGTACGAACAAGCCCTGTTCAACCCATTTAGCCGGGTTGAACAGGTAGGCCGATGTTCCAAATGTGGGCAGTTCATTCTGGCAGAGAGAGCAGTCGAAATCAATCTGGAATCTGAGGAGGATCGCGGAGAACGGCATAATTGCGGCGTGGCGTTGGATGCAGTACGTCGCGGCAGTCATCGGCAGGTTGTCTATTTGACTGATGATCACCAGGCCATCCGAAAATATGTGCAGCCCATCTTTGAGACGTTTCCTTTGGGGTGTATATGGTCTTCGTATGATCTTGTGTTATACCTCTTTGTGCGTCATTGTGATCGAATGATTGTGAAAGACGTTGAAGTGGTGTTTCGTGATCTCACGGCTAAAGCGGTAAATGAAGAGAGGCAACGAGGTATCAGTCCAAAAAATCAGCAAATCTGGCAACAACGTTTAGTAACATACACCCGCAAACTTGAGCGTGTGGCTCAAGTGATGAAACAGCTTCCTTGAGGAGGAAAACAATGGCCGCTATTTTAGATTGGAACTATGTGTATCTTAAGCAAAATCCCTTTGCCGACACACCGCCACGACGACCAGAAGAAGCAGTGTGGGCTGGGTTGCCACGGCTCAAGAAGCAGTTTGAGGATTTGTTCGTGCAGGCATTGGCAACACCTGCAACTCAAGTAGTGCTGAATTGGGGCGCATGGGGTAGCGGAAAAACCCACGCAGCGATGTACTTTGGTTTGAAAGAACGTTTATGGCCCCTGGTTCAAGAACCACACGTTAGAGACTTGTGCCCCATTTACGTCCGTACACCCAAGGAACCGGCACAAGCTGATCAGGAACTTTACCGCAACATCATCGAAGCCTTGCATTTCAGTAATTTGCGTAAATTGATCCGTGACCTGATCGCCGAGCGGGGGCAAAAGGAAACGTTGCGCCTGCTGCAAGATAGCACTTCAAGCGAACCATTGGGAAAGGCTATCTGGTTGCTGGGACTGGAGCCGAAGAAACGCGGTGGACAACTGGCATTATTTGACGATGAACCTTCCGAAGAGCGCAATCAACTCCTGGAATCCTATTTCTTTTCCACCTGTACCAAACGCGACCTGAAGGAATTAGGGCTGAGCCGTGGCATTGATAGCGCGCAAGATCGCTTCCGGGTTTTGGGTACATTACTACAGTGCATCGTCGGCTTTGCACCGACAGAACAGGTTCATCAGCATACCCGTCTCGTTCTATGGATTGACGAACTGGAGGACCTGATCTATTTCCAATCCCGCCAGTATCGTCCTTTCACCCAAGGGTTGCGAGATCTGATTGACCGTTTGCCCAATTATCTGACCTTGCTGATGAATTTTACCCTGGCTACCAGTGCCTTTGACGACGCGAGAGTAGTGCTGGGAGAGGCCCTTACCAGTCGAATTACCCATCAAATATATTTCCAACCGCCCACGCCGGAGGAGGCTTACGACTACATTCTGGAGTTAATGCGTTGCTATCGCTCAGAAGACCCTTTAAGCAAAGGTTTGCCTCCGACTTATCCTTTCACAGAAGATGCTTTGCGTACTTTAGTAGAGACATTGCCACCTTTAAGACGTATCCCGCGCGATTTGAACAAACGCTGTAGCCAGGTCGTCAGTCAGGCGCTTATGGAGCAGGTGATTACCGCACCGGGCAAGGGAAACATCACGCCGGAGTTCGTGAACAAAATTGTAGAGACGCAAATTGACCTCGATCTGGGTTCATAGACAATGCCCTACGCCAAACACGAGAGTTTCCACATCCGCGAAGGCTGGCTGGCCAAAGGCCTGCGGGCCGTTCAGGCACAGCGCGAGATTCTGCGGGATGAGATCGCTGCGGCCATCCAATTGGGTCTGGGCCGCAATATGGTGCGCGCCCTGCAGTTCTGGCTCACCGCCACCGGTCTGATCCGGCCTGACCCACCCGGCCACGGGCTCACTCCCTTCGGGAAGCAGGTGTGGGAGTTTGACCCGTACCTGGAAGACATCGGGACCCTGTGGTTGATTCAATATCATCTGGCCTGCAGCAGGGATCAGGCGACCACGTGGTACTGGTTCTTTAACCACTTTGCCTACCCCGAGTTTGACCAGGAAATCTTCATCCAGGAATTGAGCCGCTGGGTACTGACCGTTGAGGAGCGCAAGCCCCTGGCACGGCGTACCCTGGAATCCGAATTCCAGGTCCTTATCCGTACCTATTTGCCCTCATGCCGGGAGTACTCCCCAGAAGACAACTTAGATTCGCCTCTGGCTGAACTGGGTCTCCTGGAAGCACTACCCAACCGACATTACCGGACCTGCCCACCTGACCTCAATCGGTTGCCACCGCTCATCGTCCTGTACGTCTTGCTCCAGGAGCGGCCAGGGGTTGTGCGTCAGGAGAAGCAAATTGGCCTGATCCAGGCGATACGCGAGCCGCTCAGCGTTGGCCGGGTATTCAACCTGGGCATAGCCACTCTACTGGAGAGCCTGGAACACCTGGCTGTCCAGGTTCCAGATTGGGCCGTCAAACTGACCCGTACCGGCGGGCTGGATCGCCTGACCCTACCCTCTATCTCACCGGAAACGGTACTGGCACGCTACTATCAGGAACGCGGGCACGGAGGTGCGGAGTGACGGCTGCGTTTGCATCTCCTCACCTTGTCGGATTACGCTGCCCGGCACCCCACTTCCAGCGGGCCATTAACCTCAAATATGACCTGAACAACACCGCCGTAATCGCCGCGTATGTGCCCACAGTAAGGGCTACCGACGCCATGGCGCGGCTACTCCGATCGCTGGCATCCGATTCCCGCCAGCGCGCTTTCCTGCTCCACGGACCATACGGCTCGGGCAAATCACTGCTGGCCACCGTCCTGGCAGCCATCCTTTCCCGCGATGTCCCTCCGGAAACAATAGCCCCTCTCTTGTCCAGGCTTGAAGAGACTGCGCCGGAGACGGCAGAGTTCGTCCAACAGCAACTGTCCTCCGGGCCGCGCCTGCTGCCCGTGGTCCTCAACGGGGATGAGGGGGACCTGGCCTCGGCCCTGCTGCGAGCCCTCTTCACGGCTTTACAGCGTATCGGCTGGCAGGAAATCCGGCTGGCGACGCACTATCGCGCCGCGCTGGAAACTCTGGACCTGTGGCAGACCCGGTATCCCGAAACCTATGCGCGGCTCGGAGAAACGCTCCGACAGGAAGGTTGGTCCGTAGAGAGATTGACAGCCGGCCTGAAGCGCGCGGATGAGCAGGCCTACGACATCTTCCAGCGCCTTTATCCCACCCTGACCGCCGGCGCAACGTTCAACCATTACGGGCACTCGGTGATCGAAACCTACCAGGAAGCCATCCGGGCGCTGGCTGAGGAGGGCCGGTATTCAGGCATCATCATCCTCTGGGATGAATTCGGACGCTTCCTGGAGGCGCGTGCCGGCGCTGCCTTCGGGCGCGAGGCGGCCCTGCTCCAGGAACTGGCCGAATTTGCCAATCACAGCCAGGAGACACCTCTGTACCTCGTCCTGATCACCCATAAGGTCATCGGGGGGTACATCTGGAACCTGCCCCCGGAATACGTCCAGGAATGGAGGCGCATCGGTGAGCGCTTCCTGTCGCTGGACGTGTCCAGCGATCCTCTGGTGACCTATCGCCTGATTGCTGCCGCCCTGACCACCCCAGACGAAGAAACCTGGACATCATACCTGGAGACCCACCGTCAGGACCTGGCGCAGATGCTGGGCAAAGCCCTTGAGCATCGCCTGTTCCCAGAACTGGATGAGACACAGGTGCGGCGCTGGGTCATTGAAGGGGCGTACCCTCTCCATCCGCTGACGGTCTATTGCCTGCCACGCCTTTCCAATAAAGTGGCGCAGAATGAACGCACCCTATTCACATTTCTAACCGCCGACGACCCCCTGGCCCTGTCCGATCTGTTAGACCGCATGGCTTCGGCTGGCAGAGACGGCTGGATCGGTCCGGAGGCGCTCTACGACTACTTCGCCGACGCCTTACGTGCCGACACCGGCCCGGGCGGTGTCCATCCCATATGGGCCGCCGCCGAACACGCGCTCCGGAAAACTCAGGACGACGAAGGTCTGGCCCACCGTCTGGTCAAGTCCCTGGCAGTGCTTCAGACCATCGGCGAGCGTCCCACAACGGCAACCCTGGCTTTTGCCCTTCAGACAGACACAGAGCACGTGGAGCAGGCCGCCCATACGCTGCTGCGGCGCAAAGTCCTGCGGTACTCCCGCCTGGACCGTACCTGGGAACTGAGGCCGGGCAGTGACGTGGACATAGACGCGGCCATCCGCCAGGCGCTGGAACGCCGTCCCCCCTCATCACTCCAGTTGCGCCGCTTGCTGGAACAGACCCTGCCCCCACCCATCTACCGGGCCCGTCAGCACAACATCCGCACGGGCACGACACGGTTCTTCTGGAGTTGGTACCGCTACCCGGAAGAGAGCGGAGCCGTAGATTGGGAGACCGTCCTCAAAGGCCTGGATTACGCGGACGGCCTGATCGTCTACCTGCTGGCTCGCGACGGGGTGGAACTGGCCCAAGCCCGGAACCGGGCCTGCGCCGAGACATCACCACGGGTTGTGTTCGTCGTTCCTGCCCACCCTCTGGCTACCATTGAAGAACTGTTGCGTGAACTGGCCGCGCTCTCGGACCTGAAAAACGATCCAGCCTTTCGGGAACAGGACCCCCGAATCGTGGAAGAGTTGGACTTCTTTATTGAAGACACCACCGCCCTTCTGGCAAAGGCATTGGCTCCTCTGACCGACCCCTGGCAGGCGGATGCCGAATGGTACTGGCAGGGGCGACGGTATTCCGTGAGCAGCCCCGGGGAGGTCACCCGTCTGGTCTCCCATATCTGCGACACCGTTTTCCCCTATACGCCTGAACTGCACAACGACCTGATCAACCGCCATCATCCCACCACGATGCAAATCAAAGCTACCGAGCAGGTGGTGGATGCACTCCTCACCCGGCCACCTGATGAGCAGTTGGGCATCACCGGCTTCGGTCCGGACTGGTTGATCCTGCACACCGTCTTGCGCGCTTCGGGCATCTTGCGCCAGGAAGAAGAGGGCCAGTGGGTCATCGGCGCTCCCACACAACCCGCCCTGGCGGCTGCCTGGAGGGTGATCGCATCCTTCCTGGAGCGCGCCCGTCAATCTCCGCAGTCCTTCGCCGAACTGATAGACGCGCTGCAATCGCCGCCTTTCGGCCTGCGCCGGGGCATATTGCCCCTGCTGATCGCCGCCGCCCTGCGACAACATTGGGCAGTCGTCACCGTGCGGCGAAACGGCAAGGTCGTCTTCCCGGTCACCGGCGCCGTCCTGACCGACCTGTGCCGCAATCCCCAGGCCTACACCCTGGAGTTGGGGCCGGATGATGCGCGAGTGCACCACCTGTGGGCCCTGTTGGAAGAGCGCTTCTGCGCCGGCATGTCGCCGGAGGAACGCCAGCGCCAGCCCCTTCAGGTCATCAGCACCGGAATGATGCGCTGGTTGCGCAGCCTGCCCCGCTTTGCCCAGACGACCCAACGGTTGTCACCCGATGCGCTGCAGTTCCGCCGCCTGATTGAGGCCGCCGTCAAAGACCCCGCACCGGTGCTGTTCTATCAGTTACCCGCCCTGCTGGGAGGGACGGAAACCGATCTGGAAGTTATGGCGACGCGGCTGGACGCGCTAAAGGGCGAGTTGGAAACCGCCTATCTGGACCTGCTGCGCCGTATGGAGCGCTGGATTGCCGGACAGTTTGTTCAGGACGACGCGCCGCGGGGCAGCGCGCTGGAGGCGCTGAAACAGTGGGCAGATCGCCTGGGGGTAGGGGCGCAGCCGGATTCGGGGCAAAGCCCCGCTTTGCCCCTACTTGGGGACGCGCGGGCACAGGCATTGGTGGATATTGCTCGCAGCGCGACGGACGCAAATGACCTGTTGGCCCTGTTGGCCCGACGCCTGGTCAACCTGGCGCCGCGCGACTGGTCCGACAGCGGGGAGGAGCACTTTTACCACGTGCTCCGGGAGGCCAGGGCGACTGCCGAAGCGGAGATTGCCGGGCTGGTGGCGGCGACCGAAAGCGTCCTGGAAGTTCAGGTCCGCGCCGACGGGCAATCGTCCGTATACCGTTTCCGCCGGGTGCCCCTTTCGGAAACAGGGCAGCGGATTCTGCAGAACTTTCGGAGCACGCTCAAGACCACCGGCCGGCTGCTTTCTGCCGACGAGAAGCGCCAACTGGCCATCCTGTTGTTAGAATCCGTTCTGGGGAAAGAGGATGTCTGAACCGGGCCTGATCTACCTGGACAACGCCGCCACGACTTTCCCCAAGCCGGAGGCGGTGTATCAGGCCGCCGACGCCTTTTACCGGGCCTGGGGCGGGAACGCCGGACGCGGCGCGAACCCCCTGGCCGAAAAGTGTGCGCAACTGCTGGAAGAGACCCGTGCGCTGCTGGCGGACTGGCTGGGCGCGCCCGCGCCGGAGCGGGTGATTCTCACCCCGTCGGCGACCATCGCCCTGAATATGGCCATCCTGGGCACCGACCTGCAGCCCGGTGACGCGGTGTACGTGACGCCCTTTGAGCACAACTCGGTCCTGCGCCCGGTGGAGCACCTGCGCCAGACGCGCGCGGTACACGTGCAGGAGATCCCCTTTGACCGGCGCACCTACACCTGCGACCTGACCCGACTGGCTGCGATGTTCCAGGCAGACCCGCCGGCGCTGGTTTGCGTCACGCAGGCCAGCAATGTCTGTGGGCTGATGCCGCCGGTGACGGAGATCGCCCGACGGGCAAAACGGGCCAACCCACGCGCCGTCGTCGTGGTGGACGGCGCCCAGACGGCCGGCCTCTTCCCGTTGCCCCTGGGCGACGGCCTGATAGACGCGCTGATCTTCTCCGGCCACAAGTCGCTCTACGGGCCCTACGGTGTGGCCGGGCTGGTGCTGGCTTCGGACTGGCGTCCCGCGCCGATTCTGTTTGGCGGGACCGGCACTTTCTCCGAACGCGTGACGATGCCCGACGAACTGCCCTCGGCCTATGAGCCGGGGAGTTCCAACATCTGGGCAGTTGCCGGGTTGAGGGCCGCACTGGAATGGCTGCGGGTCACCGGCCGCGAAGCGCTCGTGGCCCACACGCTGCGCCTGGCGCAGACCCTGCGTGAGCAACTGGAGGCCCTGCCCGGTGTGACGGTCTACGCGCCGCCGGAGGGTAGGGGCACAGCACCACTGTGCCCCTCCTGGTGCGGTATTGTGGCGTTTACTGTAGAGGGCATTGCCCCGCAGGCCCTGGAGGCCGCGCTGGGTGCGCAGGGCATCGCCGTCCGTGCCGGCCTGCACTGCGCCCCGTGGGCCCATCGCTGGCTGGGGACGCTGGACAGCGGCGGCGCAGTGCGGGTGAGCGTGGGGTGGTTCAACCGCGAGGACCATATCGCCGCGCTGATGACAGCGCTGATAGGGTAAACTCAGGAGGTCACAATAGATCTGAATATCGTGGAACTGGCGCAAAAGATCAGTGCGTTTCTCCTGCCGCTCCTGCCCTACCTGCTCAAAGTGGGCGACAAGGCGGCGGAGGAAGTCGGCAAAAAGATCGGCGGCGAGGGCTGGGAGCGGGCCAAAGCGCTGTGGGAGAAACTGCGCCGCAAGAAGGCCGTGGAGCAGGTGGCGCAGACCGCCGCCCTGCCCGATAACCAGGCGCTCCGCGACGCCCTGCGGGAAGAAATCGCCCGCGCGCTGCAGGAGGACGGCGCCCTGCGGGAAGAGGTTGCCCGCCTGTGGGGTGAGGCCGAGGCCGCCGGCGTGACGGTCACGGCCAGCGGCGACCGCTCCGTTGCGGTCGGCGGGGATGTGAGCGGGAGCACCATCATCACGGGCGACCGGAATACGACACGATAAAGGGCACACAATATGTCTGAGCAGAACATACCGCTGATGGATTTGCTCCGGCCCATTCAAGCCGGCGGCCGTCAGAGTGTTGCCATTGGCGGGAGCGTGACCGGGAGCACCATCATCACCGGCCCGGTCCACATCCACTGGACGGCGACCGGCGCTCCCACCCGCGCCGAGTTCCGGCGCTACCTGCGGATGCTGGCCGTCGTCGCCGCGCCGGTAGTGGGCTACACCGAGGATGATCCACCCCCCGCCCCTCTGGACCTGTGGGCCGAGTGGCGGCGGCTGGAAGAGGCCATCCGGGGAGCGTGGGATGTGGTACGCGGCCAGGGCGCGCCCTGGGCCGCCGTCCGCCTCAACCCGCCGACCCGCCACCACCTGGCCGATGCCCTGGCCGCCGGAACGCCCGACACCGCCTATCAGGTCGTGCACTTTTCCGGGCACGGGGCGCCCGACGGCCTGGCCCTGGAGGATGAACTGGGCCGCACCGACTTTGTGACTGCCGGTGAACTGGTGGACATCTTTCGCGACCGCCCCGCGCGGCTGGTGGTGCTCAACGCCTGCCGGACCGAGGCCATTGCCCGACGATTGCATCAGAAAGCCGGCGTGCCGGCCGTGATTGCCACCACCGATCTGTTGCGCGACGACGAAGCCGCTCTGTTTACCGCCCGGCTCTACGCCTGGCTGGCCCGGGGGCGCTCCGTGGCCGAGGCCTTTGCCGAAGCCCGACGCGCCCTGCGTTATGCCTACGAACACGGCCATCTGCCCATCCCCGCCGGGCACGCCACCGACCCTCAATCCTACATCGCCCAACGGCTGGCCGTGCCGTATCTCCTGGGCGACGCCGTCCTGGACCTGCCGCCGGCCGACGAACGGCCCGACCGGCCCCTCATCACCCTGGCCGAACCGCCCTCACGGGGAATGGAACTGGGGCTGGTGGAAGGCTTCGTGGGCCGGGGGCCGGAACTGGTGCAGATGGCCCGCTGGCTGCGCGACCGCCCCGCGCCCGTTGTTGCCCTCAGCGGCCTGGGCGGCATCGGCAAAAGCGCTCTGGCCACGATGGCTGTTCTGCGCAACACGTGGCGCTTTCGGTCAATGGTGGCCCTCTCCGCCCGGGGCCAGCCCCACCTCAGCCCCGACGCCCTGGTGCCCCTGCTGGACGGCGCCCTGGGACAGGGTGGACGACTGGCCACCGCGCCCACCGAAGCGGAGCGGCTGGAGCGGGCCATCGAGGCCCTCAACGAGATACCGACCCTGCTCCTGCTGGACAACCTGGAGGACCTGAGCGATCCCGCCACCCGCGCCTGGACCGACTTCCTGCGCCGCCTGGACCCCCGGCGGGGTTCGCTGGCCATCCTCACCCTGCGCCCGGCGGTCAGGCATCCCCTTACCGATCTGGCTGGCCCGGCCCACCTGCCCCTGGAGCGGCTGGGCGAGCCGGATGCGCTCCGCCTCCTGGCCGACGGCCTGACGGCGCGGGGCCTCTGGCCTAAAGTGCCGGCAGTGGAGCACCTGACCCTGGCCCAACGGGAGCGGCTGCAGGACCTGGCCCGCCGCGCCTATCTGACCGGCCTGCCCCTGGAACGGCTGGCCGCCCTGGACGAACTGGCGCAGCGGAGCGGCTGCCACCCCTACGCGATGCGCCTGGCCCTGGGCGACCTGCGCTACCCCCACACGGACTGGGCCGGCGTGTTGCGCAACGTGAGCGACCTGCGGGGGCGGGACTGGGAGGCCCAGGCCGAGGCGATGGTGGGGCGGATGGCCGCCGACCTGGCCCGCGCCGAACCGGAGGCGGTGGCCCTGCTCCAGGCGCTGCTCGTCTTTGAAGGCGGGGCGAGCCGTGACGCATTGCAGGCGGTGGCTGCCCCAGACGACGACCCGGTGGTTTTTGACGACCGGCTTCGGGTCACGCTGGACACCTCGCTGCTGGAGGTGTGGGGGGCCGGGGAAACGGCCCGTTACGACCTGCACCCCCTGACCCGCGCCTATCTGGGCAAACATCGCTCGCCGGACGCCGGAACCCTGACCGACCTGCGCCGCCGCCACGCGGTCTACTTCCTGGATTGGGCCAGGAAGCACAAGTGGGACTTTGACGCGCTGGAGGCGGAACTGCCCAACCTGCGGGCTGGCTTTGCCTTTGTCACCGCCGAGGGGACGCGGGATGAGGGGATGGTACGGGAGTTTGCCTGGGCGTTGGACCATTTCTTTGATGGTCGGAGCTACTGGGCTGAGGACCTGAGATGGCTGAACGAGGCAGTCCGGGCCTGCGAGGCTCTGAATGATCAATCCGGTCTGGCGGCGGCTTACAACAACATCGGACTGGTCTACAGCAACTGGGGTCAGTATACTCAGGCGATGGAATGGTTCGGCAAATCACTTGCCCTGAAAGAGCGTCTGGGTGATGTAGCAGAAAGGACGCTGTCTGACACGTATAATAACATTGCCGCCGTGTATTTTAAACAAGGGGACTACGAGGCAGCCCTTGAGTGGTTGAAGAAGGGGCTGGTCATTGATGAGCGGGTTGGCGATTCAGGTGCATTGGGAACGGCCTACAACAACATTGGAATGATCCAGCAGGCGCTCGGACATTATGATGCCGCCCTGGCAGCTTTTCGCCAGGCAGAACCCCTGCTAAGGCAGGCAGGCGACCGGGCGAATTTAGCTTCGCTCTACAACAACATCGGGGGCATCTATTACGCCCGGGGCGACTACGACGCGGCGCTGGAATGGCTGGAGAAGGCGGCGCCGGTGCTGGCCGAGATCGGCGACCGGGCCTCGCTGGCCGGGGTCTACAACAACATCGGGCTGATCCACGACGCCCGGGGCGACTACGACGCGGCGCTGGCGATGTACGAGAAGGCGGCGCCGGTGCTGGCCGAGATCGGCGACCGGGCCAAGCTGGCCACGGTCTACAACAACATCGGGGGCATCTATTACGCCCGGGGCGACTACGACGCGGCGCTGGCGATGTACGAGAAGGCGGCGCCGGTGCTGGCCGACATCGGCGACCGGGCCTCGCTGGCCACGGTCTACAACAACATCGGGATGATCCACCACGCCCGGGGCGACTACGACGCGGCGCTGGAATGGCTGGAGAAGGCGGCGCCGGTGCTGGCCGAGATCGGCGACCGGGCTATGCTGGCCACGGTCTACAACAACATCGGGCTGATCCACGACGCCCGGGGCGACTACGACGCGGCGCTGGAATGGCTGGAGAAGGCGGCGCCGGTGCTGGCCGACATCGGCGACCGGGCCTCGCTGGCCGGGGTCTACAACAACATCGGGATGATCCACCACGCCCGGGGCGACTACGACGCGGCGCTGGAATGGCTGGAGAAGGCGGCGCCGGTGCTGGCCGAGATCGGCGACCGGGCTATGCTGGCCACGGTCTAC